>ENA-UOTX01000035-UOTX01000035.1-compost-metagenome-genome-assembly--contig:-NODE-35-length-122478-cov-11.850132_pt1 | contig 122478 bp, 93 predicted proteins | sample MGYA00238143_ERZ746982 | MGnify/ENA primary metagenome ERZ746982 (study PRJEB28758, sample SAMN06268862) | compost metagenome | isolation source: single cell | place: USA: California, Emeryville, Joint... | reverse complement strand
CTAGTAATAGACGTAGTATTAGTCTTACTCCGCCCAGGAAAACAAAGGAAATTGTACCCAATATAATGGAACTTTGCCTGGATCTGTGATCACTGATTTAATAAATGACCACAGGAAGAGTACAAAAAGTAGATGGTAGAAAGCGAGATAAATGACTCTGCCGACATGGTTGCCAGGTCCTAAAAGTTGTGTAATGTTAAGATTTGATCCAAAGCGCGGCAGTATCCTTCTTGTTTTATAATGGGGAGGTGAATGAGGATCGTGTGCACATAATAGATAACGGAGATCACCACGATAACTAGCAGAATAAAAATATTTCCCAGAATGCTTGACCAATTCGCTTTTCGCAGCATCGGAAGAGCCAATTCTCTATAAAAATTATTGGATTTTAATTTCGTTTTGTAATAATTCCTTAATTTGCTCCAAAATCCTTGAAATTTTCCCGAAGTTCGCAAGAGAAAGAATGCATTACTGGCAAAATTCCTCCATCATTCTGTCTAATCTCAATAGATTCATTCAATTACTTTAATATTTCTGTGAAACTCGCTTGATTAAAATCATATTTATTACGCCTTATTATCAAAAAAGAGCATCTATTGTAATGATATACGATCGCAAATTCTGCTGAGCCTTCTTCACGTTTTAAACTAATGCCTCTTCTTATTCTCTACATAGAGGAAAAAATTTTCAAACGTTATCATTTTATTTTCACCGAGGGAAAATTCACAAACAAAGTGAAACTGCTCCACAGTTTCTGTTGCAACAACAAATTCATAAATTTTTTATATGTATTTCAAGCTTGCGATTGAATATTAAGTTCATCAAACATGATACAATGACGAGAGTTTAAATTTTGGAGCTACGTCGAGGTTTTATCGAGCTTTCAAGCCCAAAATCCAGTTTACGAGAGACAGACGATGTTTCTTGACTTTGAAGATTCCGTGTACCCACAGTCGATCTTTTCATGGTATGGTCTGTTGATCTCTAAATATTATTTTAAGAAGGGGAATCCCAATTTGAAAATTTTACTTCTTCAATAATGGATGACTTGTTGAAAGCAGATTTTACTGCCGATTTAATTTTTAAATCAGGCGGCTGTGAGAAAGATTCCTGAGGTATGAGCTCTTCCTGGTTCATCGAATGCTTTAATGAGTCAAATTTTTGTCTTTTAATTTCCTGATCAAGTTTTATCAAATTCGCGAGAATATTTTTAGCAGTTTTCCTAATTGAGGATTATTTGTTGTTGCGTTCACAGGAAGCTACTGTCTTACTTCTCTTTAGGAGTGGCTACTGGAGTATTTTCTTCACTAGCAAACAGAATCGCTTTCGTTAGGTCTGGTTTTGGCAATTCTAAGAGAAATTGGCGTTTTAATGAAGAAGAAAAAGAGACAAATAAATACTCTTCTTCAAATCCTTTGTAAATTCCTCCGGCATTAGCACGTTTCTTGAATTAAGCTCTTTGATTTGTGCCTTTAAATTCATGATAAGAGGACGCATAACAGAGAAACAATAATACATCTGTCAATCGCAAATCTTCAGGTCTTTTCCTTGGCAATTCGACCTTGTTAGATGGAGGGAACATCGCAGACTGTAACTCTGCTCGGTCGTATACTTGCTTATATTTCGGACTATTTCCTCCACGATGAGGGTTAATATTGTGGGTCTTCATATATTGGCCATACACAGGCCCTCCATGAATCGGGGTTACATTAGCTCTTCCGTAATTTTCGAAAGGAGGCCTTCCAAAATAAGTTTGGAAAGCTGAATTAGGCAGCCATCGCGATTGCTCCTTGAAGGCCTATTCAGAAGATCTTAACGTCGCAACAAATAATAAATAGTTACCTTAATTCTCTGTTTAATTCTTTTTTCATGAGCCTCTAAGTACTCAGGGTCATCAACAACAACCTCTTTCTTCTGTTTCTTCGAATAGTCTAGATACCGAGCAGCTACTTCCTTCTTTTCCGGAGTGTTTTTCGAGGATGTTACCTCTTGTTCCTTCCTGATTGATGGAGCAGATGCCGCTCTCATATGTTTCATTAGAGCGGAACCTGTTTCACCTTCTTTGTACGTCTCCTTTGCGGGCGTTTTCAGCTGATCCGATTCTTGTACAATTTTCTTCCCCTTCCTCTTCGGCTGTCTTTTTTGTTCCTCTAAAAGCCTCTCTTTTTCCAATTTGCTCCCAGGGAGAGGCTTTTGTAAACGAATTTCAGGATCCTCAGTTGCATCTTAGACATGCATGAGATCAGGCACAGGAGTGGAAATTTACCAATGTAAACATGCTCTTTATTTTCGGAGCTAACATTGAAATAACGGAATTGATCCATGGTTTCTGTGACCCAATTACTTTTGCTCCGCTTTATTTTAGCAGCCCACTGGTTGCTTAATTCAACGTCAGGATCTATTTTCTTTTTGGAATTCCAAGGAGCATCTGGGTCAGTTTCATCCCAAGAAAGAATCTCATGCCTATTTGGGGGTCGTTATAATCGACTAATAAACCTCGAATTACATTGAAGAGTTGTTTTTTCGAGTGGCTGCGGACTTTCCAAAGGTGACAGAAGTATCTAATTTGAAAATCATTGAGCTCGAGAAATTTACTTAAAAAAATACTTTGTATCACGAGGCGCTGTGTATCGGAGAGAATTTTAAGCTCAGAGCTGCTGCTTGTTGACGGACGACGCATTGTGTTCAATAATCGGTCTTTCGGCCTGATGGTTTTAGACTTAATAACTCAATAAATAAATTTTATTATTTGTATCAAATAAAATTAACGGTCTGATGCTCCTATTCAGGATCCAGATCTGTCGGTATACGACATTACAAAATTCGGGTTGTAAAAACAGTCATATAGAGCTTTAATTCACCTCATTTTGGTTAATATTTTGGAGTTCAACTGAATCTTCGACATGCAAATACCAATATTATAAGTCATTTTTTAACATTGTTTTGTTATGCGTTACTAGATTTTTGGATGACTTTCCAGCAGTGGACTACTCCTTTCTATCAATAAGCAACTCTCTACCATGGTTTATCTAAAAAAGAGGAACTAGGGTTTCATTAAGATTTCATGTGAAGCTTCTTCTCTCGAAAATCATGTAACTTTTTGATGGTATCCACTTTATTTAAATGACCGTAGAAATGGAGTTCAACTTCTCCCCAACTATAGAATTCCCTCTGAAACCAAGGAGTGATTTGGTGAATTTATGAATAATTATAAGTCAAGTGAATTGTATTTCTGTCTGAAAATTTAATGTATTCCTTCGAGAAATATTGAATACTTCATGGGACTTACCGATTCGCTTATCATCGATAGATATATCATCGTCGGCATCAAAATAATTTACATCTTCGTATTGACTAGAAGAGAAGTGAAGTGTGCAGTGTATGTATGGACAGGGTTCGTGAGTCATCTCCCTATAAAGTAGGCGTTTCTCGTTTCTCGTGCTATGATTGTAAAGCAGAATCGAGACTTGGGGTATAGACCGGTGATGCATGTGTATCCTTCTTTTTGCCACCAGGGTGCAATCTGGCGTCGAAATTTTAAATTTGCCTGCCACAAATTAAAAGAAAAATTTGACCTTCCTCAAGGCAATAGATGTCTGTAGGAGAATATTGGCAATACATGTGTGTAAGTTGTGCCTATGAACTAAGTTTCAAATTAGAGCTCAGAATCCAGATTGTTCAAGTAGATTATATGAGAAGCTGTGAACGGCTCCCATTAAAGAAAAAAAATGCTAATCATATACAATGACATGGGTTTCTTTTGGACTGATGGCGCAAACCGTTAGTAATATTTTGAGTTTGGAATTTCGTATGAAATTAGTAGGTGTTTCAAGTTCTATAGATATTATTCAATTCATATAAACTTAACACCCAAGATATTAACCCTACTATCGCTAAAATTAATGATTTGAGTGTGACATTCCCCTTCCTAACCATGGAGCGCTCTGGTAATCCGCTTCATCAGCGCAAGAAAGCTGCCAGTATTGTATAAGTAGAGAGTAAGTCTCACGCTCCATATAAACAACGAAAAAGAGAAACCAGTAAAAATTAGGAACCATGATTACCCATAACTCCGTAACTTCTTTTTCCATAACCAATTTCTGATTTCTAATCAGATTATTTGACCACTCTTATAGCTTTTAGTACAGATAGGCTCATCCTATCCAAAAGTAGCAATAGTTTGTACATTATGGCGCATTAATGTAATTCTTCTCTGATAAGGCTGAGAGGTAGAAGCAAAAGTCACAAAAAGGTGATATCCTATGGCCTATTAATGATGTGCGTCGTATTGAGATACCAATATAGGATGTTTTATGGAGCGAATTGACCAATAACTTGGAAAATTCTAGGGCTATTATAATATTTCGAGGCTATTATAATTTGCTGATGAAAATCTTGCAGAATAAGTCTTTGAATTGAAGTCCTAACATGTTTTACATTAGAAGCCTCTTCTTGACTGGCATACCATAGAGTTTTGTTGGACTTTTTCGCCTTTATGGTCGCATTTGTCTTAATCGAGCCAATCAGGCTGCCAAAGGCAGAGTATATCATTGATGGAGGCTGCCAGTTTCAACAACTAGCAATTATATCTAAAACTGGAGAGATACACAAAGAAAGATGGTCTAGCCTAACTGGTTCATGTATTACTTTTGATCCTAGTGGGATTCCTGGAGTTCACCTGCTTGGTTTGCGTAGGGTGATTCGTTATCCCTTTAATACTTATCTAATAACAATCAGTAGTATCTTTAAACAGTTGTAGCAAAATGGATTTCACATCGCCGAAAATTGAATGCAATTTTTCAGGATATTCTTAACGCTACTTGAGATTAAGAAAAAACTCTTAATAAAATGAAAGAATAGAAACGCAGGTTCAAGCCAAGGCGTATAATGTAAAACTTTTAAAGTTTTTTTCAGGCTAGCTTATCACATTATTTCCAAGCTTTCTGCTTGCCTTAATTAAACAGAAACTCTCATACTGATTTAACGAGACCGGCCTCATTCCAACGCCTAATTTAGATCCTGATTTTATTTCGGTGAACCAGTAATCTACAGAGATAATTGAGAATTTCTGTATCGAAAAAAACGGAATTCCGATCAATTAAAAGTGACTAGGCTGTGAAATTCGATTAACGGGTATATAAGGAATCGGACGACATCAGAGTTATAAAAATTTTCAAAAAACCTACACACGAATCACTACCTACCTTCTTTGTACTAAGCAATGGATCTCGAATACCAGATCGAAAACAGTGTCTCTTCAAGCAGTTTTCCAGTCCTTGGACGTTGGACCCTTCTTAAACAATTGGGTTCCGGCGCTACTGCAAGAGTCTTCCTTGGAATCGACCAAACCACAAACGAAAAGGCAGCAGTCAAGATATTTAAATCCGAGACTGAAGAACCAGCCCAACTCTTGAAGATAGAAGCAGATATTCTCCAAGATATTTCACACTCCAACGTTCTGTCCTACATTGAGTCATATAACGCCATTGATTTTTATGACCCAAGCACTGGCGAAACGCAAAATGTAGCTGCTTTGGTGTTGGAGTACGCAGCTGGAGGCGAACTCTTCGACCATTTACAACAAAGCCAATACTTCACTGAAGAAGCTGCGAAGGATATGTTCAAGCAATTGATTGACGCCATCGAGCATTTGCACAGCAAGAGCATTGTACACAGAGATATCAAATTGGAAAACATTTTGCTTGATGAAAGACTTAACATTAAGCTTGCGGACTTCGGCTACTCTTCCTATTACAACCCTCGCAAAGTTTACAAATATCCAGTTGGTACCTCAAGCTATTTCGCACCGGAAATTCACGAAAATCTTTCATACTCAGTTGAGAAGGCTGACTTGTTCGCAGCTGGAATCGTTTTGTTCACGCTAGTCACTGGTCATATGCCTTTTGCTAGTGCGATGAGAGACGATAAGATGTACAGCTTCTACATCGAGAACCAGCAACAAGATTTCTGGAAATTCCACAAGAAAGTAATGAAACGAAAAGAAAAAGGCTTCAAATTCAGCAAGGAATTCATGAATTTGATTGATAAGATGCTCGAACCAAACCCGAAGTATAGACTCTCGCTGCAAGAGATCAAGAATCATCCTTGGTTAAAACCAAAGACGACAAAAACTGGAGGAAACTCTCCATCATACTAAAGAATTCTTATCAGAATTACAACTCAATAAACCAAACGCTACTATTTATTTTGTTGATAAGTAACGAAATGCTAATGAATCTATCTATCATTGAAGGTTTTTTAAGGGGCCAATCATTGTATGAAGCGCCCAAGCCACTTTAAATTCAACCTATGTGTGTATTTATGCATGATTAATTGATATTAACTGGAGTGCAAATTTTTTTTCCTCTCGAAAAAGACTGCCACCCAATACGGGACTCCCAAATGTTCTCTCCATCATATACTGGTACCTTAGGATCGAACTTCATGCTGAGCAAAACGGAGCTCAGAGGATATCGAATCGGAACCCATCCTTAGAATTTTTCAGCAATCTGATCAACTGGAACCAGCGTTTTAGTTCCAGTGAGAAGTCCAGTACAATAAAAATAGAGATACCCTACACTTTCTTGAATTATGCGGTAGACCCTGCAAAAGTCAAAGTGGATAAGAAACAGAAGAGAATAAACCCTCTTCTCTCAATTCACAACTTCTTGATTAGAGGCTCATGGAGAAAAGGGAGCAATCATGGTCAATTTTTAAAAAATTCAAAAAATCGCAAAATGCTTCGAAAACTTTCCTGGATGGAATTCTATTCAGGCTGATAATGAGTGTTTACATGAAATTAATGTATAATCTACCTTTCTATTGTAAAAACGATAGAGAATTTCGGAAATTTTGATTGTTGAATCTGAAATTGTTAGGATAATTTACTTGTATGCAGATATTTTATTTCCTATTGTTTCTTTCTTATATCAGAGTTGTTTACTTTAGCATTTTCAATTTTTCTTTCTGCTTTTTCTCCAAAAGAATTATCATTTTTCATTGGGAATTGCAATTAGAGTTAGTTATTCAGTTCAGACGTAAGCCATCAAGGAAAAGAGAAATTCGTACTTTAGAAGAGATTATCTCACGTATGAGAGAGCCTAGTTGTGAATGTGCTCCTTTCAAATTTTTCAATTGAAGAATAAAGATCACTATGTTCTTCTATGCAGCCAATCGGAGCCCGAAAAATATTGGTCACGATTCCGCTCAAAGATGGACTCAAAACGTTGAAGTATTTGGTTCATTGTGAAAATGATAAGCGCCCAATAGTTATATAATGACTCTAACATCAGAATCAAAATTTGACCCTTAACACCAATCAACTACATAAATGATTTGATTCGCTCAATGAGCAAGATTTCATGATTAATTCAGACTTTCTTGCGGGAACTGACCTTTTGAGGGGCTCCAAAAGTTAATATATTTGTCTTTATTTGCTTAAAAACTACTGCTTGCTACAAAAAAGAAATCGATTAGAAACAACTGGCATGGATCAACCGCCATTAGGCTGTGACTTATCAAAATTTATTTCGTAAATCTCTCCCCGTCGGATTGGATCTAACAAATAGCCTGTGAACATCCTTTTCTCTTCAAATTGAGCAACTCAACAAATGCGTTTCATTTTCGTGCTTTGAGCAAATGTATGAATATTTTATACCCTTTCAAAGCAGCGCACTCACTTGATGAATTGGCCTGAGGAATTCAAAAGCCAATGAGCCTGAAAAGCCCTAAAGGCCCTTTAAATGCGTTTTATTCTATATTCTAAATGAGTCAGTAACGAAGTTTGCGGATTAACCGCATTTGATCGTTTTGGATTTTGAAAGAAGAAGAAAAAAGAAAAAAAAAAATAATTCTGAATTTGATTCAAATTTCGAATAAAAAGCTACGCTTCACTGGCAGACATATAAGTATAACCACAGAGGGGAAGAAAAGAAATGGGCAACATTTTGATTTCTAAAATAACTAACTTCGCTTTGAATTTTACAACTTATTTTCTTCTTCCATGAGGAGAAACCATTCCTTGAGGTTTCGATGAGTTCATTCTTTCCCCCAGTTCTTTTAAGAGGAATTAAAACTGGAATCCCTATAAAACAACCTCCATGACTCTATCCTAATTTCAAAACAAAGAAAATTCCGCCTGATAATCAGATGTGTCTCTCCATTGAAATAGGTTTAGTACAGCACTTAACTTTCTCACATCATTTTATATAATATAGTATTTCAAAAGCGGAAATAATCTTGAGCGAAAGAGCACATCATTTCTCTCTCTATATAGTCATAGAGCCTCTTTCGAGAATTACGAAATAAGATACAATATTCCGCTGTGAAGAGTGATTCATTAATCGACCATCAAAATTTGTCAGAATAAAAATCCAACCCCTTAAGATGGATGAGTGCACGCATTTTCAATGACAAAAGTGTGATGTTTGAAAATGTTAGATGACACTTAAGAATCCAGAAACGTTAATTGTTAGTGTCTGTATAAGATAGATCATAATTTACTAATTTAGGCAAAAGGGTCGCCTTACAGCGAGCTCTCTTAGAGAAACGGTATTTTGAACAAAATATCATGTAAAAATGTACCGAGTACAAAGTTAATTTGGAGAAATTGTCATCATTTTTATTGAATAATTTATGAGAGCTACAAGCAAATATCATAAAAAAGTTTCCAAATACATTACCTTTGACTGTTTGGGATATTCACCCATAAGAGCCAAGAAAAATTAAATTATAATTATTTTACCAAAGGTGTGCATTGTAGTATACTCTTGATAGTGATATTTCTTATGAGAGCAACACAAAATGGGGCATTATCATCAAAATCATAATCATAATTTTGATTCCTCTTCGTTCCATTTATTGATAAAGTAAACTAACTTTCTTTGAGTGAGTGAGAAGGTTATTTTCCAATTAATTCGCTTTTCTTTTTACTTCTTGTTCCCTTGTACCATTTACAAGTTTCACTAGGATTCAGTACGCACAAAATAATTCTAAAGGAGAACTGATTTTATTTAGTGAAACAACCAGAACTCTACCTTCAGTAAATGGAAAGCCACTTTGACGAAGTGAACTTAAGCTCAGATAAGAGCTTCATGAAGCAATGCGAACCTAATGGTAGCTGAAGCTTCAAGCAGCTTATTTACCCTATTTTTATTAGAAAGAATCATTATGGCAACCAAATTGTACAAGATAAACGAGAAGAATAAAAAGCAAGACCGAGTTCTAGCAATAACAACCAAATTCATATACAATCTCTCCAAAAAGTCGAGTAAACACTCCTCTCAAATCTCTAAAACATCAAAAATTCAGAAAATATACATCGGAAAATGGAAATTCAGAAAATCAGAGGAATTACCTTGAGCAAAACTTCCTGCGAATTTGTGATATACGTCCCTGACGAATATGATTACCGCTACCTTGCTACGGACAAGTAGTTCACGTCTCAAAGTCATTTAATTGATCTTATTCTCTCAGGCGCGATTTGATTATTGAAATTCTGAACAGGACGTTCATTGCAATCACCGGAGGGAAAGCTATTCCTCAATTTCTCGTTGAAGAGGGAAGCTTGGAAAAATATGCAGCTCAAAAAACAGATAAGAAAAAGGGAATAGATAAAATGCCTAATGAACGGACACAAGTTGTTAGTAATATCTGAAAGCTCTTGACGAAGGAACTTATTTTCTATTCAATTCAAGAAAACGTGAGCTCGGGAGATCAGAATCAGAAACAGAAGCACACTTTGTATTCAAAAAACAAAGGTGAATTTTTCTTGAAATAAGTTAACCCTCAATCATCTGAAGCAGTTGGAGTGTCAAACGAGGATTTTATCGCAATAAAAGAGCTAGGGAAGGGAGACTTTGGAACTGTAATCTTTGATATATTATCTCGCAGCAGTAAAAGGAATCATATTATGATCTATTTGTAGGTGATGGTTGTGCAGAAAATAAACTCAGACGAGCTCTATGCTTTGAAATCAATAAAAAGAACAGAGAAAGAAATTGATGAAGATTCAAAAGAAATCCAAATGATCATAGATTACGTATACTTGAGGAAGTAAATGAAATTTTTAACAGTATCTAGATGGAGCATCCGTTTTTGGTACCTCTCGAGTACTGCTTCTATGATGACGAGAAATTCTATTATGTCACACCGCTCATGAAAGGAGGAGATCTGTTTCAGCATTTACAAAAGGAAAGACGGTTCACTGAATCAAGGTTCTTCGTTCCTTTTATTGCAAATCCTTATAGATTTATCTCAGGACGAGATTTTATGTCGCTTCAATTGTTTATGCTCTCTCCTATTTCCACACCAAAAACATGATCTACAAAGATTTGAAACCTGAAAATATTCTCATGGGAGCTGATGGGTATATTTGCTTGACGGATTTCGGGCTCGCTAGGTTGCAACCTGACAAAATGGATTCAAATATATTTTACGGAACACCAGAATACTTCGGTATTTTTTCACTTCGATGGGATTATTCACCCTCATTTACGAAATTTTCACAGCGCCAGAAATCATCACTGGAGAGTGTTATACTAAACAAGTGGACTGGTGGAGTCTCGGAGTTTTGATGTAAGGAAATGATTCTATTTTATGAAATAACAAAGTGTTAGGTATGAAATGCTGACAGGAATACCTCCATTTTATCATACGAATCAAAAATTGATGTTTCAGTTGATTGTGGAGAGCGAGGTGAAATTCCCTTCGCAAGTTTTGATATCTGAAGATGCCAAGGATCTTATAATGAGGGTTTGGCTTTGTTGCTTCAAAACAGTGACTCTATTGTTTATTAGCTGCTTGTCAAAGATCCTAGCAAAAGAATTGGTGCGATGAATGATGCAGAAGAAATTTTTACGCATCCATGGCTTGATAAAATGAAAATTGATGAATTATTTACAAAAAAGGTATTTCTTCAGGAGAAATATGCAGTTAATTTTCATGAAATCCAGCTTGAAGCTCCTTTCAAACCAAAAACATCAGCCGATCTAATTTTGAGCACTGCAGATGAAGAAACGAGCAAAGAAAGTGAGCAAATTAAAAGCCTTCACTGAGCCTTATCTCTTGTTTTTTTAGATTTCAGCATGTTTATCTCACAGCTCGGAGCCTCTTCGCACAAAATATCTATCAGCTGAGAAGGTGAGCTTGTTAAGAACTGAAGTGATTATTTCAAGCTTAACGGTAATTTAGATAAGAGGATTAAGACACAATTTTACAGTTTTCGATTGGTTATTCTCACAAATTATAAAGCAATCTGACGGATTCATTCATTCATATCAAATAGAAAATATCTACTGTGAAATTAAATTTGTAGAGAAGCGACTTGAATAAAAACTGGCCATCCTTGTTCTGTTTTCGACATCAAAACTTAAGGTGATGGATTTAAGTTAGAGTCAGTGTTGCGCATAGAGCAGAGTGAATCTGTCGCAATTTTTATATGAATTTATCACTTAAATTCTTATAGATTTGTACATATTGTTATAGGCTATCATTTGATATGTAATGAATTTGATATAGTTGCTAAATATTGTAAAATTAAAGGATTTTTCTCCTTAGTTTATGGCTCGTTAGCTCCAAGGGAAAGAGCAAAAAACCCCAGATTCCAGAAAAAATCAAAGAGCTAATCATGTCAATATCGTGTGTCCTGTTGCAAGCGAGAGAGAGGGTGTAAGGATCTTGCAAATTAAATTGAAAGTTAATCACCATTACAGAAGTCCAGCTGTTTTTCCCTTGCTTTTTATTCTCCTTTTCGTGCTCATCCACACTCTGAGACTTTCAGGGTCCACGATATCCCGAGAGACCCATTTCTCTTTTAGAAGCTCCTTAAGAGTTATCCTTTTAGATGGATCAGGATTGACGAGCTTGTAGAACAAATCTTGAAACTCCTTTGAAGGGTTTTTCCAAACGCCACCTGATTCAGTGCAATGTTGTTTATGCAAGCTCCAAAATCCCTGAGTATCACCTACGTAGATTAACCCATAAAATGGATCTGATCGCTCCGCTTTCCCAAAAGGCATTGATCCAACAACAAGTGTAAATATCATTATCCCAATAGCGAAGACATCCGTTGAGAAGGGACTATATAATTTGCCTTCAAGTGCCTCTGGTGGTTGAAATCTCAATGTACCGGCAACTCCTTCACATTTTTGGCCTTCGGAGACTCGAATAGCACTCCCAAAATCGGCGATTTTCAATGTGTCATCTCCACGCAGTAACAAGTTTTCTAATTTTAGGTCCATGTGAGCGATACCATTGCTATGTAAATATTCAACGGCTGACAGTACCTGTGAGAAATAAGTTCGAACGATAGTTTCTGAGAATGGGCCGAGGGCCTGCGCAACGTGAAAGAGTTCTCCACCTGGCGCGTACTCCATCATCAGCGCCGAGAGATTTCGGTATTCTTGCTCAGGCATATTAATATCTACTTTTTCTTTGAACCCGATATATTGGATGATATTGGGATGACTTAGGCCAGCCAAAATCTCTGCCTCTGTCTTACAAAGTAGACTGTCGATTTGATCAGATATTTCGAATAACTTCAAAGCTACAAGCTGTTTGGAATCCTTGTGTTGAGCCAGAAAAACACTATTTTGTTAAACGATTTAAGAGAGGGAAAGAGATCAGGATGATTACGAGGAAGTTGCTCCAGTCGCGAGAAATTTAGTGAGAGTCCAAGGACCTACAGAGGGCTTGAGTGGGGTATTCAGCATAGAAGAGCAACTTTGTGATCAGAGATATGAAATTATTAAAATATCGGTAATTTTTAATCAAGATATGTCGTTAACGAGATAATTTATTGAAGAATAGCAGCATTATTCGTAGTAAATTTTTGTTTAATTTTATATTTTTATTTACTTAATCCCATTGAGATACTTGAGAGGGAACATTCACATTGATGCTTGATATAATCTCTGCCTTGAATCGGTATTACAGAGAACATGGATTTCAGTCATTTGCAGAGTGTTGACTTTGAAAGAATATCGTAAGAAATTAATTGCTTTGTGACTCAATTTTTATAGATACTGCTGCTTAATAATAGAAGTTTACTCTAAATATATTATTATAGACATCATAGTCATAGCTGTCATAGCTATCTGTATATATGACTAAGTTAACCTAATTCAATCCTGCGGCTTGGAGGATTTCTGTATTTGTTAAACTACTTTCTATGATAATTTTTTTCTTTATGAAAATTATTATAGTTCCTTGCTATGCACTTCTGGTAGACGTTGCGGCTTCTGCGTCCTTAGTACTTTTTGGAAAAATTATAATGCCTCATTGTTGTTTCTGAGATGATCACCATCCGAACTATCCTCATCAATTATGATCAGCTCATTGCTTTGAGATCCACTTAGGTACCCAGCTGATGAATTTTCTATAATGCTGTTGTTCATTACGTTCTCGACTAGGGAGAATATAGTTTGATCTTTAGGGAGCGATTCTTCAATGGCCTTTCCTTTGCAAACAGGACAGGCATTCTTATAACAGAGCCAGTTATCAGCACAATCTTTGTGAAATTTATGCTTGCAAGGGAGTTTTCTGAGTTTTTCCTTATCTTTGTAGTCCTCAAGACAGATTGCGCAGGTACTGTTGCTTGTAGGTTCAGTCTCTTCCTGAAGAAGAGTATTCTTCATAATTTTCTTGAGACTTTCCTTTGATTTCTTGTGAATTCCGTTGCGGCTTTTTATCCTCGCAACAGTCGGTATGCTTTGTGCTTTATCCTTGTATTCGTCTAACGCAATTTTTTCAATTTGGTTTTTGCTCAACCCTTCATTCTGTTTTGCTGCATCCGACAACAATCGACTCAAAAGAGTTCTTTGAATATAGTCTCTGATGAGATTCGCAATTATAAGAGACAGGCTATTTTGAGTAAATCTTCTTATTCGGATCATCGACTCCATCCGATCTAAAATTTCTCTCCTGGAAGCTGGATCGAGCTGTGGAAAGCTTTGAAGTGTATTAAAGTCGAGGTTCTGAAGCGCTGAGTCAAACCCACTGGCTCGTAAACTCAAATGGGACCATGAAGGTTGATCAAAAGCGTTATCGTTGCTGAAGGCAGTATTGTAGAGTGAAATGAGGTCACTTAATGAGTTAAGTTCATTGCCATTATGCGTGAATCCGCATGTCAGTGAGAACAGCAAGGGAGATCTGTTGTTCATTTGATGCTATTAGCGAAAATGTTTTTTTTATGACAAGATTAAACGAGATTTGAAGAATATCAAATCATCAGAATTACAGCTGGCTCGAACAGCTCTACTGGAATTAATTGCTATTCTTATGATAGAATTTATTTCTCTGGTTTTTAATTTTTCCACTTGAATGGTTTTACTGATCAGCACGTGTTATTTCCAGCACAAGATACTGCAAAGATCAGATCATCGATTTTAGCGTTTGAAGTCATCCAACAGCAGAGCTATTGCCAATTTTTTCTACAAAACTTATGGAATCTTATCCCTCAGAAAGATAGAAACTTTACGTTTTTCAGAGCAAATATATTATTTGTGTGGCGATTTCATCTAATCTTTCTCACCCTCCCTCACCTCTGACTACGAGATTCTCTTTATTTGTATATCTTTTCGATTTTCCCAACATCAGATGGATTTCATAACTGACAGCAAAGCGTAAAAAAGCACTTATGCGCGCATATTTTTTGAATTTGGTTTTTATTTCCTCAAATAACCCCTAAGATTTGAAACAATGAACTCTATTTCAACGAGGAGGGACTGACTATTCATGTTTTTCCAGCCGGAATAAATTACAAATTTGCAAATATGACAGAAATAACTTTTTATACAAGTTGAAAATGAGCAACGAGGATATGACAATAGCAACTTCTATTTCACTAATTTTATTTTTCTTTTTTAGCTGAAGCCTTGGCTGGCTCAAATATTTCCCAGTCTAATAGTTGCGTAACATATGTGCCACTAAGATTGTTAAACGGATACACAGCGGGTTGAGATTTATAGAACTTTTTCTCAAAGACGAGACTATCAGCATTGGATGCAAACAGTTTCTTCTCGAAATCGAACTCTATGTTAAATTTCGGCAAGTTTCTGATTGAGTCTTTGTTATTGTTCTTCAAAGTTTTCAAATATTCAACGATAGTATTAAGTCCTCTGTGTTTTGCTTTATCGAAAGCGTCAAAGCCATATATATCTTTAATATCAATCCTTGCCCCATTTTCTGCAAGAAGCTTGATCGCTTCAAATTGCCAGTTTGTAATCGCATGCATTAGAGGTGTATTTCCGCTTGGGTCTTGGATATTAATATCAGCGCCTCTCAATATCAGGTATTCCAATATTGCCGTTCTATTCAATCTTGCTGCAAGAGACATGCTGTTAAAAGCGTATTTTTCATCGAGAACTTCTTTATCTGGGTCAAAACCGCTGTCTAATACGGCTTTTACCTCATTAATATCTTCTTCGCAGATAGCGCGTTGTATACGGTACCTCTTCGTATGCGGAAAAACAGATCGAGGTGGTACAAACCAAGCAGCAAAGTTCCTCAGACGAAAAGGGTTCGCACCAATTATTTTGATGTCAGTACCACCTGCAACTTTTGGGAACATATCAATAATCGACCATGGAAGTCGGTCATGTAGAGTCAAGGGCCTTTTGAAAAATGGTTTGGACATTAGATCCATATCCAGTCGACAAATCTCTTTTATATTGGGAGGGTTTTCACCTACTTGCGCTGGGTGGGTCATGTTTCCAGAGGTCGATGAGATATTATCGATCGCGATAAAATAATTCACTCTCAAAAGATTTCGTAAGGAATTGAGTTACTCAAAATAAACTGTCTATAAGAAGAGTAGCTTGCATAATAATTCATTATAATTCATTGCATATGGATCGAACTAACCTCATTTAGCATTTATAGGTACTATCAATTTACATTAAATGAGTAGTGATGAAAGAAAACTTCTGCATATTAGACTACAATGTACACTGCGATTGCTGAGAAGAATCGGAAATTCGTCATAATTAATATTGAGCACCATACAATAATCATTTTTAAATGTTAGTGGTATGGGTCGGCTCTATGACACTTTTTGAGCCAACAACTAACTTCAAGCGTCTCCAACAACTGAAGAAAAAGCTCTTTCATTATCTGTCTCCTTAATGTCGTGGCTGAGCGAATGATGAGCAGTTGAGTCATTCATTGCGTAGAGTGAGTGAAGCGGAATTTTGGGGAGTCATTCGTGGATGGTTATATGAGCTTTTAATATAAACGCAATGCCTTGATTAAGCCAAGCTGGTCTGCAAGGACCGAGCTTTGGCAGCTTCGCCTAACCTCTGTAATCGTCTTTGTTGACCTATTAAAAGTTAGAAAAGTTAATGATGTAGTGTACCTTTACTACAGAGGTAAAAGTTATACAAATTTGTGCCTGCAACAGTCAAAGCCACAATGTCTAGACCACTCTAATTTTGTTTTTCAAAAATTCTTTATGTAATTGATATTGGTGGTGAGGTACCCATAAAAAGCTCAATCGAAACACGTTTCCAGCATACATCATCTCCCAAAAAGATATTGAGAAATAAGCAGTCAAAGCCGTTAGAGTGGAGATTACATTCATTGTGGGGTCTATCATGCAAACGAGAGATTTGATTTTTAAACAGTCTCTGAATTAACTGATACGGTTAGTAGTCACCAGGTAAATTTTAGTGAGTTCGAAAATCAAAGTGTACACTGTTCTCATCTATAATTTTGCAAACTAGAGTCATTTCTTTCTCATCTAGCATTTAATTAATTGAATACCTCTATCTGATTACTAATTAGTCGAAGGGTTCTCATCTCATTGAAAAAATTAACAACCTCCAACAAATTTACAACAACAAAAATAAATAAATAAAAAGGCTTGGACTTTTAGTCTTCGGTGGTGGTCAGGATACTATTAATTCCCTGTGAAGAAGTATCGTTTAATAAAGTGCACACTTAATAAATGGGATTCTCAATTATGACTCCTTGAGCGTCTTGAAAGAAAGAAAAACCGATGGCATTGATTGAAAAACTAGTACGAAATGCATTATAGATCCTCCATTAAACATCAAGATTTGCTCTGAAAAAGAGTATTATCAATGAGGATTTTTTTATTTGTTTCTCAAATACATTTGAGAACCACGCTGGTTTGATAGGGTTAGAATATCAATAACAACTATAATATCATTCATTATTCAATAATTGAGAACTTAATCGGATTAATCTCGAAAAGACTCATCTAATGGGAGCCTGTGGAAGCAATAACAAAAACAAGGAATACAAGGTCGGAAGCCACTTTCCAGATATTAGAGGTGCCTCTCAACTTGGAGAAATCGACACTTACAGATATATGGAAGATGGATGGCTTGTCTTCTTCTCACATCCTACACGAGAAGTGACATCAAATCCAATGAACCCGAACTATCATGTTGCAAAGCTCGGAGAGACGGCAAAACTTATCAGCGATTTCGAGAGACGCAAAACAAAGCTTATAGCAGTTGCTATCTCAAGCAAAGAGAAATTAGAGAGCTATCTAGGTGAAGTTGAGAAGACAACTGGTCAAAAAGTTGGATTCCCAGTTATAACTGATCCAGAAGGCAGAATTTGCAAAAAACTGAAGATAACACCTGATTTAACCAGCGGCGCCAAAGATGGCAAAAAAATTTATATCATAGGACCTGATAAGAAGATTCGAGAAATTGTTACAACCATCGAAGGACCCAGTTACCATTTCGATTCACTTCTACGTAGTTTAGATCTAATACAAATTTCACAAAAGAAGGAAGTTAGTGGCCGGATATAAAAATCTTGTCTGAGAAACCATGAAAGTTAATAGTAAATTGTCCATCAAATTGTTTTTAGTTCTTCCATGACGTTTATTATCTTACATCTGTCACATTACACTGAACAAATAGAGATAGCAAATGTGAGTCGTTCTAGATCAAAAATATATTTCAATGGCAACGTTGACGAAAAGCTAATTTCCTTAAAGGAAAATTTTTCATGTCCCACTCTATATAATGTTATTTTCCCTGTCATCTGACAGGATTCCCATTCTTGGCATGCTAAATGTGCTCGCTCTCAATAATTAACAAAGATGAGATGTGATATCCATCCAAAATGCACTAACTACAAAAGCACTTCAAATTGACTCGGAATTAGCATACATTTGATTCAAGTGATTGCAATGCTACTAGTGTTAAAAACTGTGGTTTTACGGATTCTTAGATGAATGTTAACTACAAAAACCAAATTTTCGATAGGAGCTTTTCTCAGTTAATTTGGAAAAACAACTAGATGACTTTTTTCATGTACAAAGAACTTAATTATATATCACTTGCTTATTCAGTCACAGAAGTGATGTTCGGCCTGCCCCAAAACTATTCATCAGTTAAAAATTCGAAATACTCGATAAAGTGGCTTACTTTAACAGTCTTATCATGACCGCAACTTGCAAGTATATTACCAATCGGATTCCAGCTGATATCAATAACCTTCTTTTTGTCATGAGCGTCTTGCTGGAGATAGAGCATGCTTGACTCGCTGTTTGAAAAAGGAAATCTCATTAGAATGGACTAATGTAATAAGTTTTTTTTTACAAAGCTAACCAATAAGCCAAATGCCCTTCACTATCTCCACTTACGAATAGCCTTTCATGAACTGGATGCCATGCAATGACTGAGTTGAATTTTAGAAACTGCTCAATTAGCCAAAGTTCTTACCCTCAACTTCTCCAACTTCAGTGCTTTCTGCTCTAAAAGATTGCAACTCTTTCAACATTCTGATATCATATAGTTTGATTGAATGATCACGAGATGAACTCAGAAGCCAATTGCCATTTCTGTTAAATCTGACATTGGTGACAGCCTTATTGTGGTTATAACTATCAAGTACGAACGATTTCCAGAGAATTGCGATTTAAATGAGGTTACATGGTAGCAAGTTCCTTCTCACTGTTATAACTGTTTGGATCCCATAATTTGATCGAGGAGTCTTTGCTGCCGGAAGCAATAAGCCCTTTATATGGATGCCAATCGCACGTAATTACATCAGATCCATGACCTATTGGTCAGATATCTTAAGCATATAATCTTCTCATAATATAAGCTACCATGCAAAGTTTTCTCAGCCTTTCTGGTTTCAATATCCCAAATTTTAAGAGTTTTGTCTTCGGAGCAAGAAACAAATTTCAAATCCGTGAAGCACAACCTATTTCATGATTTTTGATTGATGCTCTATGTTTATGAATGAATTTACGAGATTTCCTTCACGGGTTCTTTATGAGATTCTTCTTCTTTGTCAATTTTCTAAAAAAGAATAAGGGAAGGTGTTATCAACATGTCCTGGCAAATTTTATAAATACATGTGTTTCTTTCAAATTCTCGTCGAAATACTTTATCACTCCTCTCTTATCGGCAGTAATAAACATCTTGTTGTCCCGTTTGATTTTTATCGCTTTCAGAGCCTCTTCATGAACAACCTTAGAGTCATCAAGTTTTAACGTCGTGCCATTCAATCTCAACAGCTCCCCTTTCGAAGATCCACAGAGGAGTTTCTTTCCTGAAGGCATCCACTTAAAATTTTTATGAACACAAGAGGACAGCAGAATTGATTCATACACATAATGAGTTTGGAATGTTTTTCTCAAAAAAGAATTTGCCCAAAAACTCTGATGTCACTCCTTCCCATGGGAAATTCTTGAGGCCCATAGCTGGAAGTTTAGCATCCTCGTCATCTAGATATTGATAGTAGCTTTTGTAGCTTCGTGGGTGCGATACATCCTATATATCAATCGAATAGAATTTAGATTCTCTGATTTCCAGGAGAAAGATTGAATTACCATAATGTAATTCAAGAGAGAAGGCACCGTGTCCATGGGCTTAGCTTTAATGCTCTCTGCTGACTCAATATCCATACGAGGTCGATTTTCTATATCAGGTCGAGCCCTATGCGATGTTCTTGGGCCTGGCAGTTTCCCTCCCTTGATATAGGCTGATCTATTGAAAGTGTATGACTGCTGAAGCTGTTTCGGCGTCTTAGCGTCAATGATAATCTTTTTCTCTTTGAGCCCCTCCATTCTTTGAGTTTCTAACCTGGATTAAGATATTTTATTTTGAATACGCAGATGAATAAGAAAACCAATTCACTGCTTAGAGTGTTTAGATTTGTAAAATAGGATCCTCAACTCAATTGCTAATTTACATTTTCCTGAGCTTTAGTTTCTACTAAAGCTCTTATCCGATGCTATAATTAAATTCATTATTTTTCTCTCTATCTGTCATCGGCTTTATCTATCCTTTCTTGAGACAGTTTTATCTAATAATTTCGGAAAATCAATTCCTTGTCACGAAAGGTCTAAACAGAGTTGGGAAATGATTGATGAACTGCATGTAAAACTAACTACAATTTACTCTCTTGTGGGTTGTTGGATCGCTTGAACTGAGAGATCTAAATTAAATAAAGATTGTCAGAAAATTCACTCGACAATTCTGAATTTTAGCTTCTATTTAATTGATAAAAATTTGATGGCTGAAGAGACAGTTTCTCTTGAGCTAACTAAAACTTTTAAAGGCTCGTTGCTTCAGGATGAGCGGCAGCGAGGATGTTACAGCAGAAAAAACCTCTTGTTACTTTATGACAAGATACTGAAAGCGTTAATGGCTCCTCTATTGGAAATTTCTGTTGAGGAGGAAACAGCCCGTCGCAGCACCTATTCCAAGCTTGACCGGTGGCTTACTTGCGCTCAAAAGTACCAAAGCGAATATGAGAGAGCTCTCGCACCGCATCGTATTCTCTTATTGAAAAACTCAGGACTCTCGAATGATGTCTATGAGAAGTCTTTCCAAGTTCATACACTAAATTCTGAGGATTTTATTCATATTATGAATGCGACCTTTTGGTTTGCGCAACGCCATGCTTTGATGCTTAGAAGGCCAGAGCAAATCACGGCTCAGAGATACTTTACTTACATACATAATGAGCTGAAATATCTGGAGAGCAATAACCCTGAGATCGATTATTTTCGCAAAAATTTGCCGTCGGAGAGTCTCGTTTATATCCTTGCAAAAAGAGTTGAGGACTATGTATGGACAGAAACTCAACTGAATTTCACCGACAGACTCTGCTTTGAAATCACCAACCCAGAGGAAGCCAATCTCCCGCATTTTAAAGAAGTAAGGGACGAGATAACCGCGTTATATGAGAGTCTAGACTGCATGGATCGGAAAAAAGGAACTCAAATTTCCTCGAAATTAAATCAAGAAACTCGGCTTATGGAAGAAGATTACAAAAAAGGCTTGGCTGCTGGTGACTTCTCCGTTACTGGTCAGAGAGTTAATTCTCGTAGTAGTACAGGAATCAGCAAGCATGGTGCGGAGCATAACTCATTGCGAGGACCATTAAAAGAGCAGAAAGATTCTCCTGTCGCGGAAAAAGAAGGGATTCGAGGGTTGAAGATTACGATCCTCAAATCGGATTGTTCTATAAAAAGTCCGAAGGCTATCAAAGTAACAACAGAGTCTCCACCACAGAAAGCTGAGAGACATCTGCAAATGAGTCCTAAAGTGAGCTCTCCTAAAAGTCTTCAGTTCCTCGCAGCAGGATCTCCTAAATCCAACAAATCCAACAGAAGATTTTATTTTGGAATCACCAGTAAAAATGAACTTGAAGAAGAATTTGAGGTCAATATAGATGAGCTCGTGGACCGGGCCAATGAGGAAGAAAGAAATACAGGCGCTTATTCGCAGGAGCTGGCAGTTGAAATTTATGAATATATTTGCATGCTGTCCATGCAATGTCTTGGCGCTATACTTCCCAAGGAAAAAGAACAGAAAAAAGCTGCTTTTGATGACATTGAAAAGTGGATCGGCTTGGACAATTATTATTTTAAAGTTAGAACAGATGAAATCAAAAAGCAAGAAGAGATAACTCTCAAAAATAACAGACTCTCGAAGGCTTTATACAATGAAGCTATGGGTTCTCTAACTGGCAATGAAGCTGGAGTTGATCTTGTGCATTTCATATTTTGGTCCTGTTTCTTTGAATATACTGAGAAAAATAGCTGGGATGCAGGAGGCAAAAAAACTAAAATAAATATACCGGCTGGAGAGTTTGTTGATTTTTATGTATGGAGAGAGAATGCAGCTAAGAATAAAGAAGAAGTGAAGCTGTTCAAAAGTCGATTTGAGAAGGAAAGACTTGCTTACGCAATCAGAGAGCGCCTAAAAACACATGTTGAGCAGCATCGAAAAAGACCTTACGAGCAATATGCTACTCTGATTTGGAAAAACCCAACCTATGTGATTAAATCTACTGGAAGCCACAAGAAACGGTTTGAAGAAACAATGACAAAGATTTTTTCAGCTGGTAACCAGGGGACTTCGAATAAAAATCAATACCTCTCTAAGAATGGTACTTACAACAGAAAGCCTTGCTGCAGCATATTTTGATTTCCAAAATTTCCACGATTGGTCTGGAAGAGAAGAATAGCATGTTGATGACATTCCTTTTCTTATTAATTTTCTATCCAAATCATTTAAGAACACATATTGTACACGGAAAAACTGCGTTACTGAAACATTATAATTTCGTAACTACTTTGTTGGTGATATTCTTTTTGTTTTTTTTTTTGCTGTCCTCACTTTAAAACATCTATAGAAAATTTTCTTTTAAACAAAATTTCATAAACTACTAGGTTTCAACTATACCCATCTATCTACCATAAATGCTTGTGAGCTAACAAAAATAGTTAGGTGGTTTGATTAGATCCTTTGTACAAGAATTAAAGTAATGTAAATCCATGAGATTATAAATTTCTTCACAAAAGAAAAATGAGTAAGCAGGGAAACTTGAAATAGGAGTTCTAAACTCTGTTTCATTGCTTGAATTCATTTGACGCCAGACGAATTTCACTCTTGTTTTTTCTCGACATCCAAGCCGTGAGAATGTCCTAAAGGATTTGAGTGGTAACTTTTCGCTTTTTTGGTATGAGCCGGTGATTTGGTCTTTTTCTCGCCGCAGCCTGACTGAAATGGAGACAGCATCCGCTCCATAATTCCCGTGTAGTTTGACACACTATTATTAGCACCTAATTAATTGTATTGAATTTTATAACACTCTAAAAATTTTACCTCGAGAACGTTTGGAAACCTTACTTTGACTAGAAGGAGATGATAGCATTGTTGCTTCTGTCTCATTTGGAAATTTGTTGAAAGAAAAAGAAGTATTAGTGACGTTATTGTAAAATGACTTTGGAGAACGATTATCCCTGTGCTGAGGAGACTTGAAGGAAGGAAAGTCTCTGACGATCTTGCTCAGGCCTTTCGAAGAGCGTTTTGGGGATTTTTGTACCTGTAACGTCTCTATCTCACCAGATTTCTTTTTCTTCACCATCAGTTTAATCATTGAAATCAGCTCGTCCTGTTTGGACGAAGAAGATTCTGCAGGCCTGGAAAGAGGTTGCTTGTGGTTTGGTGTTTGAACCTCAGCTGTCTTCTTTTGAAAACTTACTTCAGTATCCTTTGTAGTTGAAGTAGACAATGTATTTTTAGTGTGCTTGGGATTCTGCTCGGCATTAATGGATGACTGTATCTGTTGTTCAAGCAAATTTTTTTGTTGTGACTCGCTTTTCACGAATGAGACTATCTCAGTTTTTATATGGTCCAAGTCTGTTACGATCCTCGTCGCAAGCATCATAAGCTCTTTGGGATCATTAAAAGCAGCTTTCACCGACATGATGCCTTGAGTGCGTTGTTTGGCTTCGTTTAGATAAAAATTAACTCGATTCATCATATCAAGTTGGGTTTCCTTGGTAATGCGCAAGAAGGCCAAGACATTCTTCCCAATAGGTTCCAAAGCATCTTTTCTTGGCATTATTTTCCCCGAAACTTTGGGAGGAGAGTTGGACACGACATGCTGAAAGATAGACTGGTTAAGTTCCTTCAAATCGTGGAGCTCTTTGCTTAAGTTGTTAAGGCCTTCTCGGCTTTCTTCTTCGAAAGATTTATCGGTCTTACTTCGTTCAATGTGCTGGTGATGATGGTATTCTTTAAGTTGTTTGATTGTTTTCTTCAGGCTGGCAATCTCGGTAGCGTCTTTGTCTTTTCGTTTTTCAAGATTGATGACATATCTCATCAGCAAAAAGCATTTTTCAAAGCCTTTTGACATTTTCTCAACAGCAGTAGTGGCACCGTTTGGATTTTGGCTATTGTCTCCCTCTGGAAATATCATCTCAAATGCACCTACAGCGCCCACTATTACTTCTTTGAGTTCTGCGATCTCCTCGGTTTTTTGTAATATCTCTTGATTTTGAAGCTTCAATGCATCTTCAAGTTTTTCGTTCTTTTGGTTAAGCACATTTATTTCATTAAGAAGATTAACTATTCTCGATGTGAGTTGCTCGTTTTCTGTCGGATTCTGTTGAGAGGAGTGTCCTTGATTCTCCACATTATAGTTGATTCCAGAAAGGCTTACTGATAGTTCCCTCAATTGATTTTCTTTCTCTCTTAGGAGCTGAGACGTTTCCTCAAGGGACTTCTGTGCTAGACTGAGTTGCATTTCGAGCTGCAGATTCCTTTCATATAGAGCTACTGAGGTTTGTACGCCGTTGTGATCGTGTTCTAATTGTGGGTCTAAATTACTCAGGCTTGCTGCAGCTGATTTCTCTAAAGCCGTCAATCCCTGGGTTACGCTCTGGAGCTCTTGAAATACCTGCTGATTATTTTCGTTCTCTTCCTTCAGTTTAACCTGTAAGTCCTTGATGCTTTCTCTTTCCGATGATTCGTCTTGGTCTGATCTTGCCTCTCCCACCTTTTTTAACGTTTCGGTTGATACTTCACTACGCATGCTATTTTCACTTAGCTCACTAACAGCAATTATTCTATCAAGGGCCTCTTGTTTATTTTCAATAAGAAATTCCAGTTCATGGATTTGCTTTGTGATTTTTGTTCTTTCTTCCACAATACGATTTAAACTGGCAGTTGCGTTCAATAGACTCCTTTGAAGCGTTTGCTGACTGAGAGCTTGTGATTTAGATTCTTCAGAATCAGGATCCAACTCAGCTGTAGTTTGGCTTTTGAATTTACTGTCAAATATCCGCTGTAATTTTTCAATTCCTTCTTCAGTAGCTAGTTGATCTGAAGCCAGTTTGTCTCCGCGTTGCTTTAGTTTGAAATACTGCTCGCTTAAATTCTTCAATTCGAGATTAAGAGACGAAAAGCTTCCTTCTGTCTTCTTTGGATCGAATTCTTCTTTTTGATTCGTTTGGTTTCTCACAAGCAGCTTATTCAGGCCTTCGAGCCATCTTTGTCGCTGTGGTTGAGTTGACGAAAATAATACAAGTTGGGAATCTTCAAATATAAGCTGAAAACTTTGTGGGATCAGCAGGCCTTGAATTAGAAAATATATATTACCCTAATTGATCAATAGGTTGGAGGCTTCTCATGTTCTTGATTGTATATTTTTCTATTGCGGCTTGTGACGTATTCGCATCCTTGGAACTGTTAGTACAAATGGAATGATGAAAATACTTTCTCGTTCTTGTAGCACGCTAAAATTGTGCACTCATCTTCAATTCTAAAGTACCTGAAAGACAGAGCGCTAAAACCCAGACGAACTATCTTAGATTACAATCGTTCTTTTTTATGGTTTGATTTTTCCTTGAAAAGGTATGATTTTAAGGAACTGCACTATAAGCAATTGATATATTTGCAAAAACATATGCTGATACTTACCTCATTGAGCGTATCATCAGCATTCATGGGATAAATGGTTTCTGGACAACAGTTTGATTGTTTTTGCTTTATGGTTAAAAATTCGATAAATCTTAGTTACCAGTAAACTGTCCTTGATAACAATGAAACGTTTGAAAGTAATGAAAGCTAAGAGCTTCCTTGTGTTATCCGAAAGATCAATGGCGACGCTTCCGGGTAGCATGATTCGTAAGAAAAATGTCGTTTATCTTATAGCAAAGTTCTCCAACACAAGTTCGGATTACAGGCACTTGTGTGTTTCTACCAGCTGGTGTTGACTTGCTAGCAACAAAATAACAAACTAATTATCCTACTCTTACTTCGAAAACGAGATTCTTTATAGCAACTGCTCATATTAACCAAGAGGGACACAAAAAATTTAGATCACCATTTTTTAAATGAAGCTTCAACAAAGAGATATCTTATTTGTGAGAACGTCCAAAAAGTTTCTTGGATGCAATTTAGCAGATTCGAAATATGTAACTCATTCAAATGATAACAAATTATTTCGGCATGTGCAATATTAGCTGAATGCTTATCCTCGAAATAATAGCAATCAGGGATATACTTATCCGTTGAGTTACTTAGAGAAGCACGAAATAAAAAAGAAGAGAGAGTTAAGGAAATTTAAATACATGATTGATAATATATTAATCATCATCATCGAGGATGCGACTCTTCTCATTTATTGTTGCGATTGTTCGTGTTTGGTTCAAAGTCGAACCCCCTATTATTAAGGCTATTGCTTTTCTTAAACTTCTTCTGTTGTTTGCTTTTGAATTCTTCCTCAAGAATCTCTTGCGTAGCTTGTTGAACTGACGTCCTGGTAGCTGGTTTTTTCTTAAACCTCTGTTCTGAGGGATCAAATCTTCTTCTCTCTTCTTCATGAAGAGCTTGATATGCTCTTTGTTTTCCTTCTCTGGTTTCATCAGAGTCATCTGTGAACTTAGTTACTTTGTTTGATTCAGTTTCCCAAATCGGATCATTGATTGAATATAACGAATCTGGATTTTCATGGGAAGATGGCGTTGGCTTTGATTCTTTCGCTTTCTTTTCTTCTTTTCCACTGGTTTTCTCATCATCCGAGCTCGTGCTTGTCAATCCATAAATTTTACGATCTTCTTTTCGAATATCATCTCTCAAGTCTGACTGTAATTCCTTGTAGATTTCTGGGATATCTGCCTCAGGTTCCTGTAAACCTTTCATAAGTTGCTCGGCTAACACTTCGCGCTCTATGTCGCTAGCCGGATCATTCTTGGTACTGATTTCAGGATTGGTTTTCTTGTCCACTTCCATAGCCAAAAGGAGTTTTCCGAATTTCTCATTGTAAAGTTTATCTGACTTCTCAGCAGCAACATCAGCAGGGGTCGAAGAGGAGTCAGATGATTCTTCAGATAATAATAATTCAAGAGGTCGGTTAGTATTTAGATAAGTATCATCAGAATCGACGCGGGCAGGGTCGTCATCGCTCTTTTCAATGCTCATTTGAACAATCTCTTTGCGAATTTCCTGGCTTTTTGACTCTGTTTCAAGTCTCTCTAACACTTTCTCAGTCCCTAGGACGGATGAATCCTTTTTCTTCAACTTGCTAATCTCTTGACCAAGTTCAACTTCTTCTTCTGGTTGCATATTTTCCTTTCTGGCCTTGACTATCTGGGCAAGAGTCGTTGAGGTTCTATGCAGTTGAACAACCTCGTCTTCAGTTAGCTCGAAGAACCTCTTGGTATCCTTCTCGAAGCCTAAAGCAATCCTACCGGTCTCTCCATCATAACGATTTTTCTTAATATCGATAATTCTAAACTTTGGTCTCGTTTGAATAATGAAAATGTTATCAGCTTCTTGGGTAGCCTTGGCCGTACCAAACACCGAGGCAATGCTTAGATCAGTTCCATCATCAACTTTTTTAGGGTGGATAACTAGGGTAATATGAATATTCTTTGTAGTGGCCAGATGTCGAAGCTTGGAGATAGCATCATCTTGGATATCAAACCTTTCAAATCCTTTTCCCTGGCCCGAGAGCATGAATTGAAGATTATCAATGATAACGTGTCCGATATCATAGGCGTAAATCGCGTATTCTATTGTCGTTATGATCTTAGCGATGTCGTGACTACCAAAGAATTTCATGAAGTAAAGCGGAAGTTGCTCGAACGAATCAGCAAAATATTCAAACTTCTCGCTGTGTTCAATCAGGTTCACTCCTGCATGTTGCATGAGCATTTGCGTCATCAAGATATCATTGCGGACTTCGAACGAACCCCAGAGTGTACCGATTCCTTTGCGACAGAAATCCAATGAATGTTGAGCGAGGAATGTGGTCTTTCCGGAACCGGTAGCACCAGTAACTATTGTGAACTCTCCTCTTCTGAACCCTTTCATTTTTCTATTGAACCAGCTGAAAAACTCACTCTTGACTCCCATATTTTCCTCGTGTTTTAGAATTCTATTCAGCACGACATGTCTCAACTCCGAAAAGGTTGTAAGATTCTCACGGGTGATCGGCCTAGCGTCTTTTATAAATTGAGTTAAACTTGTCGGGTCGTTCCTCAGAGCATCATTTGCGTCTTTGGGACCGTCTGGATCAAATCGATGTGTGTCTACGATATACGTTCGGTTGGCACCGAGTTTCTGAGCGAATTGCTGTGCGTTGGCCTTGCCGACCTCATCAGCGTCCATCCAAAGATAGATCTTATCAAAGCGCTCAAGCCAAGGCAAAATCTGCAGAGGCAGATGATTAGCGCCGTTTGGGAGCGAGACTGCAGGCAATCCAGTTGCTTGATGGACAGCCATAGCGTCATACTCACCTTCCGTGAGCACAATAACCTTGGAATGCTCAGGTACGGTGTTGAGTCCAAAAAGTCCCCAGTAGCCTGGAGATGGTTCCATACGCTGATAACGCTTGTTTTCTTTTCCAACTCCGCGAATCTTGTTTCGGACTAATTGGTAATCCTCGCTGCTGACAGAGGTGATAGCTTCAGGCTCAGGATCTTGAGATTGGGTCTTAGGTTCTGGGTTCTCCACGGCTTCTCTGCCAACTGTACTAAAACTGCTAGCACCGTTCGGGTTCTTCACTTTATGCACTGGATTACCTTTTTCCTTCTGTTTTTTTGACTTAGGAGCAAACATAGGAAAATAAACGCAAGGTATTTTTGTCGGTCCTCCCGTCTTCTCACTTGCAAAATATTCTTCACCAACTCCCACGCGGTATTTGATCAGAACCTCTTTACTTAGATGGCGATCTTCTGGACCTTTACCAGTGAGATAATTATTGATTTCAGGAAATTTATCTTTGAGCATGGACTGAAATTTAAAAAAAGCCTCAGCTTCAGAAGCAAGTTTTTTAGGCTGACTGAAATTAAGCGCTGCCAAATCATTTTCTTCGTTAAAGGTAACGGACTTGTTCACCGGATACAATCCCGCTTCGACTCCTGTACCCATAAGATTTTTTTTAAAATCAAACCAAGATCCTCGAGTTCCGCATCTGAAACAAAAGAAAGCTCCGCTGTTCGGTTTCAGATTAAGAACCCAGAGGTTTGTTGGGTCGTTATTGTGAGGTTTTCTACAAAACATGCAATATTTAATGCAAACCTCACCGCTCGGTCGGACCTTGTGCTCGATATTGTGACTATTCAAAACATGAATGATCTCTTCGTTGCTAATTTGAAAATGTTTTGAAACAAAAACAGGGTCTGCCTTCCGATGGGTGTCGGAAAGGTCATTTGCAAGGAGCTCTTGTTCAAGATTAAAGTGGTAAATGTCTTCGTTTAGTTTCTTAGGTTGAGAGAAGTAGTATCGTGGAATGTGACATGATTGCAAGGGATTATAGATAAAGCTGAATTTGCCTTGCGACAGGGCGGTCGCTTTGGAACATGTTTTAGCGACACGAAAGATTTTATTGAGAGCAAGCATTTCGAGATCCTAAAATGGTGATGCAGAAACTTTATTTGATACCTGACCTCAAAATAATTTTTGATAAAACTTTTGAGCCTGAATGATTAAAAAAATGATATGGAGCGATGCTTCTGCTCTTTGTGGAGTACTTTCCATCATGAAGGAGTTCTAATCGATTCATTTTAACTCTCTGTTGAGCTGAGATCCTGAGAGCACTTCTTTGAGGATTCTTACAAAGTTTCTTGGAGTATTCTGAAATGAAATTGTGCATCTCATCATGGATTTTACAAGTTTCTTAAAACCAAAGGGTTTACTAGTTTGGAGTACAAACAGCTGTGAAAATTGATGGCCTTCTAGCAAATTATGGACTCAATTGAACGTTTTTTTCATTTTTAAAGTTTCTTCCTATCGACACCTCGCGTTCGCGGGGTTCCAAACATATTAGAGTAACCCTCAAGCTTAATAATGGCAATGCTGATGAATGATAAGTAGAATACTGTGATTCCTATTTTAGATTTCTTGACCGAGTTTACACATTTAATTGGATATCAAATCAAAAATTAATGCAAGTCAGAACGAAAGTGGGTTTTTCCTGAGATTATTTGGAACATATGAAACTTTATTACTGAGTAGCTCTTGGCGGAGATAACAATAAATAGCATCAATAATCTTGCATTTCCTGTTTTCGCCTAAAAAATTTATTGAAAAATGAATGATTTGTGCCAATTATCGTCTCTCTCTTTTTTTTCCCCATTGAGGATTTCCTAAAAACCAGCTTAGCAATCAGTTAGTTATCTATTTGGATTGTGAATGAGATTTCATTGTATCCTCTGTAAAATTGTTATCTGTTTGATTTTATGAAGGACAGAAATTTAAGGTGATGACTCTCCATAAATTACAAATTCAAATCGATAAAATGCACTCGGGCTAGATCTCTAGTCCTAAGTTTTTGTTTTGGGTTCCCATTTATCGTTCTTGATGAGTAACCAAATTGTTTACAGCGAGCCAATGAGAAATAATTAATTGATTGCAGACATTCTAATCCTCGTTAAACTCTTTTTCAAAGAACATCCCACCAGCAGTTGTGTATTTGCCCATTCCTCGCTTTTTCCCATGGTGCCAAGTACCTTCGAAGACATCTCCGTTCCAATGTCGATAAATTCCTTTACCATGGAACTTTGTATCCTCGATCTCTCCTTCATACGAATCCCCATTCTCAAATGTGATTTTACCTTGCCCTTGTATCTTTCCTTGTTTCCAAGTTCCTTCAATTTTTGCTCCTTTTTCATTTTCAAAGACTCCTTTTCCTTCATATTTTCCTTCTGAAAACTCTCCTTCATAGCTAGCCCCACTTTTATAGAGTATTTGCCCAAAACCATGGCATTTGTTATCCAACCATTGTCCTTCATACCTATTGCCACTCTTGTAGTGGTAAACACCTTTTCCTTCCATCTTCCCTTGATTAAATTCTCCCTCATATTTATCCCCATCAAAGAACGTCAAGGTTCCTGTGCCGTGAATCTTTCCATCACTAAACTCTCCTTGGTACTTGCTTCCATCAGGGAAGACATATACCCCTGAGGAATAAGTTCCGTTATTCAAGTTGCCAGCATACTCTGCGTTGGAAGGAAATTTAACTTCAACGTTAGCAGGTTCTAACACTCCTGCTTTCCATTCACCTTTGATAGTTGTGCCATCGCTTTGCACCAGCGTACCTTTTCCTTCCATTTTCCCATCTACGATATTTCCTTCATACTTACTGCCGTTCGACCATTCGTAGACTGCGTTTTCAATTACATTATCAGCGACAGCATGACCTTGAACACGATAGTTCTCAGTTGCATGAGTTTCAACGAACTCTTTTTCTTTTTTTCCATGAGTATATTTAGTCTGGATCTTCAAGCCCTCCTTATCCTCGAAAATGAATTCACCATTTCTTTCGCCATCAGTCCACACACCTTTAAGCACTCCAGTTTGTAAAATAATTTCGCCTTCTCCTTCTCGCTTTCCATTCTTCCAGTGACCAATATGGCGTGTTTCATCGGGAAGAGTCAATTCTCCTTGACCTTCAAACCTTCCTTCGACAAATTCGCCTTCATAAGCATTACCGTCTCTGAAAGTATACGCTCCCTTTCCATGAGGTAGTCCCTCTTTCACATGACCATGATACTTGTCGCCATTGGAATACTGAATTTCTCCTTCACCGGCAATTTTATCGTCTACAAAGGTCCCTGTGAATACATTTCCGTCAGGCCATTCGTACCGGCCTGTACCATGTCTCTTCTCTTCATGGAACTCTCCCTCATATTTACTTCCATCAGAGTAGTGCCTCTTGCCTTTTCCTTCAATCTTTCCGTGAGTAAAATTCCCCTCGTAGGAAGATTTGCTATTCCAAGTGTAATGACCGTGACCATGGAACAAATCGTTTTCGTAAGATCCTTTATAGTGATCACCAGATGCGAACTTTTCCTCTCCTGTCCCATTCCTGACGTCATTATTGAACTCACCTTCATAGGAGCCTCCATTCGAAAATGTGAGAATTCCTTTGCCTTGTCTCTTTCCTTCTACCCAATCGCCTTCATAGCTAGTACCGTCAGGAAAAACCCGGACTCCGTGCCCGTGTATTTTCCCACTCTTGAAGTCTCCATCATAATGTCCTCCATCAGGCCAGCGATATTTGCCTTTGCCTTCAAAAACCTCATTCTGGAACTGTCCTTCGTATTCTTCGAGGTCAGGGAAAGTAAATTTGCCTTCCCCGACTCTCTTTCCTGCTTCCCAGGTGCCTTCAAATTTAGTTCCATCGCTATATGTATATACACCAGCTCCATGTCGAATATCGTTCTGGAATTCTCCTTCATAAACGTCCCCATTGGCAAAGGTGTATCTTCCTTTGCCATGGCGTTTTCCTTCTGCGTGTGGACCTGTGTAAGTATCTCCGTTAGGATAGGTAATGGTTTCTGACATCAGCTTTTTTGGGAATATAAGATATCGGAATTTTGAGTTTAAAAGACTATTAAAATCAGCAAGCAATATTATATTTTTTAAAGAGCCAAAAAATTACAAATTAGTAGTGTTTAACCATTCTTGGAAATAGCTGGGGGTCTGAATTTTCGTCACGCATCAGAGATTCTCAGGCCAAAGCAATAATTTTTTGTGCTAGTAAGGGACCTTGAGTGATCAAATTAAATTTTTCGACTGCTCAAGTAATTGCTGACCAGAAAGAATCAATACGAACAGCGACTTGAAGTTAAGAGAGATGTTATGAAATTAAGCCTCAATCATATAGCGTCCATTCCTTATGCCTCACCACAGTACTTAGATCTCAACTCGAGTCTCTCTCTATATCGATTGTTTGGGGGTGACCCCTCCCTGAATTTTTACATATTAAATTCATGAAAATGTAGAGTTTTGTCAATTTTATTATCAAATTGATTACACGAGGCCAGAACCAATTTGTTTACATTTTGTTAATATGGAACAGCTCCAAGCGAATTCTCGAGATTCAGCTGATCCAAGAACTAAGACGAACTAAGACAGAAATTACCTTTCAGATTTCACTCACTTAAATTTTTAAGAGTGTAACTTCATATCTTCGAATATTCCAATATTGCAAATATGTTGCCGGTTGAAATAGGCTTCCAAGACTCTTAATCGTTTCAAATTTATTTTCAAATCCAGCTTCTTGTATCAAACATAAAATTAAAAATCTCTTTTAATCATATACTAGCAGCACTCAGTATATTTCAAAAAGAATGGAATTCCTTGGTGTCATTTCGACGATAATGGATCTCACCCAGAAGGAAAGCGAATTTTCAGATGAACTAAACACAATAAACATGACATGTATGAGTCTTCAGATGGCCGTCAGTGAGCAGAAAATGAGTAATCACATCAATAATCCCAGCAATTCTTTGAAATTCTGCTTCTTTCATCCTAGACTTCCTCCACATCTTCGTGATATGATAAGAACCCATCTTAAAGAGACCCAAGAATTGATTAAAAAGACAACTGGGGCTAAAAATTGGTAAGCTAATACTCCTTTAGACAGTCATTGACTCATTTTAGGTGGAAAAATATTAAATATTTGCTTCCAGGCAGTGACCTTCACAAGCTTAAGGAGAAGAACGGTCAGTTGCTCCATGCGATCAATTTGGTTAACCTCCATGTGAACTCGGTGAAAGGTGCAAGTCTCAGGAAACTCAAAACTCAAACAGGTTCCGGGTACTTGGAAGAGGATGAGGAACCAGACACTGCTCAAAAATTAAAAACAGACCGCAGTATACTTGCTATTAGCGCCACAATAGAAGATCCTGCTGAGGAATCCAAAGCCATTTCCGCAACAATACAAGATACCCAACTTGATGGGAATGACGATGAAGAAGAAGAACTCAGAGAACCTGCATTCCGTCTCGTGTTCATCCATGATAAGAAGACATATGAACAATGTATTCCTTCAGCCCAGAAAGTACTCAATGTAGAGAGATATTGGGAAAATGACGCTTCGGGATATTTAATTGAGAGAGAGGCATTAATGTATTTGCCTGAACTGGTTTGCGGAAGACTTTCCAAAAGCCATGCTGAATTAAGAGCACAAAGAGTAGAAAGCAAGCTGGAAAGGCTCAGTAAGGAGGATTTGGCTATGAATCCGACGCTAGACGACTGCCTTCTTAATAATAGAAATGGTGATGAGAATGCGGTATCATTTGAGTTGCTTGACACGAGCACGAATGGTACTTTCATTCTCAAGAACCATTCCTATGGCAGGATTAGTGGACCAGTGGCCACGATATCAGGAGATTTCAAGAATATTAAGAAAGGGAATAAGATTGCATTGCAACATTTAGATATAGTCGGGTTAGTGATGAGCAAACCTTCTTTGAAGGAGGTGCTGTTTGGATTCCAATTTATTTGTGAAGGTCTCTAAGAGGAAGAGAAAAAGTAGTTAAATTTTATCCATAAATGCGATTCTTTCAGATATGTTGAAGTGTAGTTTGTTATTTTTTTTATATTTATGCGTATATCAAAGACTACTTAGACTATAGCAATTGTGGAGTAAACATAGATATTCTATCAGCTCTTCAATGAATTTTCTAAAGGGTTTCCATAACATTATCAATTTTATGTAAAAGCCTCTCTCTTGTCTCCAATTTTAATTATTTCAAATTTTCAATTGCATGCCAAACAAAAGTAGCAATAAAGTTAGTATGGCCTTCGTCGGATTCTTGTTCCATTTAATCCATTATTTGATATTTTATACTCTTTTTTTCAAACACAGGTGTTTTTTTTTTTTGAATCTTCTTAAACACTGGAGATTTGCAAAACTTAAGAAACACAGCATATATCTAGCAGTCCACACAAGATTGATTAGTGTAGGACTGAACTTTGAAGCCTCAACTTCTTCAACAATAAGTGCAGAATGGTACTATTTAATTGAATGAGTAACAGGAGTCTTATTTTATATAATAACCGTTTTAGAAGTGAGGTTTTATTATAGTTTGCAGAAAAGTCGACAACTAATAAATAATTCGTTCGTTCTTTTTTCGTTTTCGACGAACATTCTAACCTCCAGAATGATTTGATGCCATCATCGAAATTCATCAAAAGTTGTCTTAGCAAGGAGAACCGACCAAACATCCGAGAGCATCTTTCTCCATTGTAATTGCTCCTAATCAGTCTTCACATTTTCAGGATCTCGGATCCTTCAGAGATATTTGTATAGATTGCAACTGGGAATTTTCACACTTCAAATATCTCTTAAATCTAACACCTCTTTCACTCAAATTGTGAGCTAATTCACAAAGAGAGCCAAGTTTCTCTAGGTTACTAAAAGCACATCATTAATTCCAGGGTTTTCATGTGAGTGACATAAGCCCACATTGTGAAAAAAAAATTTTCCATGCTTTTTCTAACAAATAAAAACGACTAATTCATTTTTTTCCTCCAATTTAAATTTCACTTGATTTTACTATGTTGGCAATTAGGAATTTCCAAAACTGATATCAACGAACCTCATTCGAAATTCGCTCTTCAACACAATAAACTTAAGAGAGCTGCTTGATAGAGCAAAGTGATGCATTCTTAAAGGTTAGGATGACGGACTGAACTTTTCAACATCTTGTAGCCTTGACTCTAAAAAGTCTGAATAATTATTATTAAATTCAACTAAAAAGAAGAGCTTTGTTTTGACAATTGTTATATGAATGTGATTAACAATAAAACCGATCATGAATTAGATATGGATAGTTAGTAGGAAAAAATATTCACACGAAGTGCATAGATCAACAAATTTTTACTCGATGTAAAACATTTATTGACATTTATAAAATAAAGTAGACGTGAATTAGATAGATATATTGGAGATGATTTATTTGCAGCCATTGCTGCCTAACTTCGACACAATATTTAAAAGGTTATCGAAATAATTGACTTTTGCCTATTGCAAACATTTAAGATTAGCACGAATTAAAAGATAGTATGATTACTTTATCTGAATTCAGAGAAAGCAGAACATCGTCGAATTTAAACTCCTTTGGACTGGCAGGACTACCAAGACTTTGAAGCGGCGACCAATTCATTGTCTATGAAAGGTAATTAAGTCTGTTGGAGCTCTTCAAAAAGAATTACCTTAGTCGTCGCTTCTCTTTTCATGAATTTTGAAAAGATGTCATTAGCGGCAAAAACGCTTGAGGTTGCGAAATTTGAGCCTTGTGTGATTTTTCGAGAAAAATCCGTCAAAAGATTTTCCATAGAAAAATGAGATGATCCACTGTTCCCGGATGATGTTAACCTACACCAAGTTATCGTTAATTTAATTTCTAGAAATAAAATTATTACATTTGAATTTGTAAGAACAAAAGCTCGTTCATCTTATTGATATCCCCAAGCTTCTTTTCGAGTGATTGGATCTTTTCACTCATCGTTTTTTGTACATATTTCAATGTTCGGTTCTAATAATTAGAGTCAAGCTACCATTGAAACCAAATGTGAATAGTTTACCTCTTGTATCAGACTCATACTGCTATCAGAGACTGAAGGCTCCTCCAATTGTGGTTGTACTTTTGCAAGCATACTCATAATATCAGTGCCTTTTCTCTTGATTTGAGCAAGCAGATCTCTAAACATATGTCATTAGGAGCAGAGTCAAACGTGTAAGTTTACTTTTCTCCACGGATAAACTTTTCATGTACAAACGTATTCTCATATAGATGAGTTTTTCTTTTCTTGAAATTATACATATTGAGCTAAGGAATGAGTTGAGATAAGTCTACAAGCGGATGTGATATACCTGTCGGATGTAGGAGGCTAGGTTGTTATGCTTGAAATAGAGAGGAAGAACTTTTTCAGCGAAGAGCGTGGGGTTCTTGATGACCAATGCTCTTCCATCATCGCTCCAGCTGATAATATCATTAAATTGCTCTCTCTAATGGTTGTTAAGACTAGTTAGAAGGGGGAAATAGTTACCTCGAGCATTTCGTATGTTTTTCGGAGAAAATTCGGGACTACAGATTCTTCGTGTTTTCTGCTTTGAGTCAACTTCTCTCTTAGGAGTGCGAGATCATTTTGCTGCATTTTGGTGTTTTAAATAAAAAGTGGTTTTTTTTTTTAACAGAAAAAATGGATAATAGTTTTATAATCTATCAATCGTTCTGCTTTTATGCTCAATCGTAACCTTCCTTTTTCCAAAATGAACTGAAACAACGAATTTCGAGAGCAATTTATTTTTCGAAGAATGTTGGTCTAAATCGTTTGCCTTTAATTCGAAAGATTTCGATAACCGTAAACGAATACATTGACCTTTCGAGAGAAAAATTAAACCGTTGAAAATATGAATATGCTGGACTCGAAAACGCTACAAAATCCTGATATTGCAGCTTAGTTAGAGACTCAGCCTCCAGAAAATTTGATAGAGGACTTGGTGCTGGATAGCTGGCAGATATCCGGTCTCTCCACACAGAACTTTATTATCATGACATCTGACGAAATGCAATCTCATGTTGTAACGTTTTTATATGAGATAAATCCTGCTTGAAAAGATGACCCTTGAGGTACATTCAGGTGAGAAATCTATCAAAACTTCGCATTTTGTTGGCTGGAAGAGGTGGAAAGATACTAAAGATTAGTATTACTCTGTGGATTTGGAGGCTTAACGGATAGTAAATTTGTTTCGCTGTGCATGGTTAGATTTAAATGCAATATCTGATTAGCACCTTCTGAACTTACGTTATAAAACGCACAGAAATTTCCATTCTTTTTTCGAAATGATTCTGTTTTCCATGAGAAAAGCGCTCTATATTAGTCTTAGAAGAGTTTGAAACGAGTATTAGCAGTGCTAAATAAATATTCGACTCTCTTCTTTTCATACATTCAAAACTTTATTTAGAGCTTTTCTCGATGAAGAATTGATTTCGTCTCTCTTTTTTTTGAGTACTTGACAGTGATACAAGGGAAATACGTTGATGCGAATAAATGTATGTATATTCTATGCAAAAAGTGAAAATGGTAAAGAGAATATGGGGACTTCTTGATGTCTCTAATCTTAGCAATGATAACATGAAAATTTTTTTTTAAAAAAAACAGAAGTTGCTTCTTCGGGAAAGTTCCAATGTCCAATATCTTCAGCATACCCAACTAATAAAGATCAGATAAAGCTTCTTACGGTATCTTCGAAAAACTTTGCCAATAGCAATTGAATAAAAAAATGCTGCAAATTTTGAGATCCACTCTGAGATAAATCATAAAATTAATAGATGAATGATATTAAAGATTTATGCCTGCAATAAATAGATAGTTGCAACCTGTAATAGAACCATGAATACATAATTCAATAAGCACAGCAAACCTCAGATTGCCCTCTCAGAAGAGGCATCAACATAAGTTAACATTATTTTAGAAGGGGTGCTGAAATCACTGATCGGCCTCGTGGGTCTGAGAAAGTGTGTGTAACTCTTGATTAAGTTATTGTCTTTATTTTAATGTTTTTGGAGGGAGCTGAAATCTCATTCATTCCATCATCTTAGTAGTCTTTACCATTACTCTGAGATCGTTTCTTTCGTTCACAAAAGATTTTAATTTATTTATCAGCTTTAACAGCTCATCATCTTTCTCGTCAGAATACCAAGGTTTAATTAATAACAAATTTTCTAAACAAGCATTCAGCACAGTCAGTTTCTGAATTATTCTTACCTTTGTGTAGAGCCCCTGAAATCTCCGTATTATCAACAAGGATAACTCTCGAAAGATCTTTGTTGAGAATAGCAAGATCTTTAATATAGCCCCAATGTGATTTCGAGCAAGACTATTGATAGTTAATCTCGAAACGTTTTTTATAGCGGACTTACGTCTCGGTAAAGCCGTTTCCCGATCAGTCCATACTTGTCTATTGCATCTAAGATGGGATCTGCGTACTGAGGGTCTGCAGCCGTAAATATAACCAGTTCAAAGATTTGACTCATCTATCGTCTAGTGGTTAGGACACCCATCAATTTTCAGTTTTACTTCAAAAAGGAACTCATCAAGATAGGGTCTCCTTTGTATATATAAATACTCTGCGATTTCGAGACCTTCTATCATTTGTTGTTATAAATTTGGTTATTGTTTTTTATTTGAGAAATTTGTACGAGGATGGCCTCAGAGTATTTTCCAATCTTCTCAGAACTCGAGTGAATCAAAGTCTCGTCGAGATCGAGTACAAGAGTGAATTTTTTGGAACTTTGAGAGTTCTCTTGAATTTGATTCCAATGTCGAAAACTTTTCAACCAGTTCGCTCTCTTAGTTTTTCCAGGATTTCTCAAAATTCTTCTAGCTGGAAAAGAGATCTAAAACAAGAGAAAATGATTAATCACTTTATCTCTCTGCTGAATAGGAATACTGTCTGACAAAACTCTTTTACGCATTGGTTAATCCTGATCGAGAGCAGACCCAGCAATTCAACAACGAGTTCGCACAATAATTCCATCCGCCGTAAGAACTCCTCAAGTTTTTTTCTGAAAGGAGACTTTTTCTGCTTTGATCCCATATAATTAATTTTCTGATGAAGCCAATGACGGATACCTGACGAGAAAAAGATCTATAAAGTCTAAGATGTCTTTTTTCTCCCGCTCTTCCATAACCGCTGCCAGTTGGATCCAGCCGAAGATAGTTAGTAGAGGTGGTGGTCGCCTTCTGTTCTGTTTCAGAATTATTTGTTCTCGTTCTTAGTGCTATTGTTGTCCTTGGATGAGTACTCCCTTTGCTTGAGTCTTGGGCGAGGAACGACTGAGTCCTCGGTGGTTTGGCTTCTTGACTGGACATACCGTAAAAAGAGAGTCAAACAGTTAAGAAAGTCGTGTGCCTATCTTTTCTCTTAAAATCAATGAAGATTGATTTTGTTTGAAAACTTACTGTCTTAATTTATTCCAACTAGATGCGCGCAAATTTCATTATTATGGAGCCCGAAATTATCCTGTATTATAATAACTTCGACAGTTTCTTGATTGACCTTTCAAATCATCTCATGCCCATTGTGTGACGAAATCCAGAGGCTTCTATGTCAATGGTGATTTGCAGTTTGTATTCGAAAAACTATAAATTAAAAGGCAATGATTTCCTTATCCTGTTTGGCGAATCTCCAAAAGTGTAGAGGATACCTAATCGTGCCGAAATTTTAGAACGATCTGCAATACAAAATTATGCATCAAGCTTTTTGCTCACAAGACTTCAAATGGTTAGTGTTGCTTCCTAAGAGCTGCACAGCAAGAAAAAACTAATGTTATATAATACAACCTCTATGTTCAAAACATTCACGAAGGAATTAAACAGACATTTGAAATTATCTGAATTGTGTTGTGTTTACACCGAACTCCACACAATCAGAAACTTAGTTATTAATTTCTTTAGTTTCAGAAGCAGCCTTTTCGTTGTCTTGTACAGGTGAGTTTTCTTTTGAGACTAAGATTGATTTGCTATTTCCATCAAACTCATTTTGTCCAATGTTTAATCCCACTGCACTCTGGTTTAGTTGTTGCCTGGAGTGATCAAATTCATCTTCTTGATCCTATAACTTTGTTAAAGCCAACATTTTCTCCAAAGAATAAAATACGTGACTCAGTTCAATTGAAGCTGCCTTTCGTCCAAAACGTGTCTTTTCAGTGACTGGGTCTCCTCGATGACTAGCGCTCATGCTATGTTGCTCTTGGATGGAGTGTTTCTTGTGGAAAAGGATCTTTGGTAGAGGGGGAAGGATCCTGGATTTTGTTACAATTCTCCCGTCATTTCGAAATTCTAATTCTCTATATTTTCATTTAATGCCTATTCTCAAAGAAATAAGTGATTGTACCCTTTTTTGATGATTTGAGACTGAGTTCCAAAAGGTTTGACTGAAACTTTTCTTATCCTATCAATTCTTTCTCTATGTTTATTGTAATCTGCTTCGAGTTTCGCCTTTGACAGATCAGATTTCCTTGTTAGCAATATCTCTTAGTTTTTATTATTTGTATCAATCTTTTACTTCAGTTTGATACGCTCCGCTAAACTTACATTTTCAACAGCAATTTTTTCTGCAACAAGACGCCTCTCCACTGAATTTAGAGTTGTGAGTCTCCCTTTCTCGAACAAACTTGTTGAATGAGAACGATTGATTTTCGAATCATTCAATCTAGAAGCTAAAATGTTTTTAAACCTTCGGTTTACTGTGATGGGTACTATCGGGAACAAGCTCTGGTTCTCGAGTCGAAATTTTAACCAATCTTTCAAGTAGTACATCATTTTTCTTCTGAATCTCAAATAATCGTGCTCCTTCAGACCTCTGTCGTGCTTTCCATCGGTTATTGAGAAGTAGAGTTTGCTGTTCTTTGCTGTCATTGAGTCCATACTCACTCTTTAGAGTTTTTCCAAGGAAAATATCATTCATCTTCTTGATATGCATACGATAAGATCTGCAATTGGGTTCTGTTTAAGGCCACTGTCAGAAAATAGTTACCTCTCCCTATATAACATGGCGACATAGTTGCTTTCTATGTTTCGGTTGGAGTGCATATTGTCAAAAAATTGTTTAGGTGGCTCGATTAACAGGCTTGACTCTAAAATAAATTTATTCAGCAATTCTCTGAATTAGTAATTTGTATTCAGTTTCAATATATTAATTTGCACAAGCATGTATCGAAATTGCTGAAAGCAGAAATACGATTGACCATATTAAAATTGATGAAATTATAAAGTTGATACATATCCTAATGACGAAAGAAATGTATTTAATGAATAATGGTTAGGGATAGAATGTCTGATCGAAATTCGAACTAAAGGCAGAACTAACAAGATCGGTATTTGTCAGTCATCTAACTCAATAATGAGCCCAGAATATTTAATTTAAGAAGTTAATCAAGCAAATAAATCTTAAGTTCGGGAAAATTCCATGATGAAACCTAGCCTGGACGTTCAAAACGTAAGCTGCTCCGTTTCTATTCATTGCTAATATTTCGAACACTGCTTCAGGCGATGAAAATGCAGGGGGTTTTTATGAAATTAATCCCCGGTCCTGTACCTCAGTTTCCTTTAAGGTAATTTTAGGCTCTAAAAATCTTTGCGGGCTCAATACATGCATAGAACCCTCATAATAGAAGAAAATGGACAAAGTATCGGCTGCTATGAGCAAATAAAGGTAAAGTCATCCTTCTGATTTCGTTTTATCAGTCGACGAAAGGCTCCACCTGGAAAGAAACTTGATGAAAAGTATCAAGTTGACAAAATCGTTTCAGTCAAGTCAATCGATGACAATGAGTAACAACAAAAGATCAGTTTATCGTAGATGATCCCAATCTTTTAGATTCGAAATAAAGTTTGCTGATAAAGCAGTCTCATTTATATCAACCAAACCAAACGAAAAGGATATGTGGATTAAAGGAATTCAAACTATTCAGAATTTTATAAAGCAGAAAACCGAACCAGTCAAGCCTAATCCAACTCCAAATAACGTCTTCAAAGGAGCTCCTTCATGGGTCAAAAAGGTTGCTGAGAATACTGAACCAAAAAAAGTGGAGGAAAAACCAGCTCCTTCGTGGATCAAAAAAGTTGCTGAGAATACTGAACCCAAAAAGGTGGAGGAAACCAAGAAAGTTGAAGAAAAACCCAAAATTGAAGAGAAACCCAAAGTAGTAGTAGTTGAAAAAAAAGAAACAGAAGCACCTAAACCAGTTATTAATTTCAAAGAGAAAGAATTAGAGAAGCAAATAGCTGAGCATCTTAAGAAAATTCAGCAGTTAGAGGAACAGCACATCAAAAAAGATGAAGCCATTGCTCGAATACTAGAAGATACAAAGCAGCTGACTCAGGACAAGTCCAAATTACAAGAGGAACTCCGTGTTGAAAAGGAACACAGTAGTCATCTAGCAATTGAAAGGAATCGCTTTGAGAAAGAAAGCAAGGTTCCGCTCAACGAGAAATTGAAATCACGTGTAGAAGCATTGGAAAATGAAAACACTTTTGTTCAGAAAAAAATAAACGATCTCGAAAAGGAATTACAGCAGTCTCGAACAAACGCGAAGAATTTGGAAGAATCTTTAGCGAAAAGACAGGCAGAATCTGCATCTTATTCAAAGGAGGTGGAAACTCTGAAAAACGAAAAGAATAGTCAAGCCGCCCAGCTTAACCAACAACTTTCAGAAATACAAAAGCTTCGAAATGAGCTAAAAGCCAGAGAGCAAGAACTTAAAGATAAAAGTCAATATATCGAGTCTACATTGAGAGATATCAATAAAGGTACGCAAGAAAATGAGCAGCTCAAGAAGCAGTTTGAAGCTGCGAAGGAAGCGCAAGATAAGCTTGTTGAAGAAAAGAGACAATCGTTGGAAAAGAGCAACAAGATCTCAGAGCTTGAACTCGAAGTTAAAGATTCACATCTCAAACTAAAACAAAGTGAGGAGAAAGTCAAAACTCTGGAAACTCAAGTTTTGAAACTACAAGAAGAGAGAGCCCAAGAAAAAGCAGCATTTGATGACACTTTGAGAAAAATTAAAGAAGCTTTTGAGGTCCTTCAGGAAAAGGTGATAATATACGGGACACCTGGCGTAGATCTGGTTGAAGCGAAAAAGGAGGAGGAAGCGCAGGTGATAACGGCAAAAATGACTTTGAGAGATGCACCAAACCTCTATTTCATTTTCGAACTATTCCAAGGCATAAGAGAGAAGATACGAGTATGTGAAGAAATGATTAAACAGCTTGAAGAGCGGCTTTCATCGAAGATTGACCCTCAAGAGCACGAGAACTTAAAAAAGGCTCTTGCAGATGCTGAGGACGACAGACAGAGCCTAAATTCTCAGTTGTTCAGCATTCAAAGAGAATACGTTGAGAAGAATCAACTTCTGCTTGAACGAATTCAGCAGTATAGTATCCAGTTTGCTATGCAGGTCAAGAACATGTTCATCTATACGAAACAAAGAAGATCCTCTATCAGTTTCAGCACACAGCTGGATACGTTTGGTAAAGAATTTCCACAGCTAAAAAATGTGCAGGAACTGCACGAATTTTTACGGGATAATGTCAAAAAAGACCTCGATGAAACGAAAGCTACCCTGGAGACAAAGACTAAAGAAAATGAAGAACTCAAAGCAAAAATAGCAGAGTTGCAGGCTCAACTAGATCTAAAGAAGCAGGAAATTATGTCAACAGCTGAAGAGCTAAAAAGGACAGCGGGAGAAAATGAGAAACTACAATATCAACTGTCTAACCTTGGGCAAAATGTCAAAGATCTAGATTTGAAGCTCAAAGAATCTCATGGGAAAACAAGCAATTTTGAAGGAGAGTTGTTAAAACGGGCTCAAGAGAAAGAGGAAATAACTTCCAAGATGAAAGCGCTTGAGAAGAGGGCTTTTACAGCAGAAGCAAAGGCGGCACATTTAGAGACCCAGACGTCGATACTTACACAAGATAAGGAAAATCTAACCCAGAATTTGAACATCCTTAAGGAGAAACTCAATCAAGAAACAAAACAATGCTTGGACATGAGCAACATAATTGCCAAAAACGAATCAAGAATTAAGGATTTGGAAGCGAGTCTTGAAGAGAGTCAGAAAAGGGCAGCAACCTTTGAAAATGAAAGCTTCAAAAGAAACAAGGAAAAAGACGAGCTTGCTGAATTGGTTAAGTCATTGAGAGAAAAATTAACTGAAGAAAATGAAGAGTTGTTGAAAAAGAGCAATCGTATTTCTGATCTAGAGATTAGTATCCAGAAATTTGAAACCAAAGCAAAAGAAGCTGAGCAAAAAGCTATGAATGTAGAAACCCAGATGTTGCAATTGAATTTAGAGATCTCACAGGAGAAGGCCAAGCTTGCTGAGCTGCTGAAAAACATCAAAAACGCGTTTAAGGCGCTAGCTAATGCCGTACCAGTGCCCGGCACTCCTAATTACAACCGAGAAGATGCTCGTGAAGCCGAGGAAAAATTGACTGTCACCGTGAAGTCGAGTCTGGAGAAGTCTACAGATTTTTATTTCATCTTTGAGATTTACCAGATCCTGAGAGATAAGATCAGAAAATGTGAAGAATATATCCTTAAACTTGAAGCAAGACTGGCTGAGATGGATACACTAAAAAAGACCCTCTCTGAGGTAGAAAAAGATAAAGAAGATCTTGCTGCCAAGTTGCAGCTCACGCAAACAGAGGCTACTGAAAAGCAACAGCTATTGTTGGAAAAGATAAACCAATTCAGCACCCAGTTCAACACGATGGTGAAAAATATGTTCCTCCAAACCAGAGAGAGAAGGTCATCGGTCAGCTTTACATCTGAAATTGAATTGCTTAGCAAAGAATTTCCCCAGCTGAAAAACATTGAGGAGTTGCAAGACTTTCTTCGCACTACCGTGAAAAAAGAGCTTGATGAAACAAAAGCCACTCTCGAAGAGAAAACCGCTTCTATCGAAAAGCTGCAAGAGAAAAATTCGACAGTCGAAGCCGAGTGCAATCAGCTAAAGGCTGAGCTGGAAAAGCTTCGGAACGAACTCAATTCCAAGGACACTGAAATCAGAGAAAAGAGCCAATATATTAGTTCAGTGCTACAAGATATGCGCAAAGGATCAGAAGAAAATGAAAACTTGAAAAAAATCCTTGAGACTGCGAAGGAGACTCAAGAGAAGCTCACTGAAGAAAAGAAAATTTCTGTAGAAAAAAGCAATAAGATCGCTGATCTTGAAATGCAGCTAAAAGAAACTATTAGCAAAGCAGTCCTTCATGAAGAAGAGTTGGTCAAATTTAAAAAAGAGGTCTCTGAAGAAAAGCAGGCTTTTACTGAAACGCTAAAAAGTATAAGAGCTGCTTTTGAGGTTCTTCCAGATGCTATTGTCATTCCAGAAACAAGTAATAACACTGAACTTAATGAGCTGAGACGGAAAGAAGAAGAACTATCAGTCGCTGCTGAACTGAGTTTAAAAAATTCAACGGAATTATATTTTATCAATGATCTTTTCCATGCGATGAGAGAAAAGATCAAAGTGTGTGAAGAGAGAGCCAAAAATTTCGAGCACCAATCCCAAACTCTCACCGAATCCCTTGTGTTAGCCGAGAAAGAGAAATCAGCACTAAACTCATCACTCGCTACAATTGAAAAAGAACATGCAGATAAAAGCCAAGCGATCCTTCAAGCTCTCGTTGAGTTTAGCAAGCAATTCAATCTATCTGTACGCAATATGTTCCATGAAGAAGAGATTAACAAGGAGGATGCAGCAGATCTTCTAGAGAATATTGGCAAGGAGCTTCATGAATTAAATGAATTTAGAGATCTTTACAAATTTCTACGAGAAACGATAAAATCGTCCCTTGATAAAGTCAAATCCGACCTTGCAGAGAAAACTGAAGAGGTCGCAAAAAGCCAACGGAGAACGAGTGAGCTGCTATCACAACTTGAAATGAGCAAACAACAAATTAAAGCACTACAAGAGGCCGAAGCTGAAAGCAATAAAAATCAGACTTACGCTGCGAGATATGAAGAATTTGGAAATATGTTGGTCCAACTTTCGAAGAACATTTTTATGGGAATTTCCACCTCCGAAGCTCATGCAAGTCTCCTGCAGAAATTAGAAGTTCTCGCTGAAGGGCAATCACCACTTGAGTTTGGCAAAAAACTCTGCAATTTGATAGAGAAAGAGATGGGAGTGCTGAAAGAAACGATCACCTCAACCGAAGAAGAGATCAAGGAGTTAGAAATCTTGAAGAATAACACGGCTGCAGAAGCGGCAAAATTGAAAGAGAAAGTCAGAACATTGCAGGTCAAAGTTGAAGAGGCTGAAAAGATTCAAAGGGAGAGAGAATATATCGACAAAAAACGAGAAACTGATGCCATCAGTACACTAAAAGAATCAGAGGTGAACAAAATGAAGAGAGATATTGCAACATTTGAGGAATTCTCATTGAACTTCCTGGTGCTCTTGAAAGAATCTTTCACAAAATCTACTCCGGAGAGCAAAAGAAGAGAAGAAAAGCTAAGGGCTCTTGCCGATGGATACCCAAAACTTACAGGATTGATGTTGTTTATGTCAACAATCGAAGAGTTGAGACAAAAAGACCGAGACGCTGCTCTTAAGGAAGTAATTACTGAGAACGAGCACATCAAAAAAGAAAATAAACTGTTATTGGAGCAAAGCAGTGGACTGAGGAGCGAAAATGGGGCTTTGAAAGAAAAAATGCATTTTTACGCCGAAAATTATGAGAAAAGACTTGACAAGTTCAAGGCTCTCAAAAAGCTGCTGGCGAGAATAGGAGAGTATAATATTTTGCTTTATTCAGTTATCCGCGAGCAGAGTGGTGAACAAGTTAATACGACAGAATTCTTCAAGCTTTCAGATCGAAAAAATAGGCTGAAACAATTGAGTGAGGGCATTGAAGAGCTTCAGGTATTAAATGAGTTGTACGCATTCATTTCAAACAAAAAATTGAATGCCACTCAATCCAGTCCACAGAAACCCAAAGGTGCAGGAATAAATCTCCATTTAAGGAACAATTCTGCCGGCCAGCTCGATTTTGAGGCCATATCACCGAGCCACCAGAGAACAGGATTTTCAACGATGACAGGGAGCGCTCAAAAAAAATTGGTTGTGGTAAAAGAATCGCCTAAAATCGAAAAGAAAGCCAATTATGGTCAAGAATTGGTCTTTGAAGAGTACGGAGCTGGGTCCCCAGAGAAGGGCAATCCAGCTTTCAGAATGGGTACTCCTGTGGCAAAGAATGGGAGTAGGAGTGATTTAATTGGAAAATCTCCCAAGAACCATCTGTTGAAGAGTCCATCTAATAGTCGTGATCAATTGCAGTTTTCATCGGGGACAAAGCAGAAGAGTAATATTGTGAGTCCTTCTAAAAAGTAGAAAGTTAAGCTATTGTCCGAAGATTATTTACAATAGAATAATACGTATCATTATTTGTATATTTCTTTTCATTCAAAACAGTTAGAACACGATATAAAAAAAAATTAGGACAACAGTAAAGACCGAGAAAAAAAAAAAGAGGGAAAATTCACCGGAATATGCTTATAGAGACATCATCGTTGCATTTAACGAAAATGAAGAAGCATAAACAAGAATTTTGCCGTTTCAAATTATCAATTTTAAATTTATCACCACAATTGGAGATTGAATATATCAGGTCAGAAATACTAACTCATGAACGAAGTTCCAGGAATTCGCTTAAATAAGCAGAAATCGACCCTCGAAGATCCAGATGAGTTTGAGGTACATCGAGATGTGCCTAAGCATCCCAATTGAACTGGTTTTTGTAATAGATCTTGATTAGTACTTTGAAAAAAAATGAGAACGAACGGACCGAAGAAGAGTTGGAGTTCATGCGACAAGCTCTTAGCCAAATTGAATATATGGGGCAGCTTATGAATTCGCTAGAGATCGAAGTGCAAATGAATTTGATGAGGGCGATCAGCATGAAGGAAATGAAAAAGCAAGAGGTTGTATTTTATCGAGGTAAGAAACTTTTGCTTCTCAATCAGTATTAATGAAAATTGCATACTTGACAGGTGATCCTGGTACTCACTTCTGCATGCTGCTAAAGGGAAGCTTATATGTTATCAAAGACCATGACAAAGACACCAAAATTATAGATAATCTTCGCAGCAGTCCATTTCAAAAGAAAGGAGACTCCACCCGTTCCCCCAAATCATCGTTGAATCAACAGAATCAATCTGGATCTCCTTCCAAAAACACACCCGCATTTGAGGAAGTTTTAAAGAGAGAAAATAATCCCATTCTCAGCGAAGATGAGCTCTTCAAAGCGTTTCCGGGTCATTTCCTTCTGAATGTGCTCCATGCACCGAATTATTTTGGTGAAATCGCATTGAACGAATATCTTCCAAGGTAACTTATTAACCTTTCCTGGGCTCACAAACCAAACACTATGCTAAGAACGGCGACAGTCGTATGTAGAGAGAAATGCTACATAGCCACCATGACTCGTACGAAATATAAAAGAATCCTCGGTAAACGCATTGTGAAAGCTAGTTATGTTATAATTCTTTTAGGTGAACACATCGAACAAAAAAACAAAGAAAAGACTGAGTTTTTTAGAGGAATTGCTCTGTTAAAAGATTGGCCCCCTCAGAATATTTCAGCTCTGCTTCGAAATTCAGCTGTTGTTAAATTCAAGCATGGTCAAACAATCTTTAAGCAAGGCGATGAAGTCAACGAAGTATACTTTGTAAAGAGTGGCGAAATTGAGGTACTCTTATTTTACTGAGGGTACCGTTATTGAAAATATTGAACTAGATGACAAAAGAGAAGGAAATAGAGATTGGTGATTCCAAACTCGTCCAGAGAGAGTCAGAAACACCTAAAAAAATTAATTTCCAAGACAGACAGCTCTTTAAGAAATTTAATCAGCCCTGGGTGAATAAACTTAAAAAGAAAGAACATTTTCGAGTAATAAGCATTACCATTGCAATCAAGATCATCTCACCTCCTACACAAAAACATTTAGGTTGCTCTTGTAGGTAGTGGGGAAATCCTCGGAGATTTAGACCTCGCAAGGAATCCCAGAGTCCGAGATTTGACAGCCAAATGTATTAGCCAGAATGCTGAACTCTATGTCATCGATAGAAAAGTATGCTATTCTTCATTCAGTGTAGCTAATTTAATGGCTTTAGTTATTCTTAGTCAATGCAAAATCAACGGAAGAATTATTACACCATCTCAAATATGAGAACCCAAAAAAGAGTTGGAGAACCAACTTTGAGCAGAAACTGCTTGAAAAAAAAGAAGCTGAATTGACAAACGTGAGAAATGATGATGGAAAGTGTCACACGTACGATCCTGTTGAAGAGATGAAAAGAGTCTTTGGGTTAGCAGATGAAAACTCTCCTAAAAGCCGCACAAAACGAGGGAAAACAATAAGCAATAAAGAACCTCCGCCACCGTTTGCAAAGCAACTGGTATTGCCGGACATCAAGACCGATAGATCTTCAGTCGACAAACTGGAATCTTATAGGATTTTTACAAAAAAGTCTTCGTTGAGCGACACTTCAAATAGAATTGGCAGATTTATAAATCTCAAAAATTATCGTGAGGAGAAAACAAAAAGCCCCTCTGATTCCATTAAAGAAAACCGCTTCGATGGTCAGTTTAATTTTGTTACAACGCCTGACCACGAAAAGAATAAAATAAAATCTCCTCGCTCAAATGTGCCGAGAAGCCCCAGAAACGCGAAAAAAATCGAAATGCCATCTTTAAAGGGAATACCGACTTCGAGTTGCGATGAATCTAATAATCAAAACAGCCAGTCCCTACATAGATCTCTTAAAAATCATCCATTTCTCACAGACAGAAACGCAAGCGAATTAAGCCTTTTTGGCAAAGAAAACTCAATCGCTTCTTCCCTCACCTTAGTTGACCAACTGCTAAGCCCACAGTATGATCGAAAAATAAAGGAATTTGACTCTAATGATAAAACTACACGAAGACTACTTCATTCTCTTAATATTCCTGAATTGGTTCGAAAACAGCCATTTATGATCCATAAAATTATGGGAAATCAGACCGATAGACCAACCGATAACAGACGAATTTTGACGATGAAAACAGAAGCTCCTCCAGCTAAAGGAAGAGCCGAAATTCGAGGACTGTCTAAGGAGTTAGCTCTAAAAAAATTGCCTCCAACGATTGATACACTGAAAGACCTGCAAAATATAACTTCATCCAACACGGACTTTTTGAGCGAGAATTAATAACGCAACTTCCAGAAAACAATGGATTGCCATCAAATTTTTTTTTATTAATTTTTTTATTTTTTGTTTTCCTCTCTCTCTCCAAAGAAAATTATATATTTTCTATTCAATAGTTTTGAAATTTTCGATAAGATTTGCTGCAAGCTATGCCATGCAAGTGAGAAAATAAAATTATAATTCCACTTGCTTGATTGAGACCGTTCTTTTCTTTATTTTTTGTCTATATTCATTTTGCCTATTTAATAATTATCTATTGAATTCTTTTTCCCAATAATAACCTTAATAATGAACAATCTCTATATATTCTTCTCTGTTTGGATCGATGTTTCGATCTCCATTACATGATTTTCTTTGGCACATTGAGAATTGGTCTTGAATGAATAATTTTAAATTTAAGGCCGATAAGTTTTGATGAAACTCCACTATGTTAGACATGTTGGATGCTTACTATGATTTTGATAATAACATAATCAAACTAACAAAGAGAGAAGCGCAAAATCGTTTTACTTCTTATCTATTAAGAACCTACTAATCGACAAAATTTGGATCAGATATCTCAACGATAAAAGTGAAATTTTCGGGAATCGAGAAGAATCTAAGCCTCATGCATTATGAATTCCTGTGTAGAAGATACAAAAAAGAGGACACTACCACTCTGACTCTTTCTTTTTAACCCAACTAAATTATACTCAGAAAATCCTTAAAATATATCCGGCCAAGTGCATGAGTAGATTTTGCAAACGTCATAAATTAGACTTTTATTCATCATCTTCGTATGGGATTGATGGTCTTACCATCGCTTTGCCTAGGAAACAAAGAATAAATATTTTAGACCGAATTTTGATGAGTACCTATTGCGCCGATCCATGATTCTTTTTCGCTGGAGGATGAAGCCTGGATGTAGAAGGTTTGAGCGGCCGAGTCAATTCTCTGAAAAGGACGCTTTTAAAAAATAATAGAATGAATAATTCTTACGAATGAGTTTTCTTTGTGAATATCTTCTTCAGCGGATTTTACAGTGGTGCACTCTTTGAGGTAGATTGCTTCTGTAGGATTCTTATAAACTCTTTCTTCCTTGAAGGAATACAAATGAGAAGGAGTCAGAACAAACCATCTCCTATAAGAAATGAAATATTATTAGCGGCAGAGCTCTAAAATGTGTTGAACGTACTTTCTCCAGCTCTTGAAAAATCGGGATTCCTTAGAGAGCCATCCTTCTTTGAGAATGTCCTTGAAGTTGTCGATTGGTTGCAGCTTATCCACCATTTCTATCTATTGTTTGGAATTAAACTCGAGCTGATCGCGATTATTGTAAATAAAATGATTTACAGCTCATGAAAATGAACTATGTTTGCGAAAATAGGTTTTGTTTCAAATCAGCGAGCTTATTAAAGTTTATCTTTTTGCATAAGGAAGCTCGGAATTTCGTTTGCTTCCAGCAAATAACCACTTGAAAGGGCGGGGAACCGTTGAAAAATCAAGAGATAGATTATTCTTTCTGCTGCTTGAGTTACCCTGTAATCCGGGAAGAGAGCTAGCCGTTCAACAAATCGTACAGTTTAGGAACAACAATATCCGAATCCAATAAATATCGAAATGTAGTGTCAAAACATCTGCTTAAATATTTTTCGCTGGAAGGAAAACAACGATTCTAAGATTTGAGTTGGCATTCACTCTCTTGCAGATTTAAAAAAAAAAAGCAGGATCGAAGCAAACAATAAGCTAATGAAATTGTAGCTTTCGAAAAATTGTTGAAGAAATAAGGAAGGTGTTTCGCATCGTTTGTTTAGGCCGCTTGGTTCCAACATTAAATATCTTTTGAATTAATAATTGGCTCCATTCTCGCATTTGAATATATTTATATGATTATTTCAGACGTGATGTATGTATGTACTTCGAAAACCCTCCTGCGTGAAGACGAATCAGAGAGAGCTAAAGAGACTAATAAATCTTTGAAAAAATCTCTGCTTAAGTATACATATTTTAAGAAATGGTGATTGCAAACAGCGATTGAAAAATCGATGATGGCTTTTTGAGACACAACTCATGAAAAAAGCTGTATGAATGGCATCCAGTGATCTACTAACAAATAAGCTATAAATAAATGACCCTATTTTCCTCTTTGTGTATCGAATATCTAATCGCCAGGTTTTTGGCCGTTGTTCTTAAAAAAAAATTGAAGTAAATTACAATTCCACTCAGTAAGCTTAAAGCAATTCAAACCTATCGACTAGATTCTTAATTGAATCGGCTATAATATCGGCAGAATTTTGATGGTATCCGCCTAGGAAAAAAAATTGAATAAGTTCAAGAAAAAGAAAGCTGTAAATTTTTTACTTGATACCACCATGAGTATAGGAATCGACTTATCAAATGCTTTTTCAAAAACTATTTCGTCCCTTCGAATCACACCTTCCGGAGTCATTCTTAGACCTAAAAGAAACAAAAGATTTAAACGAGAAAGTTGTCATTATTTACCCCCTGTCCCGTCTTCGGCTAGACAATCGGTTCCCGCATTATAGAGTATAAAGTCTGGCTGAAACGTTCCTATCACTTCAGGCAAGAGCTCCTCTAGTCTTTCAATGATTGAGAGGTCATCATAGGTATTATCCACAGGGATATCAAAAGAGATTGCCTTGCGAGCATCAAAATCAAACGGATACAAACTCGGATTATAGCAGTCGATTATGCAGACATCTCTATCGTCCATAAAATCTCGCTCGATACCACTTCCTTGATGAGCAGCGACGTCTAGGATTAGCACTCTTTTCACTTTATCTCCATGATATCTTCTCATATGAGTGATGCATAGTGCGAGATCTGCATACACACAAAAACCATTGCCAGAATCAAAAGATGCTCGATGGTAGCCTCCGCCAAGGTTGATTGCCCAGCCTTTAATAAGCGCAATAATTCCTGCATCTAGATCCAAACAAGAATAAAGCAACCCTTTTGTATCATGTAGTTGATGATCAAATTACCAATCGTTCCTTGACTAACAATCAACATAGATTCCAGAAATTTCAATCTGATGAAGCAGCTAGGCGCGATGCAAAGAGGGATCTCGAGCACTTTTGTCAAAAAAGGGTTGTAGCAGAGTTTCGTAAGATAAGATTTTGAGTGGACCTATTTAATAGTGTTAACCCGCGAAGAAGTTCTGTAAGCTCGTACCCACAATAAAATGGCTCTTCTGACTCCTCCGCTTGGTCTGTGCACGGTTTCTTCATCGATAATAACTCCCAAGTCACATAACATTTTGAAAATTTTTCCAGCTCGACAAAAGTCGTAAGGATGGAGCTTCTCGATCCAGCAGCCAGAGATATCATATCGTGGATGGAAAACGATTGGATATTTGAGTTTGTCGTATTTCATTTCGTTCTTGAGTAACTCACGTGCGTATGATTCGTCTTTAAAAGTAAGCCATGCATACCAGTTCGTTAGCGTCTCAAGAACCATAGAATAGGCATAAAATCCAGCAATTCCTAGTACCTTTCTTATGAAGTGAGTTTCAGAAGCAGACGTCAAAGAGAATTACCGCTACAGTGAGCTGCTTGGCAACTGCATCATCGAATGGTTAAGAAAGAGTAAGTAAGCAGGAGAGTTAATGTTTAACAATTACATATTCCAGACGCGATCATTGTGAGGGTTCCAAAATACAAAAAAATGTCTAGTATAGTGTAGAGGAACATCCGAAATGAAGCTCTTGTTCAATATATTGTTTATTCCTGAGAAAAATTTATTTGAACTAAATAAAAGCTCCAAATTTATGATATCAGAAATGAGTGAAAAAGATCTTCAATGAATTTCTAAACCATTCTGAGATAACACTGTCATAAATAAAGCAGCTGTTTACAACTAAATGATTGATATCTTCAATATTAATAATTATAACTCTCTTGTCCAAATTCCAAATTGGTTAGTTTCTCTGCTGAAATTCTAGAAATGTAGGAAGAAAACTCTTCATAATTAAATGTTGATTAGTGGGGCTGATGACTAATTTTGACAATGTGAGCTTCACCATCTGCTCCAGCCACTGCAAACATATCGTCCTTCGGTGAGAAATCCACTGTATAAAGGCTCTTACTGAATCCACAGACTTTACCGAAATCCATGCAATCAGCTGATTGATCAAATATTCTTGCCTCGTCAAGGATGCTTCCGCAAGCGAGGATACATCGATCCGATTTCTTACTGAACTGAGCAGAATATATGCTTACTTTCTCAGCAGTTGATCCATATTCCCATTGGATCGATCTCAGCTTTTTCCTTTGACCAAAATCCCAAAGTTCCAACTGTCTCTTAATTTCAGAGTTCCCAACTAACAAAACGTTATTTCTGAAGTCGAGGGTATCTCCTGATATCATATGCCCAAACAACGAGCAAATGCTTTGACCTTCTCTGAGATCCCAAATAAGAATAGTATTATCCCATCCACCACTAATCAGGAGATTCGGGTCATCAGGAACAAATTTCAACGAGAATATCCTGTTGGAGTGGCCAGGATTTTGCCACGTACCTCGATCGAGAACCTGAACCACGCTTTCTGTATTTTCATCGTAAATTCTGATCTATTAAAGAATGCATCATGACTAAGGAAAAATTCGTCGTACCTTATGGTCCTCACCACCAGTACCAAAGGCACTGCCGTCAGGTTTAACATCAAGAGCAAGAATTTGGTTCTCAGGCTCACAAATGCGACTAATTAGCTTCCCTATTTAGGTGATAAGGATGGTAAATTCAAATGATGTGAATACCTGATCTTAGGTTCCAATGACATATAGTGCCATCGCCAGCTCCTGTGATCAAAACACTTTTGTAAGACTCGGGTTTTTTCGGTTTGAATCTATGTGATAGCAGTTTAATGAATATTATTATCACAAAATCAACCTTAATGATGTTATTGGAACCCCGACTTTTTTGGAGCTGTCAAGAGCATATATTAGTTTTCCTAACGAGAGATATAACCCAAAAAAGGAGAATAGAATTACCATAAGGAACTGAGTAAACTCTGGTTTCTCCATTAGCGAGACCTATAATGATCAGTTTTAAATGAGATTACAATAGAGCCTCGAATTTTAAACGTACAAAGTGCGAGACTGCTTCCATCGTTGTCAAACCTGCAGGCAAGAATCTCTTCATTTGTCTCAATTACTCTGTAAGGTGAAATCTTTTCGTTGGGGCTATTGGTAAATTATCATACAGAAATCCTTTTTTTTTTGTTACATAGAGCCTACTTTTGGCTCTTTCTTCCTGTCTTGAGCTTGATTGATATAGGAGATCTGTTGTTTCTTTCCTTTCGAGACGTTGTCATAACTCAAGCTCTCTGATGTCTGTTTCAGTACAGAGGTAAAGAAATTATATTACTTGTGAATTTTGGCGTTGATTCTAGCGTTGTCAAGGTCCCCAATGAAATGCTTTGAGTTTTCTGAATTATGTCGTCCATTTTTGTACTGAGAGTTTGCAAACTTCAAAGGAATATATATGAGAAGAATTAGATTCTAATTAATATCAAATTTTCGCTGAATTAGAGTTGTCTGGCTTAAATAATTCTAAAAACCATAATAACAAGTTAATTTTGTTAATGTATTGAGGCAAATTTACTGACTTGATTTTTTTCGAATCCAGTACAATCGGTTCTTGGAAGCAAACTGAGCGTCCTCGTTGATAGTTTAGAATAATATTGAAAGCTCACTTCCAAGTCGCTTGCTGAAATTTCTAACATATCACCTATTAAGAGAGAATTAGGTTCATCTTTCATTTCTCACATTAGCCAAGTGTATACATTTTAAACGCAAAAACTAACAACAAAAAAAAAACAATAAATAAATCTACAACCTTCATAAATCACTTCTTGAGGTCCAAGATATTTAGGATTTCAAAGAACTATAAGGGTGGGACATCCATCATAAATACGCAAGAATCTATTGATCTTGTTAATACCCCTATTATGATGAAGATGGCTAAGACCAACTATCTTGAGCAAATAAGAACTCATTACTCTTGAACTGACATAGTTCTGATTTGATGGGGTGCGTATTTGAAATTTATCTCATCCTTTCAGATTGTGATAATCTTCATGTTTATAATTCTTAGAGAAAAGGCAAAGAAATATACTTTGAGGCATCCTGCGAATGTTTTCTCTCTTTTTAATTGATTTAGTCCAAGGCATGATGAAAAAGGTGATATCTAAACTCAACTCAAATCTCCAAAGAACTTCAACAACTAAAGATTTATGTAGTGAGAAAAAAGTTGTCTCAAGAGATTATCTATGCAACTTTCAACATTTTTGGATTTATCCTGCATAGCTATTATATCTAGTTCGTAAATGAACAGTCAGGCTGTAAGAGGCTTTTCATCCTATCTCCATTATCTCTGGGATTTGGCGTTCTAGAGCGACTCTTAGGAAGAGGGGGGTCTACATCGATGGTTTGTTTTTCATAAAGATATCTGTGTCAAGTAAAAGAGTCGAACCCAGTAAGAAAGACCAAAATGTTACCTGGATATCGGTGAGTATCGCGGTGGACTCTCACCTTCGCCACGAGTTGCTGGTAAGTAATGCTCTTTCAATTTTTCGACATGAGATCGGAGAGGGCTTCTATATTCCTGTATTAAGTGACCACCAAATATATTTAGCATTTTAGAAAGAGGGTTTGCTTACTTCTCTTGTCGTCACAGTTTTAGGCTCGTCCCCTTCAACAATAGGATCTCTTCTTTTTTGAGGTCCTGCAGTTTTCAATTCCCTTTTTCTGACATCATAGTAACACTCAGATGGAGGCTGTTCGATTCTCCTATCGCAAATTTATCTATTCACATTTCAGAGGAAATTCTTGACTACCTAATGCTCGATTTCCATTTCTTCGGGCCTGGAGGGTTCTTTTTTATATTATCAATCTCTGCCGCTCTTCTAAAATGCCCGATTTCTCTGTCAGTGGTCGAAGTAGTCGAAGGTTCTGTTCTCTGAAACAAAGTATTATCAATTCTTATCTCGTTTAATGAAGGGATCTTACAAGTCCTCGCTGCTGTTGATACCGGTCTTGCAAAACAGGAACGTATTTTGCGTTTGAGCTCCACAAGTCACTGATTTTAGTAGCTTTAACCTGCTTATATATTTCCTTAGTATCTACAGGCTGTGCAAAATTGATAGAAGACTGGTGTAAGGGACTCCTACAAAAAATGATTGGTTTTTAACCTTAGAATAGATGTGACCTGCTTCTTCTGAGCCCTTTGTTGTCATAAAACTTTCCTACGGCTTCTTTTTGGAATCCCAAAAGTTGATTTGCGTCGTATTGAGACGAAGGCTTATGTGTTCCAATGAAAGAACTTGAAAGTCCAGCCGGGGTTCTTGAGCGAAACCCTGTAGTAGAACGCGATTTCTATAAAGAGAAGATAAAAAATGTGTGTTGAGGATAAATAAGTACATTCATGAACGTTATTAAGTTTTATCTCCTTTTTTATTGTCTTAGTTAACTGCTATTTCCGATTAATCCAGATACAAAACTCATCATCATGGACAAGATCAAACATGTTGTAGATTACAAAAAAGTAAATGCAAGTGGTTAGTCATTGTTATGGTGTTCATGCCGTCTCTTTAATACCTTCTTGTGTTTTTTCGGAGCAGGCTCAGAACTCATCATTAATACGACTCCAAAAACTATTGTATGCTTGAGAAGGTTTGTGAGTATTCCATAGAGAGCTTCCTTTTTCACATACAATGGATTGTGCAATACGGCCAAAACGGCAAACCAATAGAATACGTATAGAAACCCAATATAGTTGATTCGGAGTACCAACGAGCTTGCAGCTAAAAGGCGAGTAAGGATTAAGCCTATGAGCAAGGCAGAGGCGTTCTCATTTATAAGTGAGGGCAAGGGGAGCCATGGGAGTTCATAATCTCTGTGAAGATTTCTGTAGAGAAGTTTATATTTTAAGGAGAGATCTTGGCTGTTCTTCTTGATGTTCTTTAGATCAAGGTAAGCAGACCAAAAGATGAATAGCGCAACAACAAGGCGAGCTATGATGCCAAGCGTAATATATAGAAGCTTTTTCTTTGGTACTTTCGTTATTTCCATTTTTTAATAGATTTGAAAATAAACTAAGTTGGCTCGCAAATTTCTAAATTCCCAAAGTGTATCAACTCTAAATCTCCTCAGAATTTATCGAGCAACCCTTGAAATCATTTCACTGTAAATGAGCTCGCAGGCTCCAAGTCTTCCTTAAAGCATTGTCTTAGTATTTTTGTCTTAATAATGATTTTTAAATTTTTCTTATTCGAGTTATTAAGTTTCTCTTATTTGTTTATTTTCTTGTTCAGCTTCGTGATTCAATCGAAGATAAAATCAGGCATGTTGTAAAATTACTGCATTTCTATGATTGAAATTGGGAACATGCAATTCTCAGAATTTAAAACGTAGAAGAGTCCCTTTTCTAGTCTGTGTCTTCCTTTACAAGATTGGAAAAATTCTTTGCAGCCGAGAGTTGCATCAATGAAATTCCTTCATCGAGGTCATGGCCTCCTTCCACTTCTCCGTACAACGTCATCTGATAGTTTTCCTCAATACGAGAAGAATCAAGTGCCTCTTCAATCGTTAATTTATTGTTTATTAAAGCGACTGCGAGCGCAGTTGATTTCAGAGTCGAAGCAGAATACTCAACTGAAAGCAAATCCCAGTTATCCTAAGTTCCAAATTCAACATAAGTTCAATCTGTCTTGTACGATATCAATTTACGAGAGACTCAAAATATTTTCTTGCGTTTTGTTTATCTCTTTCTTCCAGTTTCTCATTTACTAGACCTTCAAAGAGTGATGAGATTTGAATTGCTATGCTCATTATTTACCAAAGCACTCTTTAAGCGAAATGTTTAAAAATTCGTTCACGTACTGCATTACTGGGTTCAAATGCTCCTGCTGAAGTTTCAATAGCTTGGTAATGCTCTCTTCTCTAAAACTTTTTTGGAATGTTAAGTTAACTGACCGTTGAATTGAAGTACCAAATTGTATCTGAGGCCAAAAACTGCAAGAGAGAAATAATCAGAGCTTCCTTCAGGTTAGGATCCATATCAACATCCACAGCGGTTCGGGACAATGCAAACTTATTTTAGGGAGAAAAGGATTAGTGAATTGAAGAATTATATAATTACTAATGGCATGAGGTAGGGCTTTACGCTTTCCTCTTGAGATTGGAACTCATAACAAATAGCCATGCCGAGGTTTTTCGTTGGGACTAGCAGAAGAAGCCGTGGTTAGCGAGAAGTTTATGTGAATGTGCTTACCACAGAGAAGATGTTTATTCGGAGTTTTGATAGTCTTATCGTCTAGCTTGATGACATACTTATGCTTAGGATGGGCAGGGTTCGGATTCAGTTCAAAAGAGGCTTCTTTGTAGAACTTTCGGATCTTATTCACGCTGCCGAGCGTGCTCATGTTTCTTTTCAGCTGAGAGGAAAACATACCCCAATTTCACCCGCAAATTAAAATTCTTAATGATTAAAATTTCTTTTTTCAGGAAATATAACTATGAAATGACACTTTAATCTTTATCACGAGTAATTGCCCTTACAGGAATATCGTAGCGCTGAATATGAGAAATTGCTGTTGTTATAAAGAGTACTTATGAAAATATGGAATTACAAAAGAGAGCTAAATCAAAAAAAGATAAGAATCAAATTCACTGATGTTTAGATTTTTTCACAAAGCATTTATTTTCCGGTGTACTAAGAGATCTCTGTCGTTTATAGTGCGTTGCATGTCAGGCATGGTTTTTCGACAATCAGCAGGATGGAGCGTTCATCGTTGTGATCCCATTATTTAACTTGGCAAGAAGAAGCAGTGAGCTGAAACTCAAAAGTATCTCAGATGTCAAAATCTATGCTCGCTAATTGAGCCAAGAGTTCCTTCTTTTGTTTCTCAAACTCTGTTTCAATTGTGCTATACTTTTCTATTCCAAAATATATTAGTCAATATCCAATCTTCATTGAAAACTTTGGTTGTATATTACCTTTCTTTAATTTATTGATCTGCTCACCTTGAATGTGATTTTCTATCTTCTGTAGAATAAATTTCTCTAGCTTCTCAAAAACAGGTTTGCTCAGATTTTTCAAGTCCTTGGTAATTTCTTTTGATTTGTACAGCTTGTCGAGAAAACCTGTGAAACCTAATTAATGCCATTTAATATGCCAATCATGTTTGGAAAGCACTGTTACAAATAATAAAATGCTCGTCTTGGATAATATGTTTGTTAATATATGTCCCACTCAGCTCTCCTTTCTCCGTGTATTCTTTTATATCTTTACTTTTCGTGAGAAACCATTGGAGGAAAGCTTAGAATTATGAAAATCAAGCCAAAAGATTCAAATATCCTCTTTACATGAGATGATTCCTTTATTCTTTGACTCAAAAAACGTAAATTCTGCTTCCTGTTTTAGCGACTTAGTTGCCTTTTGTCTCTGGTTTCTCGTTCCACGCTGGTACAGAGCTTGATGTACAGGTAGATTTCCGGAAGCAGAAAGCATCGTTTTAGCTCTTCGTGAGTTATGATGTTTAGCTAAGCCATTTGTTTCCTCATCTTCTAGCCCTTCTTCGGGTACTTTTTCAGCAATTGTATTACCTTTCATATTGTCGTATAGCGTGTTGGACTGTGTTTTTGAAATTTCTACGATTTTTTTCACACTATCCAAGTCTTCCATTGAATGTATTCCTGGATTGTCAGTGCTTTCGAATTGTTTTATATGAAGTTTTCAGTTTAATGGGAGTTTACTGTCTTTTTCTCAGGTTTCTCACAGTCTTCACTACTGTTGTGTCAACGATGGTAGGTTCAATCTCGTTAAGCTCAGGCCGTGGTTCCATAAAATATATTTGATAATTTTAATACAAATTTATTCACTTCTTCAAAGTCTTAAGCAAATCACAAACAAATGATTGATATGGAGCACAAAAGCTCAGCTTTGCTAATAAATAGACAATATCAAACACTTCCAAAACAGTAAATAATTTGATATATAGAGAGACTACGAATATGAAATGTGCACTCCCAGCTTGCCTCACAAAAAAATTTCTCATCTTTGTAAAGAATTTAATTCACATTTGCAAAAGCATATTGAATATGCTACAGCTGTTTTAGAGTTTCAGCTTTCTTCATAATGGGTGTTGAGTTCATCACTTCACGTTTCGTACCTTTCTTTGAGAGATTCCTTGGTTGGAAAATGTTTTCTTCGGATAATCCACGACTCTTATTCTCGTTCCTTCTGTCAAGTTTCTGCATCGTCATGCCGCCTTTGATGATTGCTGTTTTCTTCTCTGGAGGTATTGAATTTTCAGATCTGACCTTGTGGAAGTCCAAAGCGTTGTCTTTATTGTTCGATCTTGAACCTTCTCGCTTCACTCCATCTTCAGGACTTCCTCCTTCAAGCTGTATCGACATGAGTGAGACATTGTTGGCGTCCTGGACGGCTTCAGTACCATTATTGTTACTTTCTTGTTTTTCTAATTTCATGTTTAATTCTCCTTCTTTGACATCTGCTGCGAATTTTGTAGCTCCATCCCAGGAATTCTTCTTTGTGGTCGCACCTTGTTGTTGGTGAGTCATAGCCTTTTGAAAAGTTTGACCAGACTTGGTACTGCAGGCGCTTGCTCCTGAGTGGCTGCTATCATCTTTATTGGCTGACGGATTCTTTTGGTTCGGGGAAGCATCGTTGGTGGGCATACCGAAGCGAGGACTAACCATGCCATCATCCTTCTCTTCTATTTTGTCCTCATCTTTGTCTATATTCTTGGTACTCGCACAGCAAATGAATCTCAGGATAAAGGACATGTCTTCAGAATAAAAAAATAATTAGTCACGAATTGTTCCTTAGTATTTGCCAATTATATATTAAATGCCGCCCTATAAAAAAAATAAAACACACTATTTCCTTGATTAATTTCCGAAATTCTTGGGAGCTCAGAACTTGAATGGTGAATGCAAATACTGTCTCCATCGTTAACAAAATATTAGTAGCTTGTTGATGCTAAGATTGTATTTGTCCCTATGAGGCTTTTCTCTTCACAATTGCCAATTTAAAAGATGAATGGATATATAAATTTAATTTCGAGCATCTTTTTTTCTTTGCTTTAACAAAGATAATGAAACTGTTTTCCCCTCTTTTAAAGAATAAAGGAATTTTCTAAATAATTCTTGCTCTATTATATATATAAAAAAAGGAGACAGGTATCAAAGTATCATTCAAGCTCACTTTAGTTAGACAAGTGAATATAGCTTTATCTTAAAGGTATTTATAGAGATTTGAACCTTCTTCAGTTTCTGCGAGTATCTGAAGATCAACCAAATCTGCAACTCCCTTTAGGATCATTTGATTGGTAGGACTGAACAGAATGATCAGATTCCTGGTTTCTACGACGATCGAGTCAAAATGTAGAATCTTTCTAGACTTCATAATTTTAGAAATTGCAGATTTCACAACAGATTCTCTTTTCAAGGCAATTTTCTCGTCATCTACAGCTTGGATATCTTTTTCAGCTGGAGGGTCCACTTGGTAATGATTCTTTTTGGGATTGAATTTCATATTCAACGCAATGGTATCGGTGGTGGAAAATTTGCCTTCAGCAGCATCACTGTTAAAGATAGCTTTATTATCCTTACAAAAAATCATTGGTACAAGATTTTTTGTAACAGTTTGCTGATCAAGCTGGGTACCACTTACAATTTCAGCAAACGAGAGCTTATCTGTTTTTTGAAACAAGTTCAAGATCATATACTGGTACACACTGACAGTAATATCAATCTTTCTTCCAATGAACTGTGTCGTCGTTACAATTGTTGACGCTGAGTGAATCCATCGAAGTTCTTTTTTCTCAAACCATTTTGATCCAGATAAGTGCTTCAGGTAGCAGCTCTGTAGAGTTTGGATTTCCTCTGGCAATGTTATCTGCTCTTCTGCATTTGAAAGTTCCCAATTTAATTGGCTGAGGACTTTGACCTATGGAATGAAGGGAAAAGCATTAAAACCCTTGGTCAAGACAAAAGAACATACATGAATTTTCTCAGGAGAAAGTAAGGGTAAATTTTTCTTGACATATGACTCGAAATCCTCATTATTCGAATTAGCGATTTGGATATCGAGCAACTTATCTTCAAGTTTTTGCGTATAAGTAGTTCCACATCTAATTGGATATATCAGAGAGGCTGAAATAAAATTGAGTTAGTGTTTACATGTTCTTGATTTGCTCCACTGCTAATTTCTCGTATTCAATATTTCTTATAGCCCCGTTTATTACTCTTCTGACAAGAGCTGCTCCATAGGAGAGGAGGAACCGGTCTTTCTCATGCAAGCAAGAAAATATTTTAAAAGCCCCATACAGGAGGACCTCCTTTTCTTCCGTTGCGAATCTTCTGCCACTGAAACCATTTTTGTTCAGAAGCACATCAACAAATTCAACCAACAAATCCGATATTAATTGTATAGGCTGTATCTCTAAGAACTTTTCCATTGCTCTTTTAAAAGCTCTATCAAAATAATTATTCTTCTCGAAGCAGATGCTGGTGATTTCTTCGTAATGATTGTAAAATTGTATCAAAGACTCGACAAGTTCGAAAGATCTCTTTTTCCTTTTTCTGAAATCATTTCCGACAGTCTTTTTCGTTTCAACTAATTGCTGAGCTTTTTCCAAAATCAGTCCTGAAAATTGTTGATAAAATCCTTCGAAATTATCGTTTAGACGCCCAAACAGGTAATAAAATTTCTTGAGATTTGTAATGTCATCTTTTTCAATCAAACGTACAAAATCTGAGTGCCCACCCTCGTTTGCTGTAAGTATTGATTTATGACTTTTGATAATTTCTTGATCAAAGAGTGATAAAATTGTCCTCGTAATCGTGTCTCTATATTTATTTTCTGGAAACAAATTGTTCAGTCTCTTCTTTTCTGCTGAAAGGAGTTTCGAAGCGCTTTCCAAGTATTTTGAAGGCGATAATGATTTTAGCCAGCCCTCGTAAATGTTACGATAATAATTTTTGGAGCATGTAACTATATTCTTTTCAAATTCTTCAATGAATTTAAGTTCACCCTGCTTAGCTAAAACAGTAAATATTTCTGCGATTTTTTTCATGGCACTGTAGTTTGCACTCCCAATCTCTTCGGCTCTATCATCCTCTAATTCTTTCAAGTAGATTTTAATAATTCGATCAAAAAGAGGATGGATGATGAATTTGGAAAAGAGGTTTATTCCTAAATGCTGAAGCTGCTGTAATTGTTGTCGTGGAATAAAAAATCGTTCGATATATTGAAAGAGCCTTGACATCCATCGAACCATGATAAGGTGAGATTCCCATCTTTTTTGGAGCTCGTTTAGAAGTAGTTCGTTTGATTTTGATTGAAGATCCGGACGGACTCTCTTGTCTAAGTAGTTCTTTATTTCGGTGTAATAGTGTTTGTATAATTCTCCGTTCCAGTGATTAAAATTAGCTTTGTCCGTGCTTATCTCATAAACAGCCGTGTAAGCTTTTGAAAATTCTTGTGCTGAGATTCTCGGATCGCAATCCCGAGAATTAGAAGAAAGTCTCTCAAGTAGGTTTTGGAATGATTTGATTTGGCTATCGATTACTTGTAGCTGACGCTGGTACTGAAGGTTCATACTTGAAGTATTATTGAAAGTTAATTGAAATTATGTTGAACTGTGCCTAGAAGTCAATTAAATAGGGGAAAGGACTAGAATATGGCCAGAAAAAACCAGAAATGAGAGAACTCCTTCAATATCTAGCTCACGAAAACGAGTTTTCAAAAATGTTTCTGCTTTGATTTTCATTGCCTAGCTTCCACTCCTTTCTCTTTTTTTTTAGGGCACTTTTTCTGATGCGTTGCTAACATCAAACACCTTGATATAAGTTTTGAAATTCAATAACTACTCAACTCAGTGGTAAGAGAGCAAATATTACGATAAATATTCAGAATCACCATTTGAAAAAGATGGTCTGCGGAGATATATATTTTTTATCATACTTTCTCTCTCTAATAATAATAGATTATATTTTAAAATCGGTTGCAAAAGGGAATATTGCTAGCCTTAACACAATTGCAATAGCCGGTTTGTTAGCCAGTATGATGTGAACTGAACTCGACGAATTCTTACACTCCTCCACCAAGAGAAGAGATTACTTTCTTAGGTTAATCAAATTACAAGCTACGGGCAAGAGTGATTTTTGTCTGCTTATATTATCGAAGGTTCTGAGCCAAAAGCTTTGTGGTTATTCTAGCAAAACCTCCATACATGAAAAAAGCATCATCGGAGTAATTAAATACTTATTTGGTCAATTTGAAAAATTTATAATTTTTTATATTTCAAATTCCTAACTTACATCAAAAAAACTAACATAAATAAATTCAGACTCTCACAAATAAGTAATAATGGTAAAAGGCAGAAAATGAATAATCCAAAGTAATGGGTATATTGGTTGAATCATCATGGGAAGGAAACGGTAGAAGCTAATTTTCAGAAAAAAGGTATCTAATTTCCCTGCGTATTAGTGCCTCTTAGAAAAACTGTGCAAGTTCATACCATGATAAAATTTCATCGAAATGATTAGGGGAAAATTTTCTCTGGTGTGAATGACTGATTAAATAAGTCAAGAGTATATTCCACTACAAATTATAACTTATTACTATGCCAAATATATGCAAATTGCGTGCAAAATTCGCAAAAGAACAGTTAATACAATCACTATAGTATTGCATTCGTTTTTACTCATTACTCATTTAAAGTAATTCGGTCTAGTCTTGATATTCTCTGTTGGTGTTGTTTCATTTCTGCTAGCCGAAGTAATTTTATTACTTGATAATTGTAGTTTGAAACATTTTAGAGTAGAATACACCACAACAAATCAATCCACATTTAACAATACAATATAACTCAAGAAATGTGAGAATGAATCTGCCATTCTACCAATTGCTAGTACCAATCATTTTCCTCTTTATTGTAATTTCTTTTTCGTAAGTACCGTCAGTGGATAAGATGAAAAATAGCAATAAAAATGTACGCCGCCTTTGAGATTTATGATCCAGGTTCCAAAAAAAGAAAAAAAGAAAATTCGGAATATGCGACTCAGGGAGAATACCACAAATTAAGTCAAACTTGATAAATGCAAAAGGGATCCAAAAAGTATGCTATATATGATAAAAAAGAAATATTTACTTCTTTCCTTTGCAGCGATAAATTAGTGAATTGTTTTTCTCGTTCGACTTTGCTTTTGGTCCTTATTATTGCTTTGATTCTTATTGAAATAAGCGTCGAGAGAGGAAGTTTTTCAGTGGAAGATAGAAAGTAAGCACTAAGCCTATTCTAACAATTCACTATCTCAAACTTTGTTCAACTCATAATCTGAAGCATCTAGGTGATCTAGTTCAAAAAACAACCTCGTGTACTCTTACATTTTGTGTTGAAATTTTGGCGTTAAATCATCATTATAGCTTTTCGATTTGAAGTTGAACCAACAATCAAATATATGCAATTATTTAAGCATATTTCACGCAGAAGTGGCAAATTCTTAATTATTACTATTATTGTTGCTCGTTTGCTTCTCTTAATTTTTCCGCTTTTTGAACTATCTTTTCATTCTCTTTCAGGTTGTGATCCAATTCTTTCAGATGGTTCTCTTTCAAGCCTCTTGCAATATCTTCCAATTCCGGGTTCTGCTTCGTGCTACTCTGTTGTGCATCAAGAGGCTTGGACATGATGGTCGGCTTTACGACGTTACCTTGCATATCTTTGATTTGATCCCCTTCTGCAGCCCACTCAGGAAAAGTACCCTTCTGAGCACCAAGTTCTACAGGGTGCCAGCCCCTTGATTGTTGATTTGGATTGGCACTGAATTTTTGGTCATCAGTTTTGTTTTGTTGATTGAAATATTGTCCTTCAGACATGGCAAAGTTAAGATTTTTTTTAAAGGAAAACGAAAAATATTATTATCCTAGTCAAAATATTGTCGCTGATAATATATTGAGGCTTCGAATTTTAATGAAACATAGATCACTTCGAGAACATTTTAAATCATTGTACTTGCTTCAAAAATTTTACTGATTCACATATAGAACAATCCAAACGAAGACATTTATATGCAGTAGTAGAGGAATGTAGCTGCTATTTTTCTGCTCGAACATTATGAATGCAAGAAGTATTTGGGAAATCTTGGTATCGCCTCTGAACAAGGAGCCAAAAAGTTTCTCTTCCAAGTTTAGCTATACATCTATGCATCATAATTTAGCCTAAATTCTAATGAAATTCTGGTGATTCGCTATTAATAATTGTGCTCTTTTATATACAATAAATGGATAATAAGTCAAAAATTAGAAATAATTAGCTTGAGTTTGAGTATAAAGCTTAGTAGAATAGATTGAACTTGCGAATTTTGAGTCTCCACCTGTTGGAGTTATTGCGTGATCTAGAAAATCCGTTGCAAATCTCAAGCTTTCATAGTTTTTGGAGGAATCGACGGTTTTATTTGCAAGAAGTGACAAGTAATGCTTCTTTGGCATGAAGTTAAGCGCAGATTTTGCCAAGTTTTGCTCGAATTTTGTCGCTAGAGTATGGTTCAAAGGACTTGAGATGGCATTAGACTCTTCTGTCAAAATGTATCCATCATTTCGAGCACGGGGTCTTTGTATACTATTTTTACTTGGAAAATTGATTGGGCTGAGCAGTCCACGAGACTTTCCTTTCGTACTGTGACCTATGTTGAATCTATTATAGTTTTCATAAAGCTGGCCGCTTACGTGTCGACTTTGAAGTATTAGTCGTTGCTTGAAGCGTACCTCCTTGACTGTATGAGTTTTGGTTTGGATCTCCGAAATGCTTTTGACGTGCTGCCTTATGTTCTTCGTTTGCAAACAAATGCAGTTCTTTTTGAGAGGGAATTTGACTGGATCTTTGCGTTTTGCTGGTATCATTCAGCACTAAGCTAGGTTGACTCCCATGATCGCTTTCAGTGTTTCTATTATCATCGCTATGCATAGAATTGTCCATCTCCTCAGTGAGCATTCGCTTCCCTTGAGAGTCAGTCTGAAAACTGTTAATGTGGACGTCACTATATTTTCATTTACTTCGCCTGTGAGACTGAGACCAATAGGGCCAGAGTTTTGGTATTTTCTCAAACGAAAGGCGCTCGAACTTCCTGTTCGTTCTTGCTGTTGGAATGACCTTGCTGTGTTAAAATGCTTCGACGACCCTGTCATCCGAAACTTAGACTCCTCTAGCTCAGCGAGCTTCTTCTCTTCTTTCGTTCGCCTCGCTTCGATCCGTGAAAGGACATTCTAAGGTTTTTCAGGTGCTTAAAGGTTCAAACAATCAATAAAATACTTCTCGGCTTTGAGAGATTGTTTGAGGTCTCAGTGGTCCAGTCCCAAAAAACTGAACCTTGCTCTTGGGATCCTTCACCCCGTCGACACTACCACTCTCTATAATGCTTTTGCAAACGCTCAGATAGCACTCTTCGCAAACGATTATTTCCTTCTTCCAAAAGCCAGGCTCCAGTTTAAGCTGTTTATATTCACGGAAAGTTAAATTTGGATGTAATTTGCGAATCAATCCTGGAATTTGATAAGTTTCCATGTTCTAGTTAAAAGTCAGAATTCTGATGGGAAAAAAGACTGAAAAACCAAGTTCATAGGCCGAAGTCGGTCAAATTTAATGTCGTTTTTGATCAATTCCTCCAAAGTTTGGTTTTCTGCATTTCCTTGTCGGGGGCTGGTTGACTGCTTCACAAAATTGCTCTCATTTGAATACAGGTGGTCATATTCGAATCCCTTTATGATGTATTCATATTTCAAAGTCACACACTGACCCTCATCTAGAATGTTAGTCATTCGAGTCACAAATTCCTTCCTTTTATTACCTAATTTTAGATGACAGCTTGCACACACCTCAGTTTTTCTCAAGTTTAGTGGCTTCGTTGGAATTGAAACTCGATTCGCGTTCACGAAGTCGGGGGACTAATAGCAATGAGCGATTTTGCTGGAGGTAATGGAAATTGAAATAAATACAGTATGCTTAATTGAGGTGTCTTGAGCTTTCGGAAGGGAGAAATATTTCTTTTTGGGACCCTATATCTGTGTAAATCTCACCAGAGAGAAACAATGTTTTACATTATTTTCAAGGTCTAGCCGAAGAGAGCTTGTAAACAAGAACCAAATCCTCCCTTCAGGGTCAATCTTGAAATTAAGCACCAATCTACTTATGGAAATTTTATCCATACTGCAATTTCTAACATGCTATTGAGAAGGAGTGAGCGTCAACTTTTTTTATCATGCAGAAATCGAACCTGGCAGATATTACTGCAAATCCTTTCAACTTTAGAAGGGAGCACGTATCCTCTCAAAGGAACTATAATAGAAACGAATTACAAAAGAGAGAGAGAAGAAAAAATCATACCTATTTGTGAGTGATACGATTTTCCGTCAATTGTCACTGCACGTTCATAAATATCAAGTTTCTCATTTGAAAATTTTTGCATATTTTCAACTTTTTCCAAGAAACAAACCTTTGGTGACCACGTAGCTCTGATTATGACTTATTGTCATTGTAGTGGCATAGCGTTAATTCAGAAAATGTAGAAAGTGTACAATTTTTTTCTCCTTTTGGTTGGATAAATTTTTGCAGAATTCCATTATGAGGCTTTTTTGATGCGATCCATTTTTCTGAATAAGCAAACTGTCAAGTAAATGCTCAATGCACTTTATGGTTACTAAATTCTTCAACGTTATAGTATTCAAAGACAATTTCCTTCTTTTTATCCTTCTCCACGACATAAAAAAACGTTGCCACAATTCCACACTCTGGAACTTTTTTTAAGAAAGCACTTTCGACGTTTTCATTTGTGAGTTTGTTCTTCAATTTCTTTCGAACTCCATTCTCGTAGGTGAAATACCATTCTTCAGGCTGGTCGAATTTATAGAAAACTGTATCAGGTACGAGTATGCTGGGTACTGTTTCAAGTTATTACGAAAAGTGATTTTACAATCTTTTACTTGTTCCAAACATAGGATCTCTGACCCAAAGGAGATGATAAAAATCTTCCAAGATCCCGTCTCCCTCAAGTCCCTGAATGCTTGTCCGTTCCATTTGTTTGTCTTTATTTCAAATTAAAAAATATTTTTATCTCTGTATTTTACATTAACTTTGAATAGTATGTTCTACTTCATTATGAAATCTTTTCAATGAACAAATTGAAGCTGCGAGTGTGAAAGCTACAACATTTGAAGAATACTCTAGTTAGATCTTTTAAAAACAAAAAAAAAATAAAATGATAGAACTTAAGCTTCTAACTCTTTAATTCTATTTGAAACCAACGTCGAAAGGCCTCTAATTTTGTCACAAAAGTCAGAGGCTCCCTTCTGGTTATTTATGATCGCAGGTGAAACCTCACATTCGATGTAATCGTGGAACTGAGACAAAACCTTTGCGTTTTCTTCAATACTCAAAATGCTCTTGAGGTTCTTAAATTCGAAACAAAGTTTTCCTCGGAAGACATCCTCAAAGTTCGTCATGAGGGCTTTAGTACCTTCATTGTTGTCAACGTTTTTCTTTTTCCGGAATTGGATCATGAGTTGAGGGCTTTCGGGCTCGAAGCAGATAATCTCGCAAATGAGGCTAGCAATCTCGTAAACTTTTCGAAGTTCTTCTACGGGTTCAAGAATCTCTCTTGAATCAAAATTCTCGCCTATTAAAAAGGTGAAATATAAGAATTGTATTCACAATTTCGGATTTACTTAAATCCAAAAGTGAAGAAATCAAGAATTCCTTGCTATCCACTCCTCGTAGTGCATCTTCAGTAAAGTGTCTCGTTTCTTTTTTCAACATTTGATAAAGCGTGTTGAACTGGCTTTTCATTTCGTCAAAGAGATCCGGTTTTTGATCTTCAATTGCCACTAGACTCTTAAGGATTCCAACGTTTTTTGTGTAGATATCACAAATGTCTTGAACGCTCGTATTATAATAAACCTTATCAGATTTCTCATGAGTGAGCCCGAGTTCAACTACCATCGCAGATTTCATTGCGGCAAGTGTTTGCAATAGGATGTGTGTTCTGAGATACTTCGGGTTCTGAAGGTCTTCATTTAAGAAGTCAGCAGTTTGAACCAACGTTAGAGTTTTCTCAACTCTTCTGGCAAGGCTGAGGATATTTTGGGAACGAGAGCGAACTAACTTCGCCAGCATTGCTACCACAATACCACCGAAGACTTCATTCCAGAGTCTTTGGTTAGCATCTTCGCCGCTGTGAGGTTGTGGTTTTTTATCTCCACCTTGCTCTTGAGTGTTTTTGGGTATTGCGACACTTCCTTCGAACGGTTTAGTCGTGCTCGGCTTAGGTTTTTTCGAAGGGTCTTTTGAGTCTCCCGGTTTGACATTATGTCTATTATCATAAGCACTTTTCAGCAAAGCAGAAGCATTCAAGTTTATTAGGTTGTTGTCAGGATCTGGTACTGAAAATGAGCCTGTGACCCATGGATGCTCGAACAAATCATCAAAGCTGATTCTTGCCTTCGGATCAACTGTCAGCATTGCAGATATAAGTTCTTTTGCGGCTGGCGTTAGTGGAATATGAGATGGGAATTGAAGAGCTCCAGGTTTGTTTATTGCTTCAATCAGACTGTCGAGGGATGGAATTCTTGGTTCAAATGGGAATTTTCCAAAAATGATCTGATAAATAATAACACCAAGAGACCAAATATCACATTTGTCATCATAGCCCGTTTTCATTAGTACTTCCGGTCCCATAGTCAATGGAGTACCAAGGTAGGACTCAAGCAGTGGGTTAGCTGCTTCGACAAACCTCGCAAAGCCAAAATCAGCAATTTTGAGAACGAAATCATCAGCAACCAAGATATTAGCACACTTAAGATCTCTGTGTACGATCTTTTTGTCTTTCATAGCTTTTATTCCTGCTAAGATTTGTTGAGCAAGTTTCTGAGCTTGGTGCTCAGGTACACAAGCTTTTGGGAAATTCGATTTGATAAATCCTTGAAGATCACCATGCTTACAGAACTCGAAAATTAGGTAGAAGTTGTTCTGAGTTTTCTGGAACTCGTAGAGTTTGACGATGTTCGGATGCTGCAGCTTCATCAAGACGTGTACTTCTTTCTCAATTGCTACTGGATCTGCTCGTGGATTACTCCTTGAGATCATTTTAATTGCAACAGGACGGCCCGTTCTGTCGTCTCTTCCAAGGTACACTGTTGCGAAAGCACCAGAACCAATTTGCTTTTCAAATGTATAATTGCCAAGCTTCTTTTGCATCTCCATTATCGCTCTTGTTATTCAAGGTGTTCAACTTTGTTGTTCGGAATTAATTATCAAGTGTTAAATAAATTTGTTGTTCGATCTCTTAATAATAGGCTCGGTTCTACTCGACTCAATCTGCTCAGAAAAAAGTATTTCAAGAAATTAATATACAATGTTCTAGTGGGAAAATTATTGAATTTTTGTTGAACAACTATTGAAGATTCTAGCATCGATGCATCATGTTATTTAGTTCAGGTCGTGCCTTTCTAACAGCTCAAACAACGTTCAAGCTTCCACACAGCAATCTCCAAGCTCAGTAGTAGAGAGCCAAGCCGATTAACCAAGTCTCCGATTTCTTTCATTCTTCTATTAAGGCCAGCACGGTTATTCATTCAATAAAAAGAAAATTTGCTTATTTTTGCGAAAGAAGTCGGCAAACATAGCACACCACTTAGCAACAAATAAAAAAATAAAATGACGTTTTGCCTTGAATCTTCTAAACTTTTTGAAATTATATTTTTCCTCATAAAATCGTAGAGGGAATATAGAGACAAAGAGAGAAAAGCTCCAATATATTTCATCACTAGTTAGTTACTCCAATCCTTTTTCGCAAGTTATCAGTATTTACTGATTTCATGCAAAACTGATAAAATTCTAATAGTTTGTTGGAAAATTTTTACATATCCAAAGTCTCGAAATCTAAGTATTAAACAAATAGAGTCCATGAGTGCTGTTGTAAATTTAATGCTTATGTACTTTATGTACCCGAAAAACGTTCTCTCTAATCTAGTTCTTTTGAGATCCGGACTCTAGTTTAACGATCGAAATGTTTTGTTTGAAGATTAGAACACTTCAACAGCTCGTTATATTTTCGCATATTTATTTTTGGATTCACTCACGCCTTGTACAACTTAATAGCAATAATCTTAGCTGCCTGCTAAAAACGTTACTTTATTTTCCAGACGTTTCTCCCAGCTTTGAGTTCATCGATATGCAAATTCAAGTCCATCAAAAGTCAAATTTTCTCAATATGACAAGTTTATGTAAGTCTTTCCAAATTTCAGACATTCAAAATTTCCTACCTTGATCTCTGATTAAAAAATAATCTACGACTTGTTTCTCAAGGTTTGCTGCCCTTTTCTTCGTTGTACATATCCAGCACTTCTTCATAGCTCTTCGGATACATCTTGAAATTTTCCATTACATTTAACTTTTCGATATTAATTCCTCCAGAATAATTGACGTTCGCTTTCATTTGTTGCGAGCATTCAATCGTATCAATTTGGTCTCTGAACGAATTGCTCAAATCAGTGTATTCTCTACGCGCATCAGCATGCATGCGTGATATAAAGTCATTGGTCACCACGATGTTTCCACTAATCAATAAGACAAATTAAATCAACTCTCTGAAAGGAGAAGTTAATTACCTTTTATTGTCACCTTCATGGACTCGTGAAGACATCTGAATTCCTCTTTCGTCCATATGTTCCTATTGCATAAAGAATTCAGAAAAGGTTGATAAAAGAAAACTGTTACGTGCTGCCTATCAAAATTTCGTGCTGACTGAATGCGTTTTGAAACTGACTGGAAACTTTCATGTTCGTGGAACTCAAAGTTCAATTGAGGATTTTTGGAGCGATTCAAGAGTAATTTGATGCTCGGCAGCGACTGTTGAAATAAGATCGGAGGGTCGCTCTTAAAAGGTGATCGTTGATGGGATCGCATTGCAGTTGTCGGCCTTACTTGGCTGTTATAGGTGCCTCCTATCACTGCTCTCGCAGTCTATTGTGTATAATTATTGGTTTTCAGAACAAGTGAATTAATATGCTCACATGGACTCTGTTCGCAGTTGATGGTCTCAAATTATTAGCTTGCCCTCGTTCACTGTAGTTACTGCTGTTTAATAGTTTGGTAGTTTCGCCAGAGGCATCTACTAGGTGATGAATTGCTTTCATATGTGGGTCATCTAATAAGAGAGAAAGTTAGATCTCTAAACAAAGAAATTTCTGCTGACCTGAAGTTGATTGCATTGTTCTTCCTGGGGTGAGCTGTTGCGAAAGACCTTTGTACAGGTTCGTAGTAGCTGCACTGTTCGGTCTGCTCCCCCTATTTTCACTTGGTTTAAAACTTTTATAGTTTTGAGTCATCTGTTTATCTGAGCTAAGATCGTTTAGGGTCAGTATTTTGGGTCTTATTTTGATAATTTTCTTTGTCATTGGGGAGGTTTGTTTTATGAGTTTATTTTCCAGGTAAGTTTGTGGTAAAGAATTTTGGACGTGCACTGGAACAGCGGTGGATATTTTTTGAGCAGTTTGAGGTCGACTCATAGATTCACTCGCTTCGCGTTGACGACGAATGACCTTCATTTTCTCGCTTCTGCGCATTGTAATTATTTTTTGATCTCTTTGTTTTTTTGGAAATGCGTTATGAACAAGAACTGGTGGATTCCTTATCAATTGATTTGTCGGAATGTACTGCACGTCGCGCATCTTAAAGTTACTTAATTCAATAGCAGGCTGTGTTCGAAAAAAATTGTTGGATGTTTCAATATTTCTCAAGAACACTCTTTCACCCTCTTCAATGGTTGGTATATGCTGGCTGCTCTTGAGCGTTGGCGATGTCAGATAAAAGTTTATATTTTTTTGAGAATTGGCTGTGGTTGGTCGAAAACTCATAGCTTGAAACGTAGTTGGAGATATAACTCCGGAGAGAGGGTGCTTCAATCCCGTCTCAAAGGTATTTCTCCCCTTTTTAGCCGGAAATTCTTTGTAATTGTTGAGTTGAAGATTGGGAGAGTCCAAAACAAGCTCCGAAAACTCAAAGTTCTTCATTTATCGGTCTTAAAAAAAAAAATATGCCCAGGCTTTTAATGAATAAAAATTAATTGAGTTTTGCTTACTGTCATTCTCAAAAATAATTTGTCACTCCATGAATCAAACGATTTTCTGCTTGGTTGTGTATAACACCTTTAAAATGCAAAATCAGCACGTCATTAACAAGGCCCGACTAGCATAGCGCATGCTGCCATAGGTCAATATTGAGTAACGTTATTTTTGGAAGCTCAAAAAGTTTACATTATAGTTGATTTTAGAATGCAATATAGATTTCAACAGGGATCAAGAAATGTGAAAATAATAATGCCTTATACAAAATGGCTAATCTAATATAACCCTGAGGGAGAACAAAGTTTTTTGTAAAATAAAATTGTAGGAATTATTGGTAATGAATACGTTTTTCTGTTTCTGTTTCCTTGGTTAGATTCTAGATCGAAAATTAGTACCAACCGAATTTATCGACTTACTCGAGTTTGAGTGTAACTCAGAGGTAGCTCTTGAAGCGCTTCTTCATATTTACGTTTCAGACTATCAACTTCATGTATTTTTTCAATCAATTCCTTGTTTTTCAATGTGAGGTCAGCATTGTTTCTCTCCCATTGCATCTTATATAGCTCTCTTCCCCTATTACTGTAAAAAAAAGATTTTGGAATAGTAAATATCATTGTTTTGACAAGAAAGTTTACGCTTCCTCAGCTTCTTTTGCCATTTGAGTAAATCTTTGGGAAAGATTTTTGTATTCATTTTCGAAATCTCTAAACTCTTTCTTCGACTTTTGAAGCTCTTGCTTTGCCATTATGAGCTACAGAAGAATTATTGATTTAACCACAGTAGCTAGAAATATATCCACCTCTTTTTCATTCGCTTCATTCTCGGATTTTCTGGCTTCAATTAGTTCATAAAGTCTTTGTATTTCCGCTTTATTTTGGTCAATAATCAATCGATATTGATTGATTTGGGATTCATATTGAAGCTTATCAACATTAGTTTTTGTTCGATTTTCTTCGAGATCCTAGAAACAGATGCATGAGTTAAACTTCTTTTGGAATAAAATGCTTACTCGGTATAGTCGTTTAGTATGCTCTAGCTGCTTCTTGAGATCGTCTATTTCTTGCTGCTTCGCACTGGAAGATGCTATCTCTCGTGCGCGTAAATTATCTAACTCTCTTGCTTTATCTTCGAGGCGGTTTCGTAATTCATTGATATCCTTCTCCTTGCTATCGGTTTTATTTTCTAATTCATCAAGCTTTTGTTGCAATTGCATGATCTGAGTTTCATAAGATGAACGCTCTGCAGAGAACCGGATTTCTTGCTCAGTTTGATTCATTTTCTTTTTGTGGTCAAATTGCGCTTTCAACTCTTCCACCTCGTTAGTTTTATTTTTCTCAATAACTACAATCTGCTGACGTAAACCAGCAAGATCCTCTTGCTTTTGCCTGAGATCCCTTTCTCTATGTTCAAGTTCATTGGAAAGGTGCTCCATACGATTCTCGAGTTCTTTTCGATGATTCTTCTGCTCATTGAGCGCTCGTTGCAAATTCCCTAATTCATTCTCATATACAAGTTTTTGGTCGTCTAAAGCTGTCTGCAGTCGCTTATTCAGATAATCTTTCAGTTGCTCGACCTCATCGAGATGGTCTCTGTGCATTTTCTCTCTTCTCTCACCAAGGTTCTTCAACTCTTCCTCTTTGCTTGCAAGTTCTGCCATCAAGCGTTGATTCTTGTGCTCTAAATCTCGCAAACGTCGATTGGCATCTTCTCGTTCTCTATTGTAATCTCTCTCCTTCTCTTCATTTAATCGTTGCTAAAAAAAAAATAAAACAAATATTAATGACCTTCCTCCACGAAAATAACTCCCTTACCAATTCCTCTCTCCTTGCATTATCGAGATTTTCTTTCATCACATCCATCTTTTTGACATTATCGAGCTCTAAATCTCTGATCCTCGTAAGAAGATCCTCGATTTCGTCTTGCTTTTCATTATGCGCCGCTGTGAGCCTCTCGATCTCATCTGTTAATCTCCCGACTTTTCCAAGTAAATCTCTTTGATTATCCTCATACTTTTGCATCTCATCACACTGATGACGAGCTTGATCCTCTGCTTCTCTTCGTAGCTTTTGCAGCTGGTAATTGAGAGAGTCGATTTTAGCGCTCTTTTGACGATCTTCATCCTGAAGCTTCCTCATTCTATCATTTAATGAGTTTAGAGTTTCATTCCTGTCCTGGTCATCCTCTTGCTGCTTTCTGAGACGATCATTCAAAGACTGTAACTGTAAATCCTTGCGTTGAGCTTCATCTTGGAGCTTTCTAATGTGATCATTAAGCGAATTCAGTTGGCTTTCGTTTCGAGAGTCTTCATCTCTAAATTTTTTAAGTCGGTCGTTAAGATTATCTATTTGGGCAGTTTTGCGAGCATCTTCATCTTGCATTCGTTTGAGTTGGTCTGATAGAGCCTCAATCTGTGCACTTTTGCGAATGTCCTCTTTTTTTGCTTTGTCAGTCATAGATTCAATTTGAGCATCTTTTCGATCTAGTTCATCCTGTAATTTCTTCAATTGATCGGATAGAGCTTCATTTTGATGGCTGGCCTCATCTTGTAACATCTTGATACGGTCTTTCAACGCAGCATTCTGGTTCTCTTTGCGCAGATTTTCTTCTTGCAACCGCTTCAAACGTTCATTATGAGACTCAGTTAGACGAATCTCATCTTCTTGTAACTGAGCAAGTCGATTCTTAAGAGTATCAATCTGACTGTCTTTAAGATTGCCCTCTTCTTGTAACTTTTTCAGTCTGTCTTTGAGAGCATCTAGTTGCTTTTCTTTGGAATTATTCTCTTGAATTGCTTCATTTCGTTCGTGATATGCTTTCTTCACCAGATCTTCAAGCTCGTTGATATGTTCTCCCATATTTAATACTTGATCTTCGAGGTCTTTTACTTTTTGATTGCTCCTGGCTGTTATTTCCTTGATTTGATTTTCCTAACAAAATTTGTGAGATGGATGAAAATATATGATGACTATACAAGCTCTCTCTGCCTCTTTTTGTTAAGCTCTTCAATTCTCTGCTCTGCCTCTTTCTCTGTTGCGGTGCCTTTGCGCAAAAGATCTTCGATTTCGGTTCTAGCATCCTTTAAGTCCCGATTCATTTGCTCATTCCTTCTTTCTAAATCTAGGATTCTATCCTCGAGCTCTCTGTTCTTTTTTCTTGCGTTATCCAGTTGATTCATATTGTTAGTTTTTTCTCTTTGAAGCTGGTATTGGACGTCTTTCAATTGGTTGTCCTACAAAAATTTCCCTGCTTTAGAAAAATAGCAACACTCACACATTACATGTTCATTTGCAAGCTCCTCATATTTCCTCTTAGACTCCTGTTCTAAGGTTTTATATTTGGCCTTCCAATCATCCAGCGATTTAAGTAAGTCATCAGTTTGTTTCTTCATCTGGCCTTTCTGTTGATGAAGTTCATCTCTGTGCACTCCTAGCTCTTCAAGCCGGGTATTTGCTTCTATTAGCTGATCTTGCAATCTCATCTTCTCTTCTTCATGATCTCTTTGTAGGTTTTCCATTTCATTCTATTTCATAGCTTCAAATTAGCGGGTGGAGTGATGATTTATGGCACCGCTTGCTCTTTAACTGACGCTTCGAAGAAATTTTTAATGTCTCCCAGCTCCTTTGTATGATAATGCTCCATATCAATAACTTTTTGCCTATAATCTTCAATCGTTTGGTCTTTCGCTTCATTTTCTTCGACTTGTCTCTCGAGTTCAATGGCGAAAAGCATCAGTTGGATCTGGTGATCTATGGCTCGATCTGCTCCTCGACGGCTCGCCGCTATATTCTCACGATACGGGCTTGGGTCTGAAGGAGTTGATTTGTTCATTCTCCTTAGATCTTCCTCCTATTGTAATAGCAGCAATATTGCGTTATTCACATAGTCAATTGGTTTTTGAGCTTACAAATTTCTTCTCAAGTTCTTCACGGAGTCTAGCCAGGTCATCAGCCGTATAAATTTTATCACTGCGGCCTTGTTCTCTTTTCATGTCTCTATCATCTGGTTTTTCATTAATCTTCTTTTTCAATTCTGATAATTGCTCCGTTTGTCGTTTGATTCGATTCTCCAAATTATCGTTCTGGAGCTCTAGCAGGTTCTTTTGACGCTCAAGGTTGGCTTTTTCGGAGTTTAACTTATCAACGAGTGCCTTTACGTCTTTCTCCTGTTAATTGTAAGTTCAAACAATCAATTCTTTCTCTTTTTTAAAGTAACGATAGTACCATGCCCTTTTTCAACGCCTCATCTAGTTGCTTTTTGAGATTTTCTCTCTCCATCGCATGTTCCACCTCCTTATCTCTTAATTTCTGACGAAGGTTACCAATTTCTTCATCTTTTTCTCTTGCATGAGGCATCTGACTTTGTCTGGAGCTGTACTCATCTGCCACAGAAGGCCTTTGAGGTTGGGATGAATAGGTGAAACTGCCTTCATCGCCCAGTCTTCTGTCTTCGCCTAAATAAATCGAGCAATTTTCTAATTTGAATCTTCCAATATATCACTACTGTCAAAAGGTCTGTCTCTGCCAACTTTAGAACCTCTGAGAGGAGCAGACCTAACTCCTTCATGGGTGCCCTCTACAGGACTTCTATCAGCAGGTGAGCGAGATGTTCTCTTCTAGAGAGTATTACTAAGATTTTGTTTTATAAAACTAGCAATTTACTTCCCGTCTCGCCTCACTTATGCTTGCTTGACTCTTCTTGAGGTTCTCATCATCAGGAGACCTACCACGGACATGTTGTCTAAGGTTCTGTCATGACAAAGTTATTATCAGAATGATATCTCTGACTAGCGGATTGTTACATCAGATTCTTCATAAGCAGGAGGAACTCTGCGAGAATATCTATCGTTATCATCAGTGCGGCGAGCCTGATCCTGATCTCTGAGATCCCCACGGCTATATTTTAAGTTCTCGGTTGGAGTGATTATTCTCTGTGAACCCTCTCTAAAAGGCTAACACCAAAAAAAAAAGATTACGATTGATTTCAAAGAACGAAATGAGTAGTTACCTCTGCCTCTTCATAACGAGAAGGGACACGTTGAACAACGTGGCCACCATCAGTGTAGCGTTGTTGGTCTAAGATGATTTTGTCGTTGTCGCCTTGCAGACTACCATGGTCACTGAATTTCTAAAGCAAAAGGTCAATCTAAATTTTGAAGTCATCTTTACCTGGCTTCCACCGGACGAATAATGATCAGGAGGAGACTCTTGATCATCTTTCTTCTGTTAGGACTTACCAAATGTTTTCAATCAATGTAAATTACGCGTTCAAGGCCCTGCTGGTATTCGACCTTTGAAGGCCTATGATAATAAGCACTTCTGCCTTCATATTGATCAGGGGTTTTGCTTGTAATCTACACAATCTGAGATTTAAAGCTGTCCATTACTTTACTGTTTTCGATTCTTCTTGCCGAGCAGGTTGTTTATCTGACGTACCCTTTCCACCGTCTTCAATAGATCTTCTTCTTGGACCCTTTGATAATTGAAAAAGGAACTAAATCAAGAAATTGAAGTTATCTGAATTTACTTCTGCTGGTTTGAAGACCATGTTCTGTTCCGGATCGATGTTTGGTCTGTATCTTATTGGCTCTGCTTCGGAAACCTTTGGAGAGTTAGAACACCCGGCAATAATAATAATTCCTCTATACTTGTTTATATTTCTCCTTGCTGTCATATTCCACATTCTCTTCTTGAGGTTCTCCAGAAGAATAAATTGGTTCTGAAGTAAATTTGCCTTTGTCAGAAAGCCGAGCTAACTTCTGCTTGTCAATCGGAGCTGTAGATGTTTGAGAACCATCACTTGGCCGCCCTTGTGCCTGATGCTTGTCCTGAAAATATAAATTATGAAACCTATAATAAAATAGCTTTCATACCGATGGTTCCTGCATTTCTGGAGCCCTACGCTGAGGTTGCTGCTCCCAGGTCTGACTGCTTAGCGCTTCAGATGGTGGCAATAATTTATCCTTAGAAATTAACATGAAAAATGAAATCTTTCTTCGAATGTTTTACTTTGAAATTTCCTGGTGTTTTTGACTGACCAGGAGTCTTTTCCTCTTTTTCGTCTTTATCGTCAGATTTTTCAAAGATGGGAAGAGTGGGATCCTGAGACGGGTAAAAATAGGATAAATTATTCTTGATCTAATATCATCTCTTTACATATCTCGAGTATGGGCTCTCAGCCTTTATAGGGGAAGCTTCTTTTTCGTTATACTCAGCTTCTCGTTTAGGTTTTTTTCTAGCCATAATCTACAAACGGGAATTTTGAGAACTTAGAGAAAGTAGGAGCAAAACATACTGGAGCTGAGATTCCTTTTTTGAATGCCAAGTGCTCGCCCTGTTCTCCTGGAACGGCTTGTCTGGACCTAGAATCCTATCCGACTCATCAAACACAGCCGAAAACCAGATTAACGTACCTGTTCGGGCTCTTCGGGCAAATCATATTCAGATTTCACTTGGGCTGTGTCTCTTTGGTTCTTACGAGAGCCTGGTGAATAGCTATAGCGCGGTTCATGAATTGAAGTTTGGTCTTCTATTGGTAATGGCAATTCTGTCAAAAATCCACTCTTGCGTTCTTGCCCCCAGTCTCCAGAAGAAAATTGTTCAGATTTTGGCTGATCTATGTCCGCACGGCCTTTGCGAGAATCTGGAGAAAAACTATAACGTGGTCCTTGCATCGAGCCTTGATCGGCGAAAGGCTGAGATAGTTCTTTCGATTCCTCTCCTTTTCTCTCTTCACTGCTATCAGCACTCTCTTGGGATCGTTTCAGATCCTCGACTGGTTTTAAACTCTTTCGCGGCAACTCTTGTTTCAAGCTGGCACGTGCCATTGCTTGCGATTCTACTGGAGGTTGGACCTTCGAAGAATGTTTCCCACTATCATCGCCTGGTTGCTTGCTCAGAATTTCAGTAGGCTTTTTCTCGCGATCGCCGGAGGGTTCCTTGCTTTGATCACCTTGCTTTTTCTGATCCTCAGATTGAGGTTTCGGCATCCTTTCTTCCATTCCTGCTAGCCTTGGATCAGCCAGAGCGGGATCAGCAATATCGCCTGTATTATCTTCATCTTGATCAGGGCGAGGCTGTCTCTTGCCTGTTTTCTTCCTCAGAGGACTTCGAATAAATTCTTGCTCGGCAGCTTTCTCATGCTCGTCTCGAGGTCTGCCTTCTCCCATCTCTTCGAGTATATTCCCGGCGTTCGGGTCGCTCGCAAAGAATCCCTCCTACAAAAACACGTGGTAACAAATAAAATTGATCTCATAATAAAAGTACTTCTTCCACAAGTCGCTCTTCTTCTTCCGATTCTGCGGACTTATAAGTTATTTCTTTATGTTCTGGAGACCCTCTTTCTCGTTCAAAAGCTCCTTGAGCTTCAAGATTACTTTTTCGAAGCTCACTGGAACTAGGGTCTTGTTTTTGATCAGGAAGATTGCGATGTTTTGATTCAAACGATGGGTGTTCGCCTTGCGGTGATAATAATTAGAATATTAGCTCTGCTTCAAATTTTGAATGTTACGTTCTCTAAAAGCAGGCTGCTCTTGTGGTTGGTGCATTTGGTAAGGGTCTTTAGGAGACGGTTCATTTCTTCTCTTCTCCTCATAGAGTACTCCAGAGTCTTCACCCCTTCTCGGATCACTATGGTAAGGACCATAAGGATCTGCAATTTCGTAATCAGAGTAATAAGAATCTTCCTGTCTCTTTGGTTCATATGAATCTTCTTGCCTTTGGGGAGCTGGTTTCCTTCGACCATCTTCTGACTTATTGTGATATCCTGGCGAGTCTGCCTCAACGACCTCAAAAAAGTTTTCGTCCTAAGAAATGTTGTTAATCTCAATTCAGGCTACAAGAACATTACCGATTGGTCAACTTCATGATTATCGCCCTGCGGTTTATGTGAGAGTCTGCCACGATCAGCATAAGGGTCTTTATGTCTTTGCGGGCTCTCTTGCCCTCTTTCAGGACCAGGGAAAGACTCATATTGATTCGGGTTAATTCGCCTCTCGATAGTATCCCGCTCATCGGTCGGTGTGACATATATTTCTGATACCGGCTCATCGGTCACATCCATCCGAGGATGCTGCTTATGAGAAATACTAAAGCCCCTGGGTTGATAAGGATCCTGATGGATTGTCTGGTGGGATTCACTAATGCGTCGAGCTATATCTGCATTTTCAGGAGAGTCAGGCTTCTTTTGAGCTTGAGAATCTGAGTTGGATTCCTGATCATCTTCTGGTTCGATTTTACTTCTCCTGCTTTGGCCAGGCACCTTTTGATCTCCAGGTTTTCCCAGTGATTTGCGAGAATCTATCTTTTTGCGATCTACCTGAGAAGTCCATTCTGGACCTTCTTCATGGATAACTGGCTGATTATAGGATCCAAAGTCTTGGAGTCTTCGAGGATCAATGGCTTCAGCTCGCCCAGAAGAAGCGTCTTGTGCCTTTGTTCGCAATGCTTCAGAGAAACTTGCCAATTCTTCCGATTCTTGAACGCGAGACGGCTCTTTTTGCAGCGGCTCTGTCTTCGGCTGTTGTTTACTATCTCTAGAAGAATCACCTTGTTTTCCAACATGCGGACTGAATGTAATTTCGAGTGGAGATTGCTGCATTTGAACTTCATCAGGTCCAATATCTATTTTTTCTAGCCCGCTTTCTTTTTTCCGACCTTCACTTTCATCGAATGATTCGTCACTCAAAGGAGTTTGCTTGCCGGGGTGATACTTAAGAGACCCTTGCGAAGTTAGTCGGCCGCCGCGATCATGGGTGGGTGAATCCTTGCTTCCACCTTGGTCTTGGATGGCTGCGCGTTCGGGTTTCTTGACACCAGTGAGAGTCTCTTTCCCAGTTTTCTGCCTCTCTGAAGGGGAGGTTTTTTCTTCTTCAGCTGAATAAGGTTGTTGCTTTTTTGGCTGTAATCCTTTCTCTTCAATTTCACCTTGATCTTTAGTGCGACTGGGCCTGACTTCTCCCGCATCTGCCTCCTTAGTAGATTGTTGACCACTGTGCGGAAGGTCTTTTCTTGGTTCTCTAGTGCGAGGGTCTTGGGCGTGCATCTGATCATCACTTATTGCGCGCTCCAGTTTTTGTTCGCTGTGTGCATCCAGTGTGGGTTTCTTTTTGAAGGGTTGATGCCCTAACTCTTCGTTTTCATCTCGTCTCTTAAGTTTGTCTAGAGATTGCAAGCGCTCACCCTTTCCAGAGTCTCTCTAAAATTAACGATATTAACACACAAAATTTGAGTTTTAATAGTTACCCCAGATGGTATTCGCGCTACAGGACTTGTGTAATCTTCTTGCAATTCCGATTCACTTGGCTGTCTAGGAGGAAGGCGTTTTGCTTGGGTAGGCTGATGATCTTTGCTCCCTTCTGATACGTCATGTAGAGAACCTCTCGTAATTGACGTTGGCTCAGAGCGTCCTTTGGGCTGCGTCTGAACCTCTGGCTGAGTTACAGATTTTCTTTTTGGATCTTCGAACACAGGAGACTTTTCTCCAATCATCATTGTTGACTCCTTTTCCTGGTATGGCTGATTAGGTTATTTAACTTTGAGTTCACATTGATAAATCTATTAATTTACATCAGGATGGTGTTCCATCATTCTGAACGTTTCGGGAACTTCTTGCGTGCTCGAAGGTTCGATCTTGCTCTATGATAAATACTTATTTTCTACAGAATCTTCGAAGGAATTACTTGTACAGACTTCGGATGAAGTCCGAATGGCGCCTTCTCCATCGGTTTAGTAGAAGTTGGTTGCTTGAGTTGATCCTAAAAGGAGGAAAAATTATTATTAATCTCAACTCCAAATCAAATGAAAAAATTACTCCGTATTGCTGGATATAACCCCGATCCGAGTAGGTGTCTGGCATGGTATTTTGAGTTCCGTGTATTTCTTGTTGGTAGAATGTTGGACCTTGGCTTTGGAGACTCTAAAGTAAAGATTAAGATTTGAAGTAATTATGGAGAAATACTTGAGTGTCAGAAATTCCAAGAGGGAACACACTACTCTTTCTCTTCTCTTTATGCACTCTCGCTGGTTGAATCGTCTCTTGAGTAGGACCATACAATCTTGGTTCAAGCTTTGAAACAGTCTGCTGATCTCCTCCTTTCCTGGTATCGATAGTTTGAGGATGGGATGAAAACCTTTCAACTTTTGGCGACGCATAAGCTTCTCTAATTGCCTCCTCGGGAAGGTTCTTTCCAACAAAATGATTCAATGTAAATAAATAATTCTTGAATAACTCATTACCTTGACTCGCTCTTTGGATGCTGCTGCGAATTTATCAAGCTCATCTTTAAGTTGTTCGAGTTCCCCTTTCAATTCATCATTTTCAAGTTCCAGCATCTTAATGCTTTTATTTTGTCCATGTACAATTCCGTTCAACCGATCAATTTCAATCATAAGCAACATCACTCGAATATCTTGTTCATCATTTTTAGCCTTTAGAGCTCTAATAAAATTTTCAAGTTTGCTTCTCTCTTCTGAATTTTGAATCAGATTCTGTTTTTCAGCTTGTAGCCGAGCTAATTCTTCATGATAGGCTTTCATTCTATCCTCCAGCTCGCTGTTGCGGTTCTGCTGTTCCTCAAGCTGACTCTCTAGGCTATTTCTATCTGCAATCCAATGCTTTGCCCTGGAATCATTGTCCATCTCAAGTAGTTTTTCGTATTCACTCTTCATATCGGATATGATCTTCTTCTGTCTCCTCTCTTGATTTTCAAGCTTTTCTCTTAAATTTTCAATCATCACCTCCTTCGTTGCTAATACGTCTTGCAGTCTTTCAAGTTCGATCATGAACATGATCATCTTTGTTTGGTTGATTATATTAGTGTCTCTGATAGGGCTCGTATCTCCAGAAAATTGAGCTTTGTCCCTTGGAAGTATGAATGAGGCTTGACTAGGGAAAGTGGTGTTCTGCGTGGCTTGCAGCAACTCTCGTTTAAGGGCATCAACATCATGATTATATTTGGTCTCTAGGTTCTGGTATTTCTCTTGCCACCATGAGTCTCGAGACGTCAGTCTCTTGGTCGTGTCGCCTCCAACTTCTGCTTCCTCTAGCCTCTTCTCTAAATCAGCAACTCGAGATTTATATGCTTGGAGCTGCTGATTCAAAACGTTTTTCTCAGCGTTCAGCTTTGCCAAGGAATTTTTCAATTGCGGCTCGCCCACTCCTGATAGCAGAGGATCTCTCGATTGTTCAAGACTTAGATTATTTGGCTCTCCTTCGTACTGTAAAGCACGCTCTTTCCATTCCTCCAGCTCAGTGGTAACCTCATCTACTACATGATGTAATCTTTCAATTTCAATCATAAAAAGCGCAAGTCGGTTTTCGTAGTTAATAATAGTTTCATGTAGAGTCTGAATATTTCCTTGTATTTTGTCTCCGTCGAAAAATTCTGACGTATCTCCAAAACGACTCACGGTTGGATTAAACGAATCTACATTCAGAGGAGCACCTGACTTTGATTGCAAGAGCTTTTTATTTTCGGCCATAAGCTCGTTAATCAGTCTCTGCTTTTCATATCCGTCTCTTGTTAGTCTTCCAAGTTGATCTGATAATTCAGTCACTCTTCTTTCATAATCATCTGTGGATAGAGGGTCTTTGTCATTTCGAGGACGAACATTTCTTTCGTGAGGCGGAATTGCTAGTCGCTCTTCAAGTTCTTGGATCCGTTGGAGAAGATCTTCATTTTCGTCAGTCTTTTCAGCAACAATAGTGTGGAGACGTTCTATTTCTATACTGAGTAACACTTGTTTAAGCTTACAATGCAACTCTGTATGATGGAGCTTTTCCTTCAAATTTTGCACTTGCTGTTCGAAATGGGAAGCGTCTTCGGCTTTTTTATTTGCAATATTTTTGAGAGTTCCCACTTGAGCTTGTAGACTGCGATTTTCAATTTCAGATCTTGCAACTCTCGCACGCAAATCATCTTGATTGGCTCCTTCTCTTGCGATCCTTCGTAGATCTTCTTCAAGACTTCGTTTTAGAGCTTGATTTTCTGCTAGTAACAACGATATCTGGGCAGGGTCAGTGGATTCACCAAGTCCTTTTGCAGGTCTTGAGGAAAGTTCTCCATCGAAAGAGCGTGCTCTATTATTTTGTTTTGATTCCAAAGCTCTGTTTTCTAATCTATCATCAATTTCTTTGAACTTCTTGGCATAAAAATCATCTTCACCATCAGGAAAAACGCTTGGGCGACTACCATGATGGCGCTGATAGGGATCTGGATCGTATGATTCTCTAACCGCACCACTTCTTCCATCATTCGGTCTGCTCATCTGATGTGGCTCAGGAGAGCGGTCATATTGTTTATTCAATTGCCTTAGATTAGTTATTTCATCATTCAACGCCTGCGTTTCCCTTCCTAAGTCTGAATAAGGCCTTCTTTCCAAAGAAGGTTGACTCCTTCCACGCTCACCAATGTTGCTTCTTTGTGGTCTTTCATTACCAAAAGCTCGTGGACGTTCATCTTCAACTATGCGAGGACTCCCATGATCATTTATATGCGTTGGCTGGAAAGGTCTCATTGTATGATGTTGGAATTCAGTGGCCATTTGAGGATTCTGTAAATTATTTTGATGAGGATGATAATGACGATTATGGTCCGGAGAGTGTAGCCGATCAAAACTGCTAATCTGAGGAGAGGGTCTATTGTTACTCCATGCAGGTCCTGGATCTCTTCCACGAGAGCGAGAACTGGGAATTTCATCTGTTGCTCGTGAATAATCATTTCTACGATCAGGGCTCGGACTTCGTGTTTGACCTCGGACCGGATCAAGGGACCTTGTAGGCATGGAATCATCTTCAATTATTGCTCTTAATAAAATGATTGAATTCTAGCAAATAAAGACATTTTTTTTACAAATTTGAGGGCATCTGATAGCCACCAGGATTCGGCGTTTCTCTATTATGTATCACAGGAGGTTGAGAATTATGTGGTTTCAAATTCATGGAATTTGGAATATTTCTTGCAATGAGATACTCCGCTTTCGTCATGGTTTGGACCTTCAGCTGGGTCGAACGGTCTGGAGATGCTAAGTTCTGTGACCTTCTCATTAATCAAGAACAAATTTGAAAAAAATAAAAAGTCAATTAATTCTTATTCATGTAGATTTGAATTTATCGAATAAATTTTCCGAAACACGATGCTAATAGAAACTGAGCAAAACCCGGGATTTTGTGAAGAAATTCTATTTGTATGAATGACATTGAATTCATTGTTAATTCCACTTAGATGGATTCGAACGACAAAACTATCAGTGAAATTCGGCGTGAAAAGTTTATTAACTTATGTTATTTAAGAAGAGACAGTCTGGATAGAAAGGCAAGCTTTCGTAACAGACATAGGAGAGCATTAGACCAACTAATAAAACTTTTAGGGGGGGAGAGAAATATACAGAATCTTCCTTGCTTTGTGCCTAATTGAATTCGACAAATTAGCATCATTATCTAAAGTGCATATTGGAGAGAATCCATGGGCTCAATAATTTGTTTGTCACGAAGAAAGTTTAGTTTTCGAAAAAAATTTTCGTTCTTGCCTTTTTCCCTCTGAAAGCACCTATTTTCTGTTTCCACAAATATAAATCGCATTGAAGGACGTGAGGTCGTTCAAAATTTAAATTTTTTGAGAACAGTTTGATATGCAAATTAACACACTAAATTCGAAATCAAAAACGGTTGTATAGACTCATTTAATAAAAAAGCATCCAAAGATTATTTTCGTTATTAAAAATGAGCCAAAGCTCAACCAGCTGCATTTTTTTTTTTTCTGCAAGTAGTAGACTTTGCGTTTCCACTCAACTCAACAATTGCTTGAGAAATATTCAATACTGTAAAAGGTTATTTAAAAGATGCCTTCTGGCCATAATAAATATTCAAAATGGAATGGATAAATACTTTAGGGATGCTTTTTTATTAAACATTACCTACCATACTTATCAGCTCGTAGTCTGAATAGTATCCAGTTAGAAGCAAATCGGAACAGTTGATTTGACGTATCAATGTTCTTTGTTATCAGAATGATAAAATAGTAACTTCAATAAAATAATTATTGTCAGCACACTCAAAAACTTGACCAACTAAAACCTAACAATGCTGCGAAATTAACACTTTGGAAGAATCAAGGTCCTTTGGCTTCAATTTTAAAGCATTCGATAGCTTAAAGGAATGACATAATCTCTTCACTATAATGTGAAGATTATTAGAATTAATATATTATTATTGAGATTTTTACATTGTAATCAATCACTGAAAACCAAATAAGTGTGCGTGTTATTTCTCCTCTTTCCCTAGAATTTCAGATCTTTAATCTGAAATCAACCTTTTTAAACTTCAGATCAGAACTGCAACTAAGAAGACCTATCCGTTTATATTCAAGAAATCTCAAACTTTGACTGAAAAGAATGAAAATTGTTGCGGAATAACTTGAGAACTCAGGGTGAAGATATATAAAGGAATCTAGAGAGAAGGAATGCTCAGTAAATTTGATTTTATAATCATAAATTTAATTTGAAAAAATATCTCTAAACTTTTTTCTGTAATAGTAAGAATTATTGGTGTTGTCCTTTAAATTTTTACCTGTGGCCAATTTCATGTGGAAAGTTCATTTAATTGTGGAGATTTATAATAGAGATATTATATCATTCCGTAAATTTCTTGAACATGGAAGCTGCTCCACAAATAAATCATACCACTTTTTTCAAACGCCTGAACCATTTGTTTAGCATCTGGAATGACGTATATTGCTCTCAAATTCTTCTGTGCCCTAACAATTTTTTCCATCAACATCAGCCAGATCGATCATTCAACGAGAATCGAATGCTAATTCTCTTGTATGGAAAAGATGATCCTGATGCAATGATTGTCAAAACAGAGGCCTTACAGTACTTACCAGATAAAAACAATCGCTAAATTTTACAAAAGAGTTTGGCTCTTCGGATATACCATGCCTGAAACCTTGATAATACTAACTCAAAAGAGTTTATATTTTCTGGCTGGCAAAAAAAAAGGTATAGCTATTTATTTTTCTGTGTAATCAACAACTTTTTGTTTATAGCTCAGTTTCTGGAGGTGCTAAAGCAAAGCAATAAATCGTCTCTGTCAGTTCATACTTACATAAAAAATCCGCAAAACAATTTGGACTCGCTGCTAGCTATTCAGGAAGGTCTTGTTAAGGAATTAGGACGAGGACAACTGAAGGTAAATTGTAGAGTCATAGCCAATATCTTACTCTGTTTAGGCTTTAGTCCTTACCAAAGAAATTGATAAGCAAGTGGGCCCTTTTGGACAGGAGATCGTCAAGTGGATTAAATCTCTTGACCTGGTTCAAACAGAGATGGGACCGTTAGTACAAGAAGGTCTTTGTGTGAAAGAGGCTCAAGAACTTGTAAGTTTGCATCTTCATCTTGATCTTCTATTCTAATATTTCATTGGCAAGGAAAATATAAAAAATTCCGCTGCAGTGGCAGTTTATTTTCAAACGAAGATGATTGATGAGGTTGAGAGAATTATCGATGAAGGAATTTCGGTTTAGAATCCTCAAATAAAGCTATATAACTAATACAAAATGCAAGATGAGACACAGCGAGATTTCAAGTAAGATAGAAAGTATTACTGAAGAGAAGAATGAAAAAGAGATAAAAAATATCGAGAAATCGCTTCAAGTAGAAACTTTTCTAACACTTCTTATTAATTGTAACCTGATTAGATAGAGAGCCGACATATGGATTTTGCATACATGCCAATCATACAAAGTGGCGGTCAATACGATCTCAAGTATCTCACTAAAAGAGTGGCTAGCCTTTAATATTTGTAATCAGGCCTAATGCTCAGAGCAATGAGAATTATCTGTCGTATGATACTATCATCTGCAGTGCTGGGGCCAAATATAAAGAATATAACACGAACGTTGTCCGAACGTTATTTATCAACCCAGATAAAGTCTGTTTTGATTGCGCGAGCGTTGTCTAACTTGCCTAATACAAATAACTATCTAGGTTCGAAGAGCGAATTACCTTCTCGTATATGAACTTGAGTCGCTGATTATTTCTAAACTGAAACCTGGAAATACACTCAAATCTGTCTACGAGAGCGCCATTGCTTTTGTTAATGAGAAAAGAAATGATATCGTAGACTCTCTCCCGAATAATTTCGGATATGGCGTAATTGGGGAGATATTGCTCCTACATAGATTTATTTGTACTTATTTTGTGATGTTTGCAGATCGGATTGGAGTTTAGGGAAACGAATTTACTGATCAATAGCAAAAACGAGAAAGTTATTGAGCCAGGTAATTTATTTTCTGGAAGTTCACCAAAACATTGACCGAATCCATAGGAATGGTGTTCAACATTGTTGTCTCATTGGAGAACCTCAAATCGCTCAAAGGCAAAAATTATTCAATAATGGTCGCAGATACTGTAGCTGTTAAATCCGAAGGACCAGATGTTCTCACGGCAAAAGTTGCAAGGGAATATGGGGACGTTTCTTACTCTTTGGAGGTAGCCAATAATGATTAATTCTTTGCAATAGCCCTAACAATAATTATTCTCCATGCAATCTTAGCATGAAACTTCAGCGACTCAAATGCCAAATACAAGGCAAAATAGCAAAATGATGGAACTCGGAAATGGACGTAGTCGGAGAAACAGAGAAAGGGGAGCTCTCCTCATTGATGAAACTCAGAGAAAAGCGCATCAGCTTGAACTTAAAAAAAATAAACTGGATGAGCTTCAAGAAAGATTAAAGCAAGGAGTTTTGGGTCGGGACTCCAGGACTGAGTATTTTATCGCAAGCCATTATCCACAGGATTGATTCATGATATAATTAGTTTGTCCAAGAAGATAGAGGACTTAATAGCTTATAAGGACCCCACTCACGTTCCAAAGAAGGAATTGACCAAGGCAAAAATCTATGTAGATCCAAAGAATGACTCCATTATATTGCCGATTTGTGGAAGCGCTGTTCCTTTCCATGTGAGCGTCCTCAAAAATGTAAGCAAACAAGACGAAGGGCAATTCTCGATCCTGAGGTTGAATTTCTACACTAATCTGACCAGCCGAGCCAACATTACAAGTGGAAATTTAAAAACGGTAGCCTTCTTTAAAATATCAATGAGGGAATCTTATATTTTAAATGGAAAAAAATCCATCAGAACTTGAACACTGCTCAAATGTCATACGTTCGGGAGCTCACATTCAAAAGCACCAACTCGAAGCACTTTGCTGAAATTCATAAGAGAATAAAAGAGCTGCAGAGAGGAGTCAAACAAAAAGCTATGGACAAAGCTAAAGAAGAATTGGCCGAACAAGAGCCATTGATGATTATCAAAGGTCTAGAGAAATTTTTAAGTTCAATCAAATTCATTTGATTTCTTGTAGGCAAAAAATTAGTTCTTCAAGATCTCAAGGCTAGACCCAGCTTAAGTGGGAAGAAATCCCAAAGCGGGAACCTTGAAGCTCATATGAATGGGTTCAGGTTTATCACAAGGAAGGGAGAAACACTTGATGTTACGTTTAATAACATTCGTCATGCTTTCTTCCAACCTTGTGATAATGAAATGATCATTCTTCTTCACTTCAATCTCCATGCTCCTATTATGGTGGGCAAAAAGAAAGTGTCAGATGTTCAATTTTACACTGAAGCTGGCCTCCAAGCTGAAGACATAGGTGATCCTAACTTTTTTTCCCCCTTCTTCATTAACGTAACCTATGTATGCTCTGTTTAAGATATGAGAAGAAAGGCTAGAAGCGATGATGAAGAATTCAGGCTTGAAGAGCTTGAAAGAGTTCAACGAAAAAAAATGAACGAAGAATTTGAGACGTTTGTTAAACGTGTCGAGGCTCTCGTAACACAATCGCGACCTCTCTGTTTTTTGATTTACATTGAAACAAGGCCAAGCACCAGATAGAATTTGATGTTCCTTATAGAGATCTTGGGTTTCAAGGAGCACCATTCAAGGCGCATGTGACGCTCTATCCTACTGTTCACTGTCTTGTAAACCTGACGGAGTCGCCTTTTTTCATAGTGAGTCTCGAAGAAATTGAATGGGCGCATTTCGAAAGGATATCAGTAAGTCCTTGATAATGCTAACACCTTACTTTATATCACCTCCTCTAGTTCGGACTGAAAAACTTTGATTTAGCTTTTATTCTTAAAGACTATTCAAAGCCGGTTGTTAGAATAAACTCTATTCCTGTCACACAGGTTGAGCCTGTGAAAAATTGGCTGGAGTAAATTTTTTTTAAGGGAAGAAGGAAGATTCAGTTAATGTTTTAGCAAAATGGAGATTCCATTTACGACGGGTGCCTACAATATTAAATGGCAGGCGATAATGGCTGACACAAGAGCCCTCATCAGAGATAATCCTGATGAATTCTTTGAAAATGGAGGTTGGGATTTCTTACAAGAGGAGAAAGATGACAATAGCGATGAAGAAGAAGATGACAAATTGCCAAACGGAGACTCAGATTTTAGTGTTGAAGAGAGTGAATTAGTAAATCATCTGCTCTTTGAAAAGCGTTGATGTGGGCCCGTGTCTATACAATTTAGGAAAAAGATGAGAGTGAATATTCTGAAGAGGATGAAGACGAAGATGATGGCTCTGATTTTGAGGAAGGTTATTTTATCCTGTTCTCTCTTCCTCCGAAATCTTAATTTTATACTTCTTAGAAGAAGTAACGGACGAAGAATGCCTAGATTGGGATGAGCTGGAAGAAGTGACGGCTGATGAAGAAGAAAGTAAGAGAATGACCAGAAAAGCCTCCTTAAATAAGAAAGTCAAGAAGAAGTAATTGGCAATCCTCTAACAAATTAAGCCGATGGAACTTCCAAAGAGGATTGTGAATAATAATTATTTGTAAAACCAATAACTAACATTGTTGGAGAAGCAACGAATTAATATATAGATATATATCTTCACCCAAAATAACTCAGCTATTGTATATTTATCCAATAAAAATATATATATAATTCACAAGGGTTTTGAATTTATATATTTTGTAGATACCAGCAAAATGCTGAAAAAGAAACGGCTGAGCTGCTCATGAAATCAAAATAATTTGCAATGAAAAAAAGGTGAGATGAAAATCTTTTTGCAATAAATCCCAATATATGCTACAACAACAAAAAATCGTCTAAAAACTTTAGGTAAGAGATATTTAGTATCTCTACAAAGAAATTTATTCTTCTCATTGAACTACTTCCGTTGAAACGGCTACAGTTAGACGCCCTTATATTCATGATTCGTCTGATTGCTCTTGAATTGAGTTTCCATCTTTTGGAGAGCTTAGAAGCCCAGTCATTTCGTAACTAAACTGTTTAGAGTGCTGATTTTTTGATATCAACATATCTGGTGTCTCCGCTGTTTCTGGGAATATTTCATCAACTTTTTTAATTTCGATAGACAAGGGTTTTTTGCCTTTCGGACGCCCTAACACAAATTCTTCATCCTCTCTTGCTCTTAAAGGCACTTCGATTTTATTCAATCTCTTGAGAGGTTCACTTTTGGATTTTGAAAGGCCTATATTATCCCATTCCTCTTCTTCTGATGCACCTTCATTAATCAGTGGCTCGATGTTATCTTGAATACCAGCCTTCTGAGCCATGCTAGTTCGGTTGTCTATACTTGGTCTCAGCACAAGTCCTGGCGAATCGACTTTATCTTCGAGCGTGGGCATTTCTTTCAAGATTGAGAGCGGACTAGGCCTGAGATGTAATTGAACTTTACCGAGACTTTCTTCAACTTGCTTGTCCCAATTCTCGCAAGGACGAACGTCATATACCTACCAGAAATTTGAAATAAGAAGTTGTTTCATGATTTATCTTGTACATCTTTCATCAGCTCTAGCACCTCCAGCATTCGATAGAGTTCTCTGTCCTTCGGATTCCCCATGAAAGGCTTTATTGAAATACAATTTTCAGGCTGTACTGTCGCACTATTTGCTGAACTCTATTATCAAGAGGGATAATATTAACCATCAAAGGAAAGGCTTGGATTGGATAACTTTTATGAAGATAACATCTTTTAGCTCCCTTCCTAACACCCTTAAATCTTTAACAAGCCTGCCTTCGATTTCGGTACAATCTTCACGGTATAAACAATAGGATATTTTTTTCTTTTCATCAAGTATCCGAATTAGAGGTTCAGACAGCTGTTTTTAGATTGTCAGGGTTTGAACAGATATTGCAGAATAGACTCACCTGACGGAATCCTGAAGTATATATCATAATCTCAAAGTTTTGCGCAGCTTTCTCCAAAAATTCCGTGAGACCTGGTCGTCTATGAATATAAATGTCCTCCCTTGTATCATTTTCAGTTTTAAGCTAACCCCAAGGTGATTTAGGCCTGAAAGGTGTTGCTCAAGTTACCGTGACAACCATATCAGCACTTCCGAGCCTGGATGGTGAACTGTATACTAAGATTTGATCGAATTCCAACACGAGAGTCTTCTTGCCCTTCGAACCAATCAATTAGCGACTGTCATTTTATGAATGATACTTGATTTTGTGGAAGTTGGGGAATTATCTGTACATGATCTTGTGTTACCTCCTCAATTCTAATAAATATTTGCCCCTTTACTTTTGCAATGAAATAGGAGTCTTACTCTTCCCCATCGTTTTCACAGAGGCAACAGCGACAGCAAGTAAACAGCCAATACCAGATGCCCTTTCTGTCATCAAGAATATATTGGTATCAATGAACTCGTTTTTTTATTACTTCTTAAGAATTGCTTCGTTGCCTTCGTCTGTATCTGATCTGTCCTTCGTGTCAAAAGAGTTTCCTTTTGCTTCGAAGTTTTCTTTGCGAGTTTGGATCTCCGTGAACTTCATATTTAATGAACAAGTTAAATAATTTTTATGCAATAAATTTGCTGTATTCGTGAATGCTCCGGAAATAATCACCAAAGAATTAATATAAAGGTACTTGTTGGTTTCTATAGAGCATCTAAATTGATTGGAATTGAAACTTCATGAGATAACCAGCACGAAAGGTGGTATTCTTGAGATAATATCGGCTATTTTTTTACAACCATATGAACGATATTATTATAACAAAATCAAACAAAAGAAAATAAGTTTTATTGATTCGTAAATAGGTTTAAAACTTAAAAAATATTTCACCTGAGTCAACTTTGGGTTGAAGATCAAAGCATACATTGAATGATTACTTCCTGCTCGTTTCATAGACTTTTCTCTGTGCATTAGGAGGCACAAAAGGAACTGAATCCCATAGAATCCATTGGATGGGTCTAAAGCCTGTCCTTTTCAGAGTCCTATAGCTTTTTTTGTTTTTAATCTTCGATAAACGATGCTTCCCCAGTGAGGAGAAAAAGATGTAGTGTAATTTAAGATCAAGAGAGCTCCATAGCTATTTGTAACCAAACGGCTTCTAAATACCGCTTTGATATATTTATAACACCCATAGAATATCAAATGGAATTCAACAGTTTTGATATGAGCTCCAAGGATGCAGAAAACTCATCGTCATTCTCTTATCTCTTCAAGTTACGAGGTATTTCAATTAAAGAGACTCTCTCGATCTCACATAGAGATGAGAGATGATCTGGGGATATATGAAAATAAGTGCTTGTTTCGAGATATTCAGCTACTTCCTGAAAACTGTGGTGGACCACGGATCCATTTATTCATTCTTAACTCAAATAGGTGAATCTTCGTAATTCTTAACAAATTTTCTTAAACTCCAACCAATTATAACAATGAATGCAATTTGAAGTTTGAAATTACAACGATAATTTTGTGCATTTATTTTTGAATTATCACAGAAAAAATAAGGACTCGCGATGACCGTAGTTGATCGCTCTCTGAGCGTACTAAAAGAAATCCAGGAGCAATTGCAATCTTCAAAGCTCCAGTCTGCCAGCTATAGAGCGGGAGGGTATTCAGTCGCAGGCCAAGAGCCACTCAGTAGAAATAAAATCAAGGTAATTAGTTTATTCTTCATTGCTAAAACCACTCTTAATTAGAGCGGACTAATTGACAGTTACTACCATAGTGCTACACTCCAGAGCGAAGATGAACTGCCTCTCAGGGTTGAGCTCCAACATCGTGCGCTGAAAGCTGGTATTCAACCTAATCCAGGAAATGTCTACTCACCACCAGTTACCATGCGAAATGTTGATGTCGGAACTGTTGGCTCAGAGGAATCTGGCGGAGATTTTGGATCGAGAAACGAGAAAAGAAACTTTCCAATCAACGTTAGTCCCTACAAAAGAAAGATCGTCAATAAAGAACATCTCTCTCATTTAACCGAACGAACTTCCTTAAGGAGCCGAGAAATGGTGGAAAATATTAAAAAGCTCATTAGTAATGAAATAGAGGCATTCAAAAAAGAATGTGACGGGATAAAAAAGCAAATTGATAACATTAGAGGAGCAAAATCAGAGCGTGCATCAGTAGAAGAAATCTCACGGAAGAACAGCAGTAGCGGCATCCCTGAGCAAACTCTGAAAGCTATTACCAGCAAATTTGATAAACTCGTAGATGATATCGAAGATCGAATTCATGGATTTTCGGGAAGTAAAAAGAAGTTAAAAGAAAGGTTAAGTGCAGCAAATGAGCAACCCTACAAAGAAGATTCTTTCGAGAGAGGATATGCTCCTTCAAGAAAGTCTCCAAACCAGAAAAAGAAATATCAAAAATACGAGTATTCTTTCGAAGACAAGCGTGACGATCTCTCTGATTAACTTAAACATGATATTATTTTGTTTCACCTATTCAGCTGGCATGTTTTCGTTTAATACTCATCATTTACCTGCACACTCATGATTAAAATTTACTTTTTTGACCCCAATATTATTACATTATAATTTAATATAGTCGTTCCTCAGATGCAGCTAAATAGAATTTAGAGCGCGAAGAATTATGTTAAACAATAAAATACGCAAACTTTGAAATTTTACAATTTGACGCTGAATAGCATCAGTACAAAATTCTCAGAAACCAAAAAATACTGCTGCTCAATATAGCCAGCTCCCATTTCCCAGGATCCGAAAGCACAAAGTTCGAGCCTGCAAGCCTACTCATAAATTACTTCAATATCTTCATAATTTTTCTTATTCCGAGGTGCTATTATCCTTCAAATATCAATTGGTAAAATCAGTAAGTAATAGAAAATACTTTTGACGATTTGCTATTTCTTTAAGCTTGTTTGTGATTGCTCCTCCTCTTGGTTTCTTTTGAGATTTTCTGAGATCGATATATAACTCTGGATGAGAGAATGATTCAGTGATAAAAGCATCCCATTCTTCTGGTCTCACATTCAGACTTAAAGCTTTCTAAAATAATAAAGTCATAAATAAGAAGAAAGAGTGATTTATGATCGATACTTGAAACAGCACTGAAACTGGGATATTATGGGCTACGTCATTGCCGTCCAATTTTAGCTTATTTGCGAGACATCTTGAATAAAAAAGTCTAAATGAATAAGTTTATTCGTCTTTGTTGTAAAAGGTGAAAAGTAGGTAACCTTTGAGTTTCTTTGAATTTTTCTACATCTTTCTGGTTGTCATTTACCAAATCTTCGAATTCAGTCAGATTTGAGACTTTGTGCCGAGTAGCCACGCTGTCCACTTGCGAATTAGTCTCCACTGAGCTCGATATTCCACTCCTGAACAAAGTTTTATGAGTCAACCCAATTCGCTTGAACGCGTTACTTAACACTCGTTGCACCTCGATCAATATCACTGCTGATTTCATCGATTATATGATTGTTATGATCTGTATTTATTTGAAATGTTAGAATCTTCCAATCACTTAAACTTTACAGATAAATCTATGATTGTTCAAACGTTGATGGTTCGAACCGCCCAATGACTCTACATTCCGCCTTGTAAGCCTTTCATGCCCATTTTCATATCCACTTGAGTAACGGTACTGATCACCAGAGTATTTTGAAAATGTTGCTCTATCATTCGAACTTGTTCCTCTATGTGCTTCTGGATTGCGTTTAAGTGTGTGTACGGTCTGGCTTTGTAAAGTTTCAGTTTTTTTCTTGTGCAACGCCACCAATTTATTGATCTCTTCAAGTTCTTGTTGTTTAAGTTGTAACTTTTCTTCCAATTTTCTTTTATATTCTTGCTGGATTTCGTTATTTATATCATACACAACATCATTATTTGGTATATCTTTAATTGAGATCAGGTAATTTTGGTTATTGGTCTGCTTAAGGCCTTGCTGAAATTTCTTTTCTTTGTTACTGGAGGGGTCGTCTTGAAAAGTAAAAAGTGCTAATTACATGAATTAGTGGATTGTTAATTTTAGTTCCACAAGTACTTTGAGAGGACAAAAGTTCGCCATTTCCTTGCATGGAAATATCTTTAATGGATCTCGGATCAAAGCAAGCAGTAACATTGGAATTCCGTTCGTCGACACCATTTCCTGCAACACCTGAAAAACTTGCATCGAAATGTCTATGAGGAGCGAATTTTCGAAAATCCTCCTTTGAGTCAGAGCCGTTTCGAGAGTTAACTGTTTTCAGGCTACCAGCTGTTGATGCCTTACTTCCGATACTTTCCCACTGCATCGGAACTTCTCCAGGATAATTTAACTCATTCTTTTGGGGAGATTGTCTAGGACCAAGGGCTCCAGTTTTAATGGCTGCATTAGGATTTTTCATAGAATTTAATGGCTGATTGAGACCCAGATCATATTTTGACTCTTGATATCCCTGATCATTATAATTATTGACTCCGGAAGAGTATAGTTTTCCATTTTTTGTCATATTCTTGATCGGGTGGCTTGTAAACGACTCGAGCTGACTTCGCCAGCCGCTGAGCTTAAATATAAATTATGAAGCTTCATGACTCAGAGGAGATGACTTACTTTCTGGTAGTCAGTCTGACTCAGCTCTTCACATTTCATTTTACTTAAATATTTCATTCTTTCAACATAAATCACAATCTGAGGGGAAGACTCAACTTCAGCAGCGAGTGCCTAAAGGGCATAGTAGAATTAATGAGAGACACAAGAAACTTTAGATACATTTATCTCTTCTATGACGTCACGTAGAGCGCGCATCTGAGTTGTATCAAAATTTTTTCCAAAGCCTAGCAAGATAAATCTCCAAATCACATTCGGCGAATTGTTTACCTAGCACACGCTTCACTAACGAGATTGCTTTCTGACAAAGACTGATTTTGTCTATTTTATCATGGATATTTGCTCCTTGAGCGATTTTGGCCTGATTTTTTGCGAATCTTTTAACGAAGCCCTCAAAAGCGACGATAAGCTTCGAGAGATTATTGTCGTAGTCCTGCACTGTCATGCTTGTTTCTATTCTGAACACCTTTTCGCTAACTTGCAAACATATCTGTGAGTGATCATCTGATGTGAGTGATTTAATCAAGAGCTGTGCATTGATGTTGAATTACCTATCTTGTCCACAGGCACCAGTTCGTGGCAATTCATACAAGGAACATCAATGATATAATCCAATTCGCTCAGTTGATTTCTGCCTCCATTTTGTATTTTTATTGTATTCTGTTTCATGTTTTGCCAACTACTGCTAACATGAGATTTACTCTGAGAATGGGATCTTTTGCTCATTTCTCTTTTTGGGGTAGTGTTGTATCACCGAGGAGCGTTCGTGTTGATTATAATTTGGTTTGTTTGAAATACCAATGATTCTAATTGTTTAATTCTTCGATCAAGTTTTTACTTGGATTTAAGTTTAACCTAACAACCCGCATACGCTACTAACGCTGATTCGATCCAGTATAACAAATAAATTCTACATCTTGATTAGAATTAATCATAAGTATGATCAAAACTTCATTAAAAAAAAAAAATTTGTTTTCTCTTAACAGCATGTTCCTGCTCTGTAGGATTACAGGAGTGAGTGAGAGTATACTGATCTATTGAGAAGACCTTTCGAACGATCTCCCATAAGATAGCCTCAATATAGGCGTTGCCTTTCCTTTAAGTGCATACCCTTGATCATAAGTCAATTTTGATGTATAGAGTACGAGATTTAGGAAAAAATCATTTGGCTCTAAAGATTACAACTCTATACAGAGAAAAGAATTTAAAGTTTCTTCAATCGCTCTTATTATTGCAACGTGGTGTTTGTTAATATGCAAAACCTTCTGAGGCCTTAGAGAAAAAATAAGCAGTTCAAATAGCTTTGACTACAGCAACCCCGGCGGATTTCGATTTCGTTGCAAAAAATGTGCGCATCTTCTTGCTTAGAGATCATAAAATTCGCAAAGATTGTCATTTTCTTGAAAATTTCAAGTCCTAGCAGATCTTCACAATTGAATGATTCCTTACTTCCTATGATTGATAAACCTCAAATCAAGTCAAATCTAGCCAATACTCCGATTTCCAATTGTTGTGCAACATGCTTTCTAGCAAATCCAGTTTTTTGTGTCGAGAGCTTACAATTAACACCCATGACTAGTAGAGATCATATGTACATTTTATTCTACCCGTATTCAACGGATGAGCATTTTTGGACGAACAACACGAAATAAATTCTACGTTCCTTTTGCTTTCTTAGATTTTTGTTTTGCGATCTTTGCTCCCTTCTTGGCAATTCCTGGCACTTTGTCTTTCTTTTTTAAAATTTTTGAGTTACTCCTTGAGTGTTCTGAATTAACTGTGTTTGCATCGTCATCATCTGCAAAATCTGATTTCAACAAAAAGTATAAAGTATAAGTAATTTTTCAGATTTATCATGCTTTTACAAGTATCATCATTCTTTTTGCCGCTATATGACTCGTCACGCTTGCCCTGAAAATGTTTATTAACGAGGTAAATTGATAGACTTTACCTTGCCAGTGCTAGATTCATGTATTTTTGCATAATTCTTTTTCTTTTTATTCCTTTTTGCCATAAAAGCAGCTGTACCAGTTAACAAATTCCTTTCTAAATTAAGAATGACTTAGAATTTTGCTTTTCGTAAAAGGTTTACCAATATCTTCTTGAAAATCTCGCATCTATAAGTGTAATTAGCGACCGATTAACAAAGATATTAAGATACTGCTGGTGATGTTGTCGAACTCAAAGAAAACAGCCTATCATTGTTATTGCACTTTTGTTTTTTGAATCCTGTGTTGATTGGTATTTTCGATTTGTTTGTAAGGTAACTTGACCAGCCGATGATTACATTTCCTAGGAAAGAATTAATGGTGGAAAGAGAAAACGTGATTGGAACCTGTATTCTGAGTATCTTCTAAATAGTGAGTCTCAAGGTCATAAATTTGCTTCTCTAATAGTTTTAACTCGTTTTCCAGATTATTCCTTCGTTCTATGAGCTCTTGCATTTATTAAATAAATTTATTACAACTTTGCTTCGATGCGCAGCTGAATATTCTGAAGAAATACAAATTTCACGAAGTCTATTATATATTTTAGAGATTTCGCAAACACATCTTTCAAAGATAAGCTGGGGATATACAGAACTCTTGCTTTTTCAAACTTAAAATCCAACCACTTTGCCGAAAATTAGTAGAATATGTATCATTATAGAAGAGACGCGATAATCATTATCTGGTTATTTAATTTAATCATTATTACTCTTGCGTTGGGTTATTTGATAGATGATGATAGAGGGGGATAGGCATTTGCTAAATAAATTTTGGTTTAGTATAAATAAATAGTAAGACTTAAATAAGCGCGAACCAAGTCCCAATTATTACAAAATACTTTTCCTTATTCTTAGATTTATCACTCGGATTGAGCCTTGCTACAGTTTTGAGGCCCTGATTTTTAGCTTGCTGTCGACGAAATCTGGGAATATTGGACGTAGATAGACACTGAAGTATGCGTTTGTGGGAAAGAATATTTTTCGAGCCCTTCGATCAGCTGCCTCCAATATCGTCTTTACACATTTCTACTCAAATAGAAGAAATAATTGAACATTAGAAGAATGAGCATAAATTGATCGAACCTCTACAGGCATCCTGGTATCCTCTGTCGCCTGATTATCTTTAACCTCGACTTTTGCTAAACTGTTCTCTCGTAGATTCGTTCTAACCTGCAAACAGTTCGAAAATTTAGCAATATATAATGACATTTCGTGCAAATAGTTACAGATGGAGGACAAATTATCGTGATTGCGACATCGTGATTATCCATCTCAATTCTTAAAGCCTCGAAAAATCCTGTTACAGCGAATTTTGAGGCACAGTATGCTGAACGGTAAGGTAGCCCAATCTCTCCTGAAAAGCTTGAAAGGACTATGAATTGTCCTTTGCTCTTCTTTAGATGAGGCAAGGCATATCTTGGAATATATCTTCGTAAAACTATTGAAAAGAAGAGAGTTCTTACTTAGTACAGTAGAGGTATCCAAAGAAATTTGTTTTCATAATCTCATTAAAGAGTGCAAGATTTTCCATGTCTTCGAATTGAATATGGGCATTGATTCCAGCATTCAATACCATGATGTCGAGTTCGCCATATCGTTTAACGCAACTCTCGACAAACTCTCTACGAAATTATAAGCAAAACAGTTTTCCAAGGAGCCATACTTGCATTCATTTTCATTCCGAACATCGCAAACTTTATAATCACATTCCGAACCCAGCTCCTGACAAAGTTTTGCAACCTCTTCAAGTTTATCTTGAGAACGTGCGCCTAAAAAAAGCCTTGATGCGAAGTATCAAGTTTAAAGATTGTGTTGTGAGAGAAAGATTTACCTGCACTTTCGGACTGCATACTGCAGCGCTAGTTCGCGTCCAATCCCACTGCTTGCACCAGTTATACAAATTACCGAGCCCTCTATCAAAACAATTTCAAGAGGCTGGAGAAAATTGTTGTTACCTTTAAATCTCGGGCTGAAAATGAGCTTCATCACGAACATATTATTTCCCATCTTATTGAGACTGCGAAGTTCGCGGAATTCCGGAGGAAATAATAGGTGTATTTTTAATTTATCTAATTTCACAAAATGTTAAATATATTTCTTAAAGGATGTTCGAAAGATTCTGGATTTTATTAGTTCGAATGAATCTAAATGAACACTGCTAAATTTTATGCATATATAGCAATTTAGCAGAAACTCCTTCTATTTGGAGGAAGAGAAGGTATTTTGACTCAGCATTTCATTTCAAGGCAATCGTTGCATGGCTATTGAAGAGCAGCTGATTCAACACCCAATGACATTAATTTGGTTATTTTCCAATTTAAATGAGTGTGAAAGTCTTGGTGGTTAGCATCTTAACCTTATTGCTATCTTTAAAACAAATGATTTGAATGTCATCAATTATTATCTAGCTTGATACAAGAACAGATGTGTATGTATGCAAAACGTACTCAATGATTTTCGATAAATTTGTTCGCAATATCAACAAAAATTTATTGCAAAGAGTTCCTCTAGGTAGTGTTACCTCAAAGAACAAATATTCTCGTCTAATTTGTAGCATTTCCCTCTCTTACTCTTGGAATATTCTCTTTGAAAACTGGCTTTGAAAGCTATCCCAAATTTAATCCTTACAACTCTACACATGGTTGCCGGTACGTGAAACATTCAGCAGTTGGAGCATACATGGGAATCGCTTTCAGCATAATGTAAGTTTAAAGCAAATTCCTCAGGTGTTAGATGAAGGCTCTTAGATCAATAGGTATTATTCGATTTTTTAAATATCTTTTTTCAAGCATATTCTCCCAATAGTTGAATCAGGCATATGAAGTTCCATTTTCAGGCATTGCATGTGATAGCGCTTTTGCTTGTGCTATCCCAGAAAGCTCTCTTCGGAGTTTTGGCCAACGCTCGAATACTCTCGTCAAACAGGCTTTCAGACTTTTATTCTATCAGCGTAGGTAAGCAAGGTTATGCTGTTGCTAAGAAAGGAGTACTTGACCCTCAATTCAATTTCTCTCTTGCTAAAATGAAAGAGATTATTGCTAGTCCAGCCACGCGCAATGCTACCACTGTCTACAATGTAACTGAAGGAGAACAATTTGTCGAATTTGAGATATTTTCAACTACAACTGTTAAATATCATTACGAGATAGTGGTAGAAGCTGAACCTGGCGCCCTTGTTAGAATCGTTGAGCATATGGAAGCTCTCTGGGATCACATTAGCGCTAGCCACGAAGCATACAATAGACCAGCTGCCAAAGAAAAGCATAACCATCAAGAGTTTTGGATCCAATTCTTTTGCGAGAAAGATGGTCATTTCCCAATTACTTTCACTCTATTCCCAAAAGTAGAAAGAGCTAAACACTACTTCGCCACCACATCTGCATCAGATTATATCACATTTACCTTTGTAAAAACCTGTCAAAAGGGGTTTAAAAGAGATTTTCTGATTCAGCAAAGGGACTTATGGAGAAACCCCCTGAGAGAGAAACCCTATCATCTCAAAGAGTTGTTGAGAGATCAAATGCAGCATGCAAATCTTACACTGGCCAATTCAAAAAATTTTATTGAAATTTTTGTCAATGGAACACCTCAGATCATCGTTAAACCATATTTGTCACCTTCGAATAACGACGACTTCTTTGAGCTAAATTTATTGGGCAAGGGGAAACGAGGTGGGTTGGTCACTGAGGTTGACGCTCTGGAATTTATTCTTTCAATTGAGTGTAAACCAAAGAATATTACTAAGGATCAAAATCAGGACATTAGACTTGTATTCTTTCATTTTACTCCTCCACCGTATAATGAGGTCCAAATACCCATCTATGTTGACTGTCTAAATTTTGTTCAAGGGGCAAATTATTTCCCTTTTAATGTTGGAACAACACCGCGTGGACGAGATGTGATCTTCAAAGGAAAAACTCATGAGAATTACTCAGAAAAAGGAACTTCTTCTAATCATTCAATTGTTACGATTCCTCCCGAAGTTGGAGCTTCAGAATTCTACATCTTTTTAGACTCTCTTGACAATGCAAACTCAACAGATGACTTTGAGATAGAGTGGTTTGATAAATTTGTAGTGTCTATTGATAACCATATACTGGAGCCTGCAATTGTAAATGTTCCTTCTGCCGGAATTATTGTGACGAAAAGTGGAGTGAAACCTGTGCTTTTTTATAATTGTACAAGAACCGGAATTGCAACTCTAACGTTATCATTGCTACAACACGGTCACAGTTATGATTTTACTCTGAAAAAAGAGTGTAAAATTAACACTCCTTCAAAAGATAGCAGTGGATTTTGGCATTTCCTATTTGCTTCAGGAGTAATCGCTTTCGGCTGCTTTTTAGTTACAGTCTTGCGTGCATTGATAAGCAAAGAACATTCGACTGACAAAGAAACTGTTAAGCGAGTGAGTCAGATAAAGGAAGTGGAGATTTCACTGCCGGAGATAATCACTCGAACCTCAAGCGACGATCACTATATTTAGATAGAAGAATTAGTTTTTGTTTTTTGTAATCCTCTCTAACTTTTCGTTTATTTGGTTTCTGTTAATTCCAAAAAGAATTGATTACCTGCTTGATGATGAATAAAAATAACCACGTAAATAGAACGAAATAATTTTTGAATTCAGATAAGGTCGGATCTTCTATTTACTTTCACATTGGTATATATTGACATATATCATTATTATTTTTATATTGGTCCTCCCTCTAATGATAGTCAATATTCTCATGCTTTATATTAGTGGAGTTAATTCCACCTGACTTATATCGAATTTCATATTGATCGTAATACATAAAAGTTATTTGATTCGAATATGCTTAGATTAATTTTTTATATTTTATTTTTATTCGTGCTCCGAAATGCAAAAACTCGCTGTGCCTAACCTCAAACCATCACTTAATAACAGCTTAACTCCAAATAGTAAGTCTCTTGAAAGAACATTTTCTCTTTCCGAGATCAAAGCACGTCGCAAAGTGGTCGAACTTAATGTCAGATTGTTATCCAGTCGTGTAAATGTGCTCCAGCAAGAAAGACATAAATTAGATCGAACCATCAATGACACGAAGGTTAAAGCACATGATATCTTTAAACGACGCCTTGAGAAAGAACAAAATCAGGTTTATATTGTTGATGTCTTACTTTATTTTTCATCGATATTTTTTTTAACATAATTAGGCCATGCTTCAAGAACTTGCCAGCATGACTCAAGCAGCAAACCAAGTCTCCACGAAAAGTAACCAGAATCTACGACTCCAAAAGCAACAAGAACTGCAACAACTAAGAGATTTACTGAGGGAGCAAAGGCATGCTCAATTCATTCAAATAAAACGCCAACAGGAAATCAATGAAAAAAGAGTCCGCGAAGCGAAGAAAGCGTTCCAGAATCAGCAATATGAGAAACGCAATCGTGTTCAACGGATGGAAAAGGCCGCAGAAGAGAGGATTAGACAATTTCATGATTTGCGACAGGAGGAGTTTGCTATGGAGAAATGGAAGAGTTATGAAGAAGAGGAACAAAGGATACAAGAAATGGAGCAGGAAATTAATAAATTAGGTCACACAGAAGATAATTTCCTTGACATAATCAAAGACAAGCAGACTGTGGCCATAAAAGTTTTGGAGACTTTAGAAGATGCAAACACACTGCCAGTTGAGGAACTAGCACCAAGATTCCAAAGCGTGAGACCCCAAAAATATCATACCAATAATGCTATGCCAACATATAATATGAGCATAATTTCAACTCCTCCAAACCGGAAGAAGTATCCCATTGCTCCTCAAGATAGCAATAGGCTGTTCAAAAATAGCTTCAGGTCGCCACAAGGTAGGTTGCAAGGCATCAAAACTGATGTTTCTGCTCAGATTTCTATGAGTGATATGACTCCAGATTCAAAACCGACTAAATATGTTGACTCTACCAAGTTTCCAATTACATTTAAGATGAAGAGTCCTCAAGACGAAGAAGGATCAACTCAAGTTCGGTTCAAAAAGCCCGAAAGACCAAATAATGATGAAGATGTTGATGAAAATACCCACCCACAACAAAAAGAAGAAGAAAATACAGAAATGCTCAAGTTGAATCAAGACGCATAGAGTGTTTTCCAAGAGCTAAGAAAGTCATATGTGAGGTTGATTTATTTTTTTAAAAAAACTGAGAAGAAAAGAAGAATTATTCATATTATGGTTCACAATTTAGACAAAAAGGAAAGCTTTGCTGCTTAGCCAGAATTGAGTTATTAGCGATTGCTATAGATAATCTTTTAATGATGGATCTCCCAAAATTGGACCACTTTCAAGATTCTGACTTATGATGAAGAAAGTAATTATTGATCACAATGGAACCAGAAAGTAAAATATATTTAGTTCGAAGAGTTTTAAGTTTAGGTCAAGCAAAATCGTAAGACCGTAGAAATAAGATCAATCAACAAAAAATATTTCAAATCCAGTAGTAACAGTCATGTTCTGCGAATCAAATTTTATCTTAAATCTTTTTCAATTCGTAAAGTGAAGAATTTTGAGAGGCCAGATTAGTCTACATTCGTTTTGCTCAGTTTATCCTCTGTACTTTGGACCAAGTTATCTTCGTGAGGTTACATGATTTATGAATGAGCTATGGAAATGAAATTCACAAAATTATTCTCTATAAATTCTTATTAAAATTTCTCTCAAGATTTTTCGAGCTATTAATATTTCAATATCAAGAGATCATATTTATGACTATGTGTTGTCCAAAGGTGAAAATAGGTTTTATTTAGTTTGCATGATGATGAAATTATTTCTTTTCAATGTGGTAAGTATATGTCATGTCATAAATTTGAGATCAAACAAAGTAACCATTACTCATGTGTAAGCTTTACTTCTCTCCAAAACGTTGGATAATATGGTTTTTGAAAATGAGGTCAAGATTCTTGCATTTATGATATCCAGGGAAGTAATTAATATCAATCAAATAATAGACTCCCGTCTCGCTTTCCTGAACAATGTCGATTCCAAACAGAGTGATATTCAATTCCTTGCTAATGAAATCACAGAGGATTTTCACAGCTCCGATATCAATCTCGCCTTCTGTAAAACTAATCTTGTTTTTGAAATACTCGACTTCATTGAAACTCTTCTGACTATCAAAGAAGAAGTGGCTTTGTCCGAGGCTCTCATAAGTGATGTTTGGAATAGATTGGCGTTGTTGGATTATCATTTCAGGTCCAATCACATAAATCTTGAATATTCGTCCATCATGGTTAATCAGCTCCTGGAGAAGATGATCTTCTTTTTTAAACAGTTTGTGATTTTCGATTTCTTGTAGACCATCCTGGTTCAAAGCGACTCCCATTTGATGACTCTCGGTTGTCGAGCATGAAACGATAGTTTTAGCAATAATTGGGTATTTTAATCCATGCGACGTGATAATTTCGTTAATGTCTGACACTGTTTTGGGAGTTATTTGTTTAGCAATTGGCACTTTGATCTCCATACGCTTCTTCTGATTTGACGCTACATAGTTCCCAAGAGCCTGATCAAACTCTTTGGAGGAGAGCAAATTGATAAAAGTTTCTTGAAACTTCATGCGATCGCCTGTAATGGCAAAGCAATCGAGTGCATCCAGAAATTTAATCTTTTGCCCTTCCTTGGGTTTGTAATAGATATCTTTGAAGTTAGCAACTTTGAGCCGAGCTTCATTATCATTAGGATCCTTATCAAAATCAGTGATTTTGTGGAATAGAACATCTATTTTTCTGTTGAGTCCGAACCTCAAATCAACGGGGAGATATAGAATCGGATATGAAGGTGTGAGCGCTCTGCCATCGTCTTGCAAAGATGCAAATTTTTTAGGCACGAAATTATAGCCGACTCTAATAATCTTTTCCTGAGGCCCCTTCTCCTTCTGAACTCGCAGAAATTCTAGCAGTCCAATGAGCTGAGATAAGCACGATATATCTCCCACTGATTTCACTTGACCTACCGGATCGGTCTCTTGCTTGTGCTTGTAATGTAACTTCAAAGTGAGATCGTTGTAATAGACAAACTTGACTGCTTCAGCTTTATTCCAGACTCCCGAAAAGAATTTGGGTCGAGCAGTTAGTAAGTAGACATCTTCTGCTCCTTGTATTATTGAAAGCACATCATCAGGTGTCTTACAGATTTGGACAACTGTATTCAGATCTTGTTCAAGCTTGGAGATAATACGCTTCCAAGCGTTCTCTTTGAATTTACAAGCTGATTCAACATGGACCAACTTAATCTCAAAAGGCGACGCTATCAACTCGGACCAGAAAGACTTGAGGATTCGATCGATAGTAAATTCGGAGTCATTTTCAACATTAAATGAGATGGAATCGACAGAAGGAAGATCATAAAAGAAAGAAGCAATCGTGGGTTTGGTTTCTGATATGATGGCATCGAGTGTTTGGCCCTTAACTTTGTGGACTTTGATAGTCTCCGTGATTTCGTCGATAATATAGTTAAGTCCTCTTTGTTTGGTTTCGTCAAGGCCGGACTTAAGAGTATTGATCCAGCTTCCTTTGATGGCTTTTTTGAGGAAATCTTTTGTGTCCTTGTAGGCCAAGTGTATAGCGATATGCTTGACGTCAATGACAATTAGCTGCTTTTTAATCATTGGAAGGTCTTCAAATCTGTCTGAATTCTATAAAATGTTAATAATTCAAACGCAAATGTTGAGCCATAATTAATATTGAAACAGTTAATTATTTTAGAGGAAAAACCTTAACCTGCTTTAAATTTTCGATTCATTTTTTGGGGCTCATTTCCCAAATTTCATAGCACGACATCCATCAAAGAGGAGTCCTTTCTCGCAAGTCGACTGAAAATGATTGGGATCGCTTAAACTCTTCGAAAAATTGTTTTGATAAGCATCAAAAATTAATTTCATCATTCAAATATTACTATCGAAGCTAATAATTTTAGTAATCATAATCCCTTTGACTTTAATTTTGTCTTGAGATCAATATGATTCATTTCAGTTTTTTTTTTTAACCTTCCTTTTTGTTTGTAACTTTCTCTTGATCCATTGTCACATAATTTTTGAGATATGAATGAAAACTGTCCCAATACAAAAATTTACGTGGGTCAGAAAAACACAATAACAAAGTACTTGCTATTAGCATTCTATATCGGAAATTTTTTTCTCTGGCTTCAATTTATTACTCTCTTTGCGATTGGTGGTTCTCATGCTTACATTATTTTTCTTGAGCTTGCTGCAGGATATTCTTTTTGAGCAGCACATCAAGGTTTTTGCAACCTGTGTACCCTGGGAAATAGTTTATGTCAACAAGATAGTAAGTTCCAGTCCCAGTTTCCTCAACAATGTCGACACCAAACATCGACAGATTTAACCTCTTGGAGATAAACTGGCAAAGAATCTTCATAGCGCCAACATCAATTTCTCCCTTTTCGAAGCTTATCTTGTTCTTGAAGAACTCCACTTCATGGAAACTTTTCTGACTATCAAAGTAGAAGTGATCCAAGCCAAGACTTTCTTGCGTGATATTTGGAATGGATTGTTTCTGTTGCACCAAGATTTCTGAGCCGATAACGTACACTTTATAGATTCTTCCATCATGGTTGATAAGTTCTTGGAGCAAGTGGTCTTCAACTTTATATATTTTGTGATTCTCTATCTCTTGCAATCCTTCTTCAGTGAGAGCAACCGCCATTTTGTGGCTGTTAGCTGTAACGCTTGATGCAAGCGTCTTTACTATAAGCGGATACTTAAGTCCAAGTGTAGTTATCATTTCCTTAATGTCGGTCACTGCAGTAGGAATGACTTTCTTAGCAAGAGGAATTTTAATCGCAACCTTCTTATTCTTAGTAGTAGCAAAGTATTCATCTAGCGCGTGTTCAAATTCTTTCGAGTTGAGCAAGCTGACAAAAGTATCTTGGAAAGTCATGCGATTGTTAATAATTTCTAAACAATCTGGAGGATCTACGACTTTAACTTTCTCGCCAGCTTTAGGATTGTGGTAAATATCTTTGAAATTTGCAACTTTTAATTGGCATTCATAGTCGTGAACATCTTTTTCAAAATCAGTGTATCTATGGAAAAGTATGTCAATTTTTCGGTTTAACCCAAACCGAAGGTCAACTGGAGTATAGAGGACGGGATATGATGGGGTAAGCGCTCTGTTCCCATCCTGCAAAACACCAAACCGCTTGGCTGTTAAGTCGTATCCAACTCGAATAATCTTTTGATCAGATCCTTTCTCCTTTTGAACTTTTTGAAATTCCATCAGCCCAATTAGTTGGGATAAACATGAGATCTCTCCTACTGGAGGCACCTTGCTCGTCACAAATTCCTCATGCTTGTACTTGTAGGCCATTTTCAAATTCCCATTCAGATAGATAAGTTTTATCGCTTCTCTTTTATTCCATACTCCTGAAAAGAATTTGGGTCGAGCAGTCAATAAGTACCCACTTTCCCTCCCTTCGACAAGCGAGAGCACATCTTCAGGGGTTCTGAATATTTGTGCTGTCGTGTTTAAATCTTGCTCGAGTTTTGAGACTATCTTTTTCCATATTTCCTCTTTAAATTTGAAGGCTGATTCAACATGAATCAGCTTAACCTCAAAAGATGATGCTGTCAACTCAGACCAGAACGTTTTGAGTGTTGGAGGAACGGTAAACTGAGAGTCGTTTTTGGAGTTATGCACAACAGAATTGGTTGAAGGAAGTTCGTAGAAGAAAGATACTACTCTGGGTTTGGTTTCTGTTATGATGTCATCGATATTTAGGTCCTTAACTTGGTCGATTTTGATAGTCTCTGTGAGTTCATTGATGACATGATTAAGTCCTCTTTGTTTTGTTTCATCGATGGAGGTCTTGAAAGTATTGATCCAACTTTCTTTGATGGCTTTTCTGAGGAAATCCTTGGTGTTCTTATAGGTCAGCTTGACCGCAGCATGCTTTATGTCAATAATAATGAGTGGTTTTTTGCCTTCCATTCTTTTTCCGAAATGATCGTTAATTGCTTGATATTAATTATTATTAGATAATTAGTTCTCAGATTCCAAATCTTTTATAACTGCGGTTTCAGAGTTGACGATCTCATATATTTTATATATCTCTGTTAAATCCTGGAACCTTTGGTGTTACAAATTTGATGCTGTCTTCCTTGAAAATGAAAGATATAGCTACTAATTAAAATCTTATTCTGATTGAGACTTCAAATGAATTCAATCGATAAAAAGAAATATAGAATTCTATTACTGCCTTTTTCTTTCCATATAAACATGATGAGGCTATCTGTAAAATTTTCTAAAGCTCTCTGCATGCTGGTGTATCAGACGGGGAAGCAAAGAGGTTTACACCAACATACTGCCAAATATAGACACTCTATGAAACCGGAAGTAAATAACGCAATTGTTTTGCATTTATTCGATTTCATTATTATTCCAGAGAACCCATAAATTTGAAATGTATTTACGCTTTTCAAAGTATTTCCCTTGAGAAATGCTGCAGCATTCTCCTTTAAAATGTTGGACCTATTAAAGATTTTGCACACAACTTTTGATTCAGTTCGATTTAATTTTAATAGAGATATTGTTAAAACAGCAATCCTATTTCCTATAAAATAAAAACGATTCCAAAATTGGTCTAGTTTTCTCATAAAACAATCTCCAATCCATTCCAAAAGGAATGCCTTTTTTTTTTTATCATCATCTTGCTTTTTATTTTCTTAAACACATTTTCATAAGTCGAAAATATAGTGACTTTAGTGGAAAAGAGGGAGCTATATCTAGCTCAATCAAGGAGTCAAATGAATAACCATTCTACATGTATTATACGGACAATTTTATCAATAAGACTTATTATAATTTCGAACTACTTTGCAGGACTCATAGTTTTAGTAAATTCTTCAGAGGTGATTCTTCCATCTTCATTCAAATCAAGTCTATTGCGAACTGTTTGAAGATCCTTCGACTCTAGATAAATGCGATATCTTGCAAGGAGATTCTTGAATTCTGAGATGTCAATAAATCCTTTCTCACGGTTGTCTAACGCTTTGAAAGCATCTTCAAGGCTTACTCTACGAGAGAGGCGAGTTCTAAGATCTTCGAGTGCAAACTCCACACTGCCAATAGTCTTAACGAATTCAATCAGTTGGCTGAGTGTACTTTTACTTATTGGCTGTTCTTCCATTCTAAGGCGAATCAGTCTCGTGTATGACATTGAAACAGGGGACATTGTATTTTCAAACTCACGAAGACTAATATTTCCGTCACCATCAGCATCGAAGCGTTTAAAAACAGTGTTCAATTCGGTTTGTGTGAAGAAAACCCCAAGTTTTCGAATATTTTCTTCAAAATTCGCTTTTGAACCATTTCCTTTGCCAGAATTATCAATAAGTGCTTTGTAAGCACCTATTATTGTGAAATCCTCGCAAATTGCCAAATTGTTCTTTAAGTTCTCTAGTTTCTTGTCAAGTGTAACTATTTGATTGATTGCTCTCGCTAAAAATTGTTCATTATAAAAATTCAACTGCGATTTCTTGTGAGAGCCATCATTAAATGCTCCAGTCTTGGTAGGCGTGTCACGCTGGAATTCCGTGACATCGACATTTGGTGATTTTTTAAAGGACATTTCATTCGATTTCTCGAGTTCCAAGTTTTTCTTTGATGGAGTTTTATTGTCTTCTATCGGTTGTTGCTTAGTTGGTTTAACCTCTCTCTGTTCGAATTCCAGCTTTTTCGAAATCTCTTCCTTTGTTTTTTTGTCATCAGCTTTTTCCTCGAGTTTCTTTATTTCGCTCTGTGGTTCTCTCTGGGTTATTTCAGTGTCTCTCCAAGGTCTTACAGTTCTTATAGTTTCTCGACTCTCGCGCGCTTGAGGAGATGCATATTCGTATACTCTAACAGTTCTGAAATTCGTTTCTTCTCTGTATGTAGTTGGTTCTTGTCTGAGTGAAGGCGATCTTTTCTTTCTCGACTGTGGCTCGATGGAATCAGAGAGACCACCATATTTTGACGATGAAGCTAAGAAGTTGGAATAGGCAGATTGTCTTGGAAGTTCGTCATAGGTTTTGATCGTTCTCACATTGCTACTGATCCGGTAGTCTGTTAAGTCACTCTTAAAGCGAGGTGACTTGCTTCTTCGGGATGGACTCTGACTCGACTCATTGAACACTTTGATTTCACTACCTTTTTGTGTGGTGCTTCTTGCCGGTGAATCATAAGTTTTAATCGTTCGATATCCAGATTCTGTCCGATAGTCAGTAATTTCCTTCTTAAGGGATGGAGACCTGCTGCTGCGATGTGAAGTTCTTGGCGAGATTTTCCTGGACTCTCTTGGACTAATTTTCTTGGAAGAAACTTCGAATCTCGCTGGTGTAAAATTCAGCTGAGAAATATTATCTTTATAACGCGAGGAAGTAAATTCAGACTTTGGCTCTTCTTTTTTGATAGAGGATAACTGTTGGGGGGTGCCGCTGACACGAGCAGGGCTTCCAATCCGAATGGGACTTGTATTTCGTGCTTTATACTTGCTAGGAGTTTCAAAGCCTGCTCTTGTTGAGGAGCGTTTCTCAGGGCTTAGACTCACCTTACGGTCATTATTATTTACAGGTTGTAGAAGTTTCATGAACTCAGTGAAATCTATCTTTCCGTCGGCGTCTTTGTCTCCTCTTCTGAATAGAGCATCAATCTCATTCGGTGCGATTTTTTCTCCCAACCTCTGGAAGAAAGCGCCAATGGCTTCAGGATCAATGTATCCAAGTCTTTCTTCATCGACACTGTTGAATGCAGTGCTAATGTCCCAATCGTTTTGATCAATGACGGACTGACGTTTGATCTCGAGTTGTTTGAAAGCTTGGATCTCTTTTTCGAAAACGCGAGCTAAAGCCCAAGAAGCACCATATGATAACTCTTGGCTATGATAAGAGCCTCTGTTTGTAGCGAGCTCTCGAGCGTACTGGTTAGTAGCAGGCAGAACTGCGTTTTTGAAATCTGAATATGATAACCGCATATCATTATCAGTGTCGTAGAGGACAAAGAAACTCCGAACTTGGGCTTCCGTAGGTACAAAATCCATCTCTTCGAGGAATTCAATCACATCTTCGATGGTAAGGTACCCTTTGTTGTGCTTGTCGATACGTCTGAAACCGGTGTAAGGTTCGAAATCTTTCTTTTCAGCAAGAACGATGCGAGTAACCTCAGTACTGATTTCAGCATCGGCTATCGCTTTGAGGTAATTGCTTAAGCGTAATTGTGTTGGGCCACTTAGCATTAGGATTTTCAGATAGGAAAAAAACCTGTTGATTAGCAAAAAGTTAGAATATATTATAATTGCGATTGAAATTAATGAGATGAGCATTTCAAACGGACACATTTTATTTTGTCAGTTAAAATTAATACGAACTTTATTGCGATTAGTGAGCAATTTAGATGGAGAAGTCTTAGTGAACAAAGATATATAGTAAATCTTAAACTATCCATTCCTAAAACAACAACAATATTATCTATTTTTTTCATACATGATTTTGTTCAATAAACAGATCCTGTTTGTGTTTAAAAAGTAACCTGAACTTCTTCTTGAGATCGTTCCCACAGAACGTACAACATTTGCCTAAATCCTTGTGAGAACCTACCGCTCTCGTCTTTTTTTAAAAATTTTGATAACTTTCTATAGTTTCAGAATATAGTCTGAAAAATTGAAATTTTGTATGAGGATTTTCTCCTCACAACTACACCAAATGAAAATAATTTTCCTTGTCAGATTCTTGCAATAATGCAAGCAGAAATATAGCATCGAATCTACAAAGACTAATCAGAAAATCATTGACTTTTTGACAACAACAATAACTAAATCTGTCTCTTTATTTGTTGGAACTGGGCTTTCAAAAAACATCGACGAACACAGTTTGCTGGGATTTTCACGTAACGTCCAAAACTTTGTGGAGTTGTGCAGTATAGTTAGGCTTATTCCTCATCTATTAAATAAAAACCGATGCTTGATCCTTATACTTTATTCTTCAACATATTCCGTACAATATGAGATATAATACAGTGAGATCGCAGATACTATCGATGTCATTGAATCATTCCTCAATTATTGATAAAGCAATTTGAAAATGAAATAAATTCCTTGACTACCGTGAATGAAGCCTTTGAAATCGATTTACCGCCCGAACTATCGTTTAATCTCAGGAACTGGATCAAACAATTTTTTCAATTTAGAAATTAGCTGATTCTAACTTTGACTAGATACACATACAATGACAGCGATTATTTTTACCCATTGACTAAAAGAACAAGTTTTCGATCTGAACTGGTCAACTAAGAATTCAAAATCTATGAACTCCTTCGTAAGGAGAGGTTTTATTCTTACAAACAAAAAGAGATTAAGCAGTTTCAGGATTAGCAGCGTCTTCATTCTTGATTTCAAGATAGGCTTTAAAGTTGGATTTTGGTGGGTATGGTCTTGGGCCCAGAATTGCAGTAATCTGGACCAAATCCAACGTTTCCTTTTCTAGCAGAGCATTTGATAGGCTGATGTTATTGATATCAATAAGCATAATTGAAGAAAGTTATTGTTACTCTTCAATTTGCTTTTTGTATTTTCTAACTGTTTCTCTCGTTTTTTCTGTGCATTCGTCAATTATTCGTTTAATTTCAGCGTCAATAAGCTACCAAATTCTAGTTACCCAGTTTTTCATATCTGTTTAATTTACTTTATTGGTTTCATCAGAATAGGTCTTGTAGTTTCGAGGATCAGGCATACCGATAAATCCAACTTTCTCGCTCATACCTAACTTTGCAACCATCGCATAGGCAATGTCATAAGCCTTCTTTAAGTCATCATAAGCACCCGTTGTGACCTTTTTGTTGGGTTAGTTCCAAGGGTGTCAGACATATCAATCTTACGCTGTTATTAAATAACTCCTCTGAGCATCTTCCACCAAGAATACAGCAGATTCTATCATATAACTCTTCCTTGGTTTCCAAAGAGCTCTCATTCGGCAGATACTGAGCATATCCGAGAGACCCTTTTGATCTTGGGATGATCGTCAACTATATTTAATCGCAAACAATTCAATAAATTAGAGAAGATAATGTCTCACTTTAAGAAGTGGATTTCCTCCTTCGAGGAACCAAGATACTACAGCATGTCCTGATTCATGAACAGCAACGATTTTTCTTTCTTCTTCTGATAAAACTTTCTTTTTCTCGAGTCCGGCCATAACTCTCTCAGTGGCGGCTTCAAAATCCTCGGCTGAAACATAGTCTTTGTTCTTTCGGGCGGCGACAATGGCAGCTTCATTGCATAAGTTGTGAATGTCAGCACCACTAAAGCCCGGAGTCAAAGTTGCAAGGCGCTTTGCGTATTCCTCAGGAGTCTTCACAGGGTCCAGAGCTAGCGGCTTTAGATGAATCAAAAAGATTTGCTTTCTGCCATCAATGTCAGGCAAGTCGATATCAATGCTCCTATCAAATCTGCCTGGACGGGTAAGCGCTGGATCAAGTAACTCTTTTCTATTTGTCGCTAAAATGGATTGAATGATCAGATGAATCACTCCAATGCAAAAATTACCAGCCATCACCACTACGTTTGTATCTGTTCCAAATCCATCCATTTCTACCAAAAGCTGATTGAGCGTGCTATCTCTTTCGTCATTTCCGCCAAATTTACCTATTCGTAAAATGGAATGAAAACAACATATGCATGTCAATTTATTTACCCTCTCTCTTTCTTCCCACAGCGTCAATTTCATCGATAAAAATGATTGATGGGGAGAGCTTCTTGGCTTGTTTGAATAACTCTAGTATGAAAAGGATACCACACTGCTTAAAAAGCATTAATCAAAATGAGAGTACCTCTAACTCTGGATGCGCCGACACCAACAAACATTTCAACGAAATCTGACCCTGAAACATAAATAAATGGAACACCTGCCTCACCAGCAGCAGCCTTCCGAACGTTATGACAAAGGAGAGGCAGTCTATTTTTACTTTCGCCAAAAGAGTCTTTCCGGTTCCTGGTGGACCAGCGAGCAGTGCTCCACGAGGTATTTGGGCACCAATTTCTTTGAATTTTTTTGGTTTCTGCAAAAATTCGACGAACTCAGTTATTTCTAATTTTGCTTCATCTAAGCCAGCGACATCCTTGAACTTGACCTTTATCTTTTGATCCAATCCATACACAGTAAAACCAGGTTTGTCTAAATTAAGCATCATAGTAAATTAAATTGAAATATCAGTTCGAAAAGACGTACTTAATCCCATTAAGTCGCCTCCTTTGCCTTGGCCTGCAAGCTTGCCTACCGAACGGAACAATGAAAAGAAAAGAACTGCAGTGGCCCCTATTATAACCACACTCAAAGCGCGTTCAAGTTTATCCGTCACTTTTTTCTGATTCCCGTAAGAAACTGGTACGAAACCTTCTGGAGTTTTTCCCTACAGATCGAGTATTTTTTTTTTGTAATGTAGATTTTCGAGAGCAATACGTTTTTAAGTTGCTGTTTTTCAAGTGTTTCTAAAAAGCTGTCCACGTTTCCGAGAGTAAGCCTCTTCGGTCTTGAACTGTCATCAGTGTTTTGATATATCAAAGCGACAAATTTATCCTCGATTCCAATACGTTGACGAGCAATAACTATCTTATTCACCGTATTATTATCGATCATCTCTTTGAATTCCTAATCGAATCATACTTTAATTTCTCAGAAAAAAGATTCACAAATCACTTGCTGGGAGATATGGTCTTCTTTAAGTAACCTTTCGTACCAAATAATTGCAACAATTAAAGACGCTACTAGTCCTGACGCTGCAACGATGCTCCAGAATGTTTTTGGTTCTAATTGTGGGAAATATTTTTGTGGGTTAAAGTTTTTGATAGAGTCAAGATCGAGCCCTCCAAACAATCCTTTCTTGGATTTTTTCTGATCTTCTTGCTCTTTTGTACAACCGATTATGAGAAGCTTTTAAAAAAACAAACTAGATACTTTCCTGTTCTTCTTCATCTTTCTTTTCTTCCTTTTTCTCTTTCTTTTCTTTTTCTTCTTCCTCTACACAACAGAATTTAATTCTTCAATAATATCTACATTTTACTGACCTTCAATTTGCTGAGCTCTTTTTTTGCTTTCTTGCTCCCTCTCACTTTCTTTTTCCTTGTAGCCTTTTTCATCTTCTTTCTTATGCTCAGGCTCTAAACCTTTAACTGTTTCCTTTGGTTTGTCCTTTTCTGAATCTTTTTTAACACTTCTGGTCCATTTTTCAAATCCTGAAGGCAATTAGTTCACACCAATCAATATTGGTCGTATATATCTATCTACCTTTGGGACCTTTCTTTGGGTCGTTTTCAGCGAAATGGAAAGTGGGAATTGTGCTGAGACCAAGGAAAAGCTGCCTATTTGCTTGGTGCGTCTGCAGGCCCGTCTTCGCTACTTTCCAGGCGGTCCTTGTGAAATTTTTCAGCATGAAATTTTCGAACTTTTATCTCTCTTAGTTCTTTTATTTTTTAATCTAAGGTATTCAAATGATATTTGGAAACGCGAGTGATTCTAACCTGATCAACAAAATCAAAACAACGATTCACTACCAATTAGTCCTAAGTATTTATAATCAGTGTTGAGCTGAAAATTTCGCGCCATGCTCTTGCGAGCTAATCATATATTAAGCAAATTATTGTTGGGCTTCAGATAGAGTTTCTGAAATTTTGTTTATTTGATCAGAGTGGGCTAAACGGCGATGTACAGCTTCGATAACTCATATCTAAGCTAGGATGATGTATTTGAATACTGGCTGAGCCATAATTTAGGCCAAAGGAGGATAGTTATCTGGATCAACTTTCGTGATTTTTTCTAATTCAGCTTCTGTAGGCCCTTTCTTGAAGTTTCTTTGGTGCTTGTGCGATTTGTCTTGATAGTTTCCTCTCTTTTGTCCATAGCGCTGATCTTGACCTCGATACTGTTTCTCTTGCTGAGTTTTATAAGTTCTTTCGGCGTCTTCATTCTGCTCATTTGTGTCTTCATCCAAATTTGCATCATTTCCATAATATTTCTTTGGATCTTTTTTTTTTTTGGGAGATGGCCCAAAATCAATCACTCGAATATAAGTATGCTTAGTTTACAGTAAGTTTTATTTCCACGACCATTTCTTTGGTTGTAGTGCTGGCCATTGCTCTTATACTGTCCATAATTTCGTGAAAAGATTTTAGTTGGAGAATCTGTTGGACTTTGGTCACTCGATTCATAAGTGCTGTCGCTTGGTCGTCCTGAAACCTCATTATTGCTTCCTCGATAACTTTCCTTGCTCTTGCGAATATAATTTTGTCCCAATACTGCATAAAATGGTTTTGAATGGAGTTTAGAAATTCACAAAGTACTTTGATTTGGGTATTGCATAAAATACATGGGCACTGGCTGGCTTGAGAATCCATAGCCTGATGCGTAAGGATATTGAGTTCTTGTGTATGGAGGATATTGATAATGTGGCTTTTTGCTCTGCAGACCCTCAATCAATTCAAGGTAGAGGTTGTTTTCCTTCAAAATACAGTCAATACTCTTATCCTTTAATTGGAAGCATTGGTTAGGGAGGAGCCGAAATTCAATGATACGTTGAATTTTTTTGAGAGGAGCAAGCTGAAGCACTTTACGGCTGAATTTTCATCAGCGAACGTCAGCGAGAAAGTTTCTGTCTTGCAATCCACTATCCGACTCAGCTTTTATTACGAGAGAAAACGGAACCAAAACGCTGCAAAGAGAACTATATTCCTTC
>ENA-UOTX01000034-UOTX01000034.1-compost-metagenome-genome-assembly--contig:-NODE-34-length-122772-cov-8.850450_pt1 | contig 122772 bp, 69 predicted proteins | sample MGYA00238143_ERZ746982 | MGnify/ENA primary metagenome ERZ746982 (study PRJEB28758, sample SAMN06268862) | compost metagenome | isolation source: single cell | place: USA: California, Emeryville, Joint... | reverse complement strand
AAAGATGTTTCTGACGCCACAAGAATTATTTATGGAGGTGAGATTAAATTGATTGATGGAATTTTAAAGGAGTTTTAATAAAGCGGCCGTGAAAAGTACCATTAGCAGAGATATCTACAGAAAAACTAAATTGGATTCGCACACCATGTGGCTATCGTTAAATAATGGGTTAAGCCAATAGAGGCTTTATAAGTAACAAAAATGCATCTCTCAATAGTAATAACATGGAAAATGCGGGAATGAACAAATAAAGCTTGCAAACTTCTAACAAAACGTGTTCTATACCGATTAGAAGCCTATCTTTTTCTTGTTGCTGCTGTTATCGAAATTAGGATAAACTGGCTTCTCGAGGACCCCACTAACCAGACTTGAGTTAGTGGATGATAATCCTCGATATTATACCCAAATCGAGTCGCTGTCTTTTTTCTTACAGAATTCTTTCCAGAAAGGAAACTCCCTTCAGATAGTGAAAAAAAAAAATTGCTTTCTCTATTCATAAAAATCAGGTGAAATATCCCTTCTCCTTTGAAATTTCAAAGGGCTTTCAAAATATTCAGCAAGCTGAGTGTTCCAAATACGCTGCTAATGACACCATTGCTGTTCAACAGAATTAATCAGTTTGGATATAATGCTCCCAACAAATTGTTAAGTTCTTCTCTTCGGTTAATCAGTGAAGTCCATGAATAATAGAGAGACAGAGCAGTAGTATTTCAAACTTATCTCTCTGTTTGCCTTCATGTCTGCTCGTCTGAAATTGTCTGAAAAATTTATTTAGACAAGGCTTTAATAACTACTGGAATTCAGTCGAAAAACAAAATCAATTCATGAAATTTGCTACTAAGTTCTACCCTAATTTGAACACTTCATTCCAAAAAATTCCTGATGAAAAGTGATGACATCACATTCAACTATCGCTTTTATTATTTTATCAAGTTTTCTTATCGTGTAATTTTGGATTAGATATACCGGTATATATCTCTGCGTCGCGCAGATTTGCCATAATTAATTAACTAATTGATTCTTAGATTAATCAGGATAAAATTATGAACACTATAACCATCAACTATACTTGTGAAGCGAATATCTGATCAATTGTGATCTATATTCTCTCATCAATAAGAGACAAATTCATCGTTAGAAGCACCAATATCGAAGTGACTTACTAGGAGATTCAGAATCTGATTTTTCATAATTATATATATGTTTTTACTATAACAATAAACCAGCGCCTTAATGGTTCGAGGTGATCTCATCCCGAAACATCCTTAGCAAGGAGACGATGAACAAATTATCACTATCATTCTTCAAAAAAAAAAACTCAAAACACAAAAGCTTGTGGTATTTAAAGTGACAAGCGTCAATTTCTAAAGAGTAAAAATCGTTACTTGCTGAAGAGAGAGTCTGGAAGTAAATATTTCAAGCGGAATTTTAAACCAGTTCCCAATTGAGGCGAGGTCTCTAGAGAATGCTTGTTTGGTGGATCACTTGAAAAACTGCGAATTCGGGGATGTAGCGCATACTCAGCAGATTAACTGGATTCAGTATTAGTCTCCAAATGATTACTGATTGAGAATTAAATATAATTGATCTTTCCATGTTCCTCAGTTATGTAACTCAAACGTTAGATAATTGCCTAATTCTTAAGGAACCACGAAAAGAAGAATATTCAAATACACGCTTTTCGTGTAAGAAATCCTAAAAAAATTTTTCATAATTAACCTCAACACGAACCCGCTATCCATCACCAATCGGGATCTGCCTCCAAAGAGATACGCCTCTCTCGATTACTTATCAAGCCACGTTAGGATTTATTTATTTTAACAATTAAACAAATGCCTGTTAGAAAAAATACTGTCATTTCTACGATAGCTTCTAAGAACACCAAAGTTTATCCAGATTTTAATATGATATCTGAAATTTAAACAGTTAATTTTTTAAGATTCATTGGCAATATCATACAGGGTCAGTACCCTTACTTACTATTTAACCTTCTTCATTGTGTCTTAATTTTAATATAAATATATTTTTGCTGCGATTCCTTCCTACGGACCTCTTTTTTGTTTTTTCAAACAAACAAGTCCAAATCTTACTTAATTAATGAGTGACGTTCCCAAAGACTCCAAAGCCAGCAAGTCAGATCCAGAGCAGGACCATATTCCCAAATTTATCAAGACATTATATCAAATATTAGAAGATCAAGAATGCAGCGAACATATTAGCTGGAGTCCTGATGGCCGTGCTATCGTGATAAAAAAACCGACTGAGTTCGCTGAAAGTCTGCTTCCGATGTATTTCAAGCATAGCAACTTCTCCTCCTTCGTGAGACAAGTAAGTCCGCACTTAGTCCAGTACGTTACTGAATAAATAATAACTTAGCTCAACTTATATAACTTCCGTAAGAAGAAGCGCTATCCTTACGATAATACCTTCGCTCATACTATGTTCCTTAAAGGACGCATGTAATTCAGAAGAGAATTTCCATAGAGTCTAACTTGGTGCTTAGAGACCTTCTCAAGTATGTGAAGAGAAAGAATAATCACGGTGGGCAGAACGAAAAGGCAAGTCCGAAGATAGAAGCTTGTCCTGATAATGGCAGAGAATTCGATGAACTGATCGAACAGGTATAAAAGGGGAAAAGGATAATTTGCTTATCTGATATAAACTAGAATGTGTGCTTAAAGCAAATCCATCAGGAAATGAATGAGAAAATTGAGTCTTTGGAAATGGCATTGAGGAACGTGAGTACAGATAACGAGAATCTTCAACGCCAGTGTCAGAAGAAGAAGTGAAGCCTATATCGTTGAAATGGCACTGAAAGTGTTCATAGGCAAAATGAAGAATTACTCAAGCAGGTGATAGCGAGGACTGCGAAGGTTTATGGCATCGAGCCTATTAGGGAGATCATTGAATCCATTGCTTCTGACTCAACTGCTGAACGAATCTTGCACGGTAAATCTCAGTCCAGGAGCAGCTTTGAATCCAAGCGATTTGACTCAAACCCCATGCAAGGTGGAATTAATCATCGGAATATCATTTCCCACGCTTCTCAGTACTATGGCTACGGAGTTGATGACGATTTCCTCTTGAAAAATAACATGGCATTATCCAATCCTTTTATGCGCACAATATCTTCAGTATCAACCCTTCCGGAGCTCAACCACGCCTTTGATTTCTATCAAAGTTTCGACGAAAGGGCTGATCAGGAGCCACACAATGAAACGAGCTACTCTCACGTATCATCTTGAAGATTTTTTCTTTTATTGATGATTGAATTGTGACTATTAGGTCTTTAGTTTGAAGCCAGACAACCTCGAAGACCCTCCGTACTTGGGAGATGCTTTCAGGGACTCTTCACATGATATGTCTAAAAATTATAGTGATAGTAAATCATACGATTTAAACCCTTCTAGTAGTCTCGAAGAAAATGCTTTGATGGACTGAGGAACGGGGAAGGAGTGATTCAAAGATACTTGTTCATAGCTAGTATATCAAGAGAGATGGAGCTGAATACTGAAAAGAAGTTAAACAATAATATAGGTATTTAATAAGAATAATTGATGCAGAAACAGGATAATTCAAGAATTCAATGGAATATGCTATTTTTTGCATAGAATTAAAGTAATGCATGTTATTTTAGCTTCACTACATATAAGAGAGAGATCTTACTGTCATTTATTAATGATTGTAGATCATTTAACGAACACCATCACACTAACTTAACTTTAACAAGTGGCTCTTTTTCGTCTTCATCAGGAATTATTATGGTGTTAATTATAATATATACATTATTTTGAAATAACAAGCTATTTGGGAAGTTGCATTATAGCCTGAACCAGTCCATTTACCAAAAAAATAATGTCAAACAGAATTTCGTATTTCTAATCATCATGAACTATATAGATTAAAATTGTTCCGTGCAACTGACTAAGTAATAATTTCTGATCATTGGTGATTTGAACCTTTTGAAATAATTCTTTTGGGACTTTCTTGAATGCCTTTGAGAGATTGTATACACAGATGAACTCAAAGAAAACCTCGAAAACCCAATGATGTTAATTGTCTTTTTATTACAATCGAGCCTGTTTGTTGTACTCCAAGACTCTGACCTCAGCAACTGCATGGTAACCTTCTTCGCAATCGCCCAGAGTTTCGGAAGAGATTTCTTTTCCGCAACCAGACCTTCTGGAATTGGAAATTCCATTCATATATTCGCTGTAATGCTTTGAGATGGGTCTAATATCTTGAACCTAGTCAAAGAATTTAGCCCCCAAAGCTCCTTTAGCTGATAAGTACCTTATATAAGCATTTGAGGAACTTGGCAAGGTGTTTGAGTTCTCTATCGCAGGATTTTCCTTCGAATGCTTTGATTTGAATCGAGTTCTCAAAATGCTTGGTTGTTTGTAGGGAAAAATCCTAGAGCAGGACAAGAAAATTATTATTTTCATCTTCTGTGTTAGTGGTACGTCAACAAAAATGGTATCTTGTGGATTGAAGCCTAGGGCCCAAAGATCTTTTTGGTATAAGCAATCCTCCAATTTTTTACAGGAGTTTCTACTGTAAATTGCATAGATATGCTTGTTAATACCCGTAGCAATAGCGACCTTCTTTGCATACTACATTGAATGAAATAAGCTTCAGAAAAACCCTTCAATAATTACTGTCTCTTCACCGCAAGTATATATGCAGATGTTAAAAATTTCAGACATTTTCTCCATGAAACTGAGGAGTCCTGGGCGCGGAATTACGTATTTTATGGTGATATGACCATTCTTTTCCATCTATAATATCCTATTATAACAAACAGCTCTATTATCACTTTCTCACTGTGATCGGAAGGAATTTTGTTTCGGGTATTTCCGATTGAGTATGAACGAGTGTTTCATCGAGGTCAAGCACCAGAGTTTGCTTTTCCTGTTGATTGATGATTAAATTCAAATATGCAGGCATTGGGATACTTTTTCGAAACTACCTTCAAGTGAAGGCTCTTCAGACGAGGAGTGGGTACTCAAATTGTCGTTTGTAGGGCTGCTTTGACCCTCCATATGATTAAATTTTGAAATGCAAGAGCTTCTGTTCGGAGCATGAGTAGGATTTGACTCCTTCAGGCTCTTTGAGGTGGATGATCGACGGAAGCTGAACATTTTCTTTAACTTCTCCATGATGGGAGCGGTGGGAGTTAGTGACGCTTGTTCCTTGCTTTCAGGAAAAAATTCCCAAACGGCTAGGCCTCTGTTATGTTTTCTGAAATTAAAAAAATTTATTCTTGAACCGATAGCGTTGAGCTCGATTTAAATATTACACTGAACGTCGATTTTCCGGAAAGTTTGAGAATTTTATGCTTATCAGATTCTGTTTCCTGGAAAAAAAGTTTTTCTTCGATGAATGGAGTTGTTCGATTTTACATTTCTGATGTTGGTCTAGATCAATACTAACTGCATTGGGCAAAATTTATGAGAGAAAAAATCGACATGCAAAATGTTCGTTAGAAAAGTTCGCTCATGATTGCTCAGAAGGGAAGTCTTTATTAACAAAAGTTCATGAAGTTTTTTTTTTCCTTTGTTTCATCGGAATGCTCTTTGTCTGAGATTCTGGTCTAAATAAGATTTCTGATGGAGTACCTCTGCCGAAAGTGAGCAGGTCACCACGGTAGTATTAAATCTCTTACTTTAAAAGAATATGGTCAGTTTCTCTCAGGTGCCACAATATCTAGCCTTGTCTAAGCCTGAAAAATACTGATAGGCAAGTTAACAAATTTTGAATATATAGCGTTTCAGTATGTTAATTAACGTGCAATTCAATCCGACAATTCTGTACTAAATTCTGCTGGATCAAGAAGGTTGAAAACAAGAATCCCAAAAAAATTTTTAAAAAAATCAAGAGAGAGCTCTTGTTGTCTTGTGTATAGGAAAATGATCATTATTTTATTCACATATAGAGAGATATGTGATTAAGTCTCAATGTTGACGTTTTCTGATATTACTCATATTCGAGAAAAATTGCTCTTTCAAAAGAATACCTGGGGTACAATTCCGATGTACTTTGAGTGTTGAAACGTTCCTTTAGTTATGAATTGTTGATTTAATAATGTTAGAAATTGGTTGAACAATTGTATATTAAGCTATTAAATATATTGATTATTCATCCTCTTCTCTTTTTAATTGTAGTTTCAGTCATCGAAGAATCCTTTCCACAGATCCATCACCCACCATCCTTCGTGGAGGTCTGGTTCTGGCTCTGTGAATTCCATTACAATAGGTTTTTTGCTATCGATCAATTATACAAGGTAATATTTAGTTTTATTTACTAAATTTCGTATGGATCCGGTTTGTCACACATCTTGACGACTTCTTCGAAAGCGTTTTTAATCCCTTCATTAGTTTTCGCAGACACCGTAAAATGAACTGCATTTTTGAGAGTACTGCAGAATTGCTCAACTTTTGCAGGGTCAACCTAAAATATCAATCGGTCAGATTTAGATATTAGCAAATGTGAATTTCTGAGGTTACTCTGGTTTCGCTTTGAACATCCGATTTATTTCCTAATAACAAAAAAATAGGTCAGGTGATTTCTATAAAGAATGTAAATTACCCAGAACAACAAAACAAGCATCTCCTTCAGATATTTTAGAATCTATGATGAATTCATCTTTCATCTTTGCCAATGATTCAAATGTGTGTGGTTTTGTAACATCGTACACCAAAATGCAGCAGTCAGAACCTCGATAAAACATGGCTCCTATACACAATTTATTTATCAACCAGTTCGAATTGCTTTGATACCCAAGCCGCGGAATCTTTCATCCCCTGCAGTATCCCAAATCTTATGAATGAGTCAGAGAGATAACTCAAATGTTATAAACCTGCAAAACGATTAAACATTTGCCGGTATCAACATCCTTTGCTAGGAAATCTGCTCCAACAGTTGTTTTGTATTGCTCATGAAATAAGTCTTTCACATATCTATCAGATTATATATATATGTCTACGATATTTCTGAAAAATGTTTAAACCTATTCATGATGCTTGTTTTCCCAGTCCTGATAGAGCAAGATTACATGGATTAGAGGAAAATTAGTTACTGTTTATCCCCAATAATGACGGCTTTGCATAGCCTTTTCTTTTTAGACTGCATAGATGTATCGATCAATCTCTATTCGAAGATAAACTGATTTTATATTAATCATGAAGTTATCTGCAGATTTAGTAGATTAGTGGCTCTTCTTTTAATTAATTCTGAAGTTATTCATAATTTGATTGAGACGGACGGTTTCTTGCCAGTCTCTGTGCTTGAGAATTGTAATGTGTAATGCTGCTATTTTTGCTCTTCAATTGAAACTATTTTTCAGTGTAAAATTATTTTTCGCCAGTGATATAATTATTCACCATATGTCCATATGTCTCATTTTCACCAGAAGAGCAGAGGAATAATAATCAAAACCCATACTTCGAGATATTTCTGGAATTAAGTAGGCGTGTTTTGAGTGGTTTTCCTCTCAAAATAATAAAGAACATTAAATTCTGTGATTCATGGTGTTTACAAAACAGCTGCTTTTACGTGTTAGCCCAGCAACATAGAAGTAGTTTTCAGGTAGGTTTGTCCAAGTAAGTTCGGACTACTTTCATTCACTCCAAGATAATTTTTGTTGCAGTTGTAAGCTTCAATTCCTTAATGCTATTCCCTTCCTTACAATGTGCATAACATTCATTTAGCTTCATGATATTTCTCACATTTCTAAACACAGTCCAATAACTCAAGAATTCTCTTGCGCATCTTCTCCAAAAAAAAAAATTAGTCATGAAAACTTTATTCGCAATAATCATAAAAATTAATTCGCAAACGCAGACAATAGACGGATCTTATACCGCAAATCAATGAATATTTTTCCACAGCAAGGAGTTGATTCTCACCCAGACCGCAAAGCAGAAGTCAATGCTCGAATATCGATAAATTATGACAGCCCATCATCTGGTGGCAAGATCGATAACTCCGCCAATATGAACATTTTCAAGTTGCCACCTCCCAATAAACAACCGCGCACTACAGACAACGCCACTCGAAAAGGCTTTATCTTCCCAGAAAATATACCCAACCAGTCACCAAAAAAAAGTTATAAAGCTCTATCTCCTGATCAAAAAAGAGATTCGGCGAGAATCAACCTCAAACTTATTCCAAACGCGAGAGACTCTCTATCCCCCGAGTATCTTTGCAATCAAATCCTCACTCTCCTCGAATTCAAAGACGGCAATTTCTTAGTGAAACGAGAAACCGAGCCCGTTCCTCAATCACTCACAGGTCTCTCCGAAAACGAAATAAAATCGATCGTGACCAACGCTATTACTCTGCTGCGGCTGAACATCAACTTCTCGAAATTTCTTGGATGCCTTCAGGATCTCAATGAAGAAACTATCATCCAAACACCCAGTCAATCGGAAGTCTCTCTTGAAAATCTGAAGAAGGAGTATGGAATGTCAATCTCCACAATTCAAAAAGCTATCGAGTGCATTGAAAAGTATGCCGTTACGCAGCCTTCTCCTACTACTACTAATGGAATTGCTGTCAAATTTGGAGCAGAAGGTCAACTGTCATACGAGTTTGAAAATAAATTGAAGGAGTTGATGAATATATACGCCCAATTAAGCCTTAATGACGGGTCGCAGAATCTGGCTAAGCTTGCTAAAGCGATTGAAGACGCACAGTTAAGCTATGAGCAAACGTTTCCAACACTGCTGAAGAGAGCGAAGCTTCTCATCGCGACCATTAGTTCGCTTCAGTCCCAGCTTATTGATAAACTCGAGCAAATGAAGAAGAAAATATCAACTGAAACTCTCCAAAGGATCGCTGAAGATCGTATAGCTTCACTCAGAGCCTTTCTAAAAGATTGTCATGAGCGTGTTTCTCAATTAGAAAAAGAAACGCTACAATGCCTCCAGAGAAATTTCAAGTCCGAGGCCCAATTTCCGTTTTTCATCATCCTCAACCCCAAATTCCAAACTGAACTCAAAGACCTGAAAATGAAGGCGCAAAATTGCCGTTTTATGTTCCAATCGTTTAGAGACAGAGCTCGAAAAGAGCGCCAATTTTTCCATGAGAATTCTATTGTAAACGACGTCGCGAAAGACTTGTTCCAAGAGTGTGAAGAGGCATCAAGAGAGTTCATTGACCATGTTGAAGCTATGATCACAATAGAAGAAGGCGCTGGTCATCTGAAACTCTCTGCTGACAGATTACAGCAGACAATGCAAAGCTATCAAACAATGCGAGAGGAAATCCAGAAGATGGTCCTTGCATGCCGCAACCCGCAAGATATATTCCTAAACGAAAACACAGCAAAAACCTATAACTCGCTTATGAATCAGATGAACGAGAAACTCGCAATGCTTTACAATGCCATTGAACCATTGAAACTCGTAACTGGAAGGTATCTGATTAAATACGCTGAAGACCTCAAAAGAAGCATTTTGGAGTTGCAGCACTCGACAATCCTCGAGCACAATGAGCTTTTGATACTGAAGAAGCCTGATTTTGTCCAGATATTGGATTTGACTTCTCCAACGAAGTTGACAAAAGCCGCGTTTGATCAAGAGATGGTAACGCTGAATTCGAAGAGAGAAGAACTGATATCATCAGCGCTTAAAGACTATAGTGATCCGTTCAAAGTGGAAATAAATCCAGAAATGTATGAGGAACTGGTCTCTCGAGCTCGAAAATTGAAGCATGTAAAGACTTACGAGCAGCAAGCAGACGGAATCCTCCATGATTTAGATGACTTGCGTTTCTTGGAGGAGCAAAATAAGCATTTGAGAATCGCTTTAAACAAATTTTTTGATTCGTTTGAAGGCATGAAAGACTGCTCTAGCAGCTTATTATCCATAGGCAACCGTATCGACAATAGAGCTCTTAACAGCACTCGTTTGAGCGGAGACCTAAGAAGACAGAGTCAGGTACTTAAAGAGCTATACGCGCTGCTGTCGCCGCTGCTTAAGCCTTTTGCCGACCTTGAAGGTCTAGTATTTACAAAGAAGGAAATATTGAAGTTCAGGCTTCCTGAGATCGAACAAGGGCATATCGATAAATTGTTGAACTACCACGTTATGAAGAAGTCTTTCTCGCTACAAGGGAAAATAAACGATTTCATTTACCAGGTCTATCATTCTACTCAAGAGCTGTTACAGAAACTTAAACTACTCTTCGTGAAGAACCATGGCTCGCGAAGTGATCCTTTCGCTGAGATATTTAAGGGCTTTGAGCGCATTCGCAAGTTCCTTCCTCAATCATTCATCATCTTTATCCTCACTCTGCAGGAAATCTGGGGACATCTGATTAAACAAAGCAAAATTATTAATTATTTTATCAACTGTTTTGACAAAGAAAATTTCAGATTCTTCCACGTGGCCAGCTCAGCGTTTCCAGAGGGTATTCAACAGCTCGTGTCTTTGAGAGAGGAAGTCTCACGACTTCGCGATAGAGCCAGCAATTACCATTCTTTGGAACAAAGGGTGGTGTTTTTGACGAAAGCTAACGAGTTTGTCGAGAACACGATCAAAACATTTGTGAAAATCGTCGAGCAGAGCGCCAGTTTGACTCAGATCCTCAGCCGGGGGGTGTCGATATCAAGCAAATATACTGAAATATACGAATTGATTGAAATGTGTTTCGAAATGAGTTCGAACGAGAGACTCGCAGACCTAAAGAGCAAACTAAACAAATCATCGCTTGAGATTATCGAAGAGTATTGCGTGTCACTTCAATCGGCCCTGTGGAACATGAAAGATGACTATCTTGTCGCCCAGAATTATGCTGATTTAGAGAAGATTTTCATTAATAGAATGAATGGAAATCCGGATGATTTCCTTGGAGATGCCGAAATCCGATTGAATAATGATAGTGTTAATTATTCGACCTTTGTCAATCTTATTAGGCAACGGATTAGCTCGTCGCAGCAGTTTGGTGGAGACTTTGACGTGCGGTTCAAAGGGTACTACTTAACGAATGAGAAAGAAATTCTGGTTCCGATTGACGTATTGAATCAGAATCAATATATTTTGAGAGATAAACTCCTGGGAATTGGAGATAGAGGTAAAAAAAAAGAGCTGAAATTGTTGAGAGATTTATAATTTTTGTTGCAAAATAGGTGTCAGAATAGTCGATAAGGTGACCAGTAAAATCGTGAAAGAGTTTCTGAAGCAGAGTCAAGCGAGAGCGAACGTCCAGATGAGCAATAGCAACATCAACCAAGGATCTCAAAGGAAAAAAGTATTTGGAGGCGTTCCAGAGGATATGAACAGGATCGAGTACCAGCAAGAGAACAGAAGTGCTGGTTACCAGCCTTATCAGAGCAATTTGGCTGGATCACAAGGAGAGAATAGGTCTAGAGCTCAGAGCGAAGCTAACAAGTCTGGATATCAAAGTGAAATCAAGCAATTTGGAGGTCAATCCGAAGGGAGAAGTCAACCAGGCACTCAGATTGGAGGCAGTGGTATGCTTGGCCAACAGAATGTAAATATGGAAGAGAGCAAAGTAGGAAATCAAGGATTCGATAATCGAGGGAACGTTCAGAACGAAAGCAAAGTATTCGGAAGCCAAATGGGACAGGCGGGTGAAAATAAGCAGATCGAAGGGCAACTCGAAGGTGGAAGCCAGTTTGACAATAGATACGGCAAAGAGTCTGGATTCCAGATGGCGCAGAGTAGGTTTGAAAACCGGAGCGAAGCCAGTAAGTTTGGATACCAAAATGAAGATATCCAAATCGGAGGTCAGCTTGGGGGAAGCAGTCGACTTGGCACTCAAATTGGAGGTAGTGGCATAACTGGGCTCCAAAATGGAAACGTCGGTAGACTAGAAGAGAGCAAAGTTGGGAACCAAGCTAATGTCGGCGGCGATACCGGCAAGTTTGGACAAGGCCAGAACGAGAGTAACTTTGGCGGTATATCCGGATCTCAGATGGGTCAAAGCAGATTTGGAGTTCAGAGTGAAACTTCAAAGTTTGGCCAGCAAAACGAAGGCAACTTTGGTAAAGCATCTGAACCTCAGATAGGAGAAAACAAGCTTGGATTCCAGAGCGAAGTTAACAAGTTCGGTTCTCAGAGTGAGAATAAACAAATCGGAAGTCAAATTGAATCTGGAAGACAGATTGAAGTTCAGTTTGATAGTCAATTCGGCAAGACCTCCGGACCTCAGGCAGGCGACAACAAGTTTGGATTCCAGAGTGAACCGAATAAGCTTGGCTTACAAAATGAGAACAGGGGGTTTGGATATCAAAGCGAACCAAACAAAAACATAAATCTTGAAGAGAGAGCCACAGGAGGCTTCAAGAACGAAAACAATTCTCTTTCTCAACCAGGCATGGCTGGCTCTCAGTTCTCATTTGGCAAAAATGACAGGCAATCGCATCCGGAACAATTGGTTCAACAAAAATCTGAGCCTTATGAATCTGAGGCAAATAAAAAAGAAACACCCACTATGAGCCAATCTTTGTACGAGCAGAAAATGCAGCATTTCCAAGCCGAAATGGAAGCGAGAATGGGCATGGCAAAATCCCAAACCGGTGGTTCAACTATGAATACATTTGGCGTGGATCAAAACGCTCAAAAACGTGAACCAGAGGCTCAAGGACAGCTGCAAATGGGTGGTTCTGGCAAAGTTGAAGGCGAAGATCCTATTATGAGACACACTTCTCCAAAGAATACGCTGTCAAAGTTCCATCCGTCGAACTCTGGAGTGATAGGAGATCCTAGCTTAAATATTAATATAGAAGCGAAAACAAGTTTACAAATTCAAGGGCATGGGAAACACCAGGAGCATGAGGAAGAAGAAAACTTGTGGAAGGATTTTTGAGCGAGCAAAAACTGTCAAGTCGAATTATAAAGGAAGAGAATGAGATATGAACATGAACAAAATTCACAGTTAAAGATTCGATTTGATTCTAGGACTAACAAATTCAATTGATTATCTAGGGCAAGCCCTTGTTATAAGTAAGATGAGCCTTCAAAAAATTGAAAAAAAAAATAATATACAGATGTGATGAGTACTTAGTAAGCTGAAAATAAAATGGCTTTTGCTGACTTAGATGGACCTGTAGATCCTCAAAATAAACTAACAATTTCTCATTAGATTAAAGAAATCATTCGATCATGACCATCTTACATCTGCCTCCTGGGATGACTACTAGCTTCGATTTTTTCGACATCTTCTCTCCTCATATTAAATGTAAAGGGTGCTAATATATCATGTGTGGATCATCTCTGCACTTTCAGAAATACGTTTTTTGTTATTGATGAAAACCAACAAACCATCTCAATTTGAAATATGGCGTCAATAAGTCATTCAGAGCTTTGTTAATCATTTAACTTAACTCCTAAAAAGTTTTATCGAACTTAGTCAAGATATCGATTTATCATAAATGGCATTCGTGCTGGAACTTGCATAAACTTCAATAGTCTCTTAAAAGACCACGAGAAATTTTTCAGAGATAGTCAAGGTCTCTTATTTTCTCAATAGGTTATATATATCGAAGTATTCACTAAATCTTCCCTAATGTTTACATAAATTCTTCTTGTTTTTACAAACAGTTCTGTTACTCCGTTATAATCTCGGAAAGAAATCTTTGTGAGAGTGTGAACTCATCGTTCTCCAATAAAAGGTGCAAATTTCTTGGCGTTGAAGTGACACAATTTACTTTGTAGAATATTTTGTAAGATTTTTTTAAAGTTTCTTTACGTTATAAAGTCCTAAATAACGAACCAGACAGTTATATTAACCTAAACTTCTCTCACTTATCTATCTATTTACTCTAAGACTCTGATTTAGGCAACCAACCTGGTATAATCCCAAACCAAAGCCAAGTATTCAGTTCAGTTTAGATGAGGGCTAATATGATAATTTCTTTGGGAAAAAAAATTCGATTAAAGCTATATTAGCTTTGATACTTATCCAAGGAGTACTTCAGAGACTTGCTGAGAATTTTAATTATCGAGTCCAAGTGGCATCTTCCCTATTAATCCATGAGCGCAAATAAGAGAGAGAAAGAAGAAGAGATACGTTTACCTGATTGATAAACCGAGCCAAACAGTTTTTCCTGTATTTTAGCTGAGGTGTTGAATTGCGGGACGTTTTGATACGGAATTTCATCACTCCTCATATTCATCATCGGAGCGGACTGGTGGCGAGCGAATTCTTGGTTAGTGTTTTGTGGTTGGATCATATAAGGTTGAGGCTCAGGCCTTTGGTATTCTTGTTTTTGTGGTGATGTTTGCATCATAAAAGGCTGAGGTTCAGGTCTTTGTAACTCTTGCTTCTGTGGTGTTGAGGTAGACCAGAAGTTTTCAGCGAAGTAATTTGAGTCTTCCTTCCTTGCGGAAACGCTATATCGCTTCTGCTGGGTATTGTTGACTCCGAAATTAGACCTGTCGCTGGAATACAACTCCGGCGATGTGATATTTCGAGTTCGAGTTTGTGGCACGGAGAATGGAGGGTATTGGTTGTAGTATGATGAGGAATTTTGCTGCATATTGAAAGGAGAGTTTTGTTGGTAGCCTGGGCTGAAACGGTTGTCTGACATCTGGCCTATCATGGGCTTGCTTTCAGGAGTCCCCAAGTTAGTAAGCTGAACAATTTGTTCTTCTAAAACGAGAATTAATTTAGCTATCTTCCAATAAAAATAATATCTTTACTTTGGAAAGTTTCTGGATTGATCACTGTTCTCACTTGAAACGAAAAGCCAGGACCATCATATTTCGGGCTCTTTGTATCAGAATCGATTGAAGTATATGAATTAGGCAGATTATAGCCATCAGTGAGATATTGCTGAGGCAGCAATCCCTTCGAAAATGCGTCTGGGCTTATCCCTTGTGACATGGAGAAGCCTGGGTCGGAATCTGCCTTGGAGGCGTTTAACTTAGCTTTTGGCACGGCTTCTTTGCATTCAACCCACTTGCCATCAATAAAATTTTTATGGTAGTTCTGGATGACTCTAGCGGCGGCTTCTTCCGTTGTAAATATCACGAATCCGAAACCTCGTGCCTTGCCAGTGGATTTGTCGCACATAATCGAGGAGCTCTCGATTATCCCGAATTGCGAGAAATATTTATTGAAGCTTTCTTGGTTGATCGTGTGAGGGAGTCCGCCGACAAAAATCTTCCGGGATTTCACGGTTGTTGTCAATTCAGCTTTCTTCGAAGGCTCTGCCTTGACGATATGGTCTCGAGGCAAGGCTTTTTTGCAGTCGATCTATATGTATTAGCTGAATGAGTTCCGATTAAAGAATTTGTGAATACCGTTTTGCCATCAATTACATGTGTTTCAAGCAACACGTCATTGATGACCTCCGGGTTACGGAAAGTAACGAAGCCGAATCCTCTGAATTTCCCCGTGTTCTTATCCTGCATGATGACACAGTCTACAAGTTCTCCGAACTGCCCAAAGTGTTTCTTCATAGTTTCTATCGAAAGATATGTCAGAGCGGAGAAGGAGGCCGGGTTACCTATGTTAGTGAAAGGGGATATGCCTCCCACAAATAGCTTGTTGGAGTGCTCGGACGTTGTAGTTTGCATTTACTCTCTTTGAGCAGGGCGATGTTTTAAGCTCGTTTAAATAAAAAATTTAATAAGACGTAGGATTTATAAATGCATTTGTATTTAAGAATCAGGTTTATAGGAATTTCTTGTAAGCTCGCTTTGATCTTGAGTCGAAATTTAAACTTCTGAAATCCAGAGCAAACCAGCTCTAAAATAAAATCCAAATCAATCAAGGCGCTTCTTCGAAGATAAAATATGAGCTAGGCCTCAGTTCGAGTCGACGAAGGTGCGACAATCTCTGCCAAGAATGATTGATCTCGAGCAAATTTCAAGTAGAGCTCTCTCTCGTGATTCTTCGTCAAGCTGAATTTTTACTTTTACTCGTTTACAAAGCTACTTAGAGGCAAAGTTCGCGGTAATCAGTATGAAAAAGGCCGCTGTGTAGTTCCTCTAGTGTAGATATCTCCAATTCCATGGAAAAATGCAAAGTAACTAAAACCATTGACAGGTCTAAAATTAAATCCTTCCAAATATGTATTAAGTCTATTTTCAGAACGATTAGAGGCAGTGTATGGTAAGCTTTAATGGCAGTATAGCTTGATTTGCCAGAAAATTAGTAGTTTTCATGGTTCAAACTTTCAGAAATTTTGAGTGGAAATTTAAAGCTCAATTAATGCAAGCTCATTTAATTGTTTCGATAAAATATTACATACTTTATGATTTTGTGGAACATGTTCTCTTATATGGATATTGGCTAGACATAGCACAATTGATTTTTGTTATGTACAGAAGATAGGTCTAGAGAGGAGAATTGTTCTTGCAGCTTTTCGAGTGCTATTGTCTTATTCTGCTGACTTTCTCAATGCTGGCTGCTTAAAGTAGATTTGAGGAAGAAAGAGGATCAGCTTTTCGAAGAAAACTCAAATTATTGATAACGGCGCCTAAAATTTGAGTTAGAAGCTTAATATAGAAGACGTTGTAATCGCAAGGCTGGTGCAATAAGTGCTGAGAAAAAAAACTTCCTGATCGACATTTAACTCAATTAATCACACAAAAGTATTAAAGCTTAAGTACCCTATTTTAAATCTCCAAGTTACTAAACTCCAAATAATGAAGTGTCAAAGTTAATGACCATTAAGCTTGCTTACTATGATTCGAGTAGTAGATTATCATGCATAAGTTCGAATCTGACTAGTTTTCCACTGACGATTTAATTCGATTCATGAAAGAATGAACTCACTAACCTCAACAATAACTTGGTTATTGTTTTTACGTCTTTTCAATTCGCCAGCCTTTCATCAGCGCTTAGTCTAACTGATAAGCATAGTACTCATGAATATACAGATTCTTTCGAATTTAGAGTCCATTTACAAACCAGCGATTCTACCCTTCGGTTTCTAAAAATTGAATTACTCTCTCTCACTACGCAAACTAAAACCAACCTCAATGAGGAGAGGGAAAAAAGCTGAGAGGATTTAATTGTTCACTTAGTTTTCCAATTGTTCGCTGAGATGTGCAATCTTGAATCCAAATTTATCTTCTTTTCTGTTTATTGCGATTTCCTGATCACACTCAGTGATACGACTCATTTTTTTATCTAAGGTCTTTGATAATAATTATCTAGTGAAATAGGTGCCTCTTCTTTTTCTTAATTTATCTCTGAGAGTCGACTTCGATTAGATCGGATTAGATTACAAAGCAGAGCTATGAAAAATTTAAACAACGATGATAAGTTGAATGGTATCTTATATTGCAAACTTCTTGTAGGCATTATACTTGGCCTACTCTCTCCTCTTTTTTCCTCAACTTTAAACTATCTCCTGAAAGGAATCGCGAAAGATTTCATGAAATTTAAGTGTAAAATGAAATCTTTGGGTAAGTATCTTTATACGACAAAATAAGGCAAATAATCATATTTTTAACCGCCAACAACGATGTTCTTTAATAGATTATTCAACATAACACAATTCAATTCGTCTCATTGAAGAGAGATTACCAGGCCTAAAAGCCTTCATTCGAGCTTTTCTCATTCTGTCCATAGTGAGCTCGAGGCTAACTTTATATTAAAGTTTCTTAAATTCGATCCTTATACTATTGCTGCAAAATCCTTTGGAAAGCAGAGATTTCGTTGGGTTTAAATAAGCGACTTATAATATTGATAATCGACATACCTAACAAATTAGCCAAGGCCTTACAATTAACATTAAGAAGAATATAGAATTATCATTTCCAGACAATATCACACCAAACTACCGGGCATATAATTATTATTAGTTCATAAGTTCGTTTAAGGAGTGTGATGGCGTTCTCCTTCATAGTTTGGATAGTTATAAGATAAAGACAGGAACTATCCATTAGGCATAGGTTTCTTCCTTCAATGGGTTAAGAGGCTGTTGAATTTACCCTTTCCTCTGAACAGAGTATTCTCTCGTGGAATAGGGGCTGCTGACACAGTTTTTAGAGGTAGAGGGAAATCTTCGATGGACTCTCTGAGAGCAAACATGTGAGCAAGCTCGGATGTATTGCTCTGTGAATCTTCGCGGATTTCTTGCGCATGATTCATCGTTACTTGGGAAGTCACCGCTAGTAACCCCATCGACAAAGCTCCTGAGAGTATCGCGTTCATTTCGGATAGGAGTGCCTCTTAATCCAATCAATTATATCCTTGCATATTATAGAATCAATGAAGCTCTAAATTTATAACATAAGATGATAGAATAGATCGAAAAACGGAATATACTGGAGTTTAAAATCAGTTAGTTTTGGAAAAAGACCTTGAAATAATCCACGCGCTTATTAAAAGCATTCTTTTCAAAAGATAGACAAGTTCAGTCTATTACAGGAATTAAAAGAGCTCCTCTTCCTGATTCGATACCGCTGTGATGGTTTGGAGAGCTTTCAAGGGAGTTTCGAATTAGAAATCCATTGTTCTATTGAATTTTCTAAACAGTGTATTAGAATCTAAACACTTTAGAACCTCAATTACTGGTTATCCTCTTATATTTAGCAAGTTTCAGTCAAGCAGCAGGTGAAGGTCTTCGAAGCTTTCTCATTCTTTTACTTTTAGGGATTATATTGACCCATTTTCTTGAGTGAATGGAATGTTTCGCGCTATAAAAATTAAATCCTCATAACTAATTTCAACTATTCAGACTTGATATTGCTCAATCCTTCGCCTTCAATATAAAAAAGATAATGAATTTAACTTAATTTTCAAAAAGTCACTCTTCAAACTTGGTTTTGAAAACACTAATATTCGAAATTTCAAGAGTCATAACAAGAAAAGCGAAAAATGCAGTTTGTTTTTTTTTCATGTGTAAAAGTAGCACCCTCCTGAAGTATGACCATAGAACAGCACGGTAGGTTCGCATTCTCATAGAAGTTCTAAAATACTGATGCATATAAATTAACCCTGACTTATTCTACAGATATTTTCTAAATTTGTAAGAATTTTCGTTTGTAGCGCCTGGAACTGGGAAGGCCATTTGAATTACTGTTTGTCCGAGTGAATCGTAAACGCAAATCCTGTTTCCGCAATCAGCGCCTTTCTCAGTGTCCATCAATAGCTGCTTATTTTTCTTCGTTTACAGTATTTCAGCTACAAGATGATATATTTCATAGAGAAATTTATCAAAGAAGAAGAAATGCCTTCCATATTGGGTGAAATTAAGAAAATCGCCTTCATTCGATGAAGTTCGTATTATAATAAAAATTCTAATTCTTTTTTGAATTTTTCGGAGCGTTTAATTTCTTCAGTTAAGCCTACAAATCAGTAGTACACTGAATCTGAAAGCGCGTTTGATTTGATTCAGAGCAAGTAATTGATTTATTCAAATCAAAAGTGCTAATTAAACCTCATTGGCAGCTCATTTTCGGAGCGATTTAGTTCCTTGGAAGTAAACAAGTTGAAACACACAAGAATGCATAAATTTTGTATTGACGAGTTCATATTTCTAAAATAACATGGTATCGCTTGAATATTCATGTAAATGAGCAAATCTTGGTCTTGTTGAATTCTATATTTTCTCTTTCTTAGTACATTTGACCAAGTAATGGAGATAAATATTATGATTGGCTACTCAGTCAGCAGAGTAATTCTTAATTGTGAAAGACAAGAAATTCGGGTTAAGGGTTAAGTTTATTCTTTTATCGGCAACGCAATAGCAAAGGGATTAGTTCAGTATTATAGTTCTTCCTAATCATGGAACTGTCGAAGAGGGCTCTTAAGATATGTTATCAGATACGTTTCAATTCAGAAAAGTTCCCTTAAGCAATTTAATAAAATTAAATAAGAGTCCGGAGCGGATTCCTCAGCGAATTATCAAATCGTAGTCTGGACTGGTTCTAAATTATTATTCCGCTTGAGTCGTATTATTTAACAGCGTTATGAAGCATTCTTCTGGAATTTTTGATTAAATTTAATTACGAGCATCTGTCTAAGATGTCTTTTAATATCGCTTCATATCAGCTATCTTCTGCCGCACATGTTTGAGGGTCTAAATGAAGTTGCCTGCCTTATCAAACCAGCTTAGCAAAGTCTAGAATTTGTTGATTTATACCTAAACTGTATGAAATTCTTGAAATGATATTGATGTCGCTGCCGCCGTTTCATATAGTATTTCGAACTAAACTTAGAACTTAGTCTGGGTTCTGTTAGTTGCTTCATTTTCAAATTTCGGATCTCCTCTTAAATTAATGAAACAGAATTTTCTTTCTTTTCTTCAACACATCCTAAATATTTCGATACTGAGGGGGGTCTCAGATGTAGTTAGCCCATTGAATCCTACAGTGTGATTTAAACTGATCCTTTGGTTTACGTTCTAATTTGCAAAGGGAAGATAGCATTCTCTTCCTAACTAATGTTGCAATACTTTTCTTTCTTAGATGAAGCTCTGGCTCCAAAATAAACTCGTCCCTAACTAACAACGTGTTATGTAGAATCTCACTTCTTCTACCTACCTCTAAAGGATCCTCTATTAAGTTTGATTTGCAATCATTTTGAACCTTAACCATTTCCTATCTCTCAATCCTAGGTCAAAGCTAACTTATTCAATTAGTTGTCTGGAAAAACGGATTGTCAATCTTGTACTTCTCCTTGCTACTCAGAAAAGTCTTGCTATGGGAGGACGACGCTACTTAGATTTTCAAATCAAAAAAAGAAAATCGAAATTTTTGCAATAGGCGACTGAATTTCTGGCAATGGTGGACTTTGTCTTCAAGCATTCCGTGACATACTGGCGATACTTGAGCATATTTGGACCAATCTGTGTTTCTAAAGGTCTTTTTTTTTCAACGAGTACCAAGAATTGAGAGACGTTCGTTCTAAATCGCTATCTTCTTCACGTTAATCCAAATCATGAGTTCTCGGTCTTCACTCCATCCATCGGAAGTTGAATTGCTGCATCTTTCTCTACGAGCTTGCTTCTGTGGGAGGTTGGCGGGCAAGAGCGACTACTCAAACAGAATAATTTAAATCTGGTTAAGGAAATTAAGAAGCTCGCTATTATTGGAATCTTTAAGAAAAAAAAGCATTACTGCCGATTTTGATAAATAATTATTGCCGTTGAAAGGGTATTATAGGGGGTACTTGAATCTAATTACTTTCTAATCGTTGAAAAATTTACTTCCTGCAGTAGTTCTATCAACGTTCGAAACTAAAGTGAGCGTTCTTTCGCTCAGGAAGGATTTTGTAACTTCTCGCAGATGATGATTCTTTTGATGGCGATAACATCGTTCAAAAGCTGAGAATGTAGGACCAGGGCGCCTGGACTGAGTAAACAGCCTATAGAAGGAGGGAAATTAGTTTGAACTTTTGTTAATGCTTTTCTTTTAGAACACATCCATTTTTGAAGAATCGATTCAAAAAGAGCAGAAGAAGATTTAATTGGACCATTAAAAAAAGTTCTTTCCAGATTAAAACTTCAGAAATAGCAAACGGCTTGAGAATAGGTTTATAATAATTCAAATTAGCCTAATTTATTAAATATTCTCTAAAAATGGGCAAGAAGCGAGCACGATTGATTCCGATTGAAAACAAGAAAAGTCGGTCTGACACCTTCCACAAGAGGAAAATGGGCTTGCTTAAGAAGGCCGCTGAGCTAGCGATCTTATGCAACATCAAACTCCTGCTCATTTTTGAAGACTTGAGCGAGAGTGTTATCCAGTTTTCGGCGCATGAGCATTTTAATCCCAGCACTTATGCTCAGAAAAAGATTATTAAGCTCTCTCTTGCGGACTATCCTGGATTTTTCAAGAAGCATGAGAAAGAAAATGGCGACACCCAAAATGGCGACATGGAAAACCATGACTCTAAAGGTCCAGATTCCCACCCGGACGGTGAGGAAAGCAACGGCGATGAAGACGATAGCACCTCAGAAATTTCCGAAACCAATGAGAAAAACGTCTCTGAAAAACCCAAGAATACCAACACCAATTCAGCAACTTTAAATCTGAGCATGCTTCAAAACCTCACGAATTCTTTTCCTGCCTCTACAAACATTGATACAATCCTCAAATCATTAAACTCGAAGGAATTAGAGCCGGTCTCGGTCAAGACTGAGTACGATCGCCACGACAAAGGCTCGAAGAGAGCTGAAATCAATAACGGAAACGAGTTTGAAATGATGAATAATAGCCTGCTTGGAACCAGAGCTGGCTTCGATTGTCATGAAAACTTACTCAAAGCCCTCGAGAAGAAAGCCTTGGAAGGAATGGTGAAGAATCTTGATGTCGATCATCTTTCCTTCGCAATGCCATCTGCTGGTTTCAATCCAACAGCGGGTTTCATGGACCCAAAGAGAGGTATGTCTTCATTAGGATTACAATTCGGTGGGCTGGATCAAATGTCTCTCCAAAGGATGAATCCAATGCTACTTGGAAAATATTGGGTCGGTGGCTTAGAAGGAAACAACAAAATGACTAATCCGCTGATGATGACGGGAGAAAACCAGTCTGGCTGGTTCTCTAGGTACTACCAAAATTATTTAAAGGCCTATGAAGACGGGATGAAGAATCAACAATCGATATCGGAGAATACTGACCAGCAAAGAACAGGAAATGAGAACCTTCTTGGTACAGTAGAAGAGCATCTAGAAGCTCAATTAAAGAAAAAGGTTAAGAAGTGAAATTCTTGATCTGGGGTAATATTAAAAGCTATCAGGAAAAATGACGATCATAGGTGTAAATTATACATAAATCTACCAGCTTACTTTTTTATTGCGCTGTTTCAAATAAACTTCTATTAATTTCATCAAAATCATCTAAGCTATCTGCGTCTTAGAACATAGATACATATGAATAAGGTGTGATTAGCAATTTAACCGAAATCAGACTCTTAACAAGAAAGTAATCATCGCTAGGCTTTGATGTTCATGGAAATTATCGACTAGAGAATCAATAGCTGAGTCAAAGACTGATTTCATTCGAAACTAACCAAATCCACAGAAACACATTGTAGAAAATGTCATTAGGAAATCCAACTGAATGTTCCTAGTTAAGAGGCGAAAAGGATCAATACTTAGAGAGAAGAGCGCATCTAGTTTGAGGTTTTGGCCACATGTTGTTGGTTTGACTCGTTTAGTAGCTTGAGTGATAGATGTAATTGCTATGGCGTTAAAATACCAAATAAAATTGCTTCTTTAATTGAGGAGGGCAAAAGGCATTACTCCTCGAGAAGAATTCAATCACCGTAGCATGTAATGAGTGAAGGCAGTCCGAAGAGTGCATACTTTTTATGAAATAACTTAACAATAGGGCCCGAAAGTGAGCAAGCAGCACATATCTTTCACGTCTCTCAGCTCAGTGAAGGGTTGGGCCATATCTCTCTGGCATCATCCGCCAGTTGAGGAATACAGTTGGAAACGAAATGACCAAAAATATTTCGGGTGAATGAAATTAATTAAACTTTAATTGAATGTTTGATCAATGAGTTTTTAACTGAGGCGAAATTCAAAATTCCTCCAAAGTTGTTTAAGATGACCACTGCTATATTTCCAAAAGTAATAGATGCTATCTCGAGTCTTCTTCTTTCAAATGACGGATAATGAGCTCAAAGCAAACTAAATGATCTAATTCCAATCTAATTGAGAATATATTCTTCATCTGCTCTTGTGAACAGACAATCGAGTACCAACTATTTATTGGTAGAGGGTTTGATTGATGATTTTAGTCACCTTATATCTGAAAACAAGCATATAGTATGCTCCTTTCAAAGAAACTTTAAAACTGTTAGAAATTGTATTCTAAGAAGTCGATGATGAATTCATATTCACGAAAATACATGACTGATATTCCTGCCATTTGTCAGAGCGTGATCCTATAAATTTTTTTGGCCCACAATTATTCAAGAAATATGAAAAATATTTTGAATATGCCCCGAAAACATTTTATTCTATTCTCTAAGATTAAACAATGGCATTGACGAGTAAGCACCCAAAGAATGCGATGAGTAATTTTGAAGATTTCTTCACACAAATTCATAAACTTTAGATTTCTGCTATGGAATTTTGTCAGAAATTAAGTGCCAACAACGCTAAACAGTTTGGTGAAGAAAGAAACTCTAAAATATTTTACGCTTACGCTGTCACTTGAGGATTCTGTTTCAATATTGAAGAACGATTTTAGAATTGAGGATATGGGATGCTATCTAGAAAAATTAGCTTTCTAGAGCAAAACTCTTGGAATTAATAGCCGAATCTCGAAAACTCTTTTGGTATATAAGGATCATCATCAGCAACGCAACTTAATTGCACCAAACCTTCATTTTCTGTATTTTCCTTGAAATAATTCTTATTTTATAACTAAGGAAGGATAACTTTAGATCTTCGAAACGCAATGCGACAAACTTTAAGTTTGAGACTCCAAAGGATCCACGAAAATCATTATAGACTTTAATAAATAAGATGCCAAGCTAATAATGTTAAAGTTGATGACTGTATAGGTAACCAAAAAAAGTACATAGCCAATGAGATTAATTTTTAATTTCTTCTTCAACTCTTTTTCAATTATACTGTTGTAAATTCAAACTGTTTCATGAGGTTTATCATAACGCAGAGGATTGGTTTATTTTCAAATGATTCAGTTACCATGACTTAATATTTTTCTCGGTTCCATTTCCTTTGTGAGAAATTCTCAATATTTTTCACTCTCTTCGCCTTGACAGTTCGGAGAGGCCAACCTGACCTATTCAAAATATACGTATCATTCCATGCATCCTCAAATCTGTATGTTGGATCACGGCCCCTCTTTTTTATTTTTTTTCAATACCATAATAATTCTACTTGTTGCATGCATCGAAAATTTGTTTTCGCTCTTTAGGAAGTAAACATCACACTAGAGATCTGAATTCAAAGTCGCTACCTTGGCGATGCTTCGATATTTTCTGGATAAGAGATTTTACTCGAAACATAACAATTTCAAAAAAATGACAGGACACTATTTTTTGAAAGAACGCTTTCATGTTTGAATGAGTACTTCTTGCGAATTTACTCTGACGCAAAGAGGTTGCTTATTTAGAGATGTACTGAAAAACAAGGAATTATTCAGAGATGAAATTTTTGCACCAGAAGCTTATTTTCCTGACACATCCGGGCAAACCTAGCCTCTCTTTTTCAAAGCGCATTTATTCTTGCATTCTACCTGACATTTTGGACACGCAAATATGAATCATTCCTACTATTACTGGCAGCTTATCTCTTCATTCATCATATCACATCTCTTATCTTGCTCTCATTGCGCGGAATTAGAAGCATTTTAGGTCAAACAATCATGTTTATTTGAGTCGATACTGCTTTTTCGTAAAGATAAAAACAGGGTTTAAAGTCGCTGACTCGATTTAATTAAGATGCAACCGGATATTCAGTGTTAGCGAAAGAATATTGAACTTTCTTTGAACAACTCAGAATTGAAAAATTTTCATCTCTCTTACCTTCCCTGGTGTCTTGCTTTCCACCACTGGCTTTGTACGGCCCGTTTTCATCTTTTCCTTTCTATAAATTTTGCTTGTTACACTAAATATTATGCTCCATTCAAACAGCATAAACACAAATCAAACTGCTCCTCCAAGGGAAAGAATTCCTTAAAAAAATTCAGCGCAAAACATCGACTTAAATTCTGCAAGATAAACTATTTTGAATTCCTCATTATTCGTATCTATTCCACAGTAGTATGTAATAAGGTCAACAAAGTTGAGATACAGTGTTAAAAAACATTAAGTGATGATGTTAACTTCTAACTATCTGTAACGAGACGCAAAAAAGTCTGACTTCAATGCGTGGGGTTTTGCTCTGGAAATAAAAAATAAGAATGCTTGAATAAACAATTTGAAGTATAGTTGGAACTATAATCAATTTTTTAGCGTATGCGGAATTTTATGAATGAGGTTTATGGTCGATAATAGAATCATTCTTAAACTTCTTTCGAAACACTGCATTTGGAAATCGTAAAATATATAATAAAAATCCGCACCAAAAGAATTAATGCCGCAACGAGTTTGATTAAAATTCTGGGTGCATTCCTTAGTTAGCATCAAGGAAGTTTTAAATTAAATCTCAAGCATGCCAGCAAAGTTCGGTGAGCATACCCCCGCTTTTGTAGCTAAATAAAGCTTTTCCAAAGAACCGCTTCTATAGGTTGTAGAGGCCATAGCAAGTTAGTTTACTGTCCTTTTCTTTTGCTACACGAAGTGATATTTAATTTGTAAAATGAGGCCCAGCTGCACCTTATTATAATCCGAATGGAGAGTTTCCTTGAACTATGAAAGAAGGAAAAAAAGGTCCTTGATGACTGAAATAAATTTAATCTTGAGAAGATTTAATTCCAGTCAGGGTATTTGGTGGACTTTAATGTAAGGGTACATAACAAATGGGTTAATGATTAAATTGATAAAGATAACAAAACAGATAAAAATTACATGAAAAGACAAAGACCTTCATATTGCACGCCATTATTTTGCCACTTTCCCGGAAAAAGCCCATTGCCTTCTCCGCCAATCCAAAGTAGCCACAACACGCGCGATTTTAAGTACCTTAAAAACTTATCAATCTCAAGGAAATTAACAACAGTGACAGAAGTCCCTCAAAAAAACCTGCTTTTTTTCTCAGGCTCTTGGATCGAAGTTTGGAACCGCAAAACTTTAAAATGCATAAAGAAGTTCCCTTATATTCAATCTAACAGTTTGCAATTATTCCAAAACGATATTCTAATTGGAATTTCTGGACAGAAGCAGAACTTGTGTTTCTTCTGCATCAGATTGGATGGTGGCATCAAATGCGAATTTATCTACATGGTGACGGGTGGTGGAGGATCGAATATTGTATCTGTAAGGTGTTTCGATTATATTCGAACAGCAGAAGAAGAGAAATTGTATTACGTGGCGCATGAAAGTAAGATACATGTCTATGACATGATCACGAAGAGAAATAAATTATTCTGCAATGTTCAAACCGGACGACTGCTTTCAATGAAAATTGATTCTAGTCGAATCATCGCAATTGTTATGGGAGCAAATGATCAGCTCTTAATCAATGTGTTTTCAAGAGAAGACGGAATGTGTCATGTGAGTTTACCTTTTAATCAAAACTCGCCTATCGACAATTTTTCATTTGAAAAAAATCAATTTCTCAATGATGAAGCCTTGAAGCTCTCTTTAAAGTGGAAATTCAAGAAAGAGCTGACCCATAGATGGGCTATTCCAGTAACTGATTCGATTCTGGATATCTGGCTCGAGAGCAGCTTGAAGAAGGAGAGTCTTGAGAAACTTTTCTCGACGACACCTTTATCTACAGCAAATATGAGTTTGGAAGCTGCTATGACTTTGTTGAAAAGAGCTGAATGGTTCGTGATTCCAGTGAATGGGAACCAGCTGTTGCTGAAACTATACCTTCCAGAGCAAGGATTCCTTCGGAAAGTGGGAATTCTCAAAATTTAATTGTGTTTACTGTTTCGGTGCTAATAACTTTAAGGTTTGCATTCAATGAAACTTTATTTTTTGTCATTGTTATTTTAAGAGAGGGCAAGTTGACTTCATCATTAAGAGAAGCCAGATTGACCTTATCAAAAGAAAAGAAAAATTGTATTTTGTGCATTATTATATTTTATTTGATCGTACAACTAATAGGTAACAAGTTGCTTAAATTACCTACGGTTTCTATATATTGATGAAAATGGTGCTATAATTCCCAAAAAAAAATTTAATAATTCTACAAAGAAACATCAATTTGCATCTTTCTCTTAGCAAAGCAAAATATCCAACTTATTTTCATTTGAGACTTGTAGTTAAATTCATCCAGCGTGAGTAAAGAGGATGGATGAAGCCTGTAGCAATCTCTTTCTATTTCAACAGTAGCATTCAGAAAATGTTAATTAATATGTAAATTAGACAGGTAATCGATCAGAAATGTATTGTTGAAACTAAATTAGAAATAGAAGAAGATAATTGCTCGGTACCAACGTTTAAATCATCGATTAAATTCAAGATCAGAATTGTTGCTGCTGCCATTAGAAGAACGCTACAACCAAAGTCCTGTTGAACAATCAACATCAAAATGATTATTCATTGAGGGCGAGGAGCTTTGAGCATGCAATTTACATATTCATAGTTATCTTAGACCAGGCTTTCGATATAAATGATTTGCAGCAAAAGCTGCACTGAGTTGCGAAGCGGATTACTCATTAAAACATCTCTCCTCATCAAGGAGAAAGCGTCTTCAAAGCGATCAAGGAGGAGAAGATTAGTTGAGGCAGGGTTTTCTGTTAAGCAAATTGATCGGCGGAGTGCTGATGATAGATCCAAAAAAAAACAAACTCGAGATAAGGTCTCGAGAAAGACAAAGTTTTCACTATCATCCGCATCGAGATTTTGCATTCAATCCCATCCCTAGCAGCTTATTATTTAATTTTAATATACAATTCAGGTTTATGTTCTTCTTTAGTAGGGAGAGCATCTACTACGAATATCTCTGGCAAAGCAAAGAGAAGCGAACATTGTTGGCTCAGAATGCTCGTCGGTTGGAACTAATATTTAATGAAAACTCTCAAGCAATTCATTTTTCTCATCTTCTTGAATAAGCGGTTCGAAGCGAAGGCAGGAAAGAAAACTCGAGCAACTCTATATGATTTAGATTTCGCAGAGGTTAATTAACCTTACAATGAGAGATCAACAGAAAACATGAACCGTATTTTTTTTGGGTTGCTTCTCATCTCATAATATTCGCGTTAAACAGTGTAAATATAACTCTCAATTCATTATAAGACACCACTGGAAATTTAGAACAATTAATGCACTCCGAACCTTCTAACCATGCTCTTAATTATTTAGAACAGTTCTCTCTGTTAATTAAGTAAATAAATCGATAAAACACCTTAATTTCTTATTTATTGAGAGTCCGATTGTAATTGGAGTGTGTTTACAACCTATCTTCCTGTTCCTGCAATTTCATAGGAACGAAGACATTTCAGACATTCCGTACAAGAAAAGAGGTTTCTTTTTCAAAGTCAGATTATTTTGAGATATGACGTCATAGGTACAAAGTGATTGGAGATGATGGATTAGAACTGGTCTTGAAATTATATCTAAGAGGAATTTAGAACTCCAAATTATGGTTAATAAAATCGAATTTGAATTCTTGCAGAATTTAAGAATTCAATTCCGAAGCCAGAACCGTAAGAATCCTTCTTTCAGTGTCTATTTAAATGCACGGTATCCGAGCATCTGAAACAATATAATATAATTTTTCTTACCAAAGCAACTCCAATAGGATGTCGATTCCGATGCAAAGACCCTTTCTCGGCTGCTCTCTGGATATGATGCCTTCTACCTACCACTATAAACAGCTTCAAGACTCTCTAAGGCTTCAGAACCTTCAAAATTATTTAAAAAGAATGCTGTTTTTAAGCTACCAGCCAAACGCACTCGAGGAGCCACATATCCTTGAAATGCTAGCTTATCTCAATAAAAAGCAGTCGCAGGCGCCCAATCCAGCTAAATTGCGAAATTATTCTGCCGCAAGATATACTTCTTTCACTCAGAACGATGGTCTTCAACGAGGTTCTGATATCGAAGCCATTCTCAAGAAAAAATTATTCTCAGAGATTATGAGTTTACCAGATGCTCCGCGTAAAGAGAAAACCCAAGTCAAACCAAAACAAACAAATGAGAACACCATAAAATTGGAGGAAGATGCTTCAGAATCAACGATTCGAGAGGGAAATGTCTCTAGCTCACCCGAAGAGAATGCGGTTCCAAAAATCTCAGCATCTAAAAAAATGTAAACAAATTCAATCAGAGCTCTCCTCTTAATGTTTATTTTCAGTAGCAAAAAAGCGACTGCCTGCGGACATCATGACAGAGATCACTACGCAAAAGGAATGTGCTGTAACTGCTATCATAAGAAAGGAAGAAATAAGAAACCATGGCTTTGTGGGCATGATAAACTCTATGCGCACGGACTTTGCCAGAAATGCTATATTATCAAGTATAATGCGGTAAGCTCGATCGTCTTTTCAATTGAGGATTAAGATTTTGATTTCTTAGAAAAAAGCCACGGAAAGTCCTGCCATTTTGGACCAGTTGAATCTTCCCTTTTTTGATCAGTTTAAGAAAAAGGATTCAAATAATTTAGAAACAGCCCCAAATGAATGCGGCAATCCTACCCTTGGATAAGATTATTGAGCTGGATCTTTCAATGAAAAGGAAACTCGACAGTTTCAATTCGAGATTTGGTTACTATCAAGAGGTGATCTTATTTGAGTTTCAATCTTTTTGACTCGTTTTGGATACTTGCCTCAGTTCTGGTATTATTATGTTCTAATAATTGTGTTGTTGTACTTCTAAGTAAGCTTTTTTTAAAGTCTGCAATTACAAATTATACTTTGTCAATCGTAGAGGAGAAAGAAACCATTTAAAATTCCTTCATGAAATTCATACTATTAAATATGATTGGAAAAAATCATTTTCTGACTGCTGCGAGTTTTCTTCCAAGAATAGTTTAAATTTTTTTGCTTAATAATCTAAATTGTTAGTTTCTTTCTTTTCCAACTCTATTAATTGCAGGCTAAAAGAATTAATTGCTCATTCATGTGTGATTCAGAGGGCTTAGTTTTATTATTTCTCCAAAATAGGACAGGAATCAAGTAAATATTCAAGAAAAATTGACTATGGAGAATTTATTGAATGTGGATTAAATAAATACTTCCTCGTGAAAATTGCTTTTGAATGAGAATTTTTGTGGAGGAATCATCGAACTCAGATACCGGAAAAATCTCAGCCTCTTCAGGAACCTTCAAGGATGGAGATTAGATTATTCTAAGTTTATTAATCCATTCCGTTTAGTTGATGATAATGTGTAAGGTGGTTGCATTGAGTGAGGTATTAATCAAGAATGCCTAAGCGAGCCAGAGACGAATTTAAAGAGAGAAACTGGGTTATTTTTCTTGACGAAGGGAGAATGTTATATAATTCTGATGTGTGCTAAAATATTGCTCTGGTGAGCCTGGACTGGTGTTCGGTCAGGACTTCAAATCCTGGGGTGATGAAAATCACAGGCGTTCGATTCGCCCTCCGGAGCGTTTTTTTATTTATTTTATTCGAACATTTTTTTCAAAGTTATAACTAATCTGCCTCTGTGCTGACTGATTAGGTACTTCCAACATCAATCACTTGGTTTTCTAAGTGGTATAACATGACTTGGCGAGTGTATTCTATTCAGTTGTATCGTGAACACAATGAATTGTGTAATGTTAAATTTTTTAAATTTTTTTTTCAACTCATAAACAGAAGTTAACCATATGAGGTGCTGTAAGTGGGAAATGATCAGCACGAATCGCATGGAATTAGTTGTTTTATAATTTATTCGACGTCGAGCCTTCATTATGCAATAAAGAATATTCATGATGATGCACTTCGACAAATTTAGAAAAACGAGCAATCTGCTTTAACCATAAGTTCTAGCGCGGTTCATATTATTATTTCTCTCATTTGATTGCAAACTTGCGTTTCTTGTCGATGAATTATTATTACACATGCTCCTTTCACAAAGAGAATATTTGAGGTGTGATAATCTTTCCAAGATAAAATTTGGATTTATTTTACTACTCTGATCGGCCTATGAGTACCTTTAATCCCCTCTATTAGCAACTCAACAAATCGATATATCTGGATTAAATGTAATAATTCATTTCATTAATCTGATCTGATGAGTAGACAATTGATTTTTTTGTATCAGTTTTCTTGGAAATGTATTAGAAATCTGCTTTGATGTTTAAATTGTTCATTGGTATTTCGTTTGTGTTCTGATAAGGACAAACAATCAGACTGGCAGAAAAATATTTTCTTTCTATGCCGTAAATGTATCCAAAAGTTCAAAGTGCCTGCCTTATTCTTGTTCAGTCATTTTAATCAGGTCCAGTTTTTATTTTTTCTGAGCGTCGACTTTGGTCCCAAGTTTCTATTCCAATAATATCTGACTTAGAGATACTAAAGGCAAAAAGTAGTTTACATCAATATCTTTTCTCGAAAGCTGGATTCCAAAAGCGAGATTGAAAAATCCGTCTTCATCTTCCCACTGAGGTTCTGCGAACTTCTTTGTCAGATTAGATAAGATATCAGCCATCCCTTTTTCTGTAAGCAATTCTTTCTCTTTGATCTTCAGTATCGCGAGTGAAATTCTGTAGAGTATCTTTTGCTTCTCAAAGAGTAACGTGTCCATTATCCTCACCACAATGTTGAAAGGCATTCCAACAGTTCCAGTAAATAACGTCATCCACCAATTTACCGCGAAATGGATGCTTTCCACCTGATTGTTGGCCTAATGATTTTTTATAGGAGAGAATTTTGAAGCATATCTCTTACAAAATGTGTCCACAGCTTGGGCATATGCGACTTGGTCAATTCATCCAATATCACCAGCTGACGGCACACCGATTTCAGGTCTTTATAATAGTTCAAAAGGTCGTAGTTCTTCATGAGACTGATCATAATCCAGAATGCCTCCTAAACTCATTGCATAGTTTAGATAAACAATGACAATGATAATTAACATACCTCGTCGTTGCAATACAAGACCAGCACTGCGCAGATATAATTCAGCCCTTGGCAGTATCCCATTTCTTTATAAACCAGCGAGACGGCTGTAAGCACCTTCTCGAGACTCTTTTGTCCAGGATCTTCTTTGTTCTTAAAAAAATAGTGCTCTGGGAAAGTCCTTGGCACGTCCTTTGCAATTTCTTCTTTGAAAGGAACGACTTCGGTTTTTAGCAGTTCCTACGAAGAAGAAGGTAATTATTCCTTAACAATGTTGAGTATGTTACCGCGTAATTGATATCAGGGAAGGCTTTCTTCACGGATTCAATATCTGCTAAAAGAGGCCACACTCTTCCACGCAGAGATTCGGGAATTCCTTTTCTAATCCGCTCTTTTACTAGTATATTAAAGAATTGTCAGGCCACTCTTACATTTTGAATCTTGTTTCTGTATTAATGTTTGCAGGTTCGGCATCATTTTTCTCCATTTTTCAATTCTTGCGTTGTCTCGTTTTTGCAAGTTCTTTAATTTTTGTTCGTCGACTTTCCTGCGAATGAGATTGGTTTAATATATCAAGATTTCGAAGCATCATTCATACTTTCCCTCTGCAGTCACTTTGAAACCATAGCGATCAAGTTGCTGGTCCTCTGTTTTTTCTGGGCTCTTTGATATGGAGTTATAGTGAGGTGAAAAGTAGCGTTAGTTACTTCAGCTTTAGTAACCATGACTTCTTTTTGATTTCTTCAGGCTTGAATTGAGGATTCCTTGAGGATAGGCGGATAGCTCAGGAAAATTAATTTGACAAATTATCAAGATAGATGAATCTATTTGAATGAGTAGTCCCAAATTTTACATTAGTTGGAAAATACCCCCTCTACGAAAAATTCAAAGACGTTTCTTCTACCCAATCTTTGCCATTCTATTGAATAAGACAGGACTATTAGAGAGCGGATTGCTTCAAGATGTGGAAATTCCGCTTTCATATCTCTCTTCAATATCGCATCGGAACCCAGTTGTTATTCAATAAAGGATAAACTGGTAGATGAGTGTCTGGTAATGGGATACTATAAGAAAGGAGCTTGAAGTACGTTAGTTCCTAAAGCCAATAAATTATGTTTATGCTTTCTTTCTCTCTTTTAGCCAATCTTATGCAAAATAAGATTGTGTGAAATTTGCTGAGCTTGTTATGAAATCGGGTTCCAAGAAGCAACTCTTGAAAAGTGGCTAGAGAGGAAAACCTGTTATTTTTCATGGACACGTTCTCCTGATGAGGTTTTCTTTCAATTTATTACTCAATGAAGGAAAAACATATGCTGTATAAACACAAAAAATTTTCTATCGATGATGTCAACATACCAAAAACGAAAGAATGAATAATTTATAAGTGAATGTATTTGAAAATCCTACGAAAAAAGCCACGCGAAATCATCACAACCACTATGAAAGCAAGAGTCTGAAATTAGCGACGTTGCATTCTCGAAATTTCGAATGAGTTCAGACTGCAAAAATCTCCAGAAATAAAGGGTACATGCTTTAATTTAATTTTTCCATTTCACCCTCAATTTCCATCGACTTTTTCATAGGGAGCTCTTTGGCTCGGACTATCTCTTCTTCCATCTCAATAAAATTATAGTTTCCTTGATCATCAAGTCCAGCAATCCACGCATCACCCTCAAAACCGAATGAAAGTCTGAGTAAATCGTCATAAAGGTCTTTACCTATCAATTACGACTTATTGATTTTGAAATAGTAAACAATTTTACTCAGTTCGGGTTTTTCATCAGTCTGTTCGTTTATCATAGTGCTGCTGTTGTCGAGAAACGTATGCCTTTGCTTTCTTTTAGCTAATTCTTTCTCCTTGACGAATTTAAGGACTCGGTAACTCCAAACTTTCTGAAATAAGTCATCTGCTGCTACTATGGCCTGACTGTATTTGTAAAAACTCATTCTTGGTAAAATACCTGCAGATATTTAGATTATAAAAATTTCATTAGGAAATATTTTAGAATACTTTCTTATTCTTTCTTCATTAGCTTTGATTAGCCGCTTGTTGCTTTGGAAATTCAGTATAGAAATTCAATAATTTGCGGAAGGGCTTTTATAGAATAAATTTTTTGGAGCAATAAAAACTCCTCGCACTGACCGATTCCTCGTAATCTGTTTTTAATTGAGAATGAAAAAGTTTTCAATTTTTAGAATCTTTATTGTGAACTATTCGAATGATTGCGACCGTATTCTTTGTTCTCAAGGCCTGGCAAATGTTAGTTCAAGCATCTGTGGCAAAATCGGTAACATCCTGGTAGAAAGAGTTCATTTTTCGCCACTCCAGCTGGATACTGAGTCCAACTTGAATAGAAAGTAGCTGTTTTGTCTTGGCTCTTAGTTGTTGCTCGTATTTAACTAAATACTTCGAATGGTGATCACTAAGCTGTCATTGATCTAGTAGATGTGAATACTTCCTACAATTTCTCTGCAGTAATCATGAATAGATTTAATTTTGGAACAGCGCTTCTGTGCGATTAATTGGAAGCTTAACAAGTTCCATAAACATTGAAGCTTAGCCATGTAAATAATTCTCAAAGAAATTATATTCTGAGAGAGGTAGTTGATAATGTTCTGCTCTTTATTAATCGTTTAGAATAGGAGAAGAAGGATTGGAGATTCCTTAAGCTAATGTTTATGAGATTTGAATTACTAAATAACTAAACAACAAACGAGGCCCAACTTTCATTTTAAATTGTCTGGTGACAAGATGAATGTAAATTTCTTATGGCGGCATTCGCCTCGAGCTTAGCTGTTAATCAATACGTTTTTATTGGCAGTTCGACTTAATCATTTGACATAAAGAGGGAAGCTGTTCCCGTGTTGTTCTTTCATTTACCGAAAGTGAATATAGAATTGTTTTTCTTACCTACATTTAATTGTGAGAAACAGAGAACATCATACATTTCTAAATTGTTCGTTGTCTTTCTGATATAACACCTTAAGATTGTTTCTAACTCCCGAGCTATGAATCCTCGGTAATAACTATCTTCAGCGGTGTTTTATGATCCGACTCTCTCTGCTGGGAATTATTGGAATTGTCTCGATCGAGGACCACAGTACCACCAGCTAGATTTAAATAAATACTTTCGAAAGAGAAATAAATGTACTTTTGCTGCGTCTTGCTGATCTCACAGACTCTGACTCGGGATGGGCATCCCGGCCACTAACCCTTAGTGTGCTCACATGGAACGTTGGACCTCGCAGCATCATCGAGTCTCTGAGCAGATTTTGTTGGAACACGCTCTTTCTATCGTCGGTAAGTTTCAGCAGTTTCTGATCCAGGCTCTGAGACTGATCCGTCAAAAAGAGCAAGCAAGGCGATTCCGCAACGAGGATTTTGGTTTTGGAATCTTCGGGCATGATAACAGCGAAATTGTTGTATCTTTGTGTGGCTTCTGGATTTTCTGACTCTCCATCTGAGTATTCAATGATAGCTTGGCCTAATAGACAAAACATAAGGGGTTGATTTCAGAGGACATTCCAAACCTCTTAAAAAGACTGCTCCGTTTGAAACATCGAGCTTTGCACCTTTCTTCACTCTCTTGAAGAACATATCTGATAGCAGTGCGTTGAGCTTCGTTCGTTCAAGTTGAGACAGCGGCTTTAGCTCATCAGGATGGACTTTCGTGAAGAAATGGAGACTCTCCCTCCAAACAAACTCTTCTAGCTTTGATATAAAAGCAAACCTAATAAGCACACTATTAACTCATATTGAATATTCACCTTCTTATCAAGCTTCACTTTTTCCTTTATCAATGAGAGATCCATCGCGATGCCTGTGACAACACTATCAGCGAGGAAACCTGGTAATTTTCGATTTAATTGGGTCATTATCATCAACAATACCTGTCTCGTATCTCATCGTGTTACTAATGAGATGATGCGTCGAAATGACAGCTCCCACTCCCTTCTTCTCTTTGAAAGTGTTTGAAACGCACTTGCAATATTCCGTTCCGACTCCTCTGGTGATAATAAACAGCTTCGAAGCTTTTTGTCCTTCCTAAGAACAATTATGTTGTCAAGAATATCTAACAATATTAATATTATACCTTCATCATCCAAGCATCCTTCACAACCTCTACTTCAGTGGATATAGTAACTAATTCGTTGATTTCTTCATCAGTGAAGAAATTAAAGAAGGGCAGCGTCTTCAAAAATTGTTTTAGCGGAGGCTGCTTCCATTCTGGAGTGTATTCATTAAGTGTCTTCACAAGCGTATCCAATCGTTTCTTGAGTACCATGAATTCTTTTTCGTCGATTTGCCCACGTGCATGAGTCTCCTCGACAAGTTCTAATAGTGATACGATGCATATTAGCTCGTTTTACATTAGAAAAGCTAATGAACCTTTTTGGTGAGTGAGCACACTGTGCGCTGCCTTCAAGTTTTGAATAGATACGGTAATCTCAGGGAAGCTGACGGTGATATAGTTATGCAAGTAATCTTTAGCCATTTTCCTGTTTTCTTCGCTCTCTTTTTGGATGATCAGCATAATCTCCTCAGGAATCGGGAACGACGAAATCATCTTTTCCACTTTCTCGTGCGCCATCAGGTAAGTAGAGATGACATCGTAAGCGGATAGAAGTTGGTTGACGAGATTCTTTTTGGCGTATCGGCCAAGCACGGGGACGTTTTTGAAGAAATGTAGGATACGGATGTAAAAGTCATCGAGGAATGAAGACGAAATGAAATCCCATGAATTTAATGGGTATGCGTCATTGTCTAGATCCCAATTCGCCGACTCGGTCAAGAGAATGTAGGTGTCGGGTTTGCATTGATTAACTTCAAATAAATGATAATAGACACCCTATGATCATTGTAGTATTGTTAGAAATAGATTCCCATTTGGTCGGCTATTACCTTCAACGTCATGATATATCTGTCACGCGCTTCGATAATGAGAGCTTCGTCAGAGTCATTCTCTTCGTCGATAGAGCCGACCGATCTTCGAACGAGGGGGTCAGCAAGGCGAGTATTGAAACCATCTGATTTGCTGCTTTCGGGAACTCTATAAAGTAGATGAAACGATTAAACTACATCGCAATGAAAATAAATTAATTACTTCATATAGAGAGAGCTGCTGCTTTCTCCAGTGTTTAATTTTTCTCTCTTCATTGCAGCTTCTCGGAATATTCTTCGGATTTTCGTGAGATTGTTTTCTTTTTTCTCGTTTTCTAAAGTGACTAGCGTATCTTTCGCCTGCTTAATCAAATCAACAAACGCTTTCCTTCCAACCATTTCTGAAACTTCATCCCAATCCGCATTTTGAAGGTACGAATCCGCTTTCAATTCTTTCTGGTACTCATTTGATTCTTCAAGGAAATATTCCATGAAGCTTATCATAACTTTTTGCTTGATTTGGCTTGTGCTTGCGATTCCCATCTTTTTGACCAAGTACCCCGTTGTCGTGCCATTTACTAAGTGCAGCAGTGATTAGATTACGGTGAACTCATATATTATCTCTTACTCAGCAGGGTAAGAATAGCACACCAAGTCATATCGAAAACAACCTATTGTAAGATAAGGTTTATGAGAAATTCATTAATTCCTTACGATTTGTCGCAGGTTCGCTGAGAAATCTTTATCCTTTGCAACTATCATGGAAAAGGCAATTCCAATCGCACCTCTCAAACCGCCATAGCTCAATACAGTGACCTTAACGAAGGAAAAGGTGTTTATGATACACAAATAATAATAACTATTTACCTCTCTCCAGTTAAGCCCGTAACCTTTTCTCTTGAGAATAGGCATCCACATCGAGATCACAACGAATCTTACAACCAGCATGCAGAGGTAGAGGTAGAGGACCTTGATATAATCCGTGGTTGTTAAGTCAAGGTCAAGTTCAGGTTCTTCGTTCAGAAACACTCTATTTCCGATGATAACTCCAGCCAATAAGAAAATGACCGTTTCGGCGCAATAAACAACGTAAGTCCAGAACGCATGAACTGCGTGATTAGATTCACGGCTGATTCGTGATCTTCCAAACGCAGCCATAAATAACCCAAAAGCAACAAGTGCGATGATTCCTGAGAGTTTGATACCAAAATCAAAGTTCTCTGCCATGAAGTACAACAGATAGCAGGAGAAGAAGGTGATATTGACGACAAGCACATGATCGTTAAAGATCTTTCGGATCCAATAAGCAGAAACAATTCCAAAGACGACCCCGAGCGCGACGCCACCCACTGAGAGTTGAGTAAACACGCTCACAATCTCCAATGGAGTCGATGACCCTCCTTTCGCTATTGAGGAAGAAATCGATAGCAAAACCATGCAAGTAGCGTCATTCAATAACGATTCTCCTTCAATGAGAGAGTTAAATTTTTTCGAGGCGCCGATTTCTTTGAGTAAGGCAATTACGGCTACTGTATCAGTACAGGAGAGGATGGCTCCAAACATATAGGCTTCGGACCATGAAAAGATGTCGTCATATCCGACAATGACCTTCAGGCAAAAAGCGAGGAGGCCTGCGGAGATGGCGACGCAGGGAACAGCTAGAATTATGATCTGGATGAACTGTTTCTTGAAAAGATGCCAGTCAGCGTTGAAACCAGACTCGAAAACCAAGACTGGAAGAAAGATGAGAAGAATACCATGAGGATCGACGTTGCTGACGATGTAAATGGCTTTACCAAAGACTCCTAATTGGTGATAGGTAAAACCCAGGGTAATTCCAACAATAAACACGAGAGGCGTGTAAGGTATACCGGTCTTCTTTTTTATCTCTCTAAGAATACCTCCTACAAGCAGGCCAGCAAACAAGAAGAAGACCACCAAGGCCTCAGCAGATGGGCCATGCGCTTCACTATGCTCTTCCGATCCTTCTTCGTGTTGCTGTAGAACTCGATACGTCTGTTTCAGCGTTTCTATCAAATTATTCATGGTCTATTGATTGTGATATTTATTAATTTTCTATTTCGACGAAATTTTCAAATTAGCTTTAGAGTTTATTCAATTTATCGACAGTTTATTTGGTCAAGTTAGAGAAAAGGTTTTTTGAGAATTAAGAGATAGGACTCCAGATAGAGTTTCAGTCATGGCAAGATCCACCTGAATATGAGCCGCTCTTTTAGAAATACGCATCCCCTCACAACTTATTTTAGGATTTCTCATAAAATTCGGCCGGCAGCTGTGACTTCCAATTTTCAATTTTGATGAAATTCCAGCTTTTTCAAGGAGCAAGGAACCTATGCACCCTTAATTTTGGAGGAGCTGAAAGCATATTTTGGAGTATTTATTTTTGGGATCGGTTCCGATGGGTTCTTAAAATTCGAAAGAAATATTAAGGAAGAATAAAATTTAACCTGAGAGAAGCAATGAGCTGGAATCCCGTTTTTCGTAAAATAATTTTCTAATAGTTCCAGGCAGCGTGACTCCTCAAAGATAATCAGGGATAAGAAGCTTGGACTAATTCTCTTCAATTTATACTTTTGTCGTTTCAAATTGTCTTAATGTGAAACTCATTTATGTGCTATTCTATTTTGAGATATTTCTAAGTTTCCAATTAGCTTGAAAACTTCAGTGCAACGATATACATATAGCCAAGCTGTAAGAAAATCTAAGGAAATTAGGACTCTAAAGCAATATGAACAAAAACTATGTGTGCATTAGCAATTTCTCATATGGTGAGAAAGCTACGCTTTTTCTCTAATGTTTGTGCAGCATACCATAACACAAGTAGAGAAGAGACACTGTATCATTAAACGAGTAAAAGGGATGTTTCAATCCAGCTTTACAATCCATGCTTTAATAGTTCGTCTTGGAAAAAAATATCTGAGACAAATATTCTTCAATAAAAAAAAACACTATCCTTGAAAATATTTTTCTCCTTGAAAGCGTCATAATCAAAGAGATATTCGAAAGAAATGCGGTTTAGCTTAGCTTTCTAATACTTATTATTACCATAGGCAATTAATGCTCATTCGTATCTATCATCTTCCTATTCTTCAGTTTACTAATTCAAACCGAAACCTCTATTTCGGCACATCCTCTTGAAATTCAAGATGTGGAGTTTTTTTTCAATTTCTCATGGCAAACCACGAGTTTCTATTAAACTAAGTTTCCGAATAAAAAAGCTCTTCAATAAATTTGGATAACTTCGCACTCACTTCGCAGATAAGAAGAAAAAATATGATAAATTCAAGGCTCATACACGTTTCTTGCAAAATGTTTGCTCCGATGATCTTTCTCCAATTCTTCCGACTAATCTCAGTTGCAAACTCCTTGGGATCAGAATTTGTTCAGAGAGATGGAATGACTCCAAATGCGATCTCCATAACTCCTTATGTCTCATATTGCAACAATTATCAGCCGGAGGTGTCAGCCGTCACTAATCCTGCTCCGACAACCCTTATAGGCGGTACTTCATACCAGATTCTCCAAGTACACTGTGTAAACTATTTCAAATACGAGATTGAGGAGGCAGATATTGGAACCACTTTATTCGTTGAACTCAGAATTGACGCATACCCAAACAAAGCAAAATTCAATCCTCTCTTCGCCTATAAAATTGGTGCTGTGCCTAATCTCTATTACAATTTTGCAGGGGCACTTGTCTTCGATGCTGATGGATATGATGCTCATGGTAACTTTTCAGCGCTTACCTATCACTGATATCTACCAAAGGATATTATAATCAGAAACTATATCACTACCTTCGCATTCGATCAAAGAGTAACCCCAATTTTCTCGCTGGAAACATAATGTAAATTGATGCGCTCTCATTTTTTTCACAGCAATGATGGATTAGTTATTTCAATATTTATCAAATCGCATCTGACCCGTTTACTGAGCCGTTCTATTACACAATAGCTATCGAGGGTTACGGTATACTCGAGGTTTTTTGCTTGTCAAATAAAACATACTATTAGAATACATTCCATGTCCGAAAGGCTGCTCGGGCTGTGGGACGTGTAGCACTTCAGGTATCAAGATCAAATGTTATTTTAGGCTTTAATTTATGTATATATTAGTCGGTGCATGCAAATGTTTAGCTAACTATGTCGATGAAGACTGCAGCAAGAGTATTCGATACCTTATAATTTGTTTGTGGCTTAATGCTCGAGAATCAGATGCAACTTCTTTGACCCTGGACTCTCAAGAAATCGTGGATGTTAGTGCTGGAAGTTGGGCATATGTGGTCTACCTAGCTACAGGTGAATTATCTGAGGCTTCTCAACTGAGATAGATTCCATTAGATCTCACGAACGATTTGGAGTTTAAACTTGAAAAGCAAGAAGGAGGAGAAACTATTATTTATATGAAAATTCAGAAAGATACTAATCTTTATCTTCCCAATATAAACAATTATGACGTTCAAAAAAATCTGACAAATTCTACTGGCGAGTTTATCACCACTGCAACTACCCTGGAGCTAAAAGAAACGGTTGGATATGTCATTATTGGTATTGTTGAACTCGTCGGTTGTTGTAAGTAATGCTTTCTTTCTATTGCAGGAATCAAGAACTTTGACTCTCAAAAACAGGCCAAGTTCACTGCTCTGGTTTCTCAAGCATGTAAGCCATTTTCTTTAATTTATCGAAACTAAGTGTGTCATCATCAAAGCTGGAGGGATTTCTACCCTCGAAATTATTGTCTACGTACTCATTGGATTGGCCGCGCTTTCTACGGTGATTTGTATCATAAGCACAGTGATGAAATGTAAGCCAAAGCACCTTACATTTTTAACAAATTCACTCGTATGTAGATAAAGAACAAAGAAACATACAACGAATTCGAGTGATCCACCGCGAAAGAGTATTTTCTTCCGACTGTTTGGTGTTAATAAATGATAATTCGCAGCTGATGGCTCAAAAACTAACCAGCGATGAAATAAATAGGTTCATTCCAAATAAGCAATATCAAGATTGCAATAATAAATTCGACCCGACGTAAATAACACATAATCCTTCTCTCAATCGATTTCCTCTTTTTAGATGCACGATTTGCCTTGAAGAATTTGAACCACAGAGTGCCGTTCGACAGATAAGTATATGTGAACATATTTTCCATGAGAAGTGCGTTGAGGCTTGGATTGAGAGAAACCAGGTAACTTCGCGTATAAACCCTTATCTCATACAAATTTAGTCTTGTCCAAACTGCAAACAAGATCTGTTTCGTGAAGAATTTGAGAAGTTTTTTGCTGATCCAGAAGAATATAAGAGAAAGAAAGATGGTGCTGATAAGAAAATAGCTGATGGGCCTCTATCTTCAAGAAGGATTCTTCCTGAAAGGCCTGAGGAACGACACAATATTTTTGAAGAAGAATCGAAAAATGGCGATGAAAGCAACCATACGCAGCTGCGATCACCAGAGTCGTCGAGTTATCAATTGGTCAGCATGAATCCTTACTTCTCGCCAAGGCGAATTCTGCCGACTCGTGTACTTAATCTTGCCACAACTACGTATACGGGTGGAATGACAGAGGTAATAGTTAGAATCGAGTTATCACTGAATTAATGGTATTTTGGAATAGGATAGTGATACGTTGAGACAAAGTGAAAGATAATCAATTCAGTTTGGAAACACTATATTTGAAAATCTTTAAGAAGTAACTACTGACTATTGAGTTATTAAACTTTCGTTTTTTATTGTTTATGAAGTCAATCGATATCTCCTTTTTCTATGAAAATTAGTTGTTGTTTGTACTGAGTTAGTTGTTTGTTTTCAATCTGTATATTAATTGCTACTTTTTATTTGCTTAAAATGGATCTCAAAAATAACGCTACATTTTGAAATCATTTTTCAGGATAGCTTTAATGAGATACGTTGAGACTACTCAAATTCGTATTCTAGGTTGACGACGTAAAAGTTACAGTATCTGAAAAATGCAGCTCATTTTACGGTGTCTGTGAAAACTAATGAAAAAAATAAAATCACTTTCGAGGAAGTCGTCAAGAGCTGAGCTGAACCAGAAATAAACAACATTGTGTAATTATTAATGCAAAACATGTAGTGAACTTTATATTTGGCTATCAGAGACAAGATATCACCATTTGATAAAAAGCAAAAAGGAAGTCGTCAAAATGTAAGAAAAATCGGTTTCAGACGAAATTTGAGTTAATCAAGAGAACGTTGGCTCGTTTAATTGGGCGATCGATGGAACTGTGGCAAATATTCTTTGATGACTGAAAATAAAGATTAGAAAAAGAGAACAGAAAGAATAATCGATAAAATTATCTTGAGAAATGCTCCTTCTATATCTATCCAATCAAACCTTGCTGAGCGGTATCGAATCTACAATGTATATTCTAAGAATCATTACCACAATAAAGATAAAATGGAGTTGCCCCATCTTCATCATTGAAAATTTTTTATGATAAAGCTTGTCAAAGTAACTCTTGCATTGAATCTCTCGATAGTTTCATTAGGAGAATAGTACTTCAAGTGAGAGGAGACTAGCCAGAGGCCACATCAAATTGATTCATAATAATTTCATAATTAAAAACCAGAGCGAATCATAATTTGTAGTAAAGTCAGCAGATCTCTTTAAGATTAAAAAAAAACAATATAGTTTATTGTTAATCAAGAGTGAGTGACATATCCATGCAGCCACAAAAGAAACAGCTCTTCAAAGTCATGCTGCTGGGGGATGCAGGGTAATATTTTCCATTGTTTGATGTGTAATTTTGTTACATTAGGACTGGAAAATCAATGATCATGAACAGGTTTGAACCTTTTTGCTTTTCTGATCTATAACTCACATGGATTCAATGGGTTGAGTTAGATATGCGAATGACAAGTTTAGTTCGCAATATAAGGCAACAATTGGAGCAGATTTTATGACAAAAACCGTCCTCACTGATGAGCGTTTAGCGACATTGCAGGTTTCTAAACTCTATTCATCTTCTCTCTCTCAGCAGTTTATAGATTTGGGATACTGCTGGACAGGAAAGATTCCGGAGTTTAGGTAAAATCAACTCGAACTTGATGATAAATAAGCTGTGTACAGGGACCGCATTTTATAGAGGTACCGACTGCTGCGTTTTGGTGTACGATGTTACACAACCACACACACTTGAATCATTGGCAGAGTGGAAAAATGATTTCATCATACAATCTGGAATAGCTGAAGGAGATGCTCGCTTTGTTGTTCTAGGTAACTTACATTCTTTTTAGAGAAATCACCTGACCTAATTTTTTTTTATTAGGAAATAAATCAGATGTTCAAAGCGAAATCAGAGTAACTTCAGAAATTCATTTTGATCTCTTAATCTTACCAATTTATATTCGAGGTTGACCCTGCAAAAGTTGAGCAATTCTGCAGCACGCTTCCAAATGCAGTACATTTTACGGTGTCTGCGAAAAATAATGAAGGACTGACAAACGCTTTCGAGGAAGTTGTCAAGATGTGTGACAAACCAGATGCTGACGAATTTAAGTAAATAAAACTAAATATTACTATGTATAATTGATCGATAGCGAAAAACCTATTGTAATGGAATTCACAGAGCCAGAGCAAGATCATTATGGATGGTGGGTGATGGAAATGTGGAAAGGATTCTTCGATGACTGAAACTACTATTAAAAAGAGGAGGAGATGAATAATTGATATAATTCATATTTCAATTTATATTCATTCTACCAATCTCTAACCGAGTTATGCAAAACCTTATCGAATAAAGCATTCATAACTTAAGAATCGTTTCAACAATGACCATGAAATGATGAGGTCTCACATTTCATTATTAGAAATTATTAAAATTAGCCTATAGTTTCATTAGAAGAGTAAGACCAAAATAACGAAGTTAGTTACTCTCAACAGGAAGACTTCCAGAAACCACTTCAAATTGCTGAGTAATCAACTGCGAACACGGCTGGAATGACACAGATAATAGTTGGCATCGAGTGATCAAATGACAGATGATCAATTTAGCTTTGAAACATTATTTTTGAAAATTGCTAAGAAGTAACTACTACCAGTAAAGATTATTCAAAATTTCATTTTTATAGCACCCATAGATATTTCTTTTTTCTATGAAAATTTGTTTTAGTTGTTGTTCACATTAAGTTGTCTGTTTATTTTCAATTAGTAGATTAATTGATTCAATTTTTGGGTGTTTATAGAAAGCCGACAATGGATTTAAAAAAATAACGCTATATTTAATATCATTTTTCCTGGCTATTCAACTTCGATTTTCTATAGACAACCAAGAAGTTGACGTCTCCATCATAATTTATGAACTGAGGCAACAGTTAATTCAACAAATCAAAAAAGAGAGAGAATCGCATTAATGAGACACGTTGGGAACTTACTGAGAACAAATGAACGGAACATGGCGTTTTATCAAACATCACCATGCTAAAAGACTGAAAAATGATTGAGATATTTATCGTGGCTTTGTTTTTCAGCAATTAGATCCAGAAAAATGACTTAGAATCTTGAATCTGAAGTGGTCTGGAACGTACTCCGCTGATAAATTTTTCCTCGCTGCAATTTAAATACACGTACATGGATTATAATAATCTATTTATTTTGTTAATCAGAATTGAGTGGCCTATCCATGGAACCGAAAAAGAAACAGCTCTTAAAAGTTACTGGAAAAACAACGATCATGAACAAGTTTAAACATCTTTGTTTTTCGCATCGATAAATTGCATTGATCCAATCTATTGGGCCAGATATATGAATGACCAGTTTATTGCGAAATACGAAATGACTACTGAAATACATTTTCTAACTACTCTACTTATTTTTCTCTTAATAGTTGATACCTGGACACCAAAAGCTAGAGAGTTTAGGTAGCGGCAACTCGCACTTGATGATAAATAAACTTTACATAGTTTGCCGAAAAACTGACTGTTGCATTTTGGTGTATGATATGGCAAAAACAAGCACATCTAGGTAATTACATTCATTTTAGAACTCACCTTAACTATTTTTGTTGTTAGGAAACAAATTGAACAGTGAAACCAGAGTAACCTCAGAAATTCGCATCTTTTGTTAATATCTGATCCTCTTCAAATTCGTATTCTAGGTTGACCCTGCAAAAGTTAAACAATTCTGCAGCACGCTCCAAAATGCCGTTCATTTTACGGTATCTGCGAAAAATATGAAAAGCCTGACAAAAAGCTTTCGATGAAGTCCTCAAGAGATGTGTCAAACCGGATGAAGACGAAATTGAGTAAATCTAGAAAAGATTGACTTGTATAATCGATCGATAGCCAAAAACCTATTCCAGTCGAGATCATAGATTCGGACCCCCATAAAGGATGGTGGGTGATGGAACTGTGGAATGGATTCTTCGATGACGAAATCTAAAGATTAAAAGAGAAGAAGCTGAAGAGGATTAATATTTGAATTTATATTTATTTTTATCAGATTATGCGAAATCTTATCAAATATCAAATAAAGCAATTCATTACTTAAGAATCATTCCCAACAATGAAAATAAATGGAATTGCAATGAAGTTTCAAATTCCATTATTGGAAATTATTATTATTTAGCCGATGAACGAAAATCTCGCATTGAATCTCTATAATAGATTCATACTTAGAGTAAGATCAAAATAACGAAGTTAGTTACTACAGGGAGACTGGCCAGAACCCACATCAAATAGCTGAATAATGATGCTATAATTAATAAAAAGAAAAGCAAATCATCATTTGCAGGAAAATCATCTGATCACTTCATGATTTATACAAAATTTAGTTTATTTTTAATAGAGAGTGAGTGACAGATCCATGCTGTTGAAAAAACAGAAGCTACGCAAAGTCGTCATTCTTGGAGATACAGAGTATCGATTTAAGTTTCATTATGTGTAATATTGCTATCAGGACAGGGAAGACGAGCATCATTGATAGGTTTAAACAACTTTCCAACAATTCATGAGACATATACAATCTGTTGATCTAGATATGTGAATAACAACTTTAGTTCAGCTTACAAAGCAACTATTGGAGCAGATTTCATATCGAAGGAAATTGAAACCGACCAAGGGTTGATGACTTTAATGGTTTCTAATAGCTCAATCATCTCTCGGGCTCATTAGTTCATAGATTTGGGATACGGCTGGGCAGGAAAGTTTCCGGTACCTGGGTATCAAAGCAATCCAAACTGGTTATGTAAAAAATAATCCGTTCATAGGGTTTGCGTTTTATCGAGGCTCTGACTGTTGCGTTTTGGTGTATGATGTAACAAATCCAAATACCCTTGAGTCCCTGACAAAGTGGAGAAACGACTATCTCATGCATTCTGGATTAACTCAAGAGAAAGCTAGGTTTGTGGTTTTAGGTAATTTACATCCGTGTTAAATATCACCTTTTCTTTTTCGTGAGCAGGAAATAAATCGGATTCTAGCAGTCAGGCCAGAGTAACCTCAGAAATACACTTGGATATCTAAATCTACTCAAATTCGTATTCTAGGTTGAAGGTGCAAAAGTTGAAAAATTCTGCAGTACTCTCAAAAATTCGGTTCATTTTACGGTGTCTGCGAAATATCCTGATTGCACCCGCCTGAACAATGTTTTCGAGGAAGTTGCCAGAATGTGTGGCACATCGAATGAAGACGAAATTGAGTAAATATAGATCACGTTGACTTGTATAATCGATCAATAGCACTCTCTTTTCAGTGAATACAGTGGATATCACAGAGTCGGATCCCCATAAAGGATGGTGGGTGATGGACCTGTGGAAAGGATTCTTTGACTGAAATTCAAGATGAAAAGATAAGCGGGCGAATAATAGATATAACTAATATCTCAATTTATCTCTATTAGACAACTATCCAAACCGATTTTTTGTGGAATATGTTTAAATCTTCAAATCGTATATGTAAGAACCATTGTGTACCAGATAAATGTGGGTGATGAGAAAGTCCAGAGCCTGAGAGTTCATATCTTCGTCGTTTGTAATTAAATTACAAAGAGAATCTCACAATGAAAAATAGAACAGACAATATCTGAAAACTTTGGAAAGATAACAAACTGTTTCACTCTCTAAACCAAGGAGTCTCTAGGATAGACCCAAATACCCTCCCCTTTGTAGTTTTGGGTAAATCAACTTTATTTCAGCAGTCAACCTCTTTTGGGAATAGGAAATAAAAAGGATATGAAATCCAAGTAAATAGAAAAATTATTTTTAGTACTGATGAAGTAAATTTTGCAGAAGAAAAAAATTCTGTAATACTTTTGAAAGCGCATCTGATTTTGAGATATCTACGAAAATGATGAAGTAATGGATGTTGCTTATACGGAAGTGATCCGCATATGTGATTTTTCCTTCAAAAGTAACTATGAAATTGACATTACTTTCTTGTTGCATCAATTGTTCGCAATTGTGCTTCACCTTTTATTATTTTAGACCACTCCTCTCAAAGGATCGTGGGTGTTGGAGTTATGCAGTGAAGTTTTAACTGAAAAGAAGATATACTCAGTATAATCATTAGTCATGCTACTAGAAACAGATATCATCATCCACATTCACAAAATGTGTAATTAATCATTAAGTGAATGACCAACTCTCGAAATAATGCCGAGAAGGGGAAAAAAAAAGGAAAAAAAAGGAACCCAACAACTAATTCTGTTTTTATCCCATTATAAAGCTAGTACAATCATGGCTAATGGCTTCATCTAACAGCTGCTACATCTATAAATTCGAGTTTTATGAGAGGCTAAGCCTGCGTTGCAAGCAAACAGAGAAGAGCACTCTAAATTGGGTTTAAACTGAAAAAGTCTCATAATGTAGATTAAATTTTCTAAAAAAAAAACCAAAATGTTGATTTTATTAAATTATTAAATGCGTTTGATAAATTCGATAACATCCATACGGTTACAGATACTAACTCATCTACCTACAGTACAAGCTCCAAAAACTCAACGTGCTGAGTGTGTTGATTCTACATAGCTGCTTTCTATTAAAAAGATAAAGAAATAATTTCTTACCTCTTTACGTTTTAGAGAAGAATCTTAATTACATAGGTTTAATTTCCTCCAAAACAAGTCTTTCAAGGTCAATCTTATGTTCTGAGACGTCAGATGAGATCTTCCCATTGAGACTTGATATTAAGGACGATGAGGACTTCCAACTCATTTGTTATCATGGCAAAAAGTAAAAATCCTGAATTAAACCTTGATATTGGTTCCTATTTTCTTATTTTGAGGTGCGCTTGAGTCTAAATGAATTGGTAGTGTGAGTCCATGAATCACTCTGCCTTTCCAGAACTTCATGAACTGAAATAATGGGATTTTGAAGATGTAATAGACGTCATCACAGGTTTTACTTTAAACCCAAAAATAGAAGTTGCTTTGCTTTTTCTATCAATGCAAATTGGAATTTATATCAGAAATATATTTTCTATTATGCAGCACGAAATAAACGCTGAATCATTAATGTCAGAACAATTAGCTTTGGAAAGGAAAAACCTTTCCTTTGATATTGAACGATTGGGAGAATATTACTACGGTGGCAAAGAGCAATATGCTGAAATGAAACGGCTCTACAAGGCACTCGCAGAAGACCCTATCCTTCGTCACGACCCTAACTACACAGGATTATCGAGGGCCGACCGCATGGTGGAATCCTACAAAAGAACTGCGAGACTGCATCAAATTGTCAACATTATCGACGGCGAAACGAACTCCAAAGTTTTATCGTTACTTCCTGACATTCCAAACGCTAATCTCCATGGCATAATGTTCGTCCCTACTCTCATAAACCTCGGAGCGAAAGCCCAAATCGAGAAGTTCCTTCCAGATTCTCTTTCCCTTCGAATTTTGGGCTGCTATGCTCAGACGGAGATCGGTCACGGGTCTGATATTCAATCGCTTGAAACCACTGCGACCTATGATCCCGAGACAGAAGAATTCGTTCTTCATTCTCCAACGATCACTTCAATCAAGTTTTGGCCCGGAGAATTAGGACTCACAGCCAACTGCGCTGCTGTGTACGCTAAACTCATTGTTAAAGGCGAATGTCACGGAGTCCAAGTGTTTATTGTACCGATCAGAGACCTTGATACACATAAGGTGCTCCCAGGTCTCGAAGTTGGAGATATCGGTGCGAAATTTGGATACGCTACTAAAGATAACGGTTTTTTGCGCTTCCACCACTACAGAATTCCAAGAGAGAACATGCTGTCAAAATATGCTAGTGTGAGTAAAACAGGTGAGTTCAAACAGAAGGGAAATCCAAAGATCGCCTATGCTACGATGATGAAAGTTCGCCTCTTCCTCGTGTGTTACTCATCCTACGGACTTGGACTCGCAGCGACAATAGCCACGAGATACTCGATCGTGAGAAAACAGTTCAGAGGATCGGATGGCAAGGAGAGGCCCATCCTGGACTACGAACTACAGATGAACAAAGTGATTTCTCAAATCGCGACCTCCTATGCCATGAGTGTGGCTGGAAGGAAGGTGAAAAACATGTTCATGACGATGATGGATAATATTCAAACCAAAAATGACTTCTCTTTGATGATGGATCTTCACGGTCTGCTGTCAGGATGCAAAGCGTGCTTCACATGGGACACACTCTCAGGCATGGAGATTTTGCGACAATCTTGTGGAGGACATGGATATCTAGAATCGTCAGGATTTACAAATCTTATCCAGCATGCTGCTGCGAAAGTCACGCTTGAGGGAGATAACACCGTCATGCTGTTACAAATGGGGAGATATCTCATAAAATCGCTCCAGAGAGCGACTCAAGGAAAGAAAATCGACGATAACGTTGCCTATCTCGAGCATGCTCACGAACTGATGCAAGAGCAGTGTCCGGCCAAATCAAAAGACGATTTTGATAATTTAGAGCTCGTTTTGAGGGTTATGCAGGTATCTGCTGCGAGTATGCTGATTTCTACCACTAATGAAATGCTCAAATACGCAGAAGCAGGAATTCCACCGAAAGAAATCTTTGATGTCAAAACCGGTCTATTGATTTTCGATGCTAGTAAGGCTCACACTTACTGCTTCACATTCAAATCCTTCATGGAATCGCTTAAAGAAGCAGATGAAGAGACAAGAAAGGTGTTGAAGAAACTCTGTCTTCTCTACGGAATCAATAAATTGCTTGAGAATGCAATTGGACTCGCTGAGAGTGGATATTTTGCGAAAGAGCATTTCGCCATGCTCAAAGCCAAAAAAAGCGATCTTCTGGCCTCGCTTCGGCCTGATGCGATTGGGCTTGTTGATGCGATGGCGTTTGAGGACAGCGGACTCAAATCGGCTTTGGGAAGGTACGATGGGAACGTGTATGAGACCCTTTACGAATGGGCAAGTAAGGCTAATCCATTGAATAAGGAGGATCCTAACCCAGGGTTTATGAAATACATGAAACCTATCATGGGAAAGAATGTATACACACCGAAATTATAAGATAGATGAGAACTGCAGAACTCATTTATGTTAAAAACTAATTGAAATATGAAATAGGTCAAGATTCTATGGTAACAATTGATCAGATTAAGGCTTATTAATTCCAGATCTGCATAGCATTAATATGAAAGTGATAACGTTATTTAACAGCACACACATTTTAGAAATTCATTCTCTTCTAGAAAAATTGAAATATTGAGATTTAGGAATCAAATAAAACATTCGTCAATAATATCGAAATTCTTTTGAGTACCAATATTGAGTGCTGCATTGAAATAAGGTTTTCCAGAATGAATGGGATTCCAACGATACAAGACTATGAATAACTAGTCATGAACTGAAATAATATTGAAAAGGCTCCGAGTCTAATTGTTACTCGAGATGTAAACAGTGAGTATCTACAAAACTATTTTCTGTAATATTTTGAGAGTGCTCCTACGCACCTACGCTCATGGTTCAAAAAAATTAAAAAATTCTTTCAAACGAACTTAAGCAATTTCAATTTGCATACCTCATCGATATAAACAATACATACGCATCTGCTCACGTAGTTTATTAATTATTTATTTTTTTTTTGATAAGAGTTATCTTTCGAAAAGCTTAACTCCCTTTCCCAATGCTGTTTCCGAAGATGTCGATCTTGCCTGGTCCTAACCAACTCATGAGCTCTTTTTAATTTCCTTTAAATAGATCTTGTACTAATTCATCACATTCGGGAGTTATCAATCCGCGTTCTAACGAACGCAGTTGGGTTGTAAGAAAATCTTCTCCATTGTTTTTGAAATGTGAACAAGAGAAACGGTCATTAGTGGAAAGAGAATCCGATCTTTGCTCACGGATAGGACTTTGGAACCAATCAATGTTATTTTCTTCTCGAGTTTCAATCTTTTTCAACGTTATTAGCCCTCTCGTCATTTGATTATTTTCAGAATTTTGCAACGTTTCTCGATCTTGACGAACTTGATGCTCCTCGATTTCATCCTTTGCATCTTCGTTGTGAGATTCCAAAGGTTTATCTTCTTTATCTTCTTTGGTCAGATGTGCAATAGGAAGATGCTCTCCGAATTGCTCATCAGGGTGCATTACAAGAGTTTCGGACTTGGAGTTGTGCTGCTGTTTCGCTGAGATGCCCATTACTCTTTCATATTTGTTTAATATTTGAGAGCTGCAATTTTCATCTTGAGAATCAAAATTTTTGGGTTCTCTGATGTACACTTCAGACACATCAGATACCTCTACTGAGATCAAAGAATAGTAAAAATTATCCTGGTCTTGAGGACACTCGGGAGCCCATGACTGAGGCCTCGGCCGTGAAGGTCCCAATTTCTTTATTTTATTGAAGGTTGCGAGAACTTGGCTTTCTGTTAAAGGCGGTAGAGCCTGAGAATCGATAGCTTCTTCATCGCAATAAATAACGTCAAGGCTTTTTCTTACGCCATCTGATTCGTACACTGGTTGTGAAATGACTCGAGTATGCCGGTGTAATCGATTCGAAATCACATTAGAACTCTCTCCTGAGACTGCAGAAGCCAATTTATTTGTGCTGTTATTCATGAAATTAATGCCGACCAAGTCAGAGTGTCCACCACCCACTTCATTTGGATTTTCACGTTGATGTTTTTGTTGTATTTCACTAGAGACGTCTCTATTCACATTAAAAGGGTTGTAATACATTTGCAAGCCCTCTGTAAAGTGAGTAGGCAGAAAAGTTAAATAATTCTCCTTGCTTGGCTCATGGCCTTGGCCATTCATGTATTTTAAGAATGAACCAGGTGTTGTTTGATGATAGAAAGATCCAGCAACCGTGTCAAAGTACTCCATACGAACGGCTTCTGTGTTTTCTAATGTAAAGGTGGAAACAGCTAAAAAATTGAAAAAGTTTACCTGGTTCAAGAGCTATTTCTTCGTCTGAGAGAAATTTGGGTTGCACATATCCATCCAATGGTATCACGAAGGAATCTGTCTGTTTGGCCTGTGAGGGAGGTCAGATTCAGAAGGAAAATTATAGGTTACATGTTTTCTACAGGTTGAGCAGACTTGATTTCCCATCTATGTTGATTGCCTTATACACAATTTATTAATAATCTGAGAGTCCGCGTTCTTTGTGTTGTAAATTCGAGTACATCGATTGAAGTATCGGAACAAGTCTGAACTATTTTGTTTTGAAGAATCAACATACTTTTCAATGTTAAAGTCAAGTAATGATTAGCGTTCTCGTTTTAGTAATCCCAAATAATCAATATAGTCTGACATTTTCTCAACACTACATCAGCTAAGAAATACAATAGGTAGATGGATAAACTGAGAAAGATTATGATGCAAGCAGGGCTCTCTGCGTATTAATTCTATTAGGTGGTGATATTTTGTACTTAGATAGTCATTCTAGAAAGATTCGATCTTATTCAACGCTTTTGATCCCATCATTCACCAAGAAATATACACTGCTCCAAAATTTAGTGAGAACAATGAGATGTCAGAACCATTTCTATCGTGACACGTGGAAATTACAAAATTGTTATCTCATGGAATCTTCGAGATCAATCAAAAACTTTTCTTGAGCATTCTCAAGCTGGTGACTGTCATAGCAACATTTGGTTTCAAGTGTGAGCGCCAAAGCGAGTTTCATTTAGCCATTTCATTTAACGGCGGAAAGTTTATGGTGGCTTGTGAAGATACAATCGATAAAGCAGAAATTTCCAGATACTTACAAATAAATTAATTACGAATTCAAAAATCATTGAACACGTCGTCGTCAATGGCAGGTCTTTGCTACAATTTCGGCAAGCTACTCCTGGTTGTCGCTCTCATCGGTCAGGGTTATTTGACACTCACTACCCCACAAATCAGAGCGGACTGGAATAACAACGTTCAAAAACTGGCTAAAAATTATGAGAGTCTTCAGTTCTGGGGTCTTCTCATCCCATTCTCAGAAAGAATCGTCTTGGCCTTGGCTGGTATTCAACTCACCGCATTCTTCCTGCTCTTCTCAAATAGATTGAGCCTTGTCGCTTTATTGAACGTTCTTGCTCTGGTCCTCTTCACAATTGTGATGGGCAATCCGTCTCTTTACAAAACCTACGAAAATCAGCTTGAGACCTCACATGCTATGCTGAAATACTTGGCAACTATTGGAGGACTGCTTTGGTATATTGCCTACCCAGGAGAAGAAAAGCTCGCCAGAGGGAAGGTCAAGACTGAATAGAATGATAAATTTATGTTTTTAGATATGCTTGATATGAAATCTACAAAAGCATTTATCAGATTGTGTGTGTATGTCTCTCTGCATAGCTTCCGGTAACAAAAGATGGTTAAACTTATTCGCTTGAGATGGAGATATGCATATATCAATGAAAAATAATAAAGTCATTCAACATCGAGTAAGTTTTGAGAATATAGCTTTATGCTTCTCATCTTGCTAGCAGTATGTAAAAATTAAGCTATGATAGAAATTGACTTTGAGTATTTTCTCTATGTAAGACTTGGTTTATTGACATTACTTAATTATGAGAGCTCGTTCGACGTTAAATTACCAAAGAGCAACGTGATTTCCAAAAAGATCTACAGAATATATGCCTATGCCTATTGTCTGATATAACTTGAGGTATAAAATTGAGCTAAATGGTCAATAGAACATTAACAAAAAATAAAATAAAGCCATGATAATGCACAACATAAACTTCACGGAAATTCATGAAGGACATTATTGTCAGAAAGCAACATACTACCTTTCAAAAGTGAGCATTTTGAATGAAAATTTATATAAAAACAAATGAAAAGCTTGATTTAATATTAGTGGATTTAGAAGTTACTGCTCATCTAGAGCTTCAATTAAAGCATCAAATTGGTGATCCATGCTCTCCGTTTTCTCTCTTAACGTTTTAATCTGGTCTCTGAGAAATTCAAACTGTCTGCTCATTTCTTCGCTTAATGACTCGCTATTGGTGACTTGAATTTGCCTTTGAAATGAGATTAAAAACTCTTTTCACAATCTCCAAAAAGCTTACCTCTTAATGAATTTGAAATTGTCAGCGTGCACTTTGATTCTAACCACTGCAGTTCTACATATCACATCACCTTTGTTCGCTGGAATCAACCCTGCAGCAACCTTCCTTTGCGTAATTCCATAGCGTGCCATATTAGTTAGGACATAAGCCGCTTCTTCTTTCAGAACCGTTCTTAAATTCAGTCTTTGGATGACTGTTAAAGCCTGTATTGAAAAGAAAGTTAGAAAGCATGTAATCCCGCTTAGCTCACTTTATTCTCAGAGCTTGACAAATTTAAGATATTTGTGAGTGTAATAACCACCAAAGAGATGACTGAAGTTCCCCATATAGCCGTGATAAAAATAATTGCTCGCCCTGGGATAGTTCTTGGAAAATAGTCACCAAATCCGACTATTTAAGGCTCTTAGCTGAAACGAATATAGCAAGCTATCATTACCTGTTGTAACGGAGACAATAACGCACCAGACAGTATTTAAATAGTTTTGTATATCATACGGGTCGTTAAATTGCGCAATCGGTCTATTCAGGATGAAAAGTAAAGCATATCATATGCAAACAACGTATTACCTCTCGCACACTCGAAGCGCATAACCCAAGATCAAAAAGCTGAATATGAGCATGAATGTGATGACTTTAACAGGACTGACTTTCATAATGCACTTGAAAGTGAACATGAAACCGCTTTCTGCACCATACATGGAACTATAGAAATGACACGTGATGAGATCAGTCTAAATGGCTGTATCAACCAGATTCTCTGTGCCCTTGTTGATGCAAATCTGCTTTGCATGATCATAATTCGAATTGGAAGGTAAAGCCGCAAGAGGATCAGTAGGTAGAAGATGTCATTCAGATTATAGCTCAGTCCATTGTACCACGGGCTATCTGTATAGAATGTTATTCCTTATCGCAGTTAGCTTGGTGTAAGGGCGCTTTGAAGGAGGTTTACCTCTGAAGAACGGATAGGGTTGCAACAAAATCACGAAAATTTCGCTAAGAAGGCCCTTGTACTCACCAGTCGAGATCAAATCCGCTTTCTTTGAGACAAGATGTCTCGATTTCATAAATTTAATTGATTGCTGATAACGAAGCCACGTGAGAACGACTAGATAACGCGTATTAGACACACAAGTCTGCAGGTGATTTGAAATTCACTTAAGATTTTTGAGGAGACGAAGATCAACCAGAGCGCCACGTCTGTTTCCATTGCGTAAGTTCTCAGTCCCTCAAACTCTAAATCATACTAACTTGGATGATATTGAGAAGCGAAGAAGAAATTACTGCCATGATTGAGAGGAGAATACCAGAGATCGAGAAGAAGAGGAGCCCAAACTCTTGCATATTTAGCCTCGCGTATTCGTATTTGGAGATCCGACCATCCTCTAAGTTGCCACTATCGTCTTCATCATCAAAAAGGGTTCCGAACATTTTTTTATGTTTAAAATTGGATTCTTCGAGTCGAAGCATCTGATCGACACCGGATACAGCCTCTGTTTCTTTCTTTTCAGTGGTGTCAATTCGTGATGTGTGCTTATCAGCATGTTTTTCGTCAAGTCCTGATAACGAGCCGTTGTCTTTAATTCCTAAAGGATGTACTTGGCTCATTTTTGTGCCCGATTTCTTTCCTGCGCCTGAATTGTCGCCATTTTTCATTAGGCTTTCGGCAGCGTTTTTATTATTTGATAAGGAATAAAATGTTTAAACTTTTCGCACCTTGATTGAATTTAACTCCTTACTGTTCTAATCAAACCAGCAGTTTTAAAATTAGTTTCTTTAGGTACTCTTAGACGAAGATCTTTTGGATAGTAAAGATTACTGCCGAATTGAGCTTCTATTGATAGGTGATAACTCAAAGTAACTACAATGGGAAGCGGAGTAATATTTGCATTGAATTAATTAATATTCCTGACTGCTCTATAGAAAATATCATGTTCTCTCAATTTTGTGTACACTTTCCATTGCTGGATTTGTAGAACCACAATACTACTTACATGTCGTCTACAATCCGTTATTAGATGCAGGAAATAGTCTCGTAATGATCAGTTTCAAAAAATTAATCATGTATATCCAAAAAGTGAGAGAGAGAAAAAAAAAACAGAGCAAGTTTCTCAGATCTCGAAGAACCATGAATTGACTCTTGCCCCATCAATTAGGGATGCCAGAAATTAGTGCATAGTATTTTCCCAAGCGCAGTATAGAAATCCTTGATGAAAATGCCTGACAACTTCTAAATTGGAAATATTTTTGCGAGTTTATCCAGGGACTCCTTTTTATCCTGCGAGGAGTGGAAATAATTGAGAACAGCTCAGAGTTATGAGCACTGCTTCTTTGAACTGAGTTTTTTTTTAGTATTTCTGACTCAAAGTATCATAACTCAAAATGATTGGCTGAGTAACCAGGATATTGTATCACAGAATCTCAAGTATTGAGAAAAATCTATCGTTTCATCATGTTTTATCGTATGGAGTATATCAGTTGAGAAACAAATGATATTCCGATGATTGTCCTATTATCTTTCATAAAAGTTCATTGTTAAGCTCTCTCTCTCTTGATTTGGAATAAGTAACTGTACTGGTCCATCAAGTTGCAAGAATTGGTGGTGTTTCTTCACATATAACACTTCATTTTATTAAAAGCAGCATGAAGGACGTAGTAAAAGAGTTTTAGAAATTAGGATATGAAGAAACTCCTTAACTTTTTAAAATCTGACCAAGTGAAATATATTAGATATGGCAGATCCGATAAAAAATGAATAACACCCAGGATTTTAACGAAATTGTGTGCTGATGACTAGAAGATCTTTTGTGAAATTTTATGCAAAACGATAAATGCCGATATCGATTTAATTATCATGCTCATGAGTAAATTAGAAATAAAAATTTCGACTAATTTTCAAACTTATTCCTTACGCTTCATTGGACAATCAGAGTCCAATCAAATACATGAATGCTGCGCTGTCCTTACATTACTACGCACAGTTATTAGGCTCACAATGGTTTATAATTGTCCTGAGATGCATTCCAAACTTGATCAACATTGCTTAATTGATATTTCTCTATTAAGTTGATGATACTTTTCGTAGATTTTTGAGGAGATAATTTTTTTTCTTCTCAAAAATCATCTGTTGAGCTTCAGCTATTCCTTCATAAACCAGAGGAAAATTCATCTAATTCATTTTAAACGCAAGCTTTTCACATAATTAATTGCATTAGAATAAAGGTTTTTAATTATATATTACAGAATATTTAAATTTCAAGCATTTATTTACTTGAAGTTACGTCGAATGGCCAACAAATACTTGCTAACCTTCACCACCATTCTTTTTTGCCTGCTGTTACGTTGTGATTGCGCTGGTCCTGATTATGTGATCTATATATCGCCCAATATTCCCATGGTCAATTGCACGATTGGAACCAGCTCTTTGGGCACAGACATCATCGCGAAGACAGCTGACGCTAGTGGATACGACGTCGCGTTGATCAGGTGAAAAATGCATGCTAGTTCATCTCTAACTATGTTGTTAGCTCTATTGCGATTAGTGCGGGTTGGGCGGGTTCAAATTGGGTCCTTGTCTGCACAGATTGGGATTCAATGGTTGAAGCAACGCTTAATGGGACCGCAACCTTTGCGTCGGCTGGTATTCCGATTACCTCTGCTAAGATGAATCAAGGTCTCCAGTTCTCGTTGCCCACGTATTCCTCTGGACTGAAGATGGTAGCTGCAACCAAATCAAAAGAGGACTTCTGGTCCTTCCTCTCATCTTTCGAAACTTGGCTCTGGGTTCTCATCCTGGCCACCACATTTATAACCGGCATCGTTACATTCATTTTTGAGGAGCAGACCCTTTCTTGTAAGAATAGAAGGATCTGTATGAAAAACTTGGCTGAGATGCTGTGGCAAGCCTTCTCGAGTTTATTCTTCGCTTCAGAAATTCGATTACAAAAGTTCTCTGCTAGAATTATGTTTTTAACATTCTGGTTCATGGTCTTGGTGCTCTCAGCAACGTACACTGCCGATTTGACGACAAAACTTGCGAGCAATACGCCAATACGTAATTTTTCAACTCTTTTCCTGTTATCATGTCTTAACTAGCAAAGTTCACGACGCTTGTAGAGGCCGCTGTGGGAAATTATCGTATTGAGACCTATAAAATTTACCACGACATGATTGGTGCTTATAATTTGAAAAACCTCTCGTTAATTGAATGGGGACCAGAATACGCTCTAGTAATCATAAACCTTGAAACCAGGGCTTAAATTTATTTCGTTAGGAATTGAAAGAAAACTTTCTCAATGAAACAATCGATGGGTTTGTTGCTGATGCTGCTGCGATTGATAATTTTGCCGCCGAATATCCTTGTAGAACTTATACCACTTCGGATTACATTGTGAATTTCAACTACGGGTTCATGTATCCTCCAACAGCGGATGCCACATTCATCGACTTCATGAACCTTAAGCTATTTAATTTCAAAGAAGGAGATCAGTAAATGAAGTTCAATTTTTTCCCCCCTTAAAATTCCTCTCGAAAAGGTTACAAGATTACGTAAATAAGTATATAAACGTCGCTCCGCTTGATAATAGCTGCAATCAATCTGCTGCTAACCTCGACCTTTTTCAACTAGCAGGATTGTGGATTATTTTAGGGGCAGCTTTGATCATCAGTTTGATCATACACTTGATCGGAGATATAATCGTGAAAGGAGACAAGAAACTGAAGCTGCTGTTGAATAATAGAAGAAAGCAAACTACTTATACAAAAGAAGAGAAGAAGATGATTCTCGAAACGTATCCGATGATCGAAGATTTTATTCATATTCCTTCCAAGGATCTTCATCAGCAAGTGGAAAAGGACATCAAAGGTAGTTACTAAGTTCATAAAATAAATTAAGCTCTTTTTTTAAATAAGATGGCCTTGATAACATGGAGAATCTGATCAGAGAGAGATTCCTCAACGCCGAAAAGAGGGTATTGATGACGTTGCGCAAGATAAACAATGACGTTAATCAGAACGAGTCTGAATACTTGGATATGGATCGTTCATCATTCATATTTGACGAAGGACTTAGCGAACTGCAAGCTTCTGAAAAAATTTCAACGGATAAAGAGTCAAATAGTAAAGCGAAAATAGACTAGTCTTGCGCAAAGATAAGAAGGCGAAGGAATAAATGCTTCATACATATTTTTCGTGAAATATCTGTTATCCAGTATTTCAACTACATATTCGATTAAATTCTTCGCCTTGGTTACTTGATTGTCATAAATGTATGAAGTTATAAGTAAAAAGGATCTCCCTTCTCAAAGTCGATTCGATGGTTTTAAATAGCCTTCCTGAATTGAATTAAGAGAGAGAATATTTTAGGGTTTTCTATTTTCATACTATCCTTGCCCTTTGGCGTCGAATTTGGGTGCTTCGTACTCTTATTACTATGGTGACAGTACTGAATAAATCCTGGAAGGCAAGTTTAGAAGCTTATAGAGATAAAACCACTCATCTTATGGAATAGCGATAGGTACCAAAGATTACTTAATTTTGTCAGTAACAAAGGCAAGGCACATTTTATCCGACTAGAAGGCAGTAAATATATCCAAGCCAGCGGCTTTTTGAAAGTAGTAATAACTTTTCTTATGCACTTGATCTACACAAGGGTGGAATGGGGTAGGAAGCTTTCCATTTTTGAGCATAGAAACATATCAATGAAATGGGTTAATCATTTTTAGCTGTTTTGTTTGGAATTAAAGTTTGAAAATTTTGATAGCTAATCGAACTTCGATATTAATTTCCATAATTCTGTTCAGTATGGCAAAATTATGATATCAGCACTGGACTTAACGCTCACGAATGCAGGCGTTCAAAAATAATTCTTTTCAAATTTGACTTGAAAAACTGAGAACCCTCCATCAAAAGGCAACTATTCACGGAATAATCTATAGTCACAATGGAAAACAACGTGTGTATACTTCAACCCATTCAAGGAACTGAGATTAATAAGATTCCTTTGGGAGCAGAAGAACAAGTTCGTGGAATTGTCCCTGCGACACAAGAAAGACTTGTTCGGCTGCGCACGACAAAACCTATTAACACTGTCTCAGCAAAATCTCTTCCATTAAAGCACAAAGCTGAGTCGCTACAAAAAATTTCGGAGTTAGCGAATAATAACGAAAGTTCTTTCCATGCAACCAAAGCAGATACGTCGATAGGATCGAAGAACAAGGCACCGAGTAACTCCGATGAGAAACAAGATGGTGGTCCAAGAAGTCAAAAAAGTCCTATTGGGATCAAAGGACTTGACAAATTGGACTTATCTGCTATAACCGTAAAAGAAGATCCCGATGACGATCCTTGCGATCTATCAAGCATTAGAGAAGACTTTCCAGAATGGGAATACAAGAGAAAGGTTGAAGTCGTTCCTTCGTCAAACCCGCATGTTTACTCCAGGTAATTTATTTAATTCCTTATCACCAGAAAACTCACTGCTCTTATCCAGTAGTGTAATCAGTTTCCCCTCATTTTGGGCTTATGTCAAATCCTTAAACCTGTCGAAAGAGAAGCTACTGACGACGGTGCAGAAACTAAGTTTCTTGGAGAAAATTACGATGAGCTGTAGCACCGCAGCCAGGCTACCTGTGTCATTAGCCAATGAAAAAGATCAAATTATTGCGTTTTCTGCCGTGCCTTATGATCCTAAAAACCCGCTTCATTTCAATGTGCTTCGAACGATTTATGTAAAGCTCACAGGGAATTATAACTGTCCTGCAAAAGGAGCACATTGGGAATTAATCGGATTTACCCGCGATCCAGCAAAGGACCTTAGAAGCGTTGGAATGCTGGGATTGCTACAAATTCTTGCGTTTTTGAATATTTATGAGAGCTTTATTAAAGAAGCTTATGAGTTCTCAACAAAAGACTTAAATCGCCCACCACTATGCAGCTCTTTGCTAGGTGCAACGTTGATTACTATTGAACTAGCGAAAACCTCGAAACTTAATCAGATGATAATGAATCAACGAAGTGCCATCAATGCAATTAACAATGTCTATTTCGCGATCTTCTATAACATTTACAAGGAATGCAGAGAAAAAGAAAGGCAAGCCGTGAACAGCTATACGTCAATCTATCGTCAGATCAAAAAAGCGGCTCAAAAAGATCCTCGAGCATTAGTTGAGACCTTCAACCAAGGGATTCAGGAATTCAATGCTGCGCGTGGGCTACTATAGAAAGAATTTAATTCATAAAGCTATTCTGTTCTCTGTATATGTTTAAATTTGCAGTATTTTTTCTGTTATAGGCGATCCTGCCTACCATGTTATGAATCTGATCAATTTTCGCATGTAATTCAGAGTAAAGTAAACACAACTTATGAGTTTTATAGGAACCTGATCTCATTTTACAAATTGACTTTATGATAACTGCAGAAATAACTCTTCATATTTCTTAATACATGAGTTGAGTGATTTGAAGGAGAAAAGATTAAAAACTACTTTTCGATTTCTCATAGATTAGATGAATAGAAGCAATGATGATGTAGTAATAAATAAGGAGGTCACGAAATTTGTCATGCTCCTACAAGAGAATTTCATGCTCCAGAAAGAACTTTGAGGTGATTGACAGAACAATACTTCTAAATTCTAATGATCATTAGATTTACATAAAGACCTCAAAATATTTATCTCGTTGTCTAAGGTTAACATCAGGCTAACCATGTGATACGCACGCAGCTCTTTATTGTACGCAATAGTTTCAGTTGAAATCCAATTTAATTAGGTCCTTATTATACGATGAAACTATTCAAAATAAGGAAGATCCAAATCAGTCTTTAATGCAACACTAACTTTCATATTAGTCGGTTTGCTCTATAGGTATGCTATGTGCAGTTCTTTCCAAGAATCATTTCCAGGAACTTTAAGAAGAAAAAGGAACCAAAATTAGTTCTGAGCAGAAAAACGATAAAGTTCAGTTTGGTGCTGTTGTCAGTATAAAACACAATTAAATATCGCATTACTAAGAACGCTAATCATACAGATTAATAAGGATGTCCACCTCAGATGAACAAAGCTTTCAAGTATTACCGAGCCATATCCCTAAAGAACAGAGTTTCCCACTCCTCAAGCCGAGTTTAGGAAAAACTCAGCTTCCTTCTTGGATGGGAGGGATCAAATCTCCTATTGTGAATGCGCACCACTCGCGTACAGCATCACGAGATGCCTACGACTATTTCTTCAAGATCCTCGTTATCGGACCAGCCATGAGTGGAAAATCTTCGATTATCCGCCAGTTCTGCAGTAGGCAATTCATTGAGGAACACCAAGCGACTTTTGGCATGCAAAATCATTTGAACACTCTGCACTTTGGTGACAAAACGATCAAAATTTCTCTTTGGGATTCTCCAAGCGATGAAAACTTCAGTCATCAAATCCGTACTCACGCTTCGAGTGCAGACGCTGTGATCTATGTTAATAACTCTACGGATGAAAAATCTGTATTTCAAACACAGAGCCTCATTGAAGAATTTAATACAGATATTTCTTCAAAAGTAACTTTGTTTGCTATTTCCAACAAGAGAGACCTGAAAAAGAAAGGCTCAAGCCTCTTCACTCTCAGCAGTGAAATACTCCAGAAACATAATATCAAGGCTTTCAGTGTCTCAGCGCGCAGTTACAGACAAGTAGATGAAACCTTCGAACAGATTCTCGAAGTGCTTATCGAAAAGCAGAATAAAATATTGCAGCGTCAGCTCAGCTATTGTGATTCAGAAAGAGCTCCAAAAAGTCAGAGTATGGATTCTCCGAGAGATAAGTTGGGGGAATTGATGGGAGAAGATGATGAAGACGAGGTCGAGACTCAGGTCCCGAGGAAAAAGACTGATATTTCCTATGCAAGTAACTTCGGAATTACGAACTATAGCTTTCAGCTCAATCAGCAGCCTCTCGGAGACCTTGAGGAGAAGCTTTTGTCTCCAAGGGAAATAAAACTAAAATCTCCGAAAGTGGCCATGGAGAATGAAGATAATATGGAACAGAGAAGCATTACCGAGAGCAGGTATTTGATTTCGGAAAAGCCAGAGTCAATTCCAAAAAAGACTCCGAACTGTGAGACGGGCTGCAAGATTTTCTAAGAAGAGAGGAATGTAAAATTGAAATTTCAGTTGCAAATAAAAAAAGATAGCAAAACTCTTCTTTTTAAACTTTATGAAAAGATAGCAACTTTGATAGCAAATAATTTTATCTATTGTGTTCATAATTTTACATTGGTTATGCAAAGCATTACTGATGAAATTTATCACTCCACTATTGTTCCAAAAATAACTATGCTTGTCTTAAGCGGAAATTGGTTGGTTTACTCGCTGATCTTCATCGATAGCAGCATTCTTTCATTCATTCTTCTCCTCAAAGTGTGTTTGAGAGATCACTTTGTTCTGAATGTTTCGAAAGACTTTTTAAAATAGATTTCATGCTTGCTGATTTTACTTCAAACTTTTTTAATCATATCGAGAGATTCATAGATTCAATATGAAATTTAATAGAATATCAAGCAACTCTTTATATAATCATAATAATTTTGTAGTCTTTAGGGCTTCTTACCAATAAGCTGCACCGCTTCGACTACAAGAGGATTTTTGATATCAATAAATTTATCGTAGAGTCTCTTCTTTATCGCTTCCATGAACTTCTTATGTTCTTCTTCTGTCAATGTTTCCATCATTTTGACTAAGCCGGGAGATTTAAGGACAAGCGATTCATAGTCTTCAAATGTTAGAATATTCAAAGGACCGCTTTGAACCCAACAATAGCCAACCTCCAAACCAGCTTCTTCCACCAACTTGATTAGATCTTCCTTCTTGCCCAGATAAAAGGGAGACCGCATTATTTTTGGGCTCTTCAATTTGGGAATTTCTTCTTCTAATTCTTTAAAGACTGATGACAGCGTTGACGCGAACGTAACGTTCTCTTCTGGACCTGCGACTGAGAGGCCAAATCTCTTCCCCTTTTTCAGGACTCGCTTGAGCTCCTGAAGCATCTTCTTTGGATCGCTAGTCAGATGGAGGCAGAGAGCCGATAGATAAGCGTCAATTGATTCATCAGGAATGTTTGTGAGCTCCTCTGAGTTAGCGACTTCATAAGATACCTTGACATTAGGCAGGAAAGGATATTTGGTAAACAGTGACTTGGCTATTGTAATCATTTCGTCAGAGATATCCACAGCTGTGATATTGCATTCGTAATCGAGATTTTGTGCAAGATATCTACTGAGCGAGCCTGATCCAGAGCCCACTTCGAGGATTTTTGAAGGTTTCTCTTCACATAGTTGAAGCATTGATGAAAGGGAGATTGCCAAAGGAAGATTGTTTTTCTCTATCTTTCTGGCATACAAATCAGCCATCATCTTCCACATTGCCTTAATTTCATCAGATGTAGGGATCATTTTGATTTAGTTATTAGTTTTATAGACTTATTTAGATTCTTATAGCTTTGCGAATGCTTATATAGATAAATTTTTTTTATAATAGTATCCTTTGTGATATAGATAAATATCGTGTTTTTTATAATATCTTTTCGCATCTTATATTATCTTTATGTCAAGGCGACAGGCAACAAAGCAATTTATGGTAGCAAAATGACTTTCAGAACACATTATGCAGTTGTTTTTTTTTTTGTGTTGCCTCGACAGCAATATAATAGTATTATGAAATTAAAATCTGTAACCTAGTTTTTCACAAAAAAAAACCAGATTATATCCCATAAACTGCTGGCTGATCTTGACTGAAAAGCAAGCTTTTTGGGAGTACAATGGGCTTTGACCGGAATATTATTTCAGTATTCAAGGCACGTATTCCAATTCATAAATCACCCCCTTATTTTAATTAAAATTTAATTTTGTGGAAGCTAATAAAAAAATCTTCCAGCTGCTCCTTAGTGGGCAGAATATAAACCCGTTCAGATAGGAAGAGCTTCTTAGAGTTTTTACTTATGCATAAGGCTCGATTTAGGTCAAGCTTGCTCTTTAGTACTTCATATGGAGGAAATCAAGATTTGTATGCAAGTTCTGGGGATGAAGAAAAAGTCAATAGAGGCTAACAAAATGGTACATTAATAAGTTAAAGTAGTTCTCAAAATTGTTTTTCAACATTTCCACTCCTGTCGACTAAGAGAGGTTGTAACGAAAGAAAGCAAATTTAACGTTGGGAATCAATTAATTCTTTAGACTCATAGTTTTTTTGTTATAGTTTTGTTAACTAAGTGCTTTCTTCTGATGTCCTAGGGACTATAGCTATGGTTTCTTTCCAATAAGTAATAAAGCTTCGATTGCAACAGGTTGTTTCTTATCAATAAAGTTTTCTTTAATTCTCTTCCTCATAGTTTCTAAGAATCTTTTCCGCTCTTCTTCAGTCAATTTTTCCATTAATTTTATGTGATCCGGAGACTGAAGTATACTGTACTCATAGTCCTCAATTGCCATGCAATTACAGCAACTTCTTTGATACCAGCAATAATCAACTTCCAAGCCAGCTTCTTCGACTAACTTTATCAAGTCTTCCTTCTCGCCAAGATAAAAAATCGATCTCTTCATGTTAGAAGGTTTTAGGGCTGGAATTTCTTCTGCCAACTCTTTAAAAACTGATGTAACGGCCGTCCTGAACGTAACATTCTCCTCCATTCCTAATACTGAGAGCCCGAATCTTTTCCCATTTTTTAGTACCCTTCTTAGCTCCTGAAGCATTTTCTTGGGGTCAGTAGTCAAATGAAGACAGAGATTTGCTATGTAAGCGTCAACTGATTCGTCAGTAATATTTGTAAGTTCTTCTGCATTTCCAACTTCATAAGAAACCTTAACATTCGGCAGCGAAGGATATTTGGTTGAGAGTAATTTTGCTTTCGTGATCATTCCGTCTGAGATATCGATAGCTGTTACACTGCATTCATAGTCGAGATTTTGTGCGAGATATTGACTAAACAAACCTGACCCGCAGGCAATCTCAAGTATCCTTAGAGGTTTTTCTTCGAATATTTGTAACATCGATGAGAGTGAGATGGCGAAAGTAAGAGTGTTTCTCTCGTATTTTGTGCTATACAAATCTGAATAAGCATCCCACTTTGATTTAAGTTCTTCTGCGGAAGGAATCATGTTGATGCGAATATTTGTAAGGACTTAGAATTAATATTTGTTCTTCGGCGCAAAATTAATATATGATATGATTTAATATAAAAAAGCAAGAGTCAACAAATTTCGATATCAGTTGAAAGGACACGTGGGAAAATACTATCTTAATTAAGAAGAAGACTCCATCTCGCCTTTGAGATTAATGAAAATAATGCAAAGTGACAGAATATGAACTCGCAATGTGATTGCTCACTATATTTCAGAGGAGTTTTTCTCTATATTAATTGTTTCTTGGTTCACCTTTATCGGTCCCTCCAGAGGCAGTATTTTAGGAAAACATATTTGAATTTAAGTAAATTGGGTTAGTGTATAGTTTGTCATAAGAAATACTCTTGTGAATTGTGTAAAGCTCCTAGTTCCCGAACGAAAAATGGATAAGCTAATTGTGAATGAAGTAAAATTAGAATCTTCGCTTTCATCTGAGTGATCTGAGTAGAAGATTGTAATAATTATGGCTTCTTTCCCACAAGTAATAAGAGTTCGACAACAACAGGCTCATTCTTATCAATAAAGTTTTCTTTAATTCTTTTCCTAATTGCCTCTAAGACTCTTTTCCGTTCTTCTTCGGTCAGTTTCTCCAACAATTTTATGTTGTCAGGAGACTGAAGCATGCTGTACTCATAGTCTTCGATTCTCATGCAATTAAAGCTCACTCATGAAGTCTGATCCTGCCTCGAGTGGAATTTATAATAAAGGCACTTCCCAGCAGAGTTAGCATTTTGAACAACATCAAGCAACGTCTAGCGCGATATTCGTTCTTGATAGTTAGGACTTTACCAGTAGATCGATAGTCTTGAATCTAATATTAGCTTAGAGCTAGTAATCGAGTGCAGGTTGCTCAATTAAATAAATTGATGAATCAAAATCAGTAGCGACCTGCTCATCTCTGATAACTCTCAATTTTACGCATTTACTCACTCTCATAAAATCCTTCCTTCATCATTCCTATCCAAGCATATCAGGACAGCTTGGCATCTAATGTGATAGACCAAAACACTTTCTCGGCGATATCAGAGAGCGTTACTCTACAAATAAGAGCTTTACAGAGAATTTTATTTTTGATTCAGAAGAGATCTTAATTTACTGAATTTAAAAACTGGTTTCATCATATCAGGCCGATTATACTGATTAGAACCGGTCTTTAATTAAACAATTCAAATGCTACTGTATAAATATCGGTATTGTTTTAACAAAAAAAAAACAACCAACAACAACTTATCCCAAATGAATACCTGGCTGTGCACTAACTACAAAATCCTTCATCTTATCGTGATGACAGGAAATGCAACCATCTATCATGTTCAAGAAATAAGAAGCCAAAAGGAGCTAGTCCTCAAGATTATAAAAGCTTCAGATGAAGAAACCTATCACATCATCAAAGAAGGACTGCAAAAGTCTTCAAAAATAGCTTCCCATGAGCACGTCCTACCACTCACCGTCGAAAAATATTTCAATTCCACACTGGAGATTGCTTGTAGTCTTCCTTTTGGACTTTCTTTAGAGAAAATCATTGAGAGAGGACCGATTCCAGCCAAGCGGGTTTTGCTGATGCTGAATCATATCGTTGACGCGCTCTACCACGCGAATGTTTATTACGGTCTAACTCACCAAAGAATCGATCCTACCAATATTTTTGAAATAAATGGAACTTTTAAACTCGGAGGGTGGTACAAATCTGCTCTCGGTCCTCATCATGGCTCCGAGATCCCTCTTAACAAGCTCAACAATTACAAATTAGCGAAATATTTCATCGCTCCAGAGCTCCAAAAAACCAACTCCAACCCGGACGAGAACGAATCAAAGGAAAATGACAATTTGGAGTCTCGAAGCAAAGCTGATGTGTTTTCGCTCGGTGTCGTGCTGCTCCTTTGCTTTGGATGCTCGGAAGAGGACTTAAAATATTTCAGAGAGTCCACTACTGGAAGCCATGACGAGAGAAAAGCTGAGATCATCTCCAGAATGAGTCAAAACGAGGTATTTCCAGATCTTACCTTCGGAAGCCTGCTCGAGTCTATGCTTGAGAAGGATCTGTCTTACAGAATCGATTTGTTGACACTCTTTGAAAAGACCAAGAGCTATGTAAATTCACTGAAAAGTCTGGATTCTTTGTCTTATGTGGATCCAGACCCGCTCGCTGATGATGCCTTTGAGACAGCGAGAGCCTCTCTCAGCAATAACAGTTTGGATGATGCGATCGAAAACTTTGAGAGATGCCTCTCAATCCACAGTCTGAATGGCTCTAAAAAGAATTCGCAGCTCATAAAATCGGATAACTCGCTCGATGACACAAAAGAAGACAAAGTTAATGAGGCTTTTTCAAAGTATGAAAAAGCCCTCGAAAGCTACGAAGACCTCTATGGGCCTAGTAGCGAAAAAGCCGCTGACAATCTGGTCGAATACGCTAAGATACTGCAAAAATTCGAGAAATTGAGCAAAGCGGAGCAGTGCTTGACTAGAGCTCTTGGAATTTATCGAGAAATGTTTGGCGATGGCAACGCAAAAGTCGGCGAATGCTTCCACCTACTTGGAGACACTCAAAAAGGTCAAGAGAATTGGATCGGAGCGAGCAAAAGCTATAAACAAGCGGCTGAAAGCAGAAAAATCGCCTTTGGTGAATTACATTTAAGTTCTCTTCAATCATACATCGAGTTGGGCAAAGTATTAATCAAAACAGAAGAATATGATGCTGCAAAGAAAATTTTAGAAAATGCCTTAGATATCAGCAAGAAGGTGGTCGGGTACAAGCATCCTTACGTTGCTACTTGCGAATTCAACCTTGGGAAGATCGAGCACGCAAAGAAGAATGAAGACTCTGCGATCAACCACTACCAACAGGCGTTGTTCATCCTTAGCAATGCGAGCAAAGAGTCCATAAAAGATGTAGGAGAATGTCTTATTGCTCTTGCTGACTCTTGTCTCATAAAAGGGTTCAATAATGACGCTCAGTTGTATCTCGAGCAAGGCTCAAGAGTTCTCGAGAAACTCAAGGGAAAAAATAATCTGTTTTTCCTTGAAAACTTGATCCTTGAAGGTGACTTGTTCTGCAAGCAAGAAAAATTCCCCAAAGCCATTGAGAAGTACACCCATGCTCTTGCACTTGCTGAAGATCATTTTGGGAGAGATCACGAGAGAGTGGCTGATGTGCTTTTGAAGATCGCTATTGCGAGCTTCCCTCAAAATCAACCGGAGGCAACACGTGAATTGTTGACTAACGCGAAGAATATTTATTCGAAACGAAACGCTGAGGCCAACAAGCTAAAAATCGCTGACTGCAACATGCACATTGGAAGGACTTTACGAATGCAGTATAAACTTCAAAGTGCCTTGAAGTATTTGAAAGATAGTCTGAAAACTAAGGAGGATTTGCTTGGAAACAGCCATCAGGATGTTATCCAGAACGAAATAGAAATCGCGAAAGTAGTCGCTGAAGGAAAAGACATAAAGGAGGCTAAGAAAATGCTGAATAACTGCCTCGAAAAGTTAACATCATCAGGTTCTCAGCAGACGGAACTTTATGCAGATGCGTTGTGTACTCTTGGAGAGCTCCAGCGAAAAAAGTCATCGATTTTGAAGGCGAAGGACTTGTTTAAAAAATCAATAGATATCTATGAAAGCTTGACAACGAAACCGACCTCAAAGATAATGAAGACAAAGAGCTTACTGATCTAACTGCCAATACCACTAACAGCTTACAAGAAGAATATATGAGAAGTTTTTATAAGATAAATATATAAAGAAACTCAGGTTTTTTGAACTGACATATCAAGGAATTTCAGTTTTTTTATTTTTCACGCATTTTTGATATTATAGATAATAATTTGTAAATATTCTTGATTAAGCACGTCAAATATATATACTATTACGATGAAATTTTTTACTACTATTGAATCACCAATAATTTTTCTAGTGTATTGGAAGACAGGTTAGAAAGATATGGCATAGTGTATTTGATAATGACTTTCCCAATAAATAAAATCTCAAAAAAGCAACATACAGCAGGAAAAGCGCTCGAAGTTGAATGAGTTTGTCTGGGCCACTTGCTTCTAAGAAAAATATTTACAAAAAGAAAATTGGCAAATATATGAAAAATAAATAGCATGGATTTATTCGCTGAAAACTTGCTAAAAACAGAAAAAGGAGGGGAAGAAAAAAAAGGTAAGGGAATTATTAACAATTTTAAGAAGTTTGTGAAGATTCTGACCCACCAATGTTATTGCCAACTCCTTCTTTTCAAAATTATTATTTTTCCAAAATTTTCACGCCATATCAATTGAAGTAAGCTTAGATCTGCCATAAACGACTGCCTTTTAATAATCAGAAAGCGTGGAAAAGGCTGATTTCTTGGCGTTTAGAATTAAGCGATCGAGCCTTTTCGTCAGAATTTCAAGATTTCCGCTCTTCAGGAAGAAACTCAAATCTCGATCTCCTGAAGGAGCCTCAGTGCTTGACTTAGAGATTCCTAATGAATTGGTCTTCCAAACTTTAAAGCTATCTTGCATTGAACTTTTCTCAGGAGAATGCTTACCGAGGACGTTTCTGAAAAGGCTAAGTTTCGCTTTCTCATATTGCTGCTCTTTCGTCTTTAGATCAGACAGTTGAAGCTCCTGGCTTCTGTCGCCTCTGACCTTTTTCACAGAGGAGAGAATACCTCTTATCTTGAATTCTTCCGACAAGAAAGTGTCATTGGAGTTTTCAGTCTCAGGAGAAGTTCTTATCGAATCCATTTTCCAAAATGCCCAGGATAGTTCCAATTCATAGTGTTTAGTCAAAGAAGCCATGAGTTTCTTTGCTGCATTAATCTTAATATCTGAAAGATTCACGCCTTCATAGTTAACAGAATCCTTGAGTCTCCAAAAGGCGATTTGGAAGTTGATTGTCGATCCCTTTGCAATTCGATGTATCGATTTCTTGAACCATGGGTTAAACTTGCGGTTTACCTGTCTCCAACGAGTCAGGTATCTGTACATAGCTACCAGCTCGTATAACTTCCTCAGACGAACCATTTGGTTCACTGCCATCATCTTCGATCTCTGTTTTATCATATTATTCCTGAAAACGATATTTTCAAAAGCAAATCTTTGATTCATTTGCAGCTTGGAAGCTAGAATGTAAGCGAACGCCTCAACGGACTTCAGTATCTTCTGTTCCTTTCGAATAACTTTCTGAGCGAATAACTGTTTCATCCTTGTGAAGCAATGCTTGGCCAAACCAACTCTGTAGTTCACTAGCGTTTTCAGGATTAAAGCGCCCTGGAGTCTTCGATGATTCGCCCGTTCTGCTCGCAATAGCATCTGCTTCCATTCAGAAATCGCTTGTGTCTTTTGTCTATTGAGATATCTGTTATCCATTAGACGTGCCTTCTGCTCGAGGTGATTTTCTTCAAGGACATACTCTCTCCATCGGAAGAACCATTTAGATTTCTCATAGGCAATTCGTTTCACGAGTATTTTAGCAGCTTTACCGGCGGCTTGGGTTTGAATTTGCTTTCTTTCTGCATTATCTCGGTCAATTTCCGCCTTCAAGGTTTTCAACTCCCATAGACTTTTTCGCATTTTATTTTGAATCACCATCGCGAGGTACTTCACACGGCAGCTTTTATCTGCTGGGTTTCTTAGATGCTGAGCGTAGATTTTATTAAAGGCTTCTCTTAAGGCATTCTTTTCTTGAGACTCGAGCGTGACAATAAGTTGAGCAAGAGCACGCGCTCTCTTCACAAACATTTCTTGCCTGACATAGTACCTTGCCTCGCAGTTGCTAAGTTTCCATTTCCAAATAGCTTGAAGGTAAGATTTTTGATAATCGACGATGCCGTGTACTTTGATCTTTGTGAATGCTGCCAATAGCAATTTTCTTGAAAGATTACGAATTGCGTTTTCTAGTTCCAGCGCATAATGGAAATTACGCATGATTTTTATTGTGGATTGTCCTTTCCAAATCTCAAAAGCTATCGTCTTTTTGGCTTTCATTGCTTCCTGAATTCTCCCGAGACACACTTTCAAAAGTTTAAACCTGTTGTCGTTTTGCTTGAGCGCCGAAAACCCTTCAATGTACCTCTTCGCAAACACTTTCTTGAGTGCTAACGCCATTGAGTTTGAAATTTCGCTTTTTGGGGATCCATGGCTGCTTGATCCCTGGATCTGATGATGCCTTTTACTCAATAAAATGGTTGAATCAGTGGTTTTTTTCCAAGCTGCGAGATAGCCTTTGACGTACCGCTGCAAGCACTTCACGATGACAAGAAATCTGCGTTTTTCTGGAGGGATTCGGACTCCACTGAGGAGGGTGTTATTGAATTTCAGTCGATATAAAGCATGGGACAGCTGCTTTGTGCGAAGTTTTGCAAGTATATCAAGAGCACGATCGCTTTGTGAAATTGAGCCAGTCATGTCTGTTCGGTCAAAGAAGCTAGGGCCGCAGTTTTGCGCTGATTCTCTCCAACGCTCAAAAGCTTGTCTCATGAGGTGCTCTCGGTTATTGATACTTGTAATTATGATTTTTGCAAAAGTGACTCCATTTTCCAGCAATTTCTGCTTCTCGGCTTTCCGTTTCCAGCGAGTAAAATAATCTGCTTGTAGCGTCTTAAATTGGTTACAGAGCCTGATTAACGCTGCTGATTTGACGCTGTCAGGATCAACAGTCCTCTTAGAAAGTAGTGACTGCATTGAGCAGCGGTGCTCAGGTCTTATCTTCGTCATCTTCTTAATAAGGTCAACTACTTGTCTCTCTGTGCCATTGGCTTGAAGAAGTTCGATCACAGTCGGAATTAGCTCCTCAACTTGCTCTTCATAATCATATTCCTCCTCCAATTGAGGCAGACTGATCCCAGAAGCTTCCGCAGATACTAGAGCTAGAGAATAAACATCAGCTTTTAATGGCTCAGAGATCGATGGGAACGACCCAGAGAGATCGTGTAACTCTGGAGCCACAAAGATGCTGTCAACATCAGATCTTGGGGTCATTTGGAGGTTTTTCGCAAAACCTCGCCAGTCTGAGACAAGAAACCGCTTGTCAGCCTCAGAGTAGAAGATGTTTTCGAGCTTCAGGTTCTCATGTGTGATCTTCTCTTTTTCATATACGTATTGAAGAGCTGCTGCGCAGTCAGAAATCAGTTTCTTTGTATTTAAAATCGGTTTTCGCCTCGGGGAATGGACTTTTTTCTTTTGGTTGCGAAGTTGTCGCAGGTTAGGGCAATATGGCATGACGTAATATGCTTGCTCATATTCTGAGTCATAGTCAAATTCTACGATCGACATGATGTTAGGGTGCTCGCTAAATCGTGAGAGATAGTGGATTTCTTTCATAAAGAGATCCCAGCACTGGTGAGGAGCTCTTTGGTAAGTGTTGGATTTAGTATTTAGAACTTTGATCGCATATAGTTGTTTATCCAGCTTTGACTTGGCTGTAAAGACTTTGGAGATCGAGCCTTCTGCTATCTGCTGGAAGTCGCTGTATCCTTGTCGAGCTCGATCGTGAATCTGAGAGAAATCTTGGCTGACTGTTTTGATCAGCCTCATAATGTCTTTGTTCGTGGTATTCCCAATCATTTGCAGGCAGATTAAAATAATTCTAAATTTTATTTGTTAGCTTGAGCCACCTCGCTGCTTCGTGTGAACAGGTAATGTATGCTGGCCTTAATTCAGAGATGATTTGTGAATTAAGCACAAGAAATAAGTTTATTGGGATGAATGAATTTTACAAGGAAGTATCATTTTCCATCAACAACACTGTGTGAGTAGATGAGATTTTTTTCTTTGTGGAAGAAAAAAAAAATGCTTTGAAATTTTATTTAAAGAAATTTAGAGAGTCGTTTAAGTCAGAAAAAAGATTCCTGGTGAGCCTGAATGGCATTGGAAAGAAAGAGATAAAAAATGAGGAAAACCTTTGAGGATAGCTATTATTTCAGTTTCATTAATAGAGGAATTTCTATAGAGTTAGCAATATGTGGATATATTCTGAGTTCATATGACCACTGTGTCTAGCCGATCAACAATACAGATATAAATTATGAGTTTCGAATCGGTATTGAAAGAAAGCAAAATAATCATCATTCTGTATTTGTTTTTCAACAATAGCCAAACCTAGGAGTTCTAATAACTGAGTTTCCTTCTTTCTAGTTGAGGGTTCCTTGAGATTTCTGAATCGGCATTTGTTAACAAGGTATTAGTCAAAGCAAAGAGCAAGGTCAAATCACACTTTGTTAATTGAAACCTTTTCGGATTTCAAGCTTACGGTCAGAGAAATAATTTCAATGATGCTGAAGGAAACTATTTCCTGATGCATGATACACTTTGGTTTGACAGGGCTATACGTTGTGAGTTTCCTTTGATAATAAGTCTATTGTTATAGGATCACCTTTTTCCAGAACTCATGATCCAATTCCATGCAACTAACATTGTAAGGAGATAACACCCAGCAGAGGATGATTTAATTCAGAATATTGCTTGTCATCGAGTAGATAAGTCGAATTAACTTACTTTGAAAGGACTAACTCTATATTATTATGAAAAGTAAGGCATTGGACAGGTTCATAGTAAAGTAAGTCGGAGAGTTGTTAATTTTTCTTTAATTTCTTCTAACAAAGCAGCTAAGTGACGTTGGCTTCAAATATCCTTAACATAGCGACTCCAAATTATTTCAGCATCAGCTTCGCCTCAAAGTCATACAGCCGGACTCTCAGTTTCTTGTTTCAAACTGAACAGCTTTGCCTTGTATTTATTTCTGAACTCCTTTCATAAATTCTCGGATTCAGAGCCAACTTATAGGGCATGAAATGACATATTAACTAGTAAAACTCCGCATAAAGATTGTCAGATTCTCAAGATCGGCTCAACGATTAAATTTATTCCAATTAATTTGAAATGGAATTTAAAAAGTCAGCTCTCTATCCTTCCTGGGCTCGCGTGAGGACAATGCTAGCTGCTCGTACATAGTCTCCAAATCATTGGAACCGGAAGAACGAATTCAAGCAGCCAAAAATCCGCTGATTGTTTTTTGTATGGTTTCTTGGATTTGACGCGATTACTAACTGATATCAATTTCATTGACCATGTGGAAGCCTTTCACATGTTTTCCATAATAATAATGATGTTTCGTATTTTCCCACCGTCTTCCTGGTTGAAAACCATCACTCTTATCGAAATAAAATAAAATTAATTCGTAAACCAAATAAACACCGAATCATCTTCCAAATACAGATTAAAAGACAATAAATTTTAAATGCATTTATATTCCATGAATCATTCACTTTCGAATAATTCCTCAAGGTTTATATGACCATCCTTAGATTATAAATCCTCCTCAAAGATTAACTCATTCAAAGTCGGAACTGTTTTTCAAAAATAAAGAACAAAATATTTTTATTCCTAATTAGGAAAAATTAATATTCAAGCCATTTTTAAAAGCAAATACCTCATAACCTCCAACCTTCTTAGATGTGGCAAGGACTTTTTCAACATAATTTTTGTTCAAATAAAGATAATTCCTTGTGAAATACGTATCTTCCTCTAGTCTATGAAGATTTTCTTAAAACTATTTAACATAACTGAAGCATATTTCGTAAGGACCTTGGATAACATTGCACATTAAGTACACTACACTAAAACTGAAATTCAAATATTATAGGCACATTAAAGCTAGTCTGCGCTTAGAAGCGAGTGTATTGACTTCTTGAATACACAGGAAACAAAGGATTCAAGTGAGTCGATATAAGCAAATATTTTCCGTTTGAACCCTGGTAATTATTTGCAGCGCTCGATTCACTTGTTATCCTTACACCTTGTCTTTCGTCTCCTTTACATGAATCAGAGCGTGCCACTCGAGAGGTTTTCTCAGGAGTGATACACACGCAGATGATATTGAGTACGCATTGAAAAATGTAGAAGAAATAAATCAATTATAAATATTTCACAGCCTCAGTCTTTAAGTACTGCTACTGCATTCGGGAAATAATTTCAGTGAAGAATACCGCAATGCAAATCCTTATTGGGCGGCTTCCAAATAAATTTTTATAATCAGAAGGATTGGTTAAAAGTTATCTACGAAATTTATGTGCTTTGATTTAGATAAATTCGGATCTTTTGAATTTATTTAGTTTTTTCGAATCTAAATTCGGAAGAAAAAATAAAGATTATAGCAAAATACAAAGGTGTGGTGCAATACATTGACATTCAAGCCTCTCAGAGTACTTCAAAACCACAGCAAGGCTTCTTCGCTCAGATTCCCCATGGAATAGCTCAACATTTTATTTCGATATCTTGAATATTTTTGAATTTTCACATGCTCTCGATAATTCATTATTCAATTTTTAATTCGATATCAATAGTTGGGAAATCTGTAACACAGCGACCGTAAAAAATTTCCAAACAGTTCAAGAGCCTGTTGGATTCACTTTGTGCAAGGTTGTTGACCAGAGTGAAGTAAAAATTGCGTAATTATAAGATATGAAAAGAATAACAATATAAGCGGTATGCTGATATTTATGAAGCCACGGTTGTCTACATATAGAGTCATTAATTCGACGAAATAAACTGGACAGGTTTTCTTGATAAATAATTTAATTGATAAAATCTGAACAAAGTAAATACCCTCTGCTTTGTAAATCTACCAAATTTAATTCAGATACAGGAAAAGCCACAAAAAATGCATTCAATTCCTCGGTCTTTAGACGGACTCGATTCCCAGAGTAGGAGGCTGTTAGCGATGCCACAACAGCGGAAGGAGTTGTTAAAATATTGCACTTGAGCTCACAATGAGTCTTCTTAAATGTGAAATATTTTGCTTGTTATCCACCTGTCTTGATTCGATTTGCCTGAAGTTGTTGTAGATACTAAAATGAACCCATCCGCGATGAGATACTTGTACAAGCTTGTGATTTACGATAAAAGTGAGGCAGAATAGTTGTTGTGAATAGTAAAAAAGTCTGTTGGTGGTTGCGGCTACTTTTCGAAGGGAGATTTTATTGGTACGGTATTTTCTATTCAATAGAGTTGTATATATTCCGAAACAGACGAACAATTCAATCCAACCATCTTATACAATGAAGAACTAGAGGTAATTAAGCGTAAATAGAGTCGAGAGAAGCTACGCATATATCTGACGCCTTGACCCTTTAGTTTTATTTCGTCTTGCTGCTCAAATATATCTCTAAAAAAATATGTATTGAGAGGTGGAGAGAAGGATAGCTTTCGAATTTTACCAACAAGAAGTCCAACTTTAATGTCTTTACAACAGACAAACAAATCTTCGCAGAGAAGAGCATTCCTTATCCAAAAATAACTTCACCATACGTGTTCCTTTCTCTCCGAGAGCATAAGAGAGCGCAACACCTACATCTGCCATAAATCCTAAAATGTAGGTGCTCATAAAACAGAGTAAAGCGGGAATATTGCTCTGAAAAGAGCGTCATTTTAATTTATCATTAGGAAGGGATCAAAGACCGTGTCATACAACAAGAAGAAACAGACTTTCATCATCTTAACAAGAAACGATGATCAGATGAAAGAAAACGAGATTGTCATGGCCGTCGTGCAGTATATTTTAAGTTACTATAGGGATGAAAGTTGCGAGATGCTGCTCAGAGGCTTGTTATTCTGAACTGAACCGTCGGCCGTAAAATATCAATTGTAGATATGAAAATTAATTTGTTGAGTTGCAAATCTGATGAGTTCTGAAACCTTATTTCCTAACTTATTAATCGGGACCTCAGTAACATTTATAATCCTATATTCCTTCTAAAAGAAAACCAAATGCAAAACGCAGGCGCTCTCAAGAGAATTCAAAAGGTATATATCCTATTTCTTTCATACATGATTAAAACTACCTGAGTAGGAGCTCAAAGACTTTGAAGTAGATCCACCGGAGAATTGCTCTGTTAATCTTGTTGATGAAAAAAATCTATTTAAGTGGCAAGCCACTATTATTGGACCGGTCACCCAGCTTATTTTGAGTATTGATTAACCCCTATTTTCTTTTTAGGATGGCAGCCCTTATAGCGGGGGTATATTTTTCTTGGACATTACGTTTCCAGAAGATTATCCATTCAAGCCTCTCACCATACATTTCACGACAAAGATTTATCATCCTAGTATTCATACTAGAGATGGCTGTACTCCTCTTTGCTGCGAGAAAGAAAAATGGAGTCCCTCTCTAACAGTTAACAAAGGTGCTGACTTTTTTTCAATTCTTTGAACATCAACTCACTCTCTGACTTTAGTTCTGCTTCGGATTATTTCTTTATTAAGTGACCCAGACTTGGACAATCCAAATGCGCCTGAGATTGCGCTCATTTATAAAACAGATAAGCCCAGATACGAACAGACTGCTCGTGAATGGACAAGAAAATACGCAATGTAGAAAATGCTTAACTTAAGTAGTTGCCACAACTCTATGATCCATCATATTATCGTACTCAAAATGAAATTCAAAGTCTCCTTTTCCTCAAACGATTTTGGAAGAAATCACAAGTTTCGATCGTTAGGCAAAGGTTAGTGTGAATTCATAAATTTTTCTTTCGCCGCGAATTGTCCCATCGAAAAATACATGGAGATTTTCATTCCCAAGGAATATAATTCATGTTGCTAATAGATAAGCACTTGATTGCAAGATATTACTTTTTTTTTAAGAAGATATGATAAAATATTGATCATTCATTATGTATAATAATTACGTTTAAATCAAGAGCGAAAAGCTTGAAGCTTTACACTTTTACACTCACTTTAATAACTTTTAACACCTTCAAATGTCAACAAACTTCTCAGGTGGTTATCATCCTATCGTATTTCTGCAGACTAACAGAACTACTAGTCGGAAGATCATTTGTGATTTTTGCTTTCGGATGTTTATCCCATTCGATAGTTGAGTCTGTGATTGGTAAGCGATCTTCCCGCCTTATGAGTTTCAATATTCCACTGCGTATCCTTCCGCAGATAAAAAATACCGTTGCCATTACAAGTCCATGCAGTTTTGTTAGAAGGAATATCACAGCGTACGTGTAGTAATCTATGTCAATCTTCCAGGCAACATTTAGTATGTTGCAAACGACAACCGGAATCCAGAGCAATAAGAAACCGGCTGGAAGCAAGAGGATAATAGCATATGACCCTGTTAGAACATCGCGTTGTGAGGCACTTAATATCCTTAACTCCTTGATGACGATGCCGTAGTAAGTCAAGCTGAGGATGATTACTACAAATATTGGCAGTATTTTAGTGAGGATAAATGACCAATCTATTGCTCCAGTTAAGCCGGTATGGAGACAAACTCCAGAAACTTCTTCGTAAACAACGTAATGCATTTGAAAAGAGAGTACGCTGAAGATCAGAGCAGCTACAACGGAAGTGATGGTGTAAATGATAAGCAATTTACGGAGGTTATATGGTTTCTGAGAGATCACCACCATTAGTAAATGCGCATAATAAGTCGACCATAAGCCTGATAGAATAAATCCGATTTCGTTGAAAAAGCCCACTATCTCGCAAGATGTCGGATCAGAAGCGAGGATCGAATCAAGTGGGATGGAATAGATCAGTGCACCGAGAGCACTTACCATGATCATTCTCTCAAATATTTTTTTGTACGCCTTTAGACACACTAAAACCAGGAAAAGCAAGCAGAGAGAAAGCACTGAGATCGAGCAGAAGATAACTCTGACGTAATGGACCTTCAGTTCTAAGTCTGGATCAAGTGGATCTTGCTCTAAGAGAAGGGCAGACATACGATAGCAGGTTTTAATCTTACGAAATAAGATTTTCTTTGAATAACATCGACTAGTGAGTAATTAATCACCTTACTGTTATTGGATTTGTTTTTTTGTTTTTGACTAAAACTTGATGTCTACTCTCACATTATTAATATATATCTCTGAGAAATGAATCTTCGCAGCCAAACTGATAATATGATCGTTATGAGTTAGAAACCACGATACTGATGTGTTGAAATATAAGCAAATTGTCCAATCAAATGATTGACTGGAAATACTCGACAGTATGTATATCTATGGAGCAGGCGGTGAATCGGGCTGTCCTTCTTGTAGAGTTCATCTTTGTTTTCAATGTGAATATTACGGTGTTTCTTATCTTTATGCATTACTTAGAGGATGACGTGGAATTTTTACACCATGTCAAGAAGCGTTGATTCCGCAATAAATCTAAAACTCCTTTCGAAGCGAGGATTCGAGCTGCTGGGATGTTAATGAAGAAACAGAATTACAATATAATCACACAAAGACAGTATCAATGGAAACTTCGCTCTTATCATCAAAATTTTATCGGTGTTCCAGAAGTCGTTGAATATTCGGCATCAAGAAGTATGCCCTTTTACCCACATGAGTTTTTTTTGCCTTCTAGGACATAAATATCAGCTTAACACAAAAATTCAGTTATGTATGTGAATAATTTTCCTTAGCACGCTCCTCTAACTCTATAACCCATGATTGTAAACATAACCGCTCATTGTGAGCGTGCCGTTTCCCAATATCTTTTGTTAAGAAATGCAACGTTAGCGAATTTCTGTCAGGTAAGTATATAGGAGATATCGTGATTTCTGCGTGCTGAAAACTGTTGTAATTTCCCAAAATAAAGTCCCAATAATTCACCCGATTACGTGTACAAAAACTTTGATACCGTAAATTCTGATTAAAACAATTCTCCTATGCAGTTTCTATACATTGAATACGATATCAAAATTCAAAAATTAACATACGGTCAAAAACCATACCATTAAAACGTCATATAGATCAGAAAATTGAGCTTCCAGACTTGATTTTCCATCAAATTACAGGTTAGCAGTTTGCATTAACTCAAACCCCAGTATTTTATTTGTCAGATCTGACCAGGAAAAAAAGACGGCCTTTATTTATATTCAGCTAAGCCTACTCATTAATATATAATAATCATAAGTCATAGCATAATTGCAAATTGAAGTTAAATGGAGTTTGAGAAAAAATATTCCACTCTCGGCAGATGGTCCTGCATCAAGACTCTCGGTACTGGCTACAACTCTAAGTAATGACCTTTCATCTTAACCTGTGACTCAAATCTATCTATTTCAATAGGGTTAAGCTCGGTAAAGACCCATTAACCGGAGAACAAGCCGCCATTAAGATGATTAAACTATCTGATCCCCAATTGAACATGAAGAACTTGAAGACTGAAGTTGGCATCATGCAAAATCTGAAGTATCCAAACATCGTTAACCTGATAGAATTCCACGAAAAGGCAGAATACTTTAAAAAGTCCGGAAAAGTCGTGAAAGTCGTCGCTATCGTCATGGAACTTGCTCGAGGAGGAGAGCTCTTTGAGTACGTCGCTAACACCGGCAGATTCAATGAATATGAAGCAAGAACCTACTTCCATCAGTTGATCGACACTATTGAATTTTGCCATAACCAAGGCTTCTCTCATCGTGATCTCAAGCCTGAAAACCTTCTCTTCGACTCAGAATTCAACCTTAAAGTAGCAGATTTCGGCTTTTCGACCTTGTTGGCTGGCAAAGATGGATCTGGCCAGCTCAGCACTGTCCTCGGAACCGAGAGCTACATGGCTCCTGAAATCCACCTCAAGCAGCCTTACAGCGGTTCAGCTGTCGATCTATTCGCTTGCGCGATCATCCTATTTATCATGATGAGTGGAACCCCTCCATTCCTGAAGGCTGAACCAAAAGATTCTCATTATAAACTTATATGTGTCAATCGTCATGGAATGTTCTGGGACGCTCACGAAAAGAACAAAGAAAAGCTTCCTGGGCAAAACTTCTTCAGCGAGGATTTCAGAAACTTGATGAACTCAATGCTCTCGTTGGATCCTGCTCAGAGACTTTCACTCGCTGAAGTCAAGGCTCATCCTTGGTACCAAGGAAAGACTCTCTCAATAAAAGAGATCAAGAATAATTTCATACAGAGAAAGAAGGAAGTCGATGCTCAATTGCAAAGAGCTAAAGAAGCCAAGATGAAGACTAAGGCTCAGCAGCAAAACATCCAAACTCAAACCATTCAGGTCGGTGCGGGTGCCTACGGAGGTTTCAAGCCATATAGAGATATTTCTGGTGATGTAAGAAATTCGTAGATAAGCACTAGAGCTAATACAAATTGTTATAGGAACTCGAGAATGCTAAATCTAAAGGAAAGTTCAATCCTGATGCGAAGAGAACTCTCGAAAAATACGAGGTAACTATACATCAAATAGCATATTTGCTCATAGTTCCATGCGTTTGTTAGGAGGATATCGAAAAGACTTCCACTTGCCAGATGTTTTCGCTCACCCCAGCTGATATGTTGCTAAAGCAGCTTGTTGTCATCTGTGACCAAGTGTTCAACGACTATGAGGTCCTTGATGATACCTACAAGGTGGTTTTTCATGCTTTCTGTGGTGTTTAATGGATTTAAATCATGTAGGTTAAAGGACGCATTCTGACTGATGAGCATGGCGCAATTGATTTGGCCATTGTCATTAAGAAGGTTGATGATGAAACCAACATCATTGAATTTAACAGAAAGAAAGTAAAGAGTTTATCGCCAAAATTTCTCTTAACAGACTTTTTTAGGGTGCCATTATGGCCTTCTATGAAACTATTGATAAGAAGATCAAAGCTCCTCTGGAAAAAATCGCTACTGCATAAGAAATTTATGAAATCTTGGACAAATTTCGTCTGTAATCTTAATCGTCTGAAATACCATTTCCAAAAATTGAATAGATATTGTCTAGTCTTTATGTAATTACGCATGGATTCATCATAAACAGTTATTTTGGCATAATTTATCTCAAATTGAATGAGAGTATGATGAGAATCAATAGGTTTTTAGGGTTTTTTTTTTTGAACTAAAATATGAGAGATGTCTACAAAAGCTAGGCTTTTTTCTACAGCTTAGATAGTTCCAGGTTATTTTGAATTGTGAGATACTTCTTCTAAATCGCCATGAGACTTAATTGATGAGAAAAAAGAGTGTTTTCCTACTGAAAAACTTATTAATGATTTACATTGACAGAAAGTCATAGAAGTTGCCATGGATATCTAAGATTTTGAGGCAATAAATCGAGAATTTAAACAAGAATCTCATCAAAAATGTCAAATACAACAGTCAATCACAGTCTGTCTGCTTTCCGAGCGGATATCATAATGATAATTGTTTGCACCATTAGAATTTCGGTCGAATTAATAATATAAAACAACAGAAATCAACAAATCTTACATATCGCTCCAGAGATGGAAAGTTCTGAGCAGTCAGCAGGGAAGAAAACCGTGAAAAATGAGATTTTTCAGCATTTTCAGAGAAGATTAATCAGAAAGACAGCTCATCTCAAAAACAAGTTGGCTAAGTACCAATCCATCATTCATTTTTTCTCTAAGCAGCATTTCTCGGAAGTTTCATCAAAGATGTCCAAGAAGATAATATCGACGATCCAGACCTTCCGAAAGTAGTTGGCAATTTCCGCGATAATTTCGAGGAAGAGTGTCAACTCCAGTGGAGAGAAAATATGGACAATGAGGCATTAAATGGTGAAGCTATTGAAGCTATTCTTACAAGGAGTCTCTATGATCAGTATTGATTTCTCTGGCAACCTTAATCCATTAACTATCTCCAATCCTAAAGACTTCTTTCGAATTATCCGATGGATAAAGATAAGAAACTAGACAAGTTGCTCTACATTTTCCAATTCATAGAGCCAGCTCATCTCGAACTCAATGAAGACTATTTGGCGATGAACACTATGGAATATGCTTTTCAAGGTAATTCATGACGAAATCGGCATTCTTTATCATTTCTCAATAGAAATACATAACATCGATAAATGCAAGACTCCCAGAGGCAAAGTCATTTCGATAGTAAACTGCTGTAAGATCGTGAGCGGTATACACTCTATCAGAACAGCATGTCATTGAACTACTTAGGTATGATTTCACACGCTCAGAAGAATAAACTAACTGGAGCTGATGATTTCTTACCTACTCTGATCTACACAATAATTAAAGCAAGACCAAAGCACGTTTATTCGAATATTGCTTTTATAAGGTATCATCTTCATACTTCTCCTCACAAGTGAAACAGACTGTGTGAATTTTTCAATTGAAAAGAGATTATCGATCAACAAGGCGATTGAGAGGAATGGACGACTATTATCTTACAACATATAACAGTGCCGTTGAATTTACAGAGGAATTGGACGTCACATTGGATGCATTGGATCTAAGAAGCTGAAAATTAAGAAGGAGGATTATGATAACCTCTATAATCAGCGAAAGATTGAGTATGAGAAAATGTTATCTAAAAATTTCGGTAAAGACGAATCAAAAATACAAGGAAATGATGTCAGCAGCTTTGCCAACCCTCCTGCTGAGACTGAAGATTCTATTGTCAACGATAAACAAATAGTGAAGCGGATAAATGACCTAAGGCCCTATGCCAAGTATGAGGCCAAAGAAGCAAAATTCTACAACTCAGAATTTATGAAGCTGACCGTCAACGACTTAGAGGAGCTGTTTCATGAGTATAAAAAGTTATGTAACTCGCATCAAAAAGCTGCACAAAAAATCGAAGCGCTTGTGACTCAGATAGAAGAGGAGAAGAAGAATAACTCAAAGAAATTTGACACATCGTATTGGACACTTTGGACAGGGAAATAATTGAATCTGTTTTGTATTTGGCTAATTGATATCTTAAAAGGTTGTTCTTTGTGAGTTTTAAAGAAGGTGACTTGTATTTTGATCTTTTTTCGTTTTTCCAACGATGAGATTTGTGTAATGGGCATAGAATAGTTGAAAAAAGAGAAAGTTTGGATTCAATACAATTATCTTTTTCATCTCTCATTAATTATAAGGCATCGAAACTTCAAATTTCCCTTTACACTCAGCGACTTGGGATCCAGCTTCTCTCCTAGAAACCAGCGGATTTTAGGATTATTTTCTTCAAACAACATGCTCATCACCAGAATCTCTCCAATGAATGAATAAACATCCACTTTGGGATCTACATACCTTGATCTCTGAGTCCCTTTACAGTTTTACACGAACTTTAGTAACAGCAAGTATTTTTTGTATCTCTTATAAATCTCTCTGTCTACTTATAGAGCTCAGTAGTAAGCTTATCTGAACTCTGAAGAAATAAAAAGAAACTAAATCACAGTAGCTACTCCTTCGAGCTACTATGAGTCAGAGCTAAGTACTGTCCCCGTTACTTTAATTAGAAGGAACTTACAGAAATAATGATTTTCATCATTGTCATCATCCTCTAATGTGTTCTACTGAGTTACTGTCTTGTGTATTAATAATTAATAAGGAAAAAAATTTGAATTTGATTTTTCATAATGAGTAAAGAGAAATTTCTTTAATAAAAGCCAGAGGCGTTTAAGCTGGATTCTAATTACGTCATTATTGCAAATTTGATTGATATCCATTCTGAGGTTTACCGAATTATACCTTTGAAAATACATTGAACAAACTGAAGTACCAAATAAATATGTCAGCGCTAGATAATAGCAATATCTATCCCAATTACCATTGAAGGGATCGAAATTAGGATATTTTGAGAGTGATAAAATAGAATTTCATTTGAACCTGTACCCTATTCTTTATTGCTGCCTTAACTAATTTCTTGAGATATATGAAATATTTGACTTGAAAGCTGCAAAAAGTCAATTCTGAGTATTTTCAATTTTGTTACTCAAATAAATTATTAATTTTCTCTGGTATGCTTTATTAAATCCTAAATAGCTCTTGTGGAAAAAAATAGTATTCTTTGAAAATACTGAAACCGAACAGAGCAAGTTTATCCAAACCAGGTGTAGAGGATTCAATTTGTAATTGACCCTCAATAGCGATGCTCTTCCGTTTTTCATAAGATAATTGATAATTATAACTAACTTACTAGCATTAAAAAATTGTCCAATTTATAGTCATTGTAAGGTATTAAGCTTTTCTCCAACAAGATGTTTTGAAAGAAATTTTGAACCTACCATCAAAGAAAAATTCATCTAAAATTCACTTCTGAGCTAAGTTATTGTGAGTGATTAAGCTATCAGATTTATTTTGATTTTAAAATTGAAAAGTCGGTAGACGTAGTATTCTTTGAAAGAAAAAATGCAATCTATCGGATTAAATAATTCTCGGCTCGCGAAACGAACGTCGGTGCAAGATAGAAAAGGTCTACAGTCACAGGTAATCCCTGGATCCAAGAACACCTCAAAAATAGACGCCTCCAATATAAGTCATCATCATCAATCTTTCAATCGGGTCTCGCAAAATCCTTTACAGTATAAGTTTTCTCTCTTATACTCTTCTAAAAGCACTTCTTTTTAGACAAGGAGCCTCAAACTTCTCTCAAATTGGTAATATTCAACCTCTTTTCTTCTTATAGAGCAATATGTCGCAGATTTTCAGGCAAGACCTGAAATTAAATATCAGAAACTGGATCCTGAGACGATTCTCTCAATCACAAAGAATTCGAGTCCTCGTACTGGCTTATATTCAGCTACAAATATCAAAAGCACATACCCGAAATTACAAATTGATCTAGCTGCAGAGGCGAAAGTATCTATCGACAATATAATCAGATATCTCTAATCGCTATTTAGTCAAGCAATACTGACGCACGGGTCTCTGTCGGCAACGATAAAATCAGCAAGGACAAAGAAAAAACAAGTCCAACTCAAAAGGAGAAACCTGTTTCAAGGTCAAAAATACAAAATAGCATGAGAATGAACGAGACTGAGAATTTCAATCCTGAGAAAAGACGCGGCATCAAGTAATTTCTGCAGATTGACTGAGGATGAAAATCCATGAATTCCTGTTTAGTCCAAATTTTTTTAACCTCCCAGCAAAGGGCTCAGAATTTCAAAATCGCAGCCTCTTGAAAGCTGCTGCTCCTACGAAAGTCACCCACTCTGTAATAGAGAAAGATACTCGGAGTCAACCTTTTAAGCCGACGCTGCAGGTACCAACGTTTATTTGACCCAATCTAAAAAATCAACAAGATGCAGAAAATCTCTCCAGAGAAAGTTGGAATACGCGCAGATAAATCTCTTTCATCTATTCAAAAACCTGATTTGACACAAAAGAAGTAAGTAATCCAAGCGGTAGTTGTGCATAAAGTCAAATGAATAGAGTTGTGCCGAAGGAATCTAGTCTAAAGTTACTGTTGTCTGCCAATGCACCTCTCCGACCGAATCCGAATTCATACACAGCGAATAATAGCAATTTTGGAATTAGAAACAATCAGAGCAGCTTAAACAAACTTTTTGATCATTCAATTAACTATTCTAAAGTCAAGGTAATATTATCCGTGAATTATTTGTTTCTCAAATTGATCTTATAATGAACAGATGTCGCCTAAAGGGGCTGGGATGAGTACAATTACGTTGAAAGAAAATTCAAAACCCGACAGTTCTTCCGCAAGAAGAAAGCAGATTTCATGAATTCGGTTTTTTTGTTTTTTTTTTATTATTATTCTAACCTAACAAGTGTGAATAAAATTCATCAATCAACTGCATTCCCTTTTTTGCTTGGTGTGCGAAAACCCTCCATAGATGCAAACTTTGCTTTTTATGTTATTTTTTGTTTTTCTGGATGGTATGCCATTCTACCTAGGTAATTTCCAGCATTTTGCTAGATTTTCTCTGCGAATATCTTGTTCAGAATAAGTTTTCATAAGGGTAACGACATGTAACCAACCTTGATGATTCGAAGAAATAGAAAGAATTAATCTTTCTTTAAAACTGGGTGAGAGAACGCATTAAGGAGTGTATACCCTAACTTGAACAGAATATTCTAGTATTGACCGAAAAAGAATATGTACTTTGTAAAAATATCAGAATCGAAACTTAGTGCATTAATGAGACTAAATTTATTCCAGAAACCTACTTCTAAAAATGGTTAATGCTTCGGCCCTTCTCGAGATATCAAAAAATCTGAAATTGTTCTTTGTTGTAACTCTAAATCTAAGTCCTCTTGCAGAAGGGTCTATCCTACAAAGGCAATTTGATAGTATAAGGCTCTAAGGCCCTTGATAATACTGCTTGTTTCTCAGTTTCTAGAAATTCTTCTTCTGAACATAATTGAACTTAATGTTTTTATTTTTCATAAGCAATCCTCTCGCTCGACAACCCTTTTTGCCGGAGGCTATGAAACATAGAAAATACCCCTTGATAATGCGTATTAAAAGCCACTACTTCGATGAAAACGTCATTAGAATTTATTACGTCAGTAGTATATCTATGCAGTAACAATCTTATTATAATAAAGTTTGAGTTGCGGTCAGAAACTCTCACTCTCTAGAAACCAAACTAAGCTAAAGAATCATGAAGCTGATGAGATATGAAGAATGGATCAAATCCGTACATCAAGTTGATGGACTTTCCGAGCGAGTAGAGAACGAATTACGCAAAGACATCGTTACCTTTATGATAATCTTCGGCACAAACGCGGATCTTGGAACTTCGGCAATTGCGAAAGCAGTTTTTATTTTCCATAAATTTTCCAAGCTTCGTTCGTTCAAAAAGATCAATTTCATGCTCTATGCCAGCGTGTGTATCTTCATTTCGGCTAAATTTGACGACAATCCAGTCAAGCTTGACGCCATCGCTCGGATGTTCTTGGCTATGAACATAATTTATCAGAAAATTAGAGCAAGACATCCTCTTGGGACACGAGATCTTGACCCTAATGATTTTCCTCTATCTATTTATAGAGAGACTACGTTCGAACAAAATACAATCCAATTGGCTTGCGAGACCTTCACCACAGCCGAAGCCGAGATTCTATCTGATATTGGGTATGATCTCGATATAGACCTGCCATATTACTACATCCAATCGCTTGAAGAGAAAGGAATTATGGTTGATGAAGAGCTTTTAGATATTGCAACGGCTGTCATCAATAAGAGCTGGAGAACAATACTTTGCTTATATTACGAACCAAAGGTGATTGCACTAGCAGCATTAGCTTGTGCTCAAGAAATCAGTGATCATGCTGCTGCTGACAATATCTCTAAAATAGGATCGTCATGGATGAAGAGTTTCGGAGAATTCGATGGAGAAGAAGTTAAGGAAGTGACGAAGTATCTAAAAGAACTTAATTAGAACTGCTTGAAATTAACATTTACTACATGAATACTATCTGCTATTATAAGATTGAAAAAGAGTCGTGCTCTTCTTAAATAGCTAGAGCTTATAATGTAAGTCTATATATGCTTGCTAATTGAATGGAGCTTCAGTCCCGCCATCGAAAAACCACGAAATATCATATCTTTTTCAAAGATTTCCTCCGAATGCTAATTGTTTATGAAATTGAATCATTCATCGAGCGTCATCTGGCGTATTTGTTACTTTAAGTTCCGTTCGTTATTGCCGGACGAACATCTTTGGAATTAATTAAAGGCAAAAGAGAAAATAAAGAAGTTTTCTGAAGCGGCTCGTGAGCCATTTTCTACGGGTATTTAAGCCCAACTAAGAAAGAATTTTATAATTTAAAATAATCCTGTGCCAACTTAAATTTTTATGAGAGCTCTCATCGCTTTCGTTCTCCTTGGACTTCTTGCCGTCGCTTTCGCTGGAAACTGCGGAGGAAACTGCCCAGGTGGCAAATGCCCAAGCTGCCCTTGCGGTAACTCAAGACGCAATGAAGACGCTGCCTCTTGGTGCGCCAAATTCAGTGGCTGGAACCAAGCATGCTGCAAATGCATCATCGGCAGAGAATCTGGTGGAAACGCCAACGCCATGAACTTCAACACCAACGGTTCTTTCGATGTCGGACTCTGGCAAATCAACAAGGTCAACTGGGGTGCCTGCGGTGGCAATGCTCCATGCAACACCGATGCCAACTTCCAATGCGCCAAGAAGGTTTGGGAATGGGGTGGCAGAACCTTCAGACTCTGGTCCACTGCCAAAGCTTGTGGCTGCTAAGTTTGCTAACCTTGCTATATATTCATCTCTACATTAGTTCCCTAAGAGTTCATATTCCATATTCAATTGCAAGTTATTCCCCCAGCAAGTCACTATGGAAATTGCTATAGACAGAAGACTCATTACAAACTTAAACCAAAAACACAAATCGTTTCAACAATCAGTTTCCTTGAATAGATAAAATTTTTTTCAACAATTAGGAAATTATTGTTGGCAAAATGCCTCCAAATTGGAGGATGCATGGGCCCTGTATGACTTTCTGCCTCCGTAGCTCTCATCTTTAGTTCCTAAAGCAGCTATTGATTTCCTGATCAAAGGTCCTGAGAGCCTTTCATTGATAAATATTTAAGCATTTTGGATAGGACAAATGCAACAACGATGATTACTCCCAACAATTCCGACAATTTCCATTCTCATTCGGCTCTCGTCATTTAAAGTAGGATCAACGTTTCTAATGAAGTCTGGTTGTGGGTTGTTGAGGCATTTACAGTGATGAATCTGGTATCTCAACTTAAATCAGCACAAAAGATAACTAATGAACTGATTTATTTTGTAAATGTTTGTGTATAGATCTAGCCTCTATAGGTTGGATGAAGTACCTATGATATCTCTATAACATGACTAATAGGCTATCTCAATACTATGAAAATTCTTGGGATTGATGCATTTGATATTAAAATACACTCATGATCCTCTCAAAATAAAGCTATCATTCATTGTCCTCGTTATCATCATTAAGCGCACCGAATGGATTAGCTGTGTGATTCTTTGTTACGGGTTTCTAAAGTAATTGGATCAATCAACTAAGCGTCCCTCATCAAATATTTACCTTCTGAGCTTCAGTCTCTGCTTGGGTCTGCTGATATGAAGGAGCCTATAATGTGTAATTCCATAAGCATATTCTAACGAAAAGCAGCTTACCGTGGTTTTTTTAGCTTGATATGTTGCCTTCGAGCCTTTTAATTTTGCTGAATCATTTTTCCCTCTGTCATTAAACTCTTCGAAATTATTGTAAGTTTTCTATAGTCAGAAAGTTGTCAATCCATCAATAATTTTAAGTTTTACCTTTTTATATCCTTGTGGGTTTCCTCCATAATAATCCTTTTTTGGTCTGTCTTCTCGACTGTTGTAGTATTTCGAGCCTTGCTTGTTGTGGCTATCATATTTGTCATATTTATTCGATCCTTCCTTCCAATCGTTCCTATCACTATAATTCTTCTTTTGCCCTTGTTCCGCTTTGCTTTGCCCTTCGATAATCTTATCTTGCTCTAATTGTTGGTCACCATCAGCTAAAAATTTCTATCCAAAATATTATTAACATAAACAACACTCTAGATTACCATCTCTCCACGTCCTTTTCTTTGGATGACTTCCTTTGGCTTTTTAAAAATCATCTTAGCAACGAGCAAATAAATAGAATGCTACCTTCTCCTCAACAGGTTTTGCTTCCTTTTTCTCGCCCTCTATGGTAGAGCGCTTAATTTCACCAGTTGTATCTTTATTCTTATAAGATTTATAATAATCTCCTGATTGATTAGTGTCCTTCACTCGATACTCGACAAGTGGGCTTGCTAATGGCAATGAAGATTACAACATATTATAATTCTATCTGAAGAATTTTTTACATTTTTCGTATGGTTTTGTGTTATCGTACCTGCCGTATTTTTCCTTCTTTGGTCTTTCTTTGTTGTCGTCTGCAGGAGCACGATAGTTCTTGTTACCTATCAACAAATTTCTTTTAACAGTTGGCGCCAGACTTATATATTACTTATGTTTGCGTAAAACTGCCTTCCGCGTATTTTCTAAAAGCAGATAAATTAGTAGAACGCAAAGGTAATATACTCCAGTTCCAGCCTCGAGAAACTTTATTGCGTCTTCTTTGCTATCAAACTGGACATCAAATGCACCAGATAATTTTTGCTTGGGAAATATCTTCGAAATTTTGTGGTCTTTATAGAACATCCTGATATCCTCTTCAGTCGCCTCGTGGCTGAGGTTGTTGAGAAAGATGTACACTCTTTCCTTGTCTAACTTTCGCACTTCAGCGATCATTTCTTCGGCTAAATTTATGCAATTTCTTTTTATCGACCTTCTGAAAAAGCCAAGTCTTACTCGTTGGGAAGCTCTTCTTCTTTTTGGGTACGAGAGTGATAACGACACCTTCTTCTGTGGGTTGGGTGTGTTCCGGACTAGGTTCTTCATTTTTCGTTTTGTTTTCTATTAAAATGAACTTTTAGACCTTTATCACGAATGAAAGAGTTGACTTCCGTTTTCTTGGTCGGAATCGGAAAGCTCAGCCCAATTCACTAAGATCACGATAAAATGAATTAATTATCAGTTGTGTGAACTTCGTACCTTTTTGCTCTTCAGGTTTGCTCATCTAAGTTTTCAGATTTTCAATTCAATAAATTAAAAAAGCAAATGATGAAAATATCATGTTCATGGTGGAGTCTGTCTTGACCCTAGAGTCCCCGCGAAATTCAGTTCAGAGAGGTTCTCGTATTGTTTGGTATTGGATAGGCTTAATGAAGAGAAAAAGGAAGAATTATAATATCAAGTCTCAGATTTCAGTTAGGTTAGTTATTTCCTCTCACACAAGAACTACCAAGAATTGTATGAAATATAAATGTTACTTTTAGTTTGATTTGTCATTCGAGTTATCTGCCATACTCACAATGATTCCTAGAAACAAATTGGGTAATTTTTCTCTGCATTATATTCTAAAATATGAATGAGATTTTGAGAGTTAGCTATAATTGCTATATGTGAGAACTGGAGATTTAAACTGAGTAAAAGCAGACTAGCTAAATTTATTGTCTCTCATTGTCTTGCAACAGAATGATTAGAAGATATTATCTCAATGTAACTTTGTCAAATTAGAAGAATTGGAAACTGATTGGGATTAATGCTAAATTACATATTAAACATGGATAATAAGAGAGTTTGCAACAGCATGTTGAGTCCAATCTAAAACTAACAAGCTATTCCACGCTCAATTCAGCCTGAGACTATATATATGTATACCTATCAATAAATAACAACGTGAAAATATATTTAGACATTCAATTTATTGTGTGGTTGTTTTGGTTCTTTTGAGCCAAGGAAGAGCTTTGCCACTCTCTTTTGGTTTAGTTGAGGCCTGGCGAAGCATACTTGGGCAGAATGGGTTCTCATTCTCAATTCCAAGTGAAACTTGTGGGGTTGTAGTTGTGGCCATTTCAACCTGATTAAAGAAGCTTTGGGTTTGAGCATTTGATTTCCAATATTCTTCAGACTGGCAATTTGCTTGGTTATCAGGACTTTGAGCGAGAGTCTCCTGTCCATTTGGAATAATAGATTCTGATTCGATTGTGGCAGTTAAAGCTTCCTCCTTTTGCTGGGAGTTGCTGACTGCCTCTACAGTTACAGAAGTTTCATGTATTTCTGATTGGTTTTCAACAATTCTAGAAACTGTTGATTCTGAGACATGAATAGAGGTTTTTAAGGTTTCTTCTGATTGTATTGTAGCATCCTTCTGAGTTTCTTCTAATTCACAAACAACAAGCGATTCGGTGGGTTCCGAAGCATCAGCTTTTTCCTCCTCTTCTACCTCTTCTGCAATAGTAACCATTTGCTCTTTGCTTTCTTCGAAGGCTTGATCCAGAAGTTTGGTCTCCTCTTCTGACGCAATAACGGGTGGCTCTTGTTCCGCTTGCTCCTCTCCCTGTGCCTGGTTTTCAATAATCTGGAACTGAATTTGTTCATTCGCTTGCATGAGCTTCTGTTCTTCAGCTTTCTTCATCAACATATATTTCTCAGCCTTTCTCTGCTCTCTTTTTCTGAAGATCCAAGATAAAATGAATCCTAATAGAAATGTCGTCAGAAAAAATCACACGAAAAGAAAATTTACCTGCTAGAGCGATCATTCTTATTATTGTCATTATCTTCTTGAATCCAAAACGACTTGGCTTCTCCTCCCAAGCATTGCCCATTGCTTTCTCGTCAGAGAGCTCAGCTGCCCAATCTGCATTTTGGCTTTGTCTTTGAGTCAAGAGCATTAGTTTTTTGAGATAATGAATTCCGGTGAGTCTTAAGAGCAGACCAAGAGACTTGTGAGACAAAAAGCGGAGGATGCTGAGGGTTGATTTAAGGAAAGTCTGTCCGAAAGCCAATATTCCGCTGCCGGCATAAAAAACGTTTATAATACTATGAGCTCCGTTTAAAAAACCCCAAATTTCATCTCTAAACGAGATTGGAGGTCTCTGCATCGGCTGATTTGGGTCCATTGCTCTAGGTTCTCGTCGCTGACCGTAGGAAGAGTAGCCGCCGTACCCCATCATGCCCATCCGGCTGCGACCATAAGAGCCATACGATCCATAAGAATCATAGGACCCATAGTTTCTCTGGCCTCCGTAGATATCGTTAGTTGCTCCAAAGGCTCCGTAGTCCATACTGCCAGTACTATAGGAAGGCCCGGAATATGATCCTTCGAGTGAGTTTGATAAACTAGAGTCTCCAGATCTTAATTGGTTGGTTTCCATTGCGCTTTGATATCTTCTAAAGGTAGCTTGATTGGTTTGGCTGGAAAGTTTGTCCGAAACGCTAGTATTGGTGTTTTCTACTTAAGTGATTATTAATAAGCCCTTAAAGGGGAGTTAATAGCCATACCTGTGTTTTCCATGATTCACGTCAGAGTGGAATTATCAAAACTATTCTTAATTTGGTAGATGACGCACACAACTAAATTCCAGTAGGAGTTTATTCCAGAAACCTATTTTTACAGTTAATTAAACATGAATTGCAGCGGCTACGTTTAGGAGAGATTTAATATGATATGAAGGTTTTAATCAGTTACGCCAAATCTGCTTTTGAATCAATTGATCAGAACGGGCAAGGAAAGTTGAAGCGGTAAGTTTCAGTAATGCAACTTTTGATCGGTATAGTTAAACGCCAATGTTAATTCGAGTCAAATGAGAAATTTTCTCCTATATTTCCGTTTCGTGATTGTTCCTCAAAAAGACTGAAAAAATTTTCTTAAGTGATAGTCATATTTCTTATGCAAAAACGGTGTTGCTAGACCATGACAATCAGGAGGAGTCTCAACAAACTACCCTCTTTTAATATTTAACCATAAAACCATAAATAATTCCTAATATTTTTCAACGCTACACCCTAAGAAGAACAAATTCCAAGATTTGGTTAACTTTTTCCATATAAAGGGATATAAGATCCATTACCACTCAGAATATTTGCCTTCTATTACAAATATTTTTCATCCACGATTCATTGCGAATGTATTTATATGATGAAAACATAAAAAACTACATTAGCTGCTCATTCTGAGCATAGAGAACTTCCTTTCGCAGGTAATTTCCCTCGATTCCGAATTCGCTACGATCCAGAGAGGATAACTATTCCGTTTTTGCCCTTAACAGAACGTGAATTCACAATGCAAGTATCACATAAGTTATAACTGCAGGTTGAGCAGCATAATACCCCTTCATTCTTAGGTGCGTATGTTTTTTTGCATTTGTTGCATCCAAAAAAGTTACTGCTAACCCACTTCTTTCTGAAAAGTACATGATTATTATCGCACTTCATTGGAGCTTCCTGGCATTTCATGCACACAGCCAGATCACATGCATCGCACTTCCAACTGCCCAAGTTGAAATCATCAGGAATGCGACAGCTACTACAAGATTTTGTTTTAGATTGTAAGGCCAATAAATGACCTTTGCTGCAGGAGAATCTCTCCTTGTTTTGCATAATGTTTTCAGCACATCGATGGCAGATATCAAGGAAGCAGTGCTTGCAGTGTAATACACCGCTTTCTGGCGCAGACCTGACTTGGCAGCATACTCTGCAAAAGAATTTTTTCTTATCGTACAGTCTCGTCCCACCACCTTCTGTGGTCACGGGAATCTTAGTGAGGTCAACTACAATCTGTAATGTGTTTTCTTGGCCACAGCAGCATTTTAAATTGTTCAAAATCCACGGATAAGCTGAATCCACAGCTCGGGTAACTGAGATAATGACTGGTTTCTTCTGCTTTGAAATTGATTCAGGAGTACAGTTGTTCTCGTGAGCTTTGATATCTTTGTACTTCGCCTTAAAGGTGCAACCGTATTTCTTGTTCTGGCAGCTGACTCGTAAAAGTTCAAACAAACTTCGAAGTTTTAGGTTGATCCTTGTGGGTTTGTAGGGGTTTCTGCAGATTGGGCATGCATGTTTGCGACCCAGAAGCGATTCACTGCAATCGTGACAAAAAATTTGTTGGCAACAGCTGCATTCGACCGGTTGCGTTTTAGTTTCGAACGGATTGACAATTAGCAGGCAGCAGGGGTCGCGAAAGAACTCTAGCACTGCGGCTTCTATCTCAGATGATCCTGTATAGAATTTTCTGTCGTCTACAGCCGGCTTATTTGTGACTGTTGAAGTTGTCAGATCGTTTCCTTCCATTACCGTATTGGATTGCTCTTGAAAAGCGAACTTTTAATTTTTATGAATCTGAGCTAGACATACGAATCAAATTGCTTGAATTCAAAGTTGAAGGGTAGACAATCCTACTGAACCCTAGATTATACATTGCTACTGACTTGAGCGTGACTTCTATTTCAATATTTTGATTGTACATGATCATTCACGTTAAAAAGAAATTGTTTCTGATGATATATATTCATCAATTAAGTTTTCTCATTGAATTATAAGCAAAATGCGTTTAGTCAGACTCAATGTCTATTCAACCACAGAGGTTATGGCATCGATTCTTGATGAAAGTAGCTTCTATTACGGTTTCTAAATTTCGGGAATGAAGCTCTCCTAAATATCTAAAGGTCTCTTGATGAATGACAAAAATACGCAGCCCTATGCTCATAAACAAACATTGTTTCTTAATAAATATGCTTAGATTCAACAACTTGGAATTTTAAGAAATCATATGAAGAAAATTGAAGACTGGCCACAGCAATCGTATGCAACACATGAGGCCAGAACCCTAAGTAGAACGATTTCAGCCCTTCTGTGCGTGCCATTTTTCCCAAACAGTCTAGAGTTCCTCTATATAACTTATCAGCTCCAAGAGCTCCATTCATCTGCATTCTCCTTCTAATCGTATCGAAAGGGTAAGTCACCATTTGGGCGAAAAAGCTCGCAATTGCTCCGGCGCCAAACATCCTTACAGCCAGGACTGCATTTGATTCTGAATGATCGTTAGCGATCCGAGATTTTATAAAATCATAGCCAGCAAATGACAGAGCAGTATGCGGGACAGCTCCTAAAATCGTGATCCAGTATCCTTTGTAAGTACTCTTTAATCCCTCCGTTCTGATTATTTTCTTAATTCCATTGAAGAAATTGGAATAGGCTCTTTCCTGACCCCTTCTGCTTAAATCCGTTGCAAGTCGTGTTTGCAGTATATCAATCGGATATGAAAGTGTAATTGTAATGAAAGCGGATAGAAATCCGCATGCGGTATTCCTGAAAAGCGTTTCCATTCCCTACAATGGCAATTAATTCTTCGAGTATGGGATGCAAATTGCTTACAGATGGTTGACTATTGGAACTCTTGAAATATCTCTTGAATAAATCGTAGCTTAAGAACTTTAGTGTCGTTGTAGGAATTGCTTTAATGACGTCGAGTCCATTTCCTCTCCAAAATGAAATAATACCTTGTTCTCTTCTAATCTCTAATAGAGTAAAGCATGTTTAGAAGATTCAGAAGGGGATGAACTGGTACTTAAATAGGCATCACTTAATCCTTGGTATCGTCTGTTATCTTCCATAATTAACAATTTTTGGGTTTGGAGGATCAACTTTATGCGATTGAGCGGCGCTGTCAGAGTTTTAGCAGCAGCTGCGCTACCGACTCCATAGAACAGCTCTTCCATTATGAGTGGAATTTTCGACGTGGTCCTTCGCTCTGACATTTTTAAATGAATTAAATTACGGCTTTTAATTGCTTGTTTAAGATATGTGTCCTTAAGGTAAAGAAAAATGGCATTTTGCTAATGCATGAAAGAGTGAAAAAATTTATAAAGATGTGCAATAAATTCAATATGAAAAATGAACTGTACCAAAGAACAATGCTTGGTGTTGAAAAAACAAAAAAAGGAACAAGAAATTATGACATTAAATGTCGAATAAATCTGATCCTTTGGTTTCTTTATAATATTTAACAAAACTTTCAGTGTTTACTATATTTTCAAGCAAATCCGACCGTGCAATACATTTGAGTGATTCTACTCCCTTCAGCTCAATTTTGTGAGAACGTTCATCAAGAATAAGCTGACGGTTAATAATGTTATAGCCTCCTCTTTGTAGTACGCCATCGAAGTGATACTTTTCAATCATTGGGGAGATAACTGTCCATTTTTTCTTCTTCTTGAATTGGCTAAAATCTTCCTTACGCTTCCAAAGCTGAGGGTTAAAGAAGAAAAATACACCTTTCTCTGTGCATTTTTCAACATCAAAGAGAGAAGTTCTTATCCCAAACGGAGTTCCTCGAACTCCAACGAGGACTGAAGTGATTGGATACTTATAATTGTGACCTATAAAATAGAATAGGCACTCACTTGTCATAATTTTTATTACCTTTTAAAATCCTGGAGAAAATACTGGTTTCTATTGGATGTTGAATAATAGGGTTTTCTTCAAAAGTCTCATAATCCTCAGGGTCAAGAGCTAAAATATTTTAATCAATCAACTACTTAATGAGTTCGTTTTACGTTTGTCATGTGTTTCTAAAGACGAGAGCTCTGAAATCAGCGAATAAACTGCAGTCTTGTTGTCTCGATCCATTCTGTTATAATTCAAAGCAAAGTCTTTCCAAATGCTGTCTAATGGATATTGGCATCTTCCCTCTGCTTTTATCTTCTTCTTGTGGGGAGCTGATTGATTGAAATATATTGAAATCTACCAAAATCAATGCCAACATACCATGTGTTTCAAAAAGGTTTTTCAAGTAAACATCAATGCAGTTTGCCTCGAGGTTCTCCAGCAGCATCGAAAAATTCGAACGTTTGAATTCATTGAAAACGCGAAGTTTAAAATATTTAAATTGAGTCGTGATCTCGCATAGCTTGGAGAAATCAGTGAGATTTTTCTCTTTTAAGAATGCCTCTATTTCAGTCAATGTTTTCTTTGCGTATTCAAGAACGGCTTTTTCTTCTTCTTTGGAAATAAATTTGTAATATTCGAATTCCGTTTCAAAATTATTTTGATTTTGAGCCTGTTTAACTAGATTAGCAGCTTGTTGCAGCTCTTCCGAAGTAGATTCATCATCTTCAACGATATCAATGAACGACAACAAGTTATCAACTTGATTTGGAGCTGCTTTTGCAGGCTTGATACATTCGAAATAGCGTCCGAATGAGGAATCATCCAAAGAAAAATCTATTCTGAAAGTCTCTTCCCTAGGGGTAATGTAAATAAAATTGCTCATTATTGAAAAACTACGTTTCAGAGTGCATGAGAGTGATTCGAAACTCAGTCATGGAAACGTGGTGAATGGACAGCAAACAGACTTGATCCAAGAATTTGATTTCAGGCATAGTTCTTGCAATGCTAGGTGCTCTTGGCCAAATTTCTAATTTCTTGTAGCCTTCTTCATCTTCCGTGAGCTGAATATTGAGCAAGATTAGTGAATGAAGGGCAAATACTTATTTTCTTACTCCAAAGAAAGGAAAGATAAGATATTTGACAAAGCTTTCGAAGGTCTTAATCGAGCCAATTGTCATAAATGAAGGTAAGACGTCTTTGTATTCTACACTCTGGAGTATTTTGTTGAGTTTGCCCAATTTCAGACTTTCCTCAGAGAGGGTATAGTAATCATCACAAGTCAGAGCTTTTTGCTTCAATTCGACTTTTAAGCCTAGTTCAGTGCCTTGATACTCCATTACACATTCTATTTGATATGTATTTGGATCCTCCAATAGCGTAATGTGCTTTTTAATACTGGCTTTTTTCGGAAATTTGATGTAATCAGGAGTCTCTAGCAGCCAGATGAGTTTCGGTTCCTCTTGCTTTGGTGTTGGAATTGATTCGACTTTAATAGGAACTTCGACAGGTTCCACTTTTCTGTTAGTGTAGTCAATTTTGCTGCGAGAAGGGTTTATTTCCGTAATCGAAGGAAAGACTGTTTCTTGCATCTGGCTTCGTCCAGGGTCATCTACTTGAACATAGGATTTGGAAATCTGGTACAGAGAGCTTGTAGAAAACTCATTTTGGCTAGGAATTTGCAGGGCAGAATTTCGCGGCTTGTTTTGCGTTTCGGGTTCTTGCTGCTGGGTGATGACAATTGACGAAGCTGGGAGAGAATTCTCTGATTTTGGAGTCACTGAGTTAGCTGGTTTAGACAGCGGGATCGAAGCTTTTCTTTCCAGTTGCACTTTAGGTTCTTTTATTGCTGATGATTTCTCTTCTGAAGGTTTCGTTTTCTCCTCTTGCTCGCCGGGTTTCTTCCCAATTTTCGAGAAATCGAGCTGGAAGACTCGGTCCTTAGGGTCTGAGTATTTTCCAGACCGATTTGAAGGATTTTTCGAAGAATTCACACCACTGAGGTTAGCTTTTGACTCACCACTCCCTGTGAGACATGTAGAATTTACCTTCTCGGGTTCGTCAGCCTTAATGCAGCCAGGCTGCTCCAGTGAAGGGTCTGATCGCTGCTGCTCACCGAGATCTGCTGCACTGTTTGTTCCAATGATCCTTATTTCAGGCAACCTTTGATCCTCTGCTTTTTTATGAGCTGCTCTGAAGTCTGGACTGACTGCGAGATCTTTCTCGTCATCTTTTGAATGAGGCGGTTCAATGATAATCAATGGAAGCCCTTCCTTTTGATTTTTATTTTGCTCTGGCTCTGCATTTTGATGTTGATTTTGATCTGGCTCTGCATTTTCAGCCATATTCATTTCAATAGAACTTTGATGCCTAAACTTTCTTGGATTTGGTACTTGTAATTGAGGGACCCTCTGATTTGGACTTGAAATTACAGACGAGCCTGCGTTCTCTAAGGCTCGAAGATCCAAGGACTGCAGTTGTGAATTGCTCGTAGCAAGGGCCTGAGATATCGGACTATGCCCAGTAAATATTGGAATCGGAGAAAGAGGTCCTCCTAACTGTGAGTTAAAATATGGCAGCAGGCCTGAGCTATTCAACACTTGAGGGTGGATAGAAGTGTTCAAGTTTTTAGGAGCAATGTTGTTATTTGAATTTAGTTGTAAGCGAAGTTGCTCCAGTTCATATTCTTTTTCCAATTTTGTCTGTTGAATCTTTTCGTTGTCTTTTTTGAGGAGTTCAATCTTAAGTTCGAGCTCTTTTTGGGCGAGATTTTCATTCGAGTTGACGAATTTTTGTGTCTGCCAAAGTGTTTCTTCAATTTTCTTCGTTATTTTCTCCTCAAATTCAATCTGCTGCTTCATAATCGATTCCAAGTTTTTTGCAATCTGTAATTGACTCTGAGCTAGTTCGTCAATCTGTGCTTCTTGATGTACCTCTCCTCTAGACTTTGAGGCGTGCCTTCGAAACTTCGATGCGCTTGATTTGCGCTCTCTGCTAAATTTCCTCTGATGAAATTTACTCCCCTTGCCGTCTTCTGACTCGGTGGGATAGGTAACGGCTGACGTTTCGCTTTGCGAGGGAGCCTCCTCGGTATCTTCTTCTTCGCCTCTCCTCTGCAATAGGGATCATCAGGATCAAAAAGCAATAAAGCAAATTTACCATAAAAATAGAATTTTTCAAGGGTTGCAATCCGCTCGATGAGTCACGTTTGATCCTGAAATCCCGAGAATTCGAGCTGGAACTCATGGATAAAGCACTGCTTTTACTTGCAGAGTATGAGGAATTTCTGTCGCTACCTTTAGAGCTGCTAGCAGTTTTTCGTTCATTGTTTAATAACATTGCCAGTCTGTCCTTTATTTTTGACTCGTTCTTACGTGATTTTAAAGAAATTGTGGAGACATCAACTTTTTCAGTTTTTGGTCTCGTAAGTCTAGGATTAGAATAATTGCGCTTAATTGTCTCATTTTGCTGTAACCAGGCTGGTCGGTTTCGAGGAATGGAAGATTCTGCTGAAGTCCTCCCAGCCTTGTTTGGCTTCGGTGCATCTAATCTGGTTACGCTGCGCTCATCGACTCGGGAAGCATTATGCTCTTCGACACGAGTTGCGTTAGGTTTTTCTACTTGATTGCCTTTGTCTATCTCCTTCTGAAATAAGAGAGACAAAGGATGTGATTTTCCTAAGAATGATCTCGCAAGTTTCTGTCCATTTTGTAAGAAAGGCTTATTTCCTAGGGCTGGTCCGTAATGTTGCAAAAATTGCTGTTCTTGACTAGGATCGTGTTTGATTCGCTTAATTGCCAGAGCCATTGTTAGATATCCATTTAGTGTGATTAAAAGTTTTTGCTTGAACGTTTTGTCTTGCCGAAGTATAGCATGATCATTGCAACTTTTAATCTGAGCATAAACCTTTAAACAATGAAATCACGTTCAAAATTCGTTTACTGCAATATTCAAATTACCTCAGATTCCAATATCATTAACGCCCACTTGCTATATTTGATTGCTCTTTCATATATTCCTTGTCGAGCTGAAATGACGGCCAAATTCTGATATAACAATGCTTTGGTTTCACTCTTTAGTTTGTTGTTATCAAGCAACAAACTAGCTGTTAATTTTGATGATTGGACATTGTCTTTGTTTCTGAAAAAATCAGTTCATAGCCTGCTTGGGAATCTGCTTACATGAAATTATAGGCTGCAATGTTGCTTTGTAGTGAATTCTTTAAATTTTGGCACTCAGGATCCAAGCTATTCCCTTGCGAGTCAAGAAGAAGTTGCCCAAACTCGAATAGTTTCAAAGCATCTTCGCTTCCTGGTTCTATCAGCGCATTAGATCATTCTGGCGAAAATTTAAATAGGATTTGATTTACTATTGGTTGCTAGGCGGCATCCATGTTTATTAAAGAGCAGCGCTAAGGTCCTAGCGGTGTCTTTTTCAATGGCTGACAGGTTTTCCTTTTTGAGACTGGTCAGTTTTATTAAACTCGTGACAACTTCATCATCTTTATTCTAAGCGTGTCATTACGCATGATGAGATCATCGGAATATTGACTTACGCTTGCGTCAAGAAACTGGATAAAGCTGAGATAATTCTGTGTGCTGATCCCACTCACTGAAAATTCTAGATCTAACTTTTCGTTTTCAGATTTCGCTCTCTCCATATTGCTTTACACAATAAAAAAAAATATTGATAACTTGTAGGAGCGTTATTCAAAATAAAAGTATTTAGGATTTATTTATCTTGAAATATTTCGAAATTTAATTATTAAAAATTGTAAAATTTCTCCTGGGCCTTTCAAGCAAGCCGTTCCGAAACCTTTGTTCTGAGATTAGACCTGTAAGAATAGAGAGAAAAAGGATAGAAGAAAAAGCTCAACTGGGAGGTTAAAAAGAAAAATAAGAAGCCTTAGCCTTATCGAATAGAAATTTCCACTCCATGCAAGCCTATCATACACGGGAAGCTGTCATATGAGGGGTTTGCAGTCTACAGAAATGAAAAGTATGAATAGTGTTCTGTGTGTCTCGAAAAAAAAAATCCAAAAAAAGAATTTTTAATCCATTATTCTTAAGTTACGTAATCCTGAGCTACCAGTATTTCTTTGTAAAAAGTAGTTTTGCTTATCACGCTGGAGTTAGATTAAACTCCTGCCAATAGCGACTTCATGCAAGCTTTTCGTATCTTCGTCCCTGGTTGTTTCCAACGCTCCTTTATATTCTTGATTTCCGTCAAAAACTTCTCCATCAAATTTCGATTTAAGTGCGGCAACGAGTTGCTGGACTTGCACTTTAAGATCGTGGTTTTCTTGCTGTAGAGTGCTTATTTCTCTTTTCATTGAAGCGTCAATTTTCAAAGCCCCGAAGATGGGGCTAGATGGGGAATTTTCGCTGTGCGTGTTTTGGTTCATTCTGGCCTCTTTAAGGTCTTTCTTCAGAACTTGTATGATTTCTTTTAGCTTCTCACTGCTCTTTATCTCCATAGAAAGCGCCATTTTCACTTTCTGGAACTCTCCTTCGTTTACTCTTTCTCGTAATTTGTTTAATTCTTCTTCACTCTGCTGGAATTTCTCTTGTAGAACAGATATATGCTCTTTATATTGCAGCTCTCGCTGTAATAACCTCTCCGATTTATTTTCTTCAAATTTCAATTTGTCACGTGTAGTCGTCAATTCATCAGTTACAACTTTGAGTTTTTTCGTGAGCCCCTCTACTAGGCCTTGTTGAAAAGTCAGACTATTATTTGTTTCCATCAATTTTCTCTTATATTTATCTTCCTGCTCAGAAGCCAGATTTCCGACAGTAATTGCAAATTCTCGAGTCTGATCATATTTTGATTTCAACTCTTTTGACTCTTTCTCGTTCTCCTTCAGCTTGCTTTCATATTTCAGGAGTTTCTCATGTAATAGCCTATTTTCTTCCTCAAGAGCTATATTTTTGTTTTGAAGCGTATTGAGTTCCATCTTAATTTTTTCATTTTGTTTCAGCTGCTGTCTCATAATAGTAAGCTTTTCTCTCAGCTCGTTGTTTGCCTTTTCTTTGAGCTCTACCTTCTCCTCAAGCAGCACTGCAGTTCTCCGTGATTTATTTAATTCGATTTCAAGCTCCAAGATGGTTTGATTTTTTCTATCCATGTAGTTTTCTGTCTCGAAACTCTCTTGAAACGCGGAGAGGGATTTCAATTCAAGCAAGTCTTTCTTTTTTTCATCAATGACGATAGAACTATATTTCTCTATTGAGTTCCTCTCCGATCTTTGAGTCTGGGGTTCGACGATGACTGTCTTTTTTGAGTTTTTCTCAGGTATTTGGTCTCTGCTCTTAGTAGGAGACAAGATAGGACTATTTTCATTGTTGAAGATATTAGTACTGGCTTCCGTCTGCTGAAAAAACTGTTGTTTGCGAGCTCGAATCTTTCTCATAAACTCTTCATAGTCCTGACTGAGTTCAGTTGTGGCTGGGTTTTCTGGACTATTCAGTATGGTTTTCTTACTATCCTCCTTCTCAAAAGGAAGGTCAGTCTTTGTGGCCGCAGAATATCGATTCAAGGGGAGCGTAAAGTCAGAGTGTTCTGAAGGATTATGATTTTGGCTTTTATTTGGAAACAGATCTGAGTTTTCTCTTTGGCCTCCGTCACTGGGCGAACTCCAGCTGCCTGCAACTACATCATCTTCGAAACTTTCCGTTTCTTTCACTATGTTCAGATAATTCTCCAGCGTTTCAGCCTCAACGTCAGTTTTCATCTTGCCACTTGCTTTAATTACTAAACACGGCTGAGGTAATGGCTTCGGAAATATGTCTTACATTTTGGAATCATGGAGTAGGGTTTGCCAATCTGATTTTGTGATGAGGAATTTTAATGTATCAATCTTGTTCTCCTTAAATTTTAATCTGTGTAAATAAAAAAGATGTGTTGAGTATGATGATTTTCAATTGCAGTATTCATTCAGAGTTTTCGCGTAATTTCTCTTTTGAAAACTGGAATTAATGTACTATCTATCTATCGGAGGAGTTGAATGATGGGTGAAAGCATGCTCTTTTTTTTGAAGATGCAGCAAAAGAGTAATAAATCAGAATAGCCGTAAGAAACTCGGATAAATTTTGTAAATTGGATTGAATCTCGCAACAATTTTTCATAAGTGCCAGCAATGATTGGCAGAGGCAGCTTTTTGCCTGTTATTGAAAGGACTTGAAGTTCTTCTTGATTTCTTTCTTAGTGAAATTGACGTATTATTTTCAATAATACTGAAAGATGGCTTTTTTCTTTTTTCTCAAATTTCTAAATGAAAAAAGAAATCTGAAACATAATATTTAGGCATTCTCAACGTTTTATTTCAACTCAGCTTCGAGATTTCGAGAGAATCAAGTATAATAATACTAACTTCTTCAATTACTTGATAACACTTACAATTTCTGAGAAGTGAAACTTAATTTCGTTTTCGAATTTATTCAAAATAGCAAATAAATTTATCAGATCAGCACGGTACAGCGGACTCAAAACACTATTCAAAAAAGAATGTATTGTCGACATCCTTTCATACGAAGGTCTAATTAGCTTAGGGATACAACGCAATATGAGTATACAAATAATCCCAACCATCGACCGAGGAATAGTCGCCCTTCAAGCGCTCAAAACTCGAAAGTCGGAGGAACTTCTTTCACAGCTCAACCACCAAAGAGAAACATATTTGATACGCGTGATGAATCAAATTCTTCAGCCGCAAATGACTCAATGACTCGACCTCCTTACCATAGACCTTCATCGGCTGTATCAAAACGGTTTGATTCATAATTTTCAAAAAAAGAAATTGACTGATGAGTGTATTTGCAGTCTTGAAAATGTACTAAGAGGAACTAGAATGAATACGTTCATTGCAGAGGATAGCAGAGAGTATAGGAGAACGTATTTGAATGATCATACACATACGGAATTCACTCAACCAGATGTTCATAAAATGATTCCCAACAAAATTTCTTTGGAAAAAGTATCAAAGGGGGTTAGAGTGCATTTGATTAACTATCTGGTTTAGGAGAGACTCTACGAAGATACATTACATTTGAAGAAAAACGTGAACCGATTAGCAGAGGAAAATTTGAAAATCAAGTCTCGAAATCATCAGTTAGAAGTATGCAATAAGTTCATTGATACATTTTTTAAACGTTATTTTAAGCAAGAAAATGCTAAATTAACAAAGATGCTTGAAGGATTGAGCGGGCACGGGAATATGAATATATTTGGTCCTAAAGTTACCGAGGTTGCCTCTCTCTCTAAAATATATCAAACTTTAATATTTTGATGCTGTAGAACTCGTTGAAGATAGCGTTGAAGAAGCAAGTAAAAGAACTCAGAGATGCCCTTGCGAAAAAAGAGGAGGAGCTTGAAAACTATAAAAGAAACACTAAAACAACAAAACTTCAGGAGTTGGAGGTAGATAACGAAAGGAAAATAGGCATTTACCATTTGTATACTTATCTTTAGACGGAATTGCAAGTATTTACAGATGAAAATATCAGAATGAAAGAGACTATTGAAAGACTGATGAGAGAGCGACCTCAAATGTAACTGATTTTTTGGAGATTGGTAGTTGAGAGTCATCCTATCCCTTCCGCAGAACCCCAGAGCAGATCGCGAAATTAGAAGAGAGACTCTATATGCAGGAGACTTTAATTGATACGCTTCGAAAGGATAACGAGCACCTTGTGCAAAATTTACGATCACTCGAGATGCAGAATATGCAACTCATGCAAGAGAACGAGCGCGATACAAAAGAATTAAAGAAAAAAGTTGCGGAAGTTAATCGTGTGAGAAAACAGCTCCGAGATAAAGAAAAGCAGATGACCAAGATGGCTCTCGATCGCAGTATCGCAGCGAGGAGTAAAGGTGGAAAAGTTGAGAATTCTGATTATGAGGAGGAAATCCATGCAATTATTGCGGAGAAAGATGAGATTATTGAAAAGTTGGAAAAAATAATTGGTGGATATGAAACTCCAAACGTATACTTCAAGAACGATTGATGATGTTAAAATTTCTACTAATAGGTCAATCAAGGGAGATCCAGACCACAAAGCGCATCGAGAGTTGAGCAAAACCAGTTCAAAAAAACATACGATGAGCGTAGAGCTTTACTAGCTAGCCAGAATGGTGGTGAAAACCGAGACAACTACCAATATGATCATCCTGCTAATGGGGATCAGTATCCGCAGAGAATTGAGGAAAGGACGGATGAGGAATATGCCTCTGAGTAATGAAAAGAATTCTCCAAGTCATATCTCATTGATTTACAGTGATAATGAAGGCAAAGGGAAACTTGTGAGCAAATTACACTTCGATGATGTTAGAGATTTAGGTAAGTGCTTACTTGTACAAATCGTCCTTATGCATGTCAACAACAAAGGGTATGAGCTCACTCTGAAGCTGAGGCTACGAAAGGTACCGATTGAACATGCAGAAGCTGTAAGTTCTTCAGAAAATAAAACTAGATACTAACATTCCATAAAAATGTAGGCGTTGCTGCCATCGAAAATAGCAAAAAAAGGATATATTACTTTAGCTGAACTAAAGAATCAATTAGCAGAGTAAACCAGCAAAGTTAGCGATGTGATTACTAACTGCTCCAATTAATTTAGAGAACCATTCACAGTGTATGACGATGAAGAAGCTCTCCTCATTGCAAGATTCCTAGTAGAAAATAGCCAAGAAGAGACTTTTACTCTCGATATGGATCGAAGTGCCGAGGTTAGCATTGTCAAAAAAGTTTTTAGGAAGTTCCTTGGACAATACCATATTATCGATCCAGAGTCGGAGAAAGAATTGATCAATGACCTCGCGAGCGTAAATAATATATTGATAGTATTCCATCTCAAATTATTCTGGATAAAGATTATCCAAACGTATGAAGAAAGTCTAAAAGCTCAGTTTGGTGGCTTAAAAGAAGCTAAGACAGGCTTCCTTTCAGCTCCTGCGATTGTGAACGGATTCAAATCTTTAGATATTGATATTAGTTCAGCCCACATGGACTACCTCATCATGAGACTATACGATTTCACAGGAAATCTCGGAAAGTTAGACTACCTAAAGATGTTCGAGATATTTGAGTCAGAGGAACATAAAAAACTGAAGAAAATGTTTGAAGTATACAATAATCAAGACAATGGAAAGCTAGAAGAGAGAATGTAATAAAATATTAAAGTACTAAGAAAGTATCGTTTGATTTTTCATAGGGATAGCCAGGATGAAGAAGATTACGATCAATATAAAGAGGTAATGAATTATCTGTTGGGATTGAATTACTGATTTTATTTGTATCAAGGATTATGAGGTCGATGAAAATATACCGGAGGAGGACATAGAATAATTATAGGTTGACTTGCCGATATCATTATAAGTGGAAAGTTTTTGTTTTTTTGTTTTTCTTATTAAGAATTTACTCAAATTTTGTATGCTTACACAGTAGAGAGAGCTTATTTTCCTTATTATAATAATATAAATAAGCTAAGGACTAACTCCTCAAGGAATGCGACTTCACACACAGTGTGTAACGTTTTAAAAGCGAACAAAGAAGCTCCTACTTTCTTTACTTTTTCTGCTTTGAGTTGCTGTTGGCAAAGTATCTGACATTTTCTATTTTATATAAAAATCGTTAAGGAGAATAGTTTATTTTCGCCTACCAAAAGTAAAGTAAGCGTCGGCTTATCTATAGATGATTTTCGCCCCTCAAACACGATTATTGTTATGTTCTTTTGCTAAACGAGGTTAGATAAAATATCATTCGAATAAACGTTAAAAATATTCAAAATAAAATACAACAAAGAGAACATGTCTCAAGATTCATATCGAAACGTGCAGAACACCCCATTTTTTGATTCGCAAAATCGTACTGCTACTTAATACCTCAACGTCGAATCTTATTTCTAAATTATAAATAACACAGCTCAAGAAGATCTTGCCAAGAAATGTACAGAGGCACTTCTGCGTCTCGCTCCCAGTAAAGATCCACTTAAAGCATTAAAGGAAGTGATGAAGAGCTATGAGGAAGAGTATTTACTTCATATTTTAAATCAACTGCATCTTGCTTTCCTTTTTTTTTTTCCTGAATAGAATTCAGCAGCGAAGCTTCAGTAGCAGTTCACAATTCGGCCATCCTCCAAACATTTTCCAAAACCCAAAGTAATTCGTTCAAATTGATCCTCATCAAAACATGCAATAAGATCTCCTCAAATGGTGTCTGGACCTGAATATGAACATCTTAAACAGCAATATTTCGCTGATAAAACGATACCATTTCAGCAACCTCTCCAGGAACGATATAACATCCCTTCTTCGCTCATTGGAACTCAAAATCTAGCTCAGAATTTTTTCAGACCTGGACAAGATGAGCTTCAATATCGCGGTCCTTTCGGTGACATTACAAACTTCGACCCAAGATCTCAGAGTCCATTCCATGGAGCAGCACCTGAGTCTCTTAGGGGAATCTCAAACGCTGGACATTCTTATGACCACTTTGGTACTGCAAGATCGACACAAATACCACCTTTCGGTATCCATTATCAACTCGAAAGAATAATTATTCAATTTGATAGCATATGGGCAACCAAGATCATTCCCATTTGGAAAGCAATCAATTTCCCCCTCTTATCAACCATTTCAGCAATTTGGGGTATTTTTGTTGACGAAAGTAACTTTACCTAGATATAACTCAAATTAGTTTCCAGATTCAATGCAATCTCATCAATTTCCGTCACACAAGATAAATATTTACCAGCCCTACAGCCAGCCAATTTCTCAACCAGTTAACACTATGACGCAACAGCAGCATCACGAAACCGTGAAGCCAACTCTTAAAAAGCAACAGATGCATGAGGATAGCTTCCTAAAAGATCTAAAAGATGTGTCTCCCTTACTGAGAAAGTCCACTACAACAGCTGATTATGAAAAGAAACAGAAATTCGCAGAGGTTAGACAATCGCCATTTTATTCAAAATATTAACTATTATTTGGTTTGATTAGCCGCTGCCCTCTCAAATGAAAAAACCAGCCGCTTTCACATTTGAATCACAAGTCTGGGATCAACCAAAGGTATCTACTCATTCCAAAGCTCTTTAATACTCACAGAATCTACAACCGCAGCCGCAGTCTCAGCCTCTTTCTCAATACCAAATGTTCCCATTCAATACCTTTAGCGCCCCGAACTGGAGCAACCCTCATCAGATGGGTCCTTATGACCCACAGAGACAGCATTTTCATCCGACTCCTTTTGGCCCTTGGAATGAAGATCCCTATATTGTGAGACCCCAGACCCAGCCTGTAGGTCCGTGGGCCAGCGTTCAATCCCCACAAAATATTTTTTTCTCTAATGTCCCTTATGGTATGCGAATATCAACTCCAAATTATTTTTTAATGTTTGTTTCATAGGCACCCATCCTGACTTTAGAGTTCCACAGCAGCAAAGTAGTACTTACTACAATTCAGATCGCCATTTTTACAAACCATCACTTGCAGAATTTGTTTATGGATCACCGGAAAAAGGTAAAATCACGCTTGTAATGTGAATGACTCATACTCAACAAGCGCAAGCGGCAACTGAAAGAAGAAGAAGTCCCTTTCATCCGGCAACTGAAAGATCAAGTAAACAGCAGGAGGCAATTCCTTTCATCTCAAATTTTTCTTTGCAGACAAATTCTTTGACAAATCCGATTTTGATCCAAAGGATCGAAGCAAGAGCGTTCCAGAAAGATCTCTTAAAGAGATAAGCCCAGAATGCTATAATTCTTCAAGGACACTGAGGTCTGAGAAAGCAGGTCTCATAATGAATATCCACAACGAATGGTAAATAATGGTTGCATCCTTTCGATACTAAATTTGTTACGACTCTCCCAAATCTTTTTGAATGCAATACATGAAGTCTCTCATTTTAATATCCCAATCCATATAATAACCTTTAAAATGATGCATTTAGACTTTAAATATAATTTCATCTAATTTCTTGATTGAAAATAATTTTCTAGAGAATAGGGGCTATTTCTATTTAATACAAGTTGAGTCTCGATAGCTCATTGAGAGCTAGTCTGAGTCTTAGGGTAAACTCTTTTTATAAACATTCAATGAAATCTTTATATGGCAAAAATATTTGCTCAGTGTATGAATAAAATGGCCGACAAGTCAAAGAAAGTGGTGTATAGCTTAGTCCTTCTTAGGTCCTTTGAGATCATTCTTTGAAATCAAGTCGCTGATCTCACCTTCAGAAAGACTATGAGAATAGATAGATCCGTCTTTCTTATGTGAAACATACACGATTTCGACTAAGAAAGTGAAATTAAAACTTCATAATATTACAAATGAGCGTACTTTTTTCAGCTGAAGGATTGGAAGTATCCAAAGTCTTGGCAAGAGCTTTAATCGCAAGATCAAGCCCTTTGCTTAAATCTAAAGTTTCTTCCCATTGTTCCTTCAAGAAAGAATTGGCGGCTAAACTGTTTGTGCCTACACAGTATTATAAAATCAGATTAATCTTTCCTCCAATGATTCCATACCAATAGCATAGGCTTTCCACCCGGCATAGTTACCGCTAGGATCTGAGCTGTAAAGCTGCCATTTGTATAATCGATCCCACCCAGCATATAAGAAAGCAGCACCGAAAGGTCTCATACCTATCAGTGAGTTGATGACATAGTCAATAATGTTATTTAGTGTTTATTACCTCCAGCTAGAGTGTAATATTGTTTGGTATCACAGATACTCTGAATTAACTGTTCCATAGGGATAGCTTCTCTGTAAACGAATCTATGTCTTTGACAAGCGAGTCTAGCGTTGTCGATCAGATAGTTAGCATCGGCGGCGAGCCCAGAGACGACACAGTGGAGGTGATTGTCCAAAGCGAAAATTTTTTCACTTTGTTTTGCTAAGTTCAATTTCACTCAGAGAGAGAGAAGAAATTATCGAAGGTACATTGCTCAAGTAAGGCTGAAACCGTTTGTTTTTCACTGGCAAGGATAATACCTTCGGTAGTGAGGATACCAATGGCAGAGCCAGCTTTATTGATGGCTTCCATGGCGTATTCAACTTGCATTAGGCGTCCTAGATAGAAATTATCTTTTTAGAACATATTTAGCTTGCAATTTTCATTACCATCAGCATTGAAGGAGTTTGTCTTGGCGTCGAATTTACTCTACATGGTTGAGTAGCATGAGTGAGATGATTTCTTTAGAGATATTTACCATTTTTTTGTATGGCTACTGCTCAGATAAAGGAAAATTATTTAATTGTGTATCTTTAATGTTCTGAAAGAGGGCATTCAACAAAACAGGATATTCTATTATTTTTTTGAACCACTTTAATTTTCCATTCAAGAAAGAATTAGTTGATTCTTCCAAATTCATGTATCTTATTACGAAAGGAACATTTAAGAAGGGAAGGCTAGAGATTGTTAATGTAAACTGATCAATCAAACTCCTAGTCCAGACATCTTATCATTTCACATACCTATGCAATCACCTCCATTTTCAGAGAGCCTACTTATTCCCGGCAAGGCATTGATTGCATTAAATATCAAGGTTTCAACGATAATGGTGCTTTTTAAAAAAGTCAACAAAAACAAAAAGGAAATATGTAAAGATATATAAATACATTGAGTTATTCCTATTCATGCGTCGGGAATATTTCGATACGTGTATGCAAATTCTCTTTCATTAACATATTATCGAAATTGGAAAATCAATGTAGTGATTTTATTATGAACTCTATATCGTTAACATTTGCTTTCTCAAGTTAAAAATATGAGGAAAGAAAAAATATTTCTAAACACCACCGGTTACATGTCCGCACCACAGAACATAGCCAAAAGATCCGATCCTTCATTTCCCTAAAAGCGCATAGAAGGTTAATTTCGTAAAACAATGGATGATATTACATCTAAAATGACTTGCTTGATCAGCTGTAGAGGAATTTCTTCATCTTGGTCCATACCCACAGTTTCGAAAATCAGCTTTGTGAAGTACTGGCACAATTCATCCAAGAATGGTCCCTCTTTGTCGCTAATGAATTTTCCAAGACAAATCTTGCATAAATTGAAAATTTCTTCCTGCGAAAGGTGTTGGTTTCCATCTTCATCAGCAATCTAAGAGAAAATTAAGATTAAGATTAAGGAGGCTTCTGTCTCTTACCTTGATAAAGAGATCGATTTTATCCTTAAGAGTTTTCGCTCTAATTGAAACCATTGCCTCTAAGAATTCATCCCAGTTCAAAAATCCTATTATGCATCAGTCAATATTGAGAATCTTGCTTGCAATCAAACCTGAGAAGTTGATGTCAATCGTATAGAAAATCTTCTCTGCGAGCTCTTCGCTCTGTAAAAATATCTGGTAGATACCATTTCTGAAGCTGTAGTAATCGATACCATCATCAGGATCTACAGAAAGAGGTTAAAATTTAGACATCTATTGAAAGGTGTCTCGTTGCTTACTGTAGTGTTTATATCTTTGAGATGTGACTTCGCATAAGGTTTTGTAAAGTATCCATATGAAGTGCAGCTCTCTCCTGCTCAGGTTGAGCTCTTTCATGTATTTTGGAATATTCTTCTCAAACAGTTCTCGATTGATTCTGTTTAGATTGTTAATATCACTGCGCTTATTAGCCACTCGCCTAAAGAGTCCAAATTATCACCCCATTAAATTTAATTCTTTACTTTTTATTCATATCGATGAAATCCTTCTTTTCTGAAGATTTGCGTGTCTCAAGGTGCTCTTCCTGCTCTCCAGGTTTTCCAAGCACATCGAATTCCACTTCCTTTGAGAGATTTTTCGAGGTCGCCGCTGCTTCTTCCATTTCTCTCTTTCTCTGGAAATAGTCTTTCTTTTTAGGAGGATTCTTCAGATTCGCGAGCATTCCACCAAGCTCAGCTGCTATTTCTTCGAGCGCTGCAAAGGTAATTTTGAAAGGGAGATTAAAACAATCGGAAAAGTAAGTGAATAGTACCTGATTTGTTCTTTCTCTCGGGATCATCATCAAACTCGGAGCTCTTCTCGCTTACTGCTTTCTCTCCGTCTTCGTTCTTGCTCTGAGTATCAGCTCTTTCTTCTTCTTTTCGCGACTGGTCGTGATCATAGATACTAGTTTTGTCGTCTACCTCTTCGCGAGTTTTTGTAATTGTAGCAGTATTCTTTTTTGAGAGACCAATTCCATTTTGGTTATCTTCATCCTCCTCTTCCGTCTGAATTTTTCCTCGTTTCATATTTTGTTCGTAGAATTTGACAATCCTATCATATTGCGTTTGTTTTCTTGTCATAACTAACGAAGCATCCTTTTCGATGTATTCTTTGATCGCTTTCTCTTTAGGATCTAATTCCTCCTCCTCACTCTTCTCTTCTCCTGATTTGTCATCTTCCTTTATTGTGACTGAGAGTCTCTTAGATTTCTCATTAGCCTTTATCTCCGACACGTCTCCCTGAAGCTTATGAGGCTGAGTGATGCTATCTTCCTCATCTTCGTTGGGTAAGAATTCGCTCTTTGAAAAATCATGTTGTTTATTCTGCGTGATGCTCTGACTTCTTGATTCTCCATCATCATATTGTGCCATAAGCTCGTCTACTAATTTAAGGATGTCCTTGCCTTTTGTTTTTCTGGAATAGGAAAAAAGTCAGCGTCAGTTTCTTCAAATAACAGGTTGTTACTCTATTTCTTTATTGAGCTGCTCAATCTCATCAGCTTTTGGCTGAGCTTGAGAAACAAGATCCAAGATCTTTTCTACATGATGGTTGACTGGCTTGACTTCGAGGTTATTCATTGTGTTTAGAGCAAGAAGAGTTGGTTCCGATTTCGCTTGGTCAAGTTCGCTCTTGACGTAGTCATTGAATTCCCTGACCAATTCAAATTGCAAAAATCTTTGAGCTCTCGTAAAATCTACTTCCTTGCCTTAAAAATATGATAAGTTTAAAATTTTTTCTCTCAGACGATGTTAAAATTACTCAAAAACAAGATTGCTTGGTCTTTTGGCACCTGAGAAATTTCAAAAATGCTCTGTCCGCTCCACAATGACAAATGCTTGTAATCATGGTCAAGCTTCATGGTCTTTTGTAACTCTCCAATCTTTATTTTAAATGCAAGCGTCTGGTTCCTCGTTGAGGCAGTTCCAGATTTCTAACAAATAATACTACTTAGAAAAAGTAGCGACAAGAGGATTGAGTACTGATTCTCTATCGATAAAGCAAGAAACAAGGTGAGGTCCGACAGTATCTGCAACTACAAGAAGTCTGTGCGCGTTTCGTCTAATAATCTCTTCTATTCCAAGCGCATTGCGTTTCCGATTTAGAGCCTCTTGTTGTTGGAAGTCGAAGTTCGATTTATATTTAGAAGAAACATCTTTGCGAATTCTGAAAAGATGTGGGTTACTAAAGCACTTTTCCATGTTCGTGCCATCCAAATTGCTTCCACTATGAGAAACAGACATTATTTTCTGCGCTAATGAGGAGATAATGTTGTTACTTTGTTTTCAAAGTGAATGACGATTTTTTTATGCTCCCTTTTGGTTTTGTTTCAACTTTAAGGGATTTTACATAGCCTTGGCCGAGCCGAAATGTTGGAATTTCTTCAGTTGGAAGGGTTTCATTGGTGTATTGAGTATGCTCAGTAGAAGTAAACGCAAAATCAGCTTTAGCGTCAAAAAAGCCCATTGTTTGCGGTCGTTTAATATTATTATTGATCCTTCCGAATCCTTCAAAGGTGTTAGAATTGAAACTTAGTATGATTGGCATACCATCATAGCGAGTTGTAGAGAACGGACCAGTACTTGATTCAGCCGTCTCCATTCTCGGAGAAGTCGTGCCTTCAAATATAAATTTCTCAAGATACACTTTCTCTTTTGAAGGTCTCAATTCAGCATAGGAAGAAAAATTCCTTCCTGATTCTTTAGATTCCAAGCGGTTTGGCCTGAAAGTAGAAGGAGTGTTGATAGACCGCTTGTTAGTAACGAAAAATTCTATTGGCGCTCTGACTGTTGAAGGCTGAGTTTGAGTTTGCGCTGTAGAAAAAGCTGAAAAAGTTTTTGCAAGATGATAAGGAGCTCCTCTGACTGAAGTGAGAGGACCAACTCTGCTGGAAATATCAAACTCATTCTGTGGTCCTTGCAGAAAACGGTTTTGGGAAGAAAAAGTAAGAGGAGTTGACACTAGAGCCCGTTTTGTTGGGTCGCTAGAGATTTTGAGTCCTCTAAATTTGTGGTTTTTGTTGGAAACAGAAGGGAGGTTTAAGCCTTTCTCTGTCATAAAGAACTAAACAAAAAATTTAACTGGTTCTGCTTTAATCTAAATTGCCCGTATCAAGCTATCAAGACTGCACTCTGGAATTAATTGTTTAATTCTTATATGTAACTGATTACCTCTGTTTTCATACACACCTCGTAGAAACAATTGCTCGTTCGTGAGAAGTTGGGAAACAATGAATCTATGAAGTGTGCTAACGGTAATAGTATTTTACAGTTAGTGAAGGCTAAAAGATCACAAATTTATTTTGTTGTAATAGTTGTGTCGAGAAAAAAAATCGGTTTCGTTCATCAATTCTGAACGCTTTGCCCTTCAAACAATCAGGTTTTCGAGCCATCTCACTACCTGATACTCAGATCAATAAGGCGTTATAATCTTCAATCAATCTGAGACAATCAGAGATTACAATTTGCACCCTAATCAGAACAGGCTCAGAATTTTTTTCTGGATTGCGACGAGTGTGATCACTTCAATAGGTTTGGTTTGAGCCATAGGTAAGGTTCTAAATTTCATTTGTTCACAATCTCGTTCAATTTTTTAGAAATTTCTTATGTAGCTCCTCGTAAAATTCATTTCCTTATTACATCGATTTGCGCAGCGGGTATGGTAAAATTCGAATTTCCGAATGAGTTTATGGAAGGTTAACATCGTAGTTAAAGAGTGCATGCTCTAAATTGAATGATATTAAGATTAACTTTTCCAACAAGCAATAATTGTGCTATTATATCTAATTGGCAAACGCAATTACAGTGCCAACCTACTGAGCTTTGAAAAGCTAGCTCCGGGGATGCTGCTGGCTACAATTATTGGACCAAAATTCATTATTCTTAAATTTTAATCGAATTTTATATTTCTTTATGAGTCTGTATTAACAAAATAATTTATTTAGCAATTCGAAAGATAGTGCACTATTGCATTGAAAGCATTGCCTCGATAAATCAATTTGGGAATCTAACCATTTTCAGTTCATCTGGTTCTACTCAAATCCTTTTCAATAGAGAGCCGTCACTGTATTATGTCACTTTCAGAGTTGATAGCTGCTGAACCTGAGGAATACCGCCGAATTCTTTTAAACTATTCTGTTTTGCCATGCAAAACACTAGCAATTCAGAACCCAGTTTTAAGAGACCCGAATTTGATGATCAGCCATCGACTAGCAAAAAAATGTACTGAAAGCCCTACATGTCTGAAATTCCACAACTACGAAGAAAAGAGACGTCGATTCCTTGACGATGCATCCAGCAGACTTTTATATCGCGCAATTCCCTGCAAATTGTTCCTCGAAAATTTCTTATGCAACGATATCGACTCCTGTGTCTTCAGTCACTCTCAAAACGAGCTACTATATCATCCTTCTGTTTACAAAACTAGGGATTGCCTTCTGAAAAATTGTCCTTTCGAAAGATTTCCCAGTCATTGTCCAAATCTTCACCCGAAGGAGCCTTCCAGAAGGACCATAGCAGCAAATTATGAGAAATTCATCCCAGAGTTACCGCTAACAAAATCCTCTTCTGTATCCAAGCCATTGATGAATCTCACGTTTTTCAAGGTGAATCAGTGTCAGAAAAAAGCTGTTCACAACAAGAAAATTTGTCCGTACTATCATCATGACATCGATAAACGAAGACCAACACTGCAGTTCAACTACTGTTTTGAGCCATGCCCGAATCTCACTCGAAATTTCTGCTCATGTGACCAAAATTGTCAATTTTCGAAAAATAAAATAGAGCAGCTGTACCATCCCGAGAAATACAAGAAGAAATTTTGTGAGCACTTCCCAAATCGAATCCAGAACTGTGAATACGGCGATTTCTGCTCGTTTGCTCACTCAGAGCAGGAGATAAGGACAGAGTTGTTCCATAAAGAGAAACAGGATGACAATTTCATTTTGTTCAAGCTGAAAACTGTTTATTGTCCTTTCAAAACAGAGCATGATCGTAGCAGTTGTCCTTATGCGCATAATGTTCAAGATTTTAGACGAAGTCCATTAATGTATAAATACGAACCGGAAGAATGCCCCAATTGGAGCAAAGGTGAGTCGGTGACATCTTACGATCAGCCAGGGTGTGCAAAGATGCTTGACTGCGATAAATGCCATGGCTGGAAAGAGTATGAGTACCATCCTCAAATATTCAGGACTCGTCCTTGTGCTAATGGCGCAAAATGTCAAAAAAAAGATTGCGCTTTTTATCATAGCAGCAAAGATATGAGGTAAGACAATCAAATATATCCAAGTGAACAGTTCTTAATTTAATAATTTTATGATTCAGAGTGTTGGACAGAGCTGACACCCCTTCTCTCGAAAAACCAGTATTGACTCTTTCAGATTCGGATTTAAATTTTGCTTTAGGTCAAAGATGGGCTTAATCTGCTTGAATCAATGCAGCCAAACAAAGCGTTCTTTGAGAGTTCTTTTCAATATCAGAAGACTTCGAGTGCAATGAATAATTTTACAACTACGAATCATCTCACTACAACCAACTCAAGAAACCAGGATAATCAGCAATTCAAGAATTTAGAAATAACTCTGTTTCCGAATGTGTATAGTGATCAAATTCCAAAGAGATCTCGACCTGTTAATGAATCTGAGAAGAAGAATAATTCTGAGCCTCAAGGATCTTGTCCTTTTCTGTTTATCTCAAAATCAAGCGTTCCAGTTATTACATTCCAAAACGATGCAACAGTAATTCAAAACGACTATTTTTATGGGTCGCCAACAAGAGAGTCGAGAAATGAATCAATTATCAGCACCCCAGAAAGTATCAATTCAATTGTCGATGAAAATTTACAACAGTCTTAGATTCTTTGTTGTCATCTGCAAATACAAAGAAATCAGCTGAAATTAGCTTTCAATCAATGATGAGTCCAGAAAAAGGATCACCTGACAGAAACAAGAAACCTTTAAAAGCACCCAAAAGCACCCAATCATTTGTTCCAAGCGCCAAAGAAAAGTCATATAATGAGGTAATCTTTCATCTTGGATATTGATAGAAAATTATATCAACTTAGGGAGGCAATCCAAATTTTTTCGGCATAGGTTCGATACCCAGTATGACTCAAGAGAGGAAAAGAAACACTGAACTAGTTGATCATGATTCCTCTCATCTTCAAACAGGATTCGTTTCTTACAATCTCAACCTATTCAGCAGCATGAGTACAAGTTTCTCACTGGGACTCCAATCCAGTGAGAGCAAAACTCCGACTCACACACAAGATCTGTTCAAAATTTTGCAACTACCAGTGAGCCAAGCTTCATCCGAGGATCCTCAGAGGAAGAGTCTAGGCCAGAATAATTCAAGCAGAAATAATCTGAACTCGAAGAACTTTTCTACTCTGCAAAATGATGATGAAGTTCTTTCCATGCTGCTAAACGAGATTAATAATTATCCTGGTAAATTTATCTTGCTTTTTCAAACTTCAAGCAAAAATGTGCTAGATTGTAATACTGAGTCAAGCTAAAATAAATCTCAAGAATTGAAATTTCTTTGAGAAAACACAGTGAGATCAGAAGAGAAACAAAATTTTATGAATGTCTAATGGTTAAATTTTTGCTTATCAAATTCTATTTAGGTTATGAATATGGTGTTATATCAAAAATTTTTATTATATTTTGTGTAGAAAAATTCTAGTTTCAGAATGGAATCCAAATCTTATCGATCAAGTAAATTGTTTTACTTTCTCTCTCTCTATCCCAACGGGACAATGAGAGAGCTCTGATCAAAAATGAAAAGGTGCTCGAGAGAAAGAGCAGATTCTGAGCACAACTAGCTTGAATAGCCTTATTCTAAAACAAGAGTTTGTGTTGTTTTTTTTTGGGTTTATTTGATTGACTCACGAACTAAATCTTTTTTAATGAATGTTCTCGTAAAGTTGTAGTTATGCAATGATTAAGGAGAATATACTGAGAACATAAATCAGTTCACTATCAATGCGATTAGTTGTATCCTTCTTCTTCACCTTCACCTTCAGCGGTTTCGACACCGACTTCTTCGTAATCCTTCTCCAAAGCAGCCAAATCTTCTCTGGCCTCAGAGAACTCACCTTCTTCCATACCTTCACC
>ENA-UOTX01000033-UOTX01000033.1-compost-metagenome-genome-assembly--contig:-NODE-33-length-123477-cov-15.805073_pt1 | contig 123477 bp, 67 predicted proteins | sample MGYA00238143_ERZ746982 | MGnify/ENA primary metagenome ERZ746982 (study PRJEB28758, sample SAMN06268862) | compost metagenome | isolation source: single cell | place: USA: California, Emeryville, Joint... | reverse complement strand
TCTTAGCAAAGTGAGATTTCTTACTTACGATAAGCACGAATGAGAACAAAAATATTCAGACGTAAGGATGATTAGAATCCCTAAGGTCAGGATAACTCAACCTAATTCACAGTCATTATCTGAATTGTGCTACTTGGCTGGCATTCTTGAGAGTAATTCTTGTTCTCTGGATCCTTTGCATTCATTATTTAGATGAAGCATACAGACATTGAAAACTCTGATAAGTGAATGACGATCATGTATTTTGAAATAGGTAATTTACTCCCATCTGAAGTGTTGCCAGTATAGCCAAAGAGGAGATTTCAATCTATTATGAAGATGAATTCAATCAGTCCGGAAATTTCTTTTTGGAGATGGAAACAATTCTCTCTTCCTATACGAGTTTCTCAAGGAAAAGTTCGGTAACATTTGAAAAAAAAAAAGAGGGTAGAATACTGAAGAATGTCAACAAATTCAGACATCAAAAAGATTCTACAAGATAGAAAGACTTCTTGGCATCAGGGATGAATTTCCGAAAGTACTGTTAGAGTTTTCTCTGAACCAGTATTTCGAGTTTTTGGAATTCCAAGAGAATTTTTTATTATCTTGTGGCAGGCTCAAAAGCCAGCCGAAAAATCAGATAAGAAGTAGAGCTTCCATCTGAGATTATATTCTGGGCTTGGTCTACACAAAAGTGTGCTTCAGAGAAGAAGATCTACAATAAAATGATTTCTAAGGAAATCTCTTTCAAGTTTGAAAGCGTCTACCATTCTCCGCAAAACATACTTTCCTTCAGAACCGAAATCGAGAGAAGGATCTGTAAGCTCAGATATTAATTGCTCTTAGGTCATCAGAATGTTTAAAGAAAGGGAAAAAAGAGACAAATCATAAAAAAAAAACTTATTCCCACTAGCTCTCATAATGAGAAAATTAGAAAGGAAGTGAAGATTGAAAATTTGGTCAGAAAGCAAATTTTAATACTTTTCAGCATTTTCAAAGAGAATCAAGAGAGTGCTTTTAATTGATACCAAAGGGAAAGCTTAAAAAGGAACTCCATTCTGTCTATCACTCAAGAGGACCATGAGGAGCTACAGAGAAAGCAAATCTAATGACAAAGAGAGAAGAATCTGTAATTAGACGAGCCAAACAGAATTCGTTTTTTGGCTGTCAAATATCCTTGTTCCAAAGGTTCAGACTGCCTATACAGCAATCTTTTGGATATAGTTTCGATATAAGCGCAGGCTATTCGAAAGGTTTTAGTAGATAGAGACATAAATTAATGAAATAATAACAAAGAAATAAAGCTTGTTTTGCTTTTCAGTACTCCTATGATGAGCTAAAATACTGCTCTTCTCGAGGAGGTCTTAGGAACTCGACTACAATATTCCTCAATTCGACAAAGCCAGCTTTAAACACCTTTGGAACGCTAATTTTCCAATTTTTCTGTATTGAGTAAACATCATGAGAATAGAAGCCTTGGCTTTAAGATTGGGAGTTCGATTTCTTAGATCATCTTCTATTTCTTGAAAGCTAAGGTTCAAATCAACGGTAATAAGGAAACCCCGGGTCAAGTAGATCATGGCATAATTCAACGCGAGTAAACTCGTAAAAAAAATAAAGGAGCCGAATTGTCGTGTAGATAGTTAGTCCAACTTTCTTTCACAAATCGCATAATATCGACCTACAAATTAGTTAAAGTAGAGAGATTACCTCTTAGGGCCTGCTTAATAAAAGTATTTCTAACGACTCAATTTATGTTTTCTAGATCAGATCAGCTGTGTGAGATGGAGATCAATCACTATTGGACTTCAAGACTGGGAAAAAAAACTTTATACTGGAAAGACCTCAGATAATGGTAACTTTCCAAAGTTAATAAAAAAAACCTATTCTCATTTAATTATTAGACTCTCTGAAGTCTGTTTGCTTTATTTGAAAAAAGTAAACGTAATCATCACTTGAAAAGAAGACCACAAAGAAATATTGAGAGTAGAATATAGGTGATGACCATTTGTTTTAAAAACTTTTTTCACAACAAGCATATCCTACTCACCTAACTCTGGCTGAGTTTCATCATGCATTCTTCTGAACTATCGGGACACAAAATTAGTAGTTAGAGAAAACTGAAACCTCTCATCAGAAAACATGAGAATAATCTCGGGTGATCTTAGTAACAAAACGGTAGACCAATGCTTAACTTATAAAAGTAGTCCTAAGGACTAAAATGATTCTCAATTAACGAACAGTAATTCACAATATTTACAGAAGTATAAACTTAGAGAATGAGGGGTTCCCTGGAGGAGAAAGTACTTTCCAGAGATTCAACGAAAGAGGACGAACTGATAAAGCCGGTTACTCTCAATCAACATTGAAGGCATTAGATATGATATCTGTCAAAAACTTATGCATTCATTAGATACTCCTTGCTGACTCATTTTCAACCCTCAGTTTCCTTTAGATTTTCAAATTGTGAGCGATAGACGGAACAAAAGTTTCTGTTGCCTTCTTTTTTTTTTCCCTTCCTTTTGTTAAACTTTCTGGTGACGTTGGTAGCAATTCCCGTTAACATTTTTGGGTTTGAAATTACGAATCCTGTTCACAATTTTTCGATTCTGACTGGTACCCGAACTTGGCTATTTTGATTTTGATTTTAGTCTAAGTTTATACAGGAAATGTCCTGAAAAATCCCTGAGATAATTACTTGCGATGATATTTATTTATTCCTTCCCTTTATGAATTTTTACTGTTTCTACATCTTTCCAGATTTTAACCAATCAAAATAACATAATATAGTTATATTCGTAAAATGAATCATCTTTATCAAAGATAGAACTACGTTCTCAATGAAACACAATAGAGTATTAATAGTAATGGAGAGTGTTTCCTATCGTTGAAACCTTCAATTTAAAAATGCACTCGTTCGGAGAAAATCGTGCAAAACGATATAAAATGAATACCTTTTTCTAACAGAAGATTGGAGATGGTAATAAGTTCGAGCTCTCGGCAATCTTTGCCTTTTCGCCGATTATTTAGCCTATAGAGGCAAAATGAGAAAATTACCGTTGAATCCACTATTATAAGTTTGGTTTTCTTGCGATCAAGAAAAGGTTTGAAAGTTTCATTCAGAAAACATCTTAATTTATTTGAAATGAGTGTCTTGAAGGGGAAAACTTATTCTTTTTATTTAATATTACACCTCTCCAAATTTTTCTAAAAATCCTAAGCAGATGTCGAAATAATTGTTGTAATCTCGAAATGTCATCAGTGATTATCATGTGATGGTATGTCATCACATATCTAATAGGGAGTTTAAGGAAGGAAGCCACCAATTGCCTTCTAAGAATGGAAGATCTCTAAAGTTTTTAATTGAAACGAGACCAATATAAATTCTGGAATGTCCATTATCTGTGAGGAAAAAAAACTCGGAAGTAGTTAGCATACATACATATTTTATATAAAACACCATCGTTATGCACAAAAAAACCAAATTATTTTAAATATTTAGCAGTTATTGGGTATGAATCAATTAACGTTCAGGATGAAAATGAAACATGTTTCCAAAATTCAGCGGTGGCACTTTGAGATCTGACTTTCCTGGTTGGATAGAGTACATCTTCCACCATTTCCAAGTCGGGGGATTAATTATTTCCCTAATCTTAGCAACGGTCTCAGGGTTATTCACATCATCTAGTCGCTTCCTTTCACTCAGAGCAATTGTTTCTTTCTTAGCATTCCATCTTATCAACTCTTTAGCATCTAACGGTTTGACCTGAGCCACAGAAGTTACTCTGGGAGGGCTTATCGTGAAGGTCCTTTTGCGCGGGGTCGGCTTCTCAGCAGGCTCTTGGAACACGAATTCAGTTTTCACCATCACACGTCTGCCGGGCCCTCTTGCAGGGAAGAATCCAGCTTGCGTCGACTGGTCTTTTTTCTGCACACGAGCATCTCTGAAAGAAAATTCTTCAATGTCATGCAATATTTTTTCAGCGAGCTTCTTCTTTGCCAGCACATCATGAAAATCAATGAGTTCCTTGTGTTTCCTGCTGGTAACTTGGTTTGATTTGAATTTCCTGGAATCTTTCTCATTGGAGAGATCTTCTAGTCCGGGTAAAGCAAAGTTTTCGTTGTCAGCTGATAAGGTTCTCCTTCGAATTTCAGGATGCTCAATATTTTCGGTTGTTCTGTGCCTTCCGCCTCGAAGAAGCGAATTGGCTCTGGTTTGATTCTCTTTCGCTTTTGTAGTAGCAGGCAGGAATGAAAGATCAGCGCGTTTGATTGGTACTACGTTACGCTGCTTTATAGGAGGTAATTTCGTTTCTTCTTCTTTTTCATTTCCAAAGTGATTTTCAAGCGGTCCGATATACACTCCTTCTCGAAATACCCCTTTCTGCGGAGGCTCATCAGGCAAATAGAGCTCTCCGATTCCCTCTTGTACTCCTTTTCGCCAGTGACCAAGGTAGTAGGACCCATCGTTCCAGTACATCTCGCCGTAACCATGTCTGAGGTCATCGTAATAGCTGCCTTTGTAAAAATTGCCCGACGTCCAATTATAAACCCCTACTCCGCATTTTTTATCGTTCGCCCATTCTCCTTCATATGTATCCGAGTTTCCTGAGTTCTTTCGCCAAACTCCTTTCCCATGCCTCAGTCCATTCTTAAAAAACCCTCTGTAGCTGCTTCCATTACTCCAGCGGTATTCTCCGAGCCCGTTCGGCTTGCCGTTTTCGTAATAGCCGACAAATACATCGCCATTGGCGAATTTTTCTGTGCCATGTCCATGTTTCTGGCCTGAAAGGAACTCCCCTTCGTATCTATTCCCTTGAAAAACATTTACAAAAGGCATAGGGAAATTAATGTACCATCCTGATAGATATACACACCATCGCCGTCTGGCTTATCATTTTTCCACTCCCCAATGTAAGACTCGCCCTGGCTGCCTTTCCACATCCCAGAACCATGTTTCAGCCCGTATCGCCACTCTCCTTGGTATTCCTGTCCGTTTTTCCATATATATTTCCCGACCCCATCCGGTTTCCCGTTTAAAAAGTCTCCCTTATAAATATTGCCGTTTGAAAATATTTCCATTCCCTTCCCGTGCTTTGCCTCGTTCTCCCAGTCGCCTTCGTAGATCCTCTTATTTTTGTAAATCATAATGCCTTATTGATCTTACTTCAGAGAAAATATACTACAATCCTTTACCTTTTCCATGACGATTCCCATTCACAATTTGACCATAATACACACTATCTCTGTAGCATTTGACCCTTGTGTTGCGAAAGGCGCGGAGCTCGAGCATATCTATCTCTTTATTTCTTGGAATATAGCTCTCAAAAGCAACCTGGACGTGAGCTGGGTTGTCGATATGCTGAATAATTAAGGCGATATCGGAGTCGTTGGGTGACTGGACAGCGAGGTTCTGCAGGCTAGCTTTTTCCTCTTCATCGAGCTCTCCTTTTTCCTCATCTTCTAACACAACATTTGGATTCTGAGGCTCGTCTTCCCTGAATGAAAGATCGTCTCGAAAGAGAAGCGCACTGTGCTGTTTGCCTTTTTTTAAGCTGATTAGGAAGAAATTGAAGGGATTTAACAGCTTGATAAAAAATTAGGTTTGCTGTTACTTTTCTTTCTCGGCAAATGAAGTTGTGGTGTTGATTTTTTCCCTCTTTCCACTGAGAACTGGAAGCTTGTTATCTGAGTTTGCAATAGAGAGCAGATCCTGATCGGTTTTAGACATGTTGAATAAAAAATTTAACTCCGAAACTCTTGCAAAATTCCTAACATACTTTATGGTGATAAATATATTAACGTGTTACCTATTATTTTCTTGTAGAAGTCCAAACGAGACTAGACCATCTTGAGGGCCGTTGTGAGGTGAGAATTGATTAAGATAAGTCTTGTGATTTTTATTTGTTAGATAAGGTTTGAATACATTAACAGTTAACTTTAGGCGAATCAACAATAAAAGAAACTCAAGCTGAATAAACTTTGAAAGTGAATGAGAGATGTTTAGTCAATTTTTATCAACAACTGAAGCTGATAAGAAACGTACCTCTTATGTTTGGAGAGAAAGGAGAGAATTTAAATATCTATGAGAAATTATCTTATTCATGGTCCATAAAAAATATAGTCAGCGTGAGACTCAACAAAGCTCTTCATTGTCTCTGCAGACTAATTAAGATTATAGTCAAAATTGAATAAATGAACAGGTCATGAAAAATAATAATAATGTGAATATGAACATCATGCAGTCCAAAAGTAACGTCAAATGCGGTTTTCTACATTTTCCTATTCCGTAGCTAACTAAGACTATAGCTACTTTTAGCACTAGCTGCTCAATAAAATGAAAAAAAAGGATGGATATTTCAAAACCGCGGTGATATATCTCTACTAATATCCCACATCGTAAAAACGATATAAATTTGTTAATTTGATTGATCATTTCGTGTTAACATCGAAAATATGAATCAAACCTTAATGCACCCTCTCGACCAGATCGAAAACGAGCTTAAGGCCCTTCAGTCGGAGGTGAAAAAGAAAAGCAGCTCAACCAGTCAGGTAACAGCCTCTTTCTCCGACTTCTTTATCAAAACACTCTTCAGCTTGTCACAGAAGCTCTACACGCTTTGGCAGCTTACAAAAGCGTCCATAAAGATCACATCATCCCTGGTAAAGATACTCCAAGCAGCACCTCTTTAAGCTATTTCAGAAAAATTCCCTATCGATGCGATAATGAAACCAATACTCCAAACACCAACTTTCAAGAGTCCAAATATCATCGCACAGTCTTTAGGAGTCGTCCAGCGGCTGATTTCACACTCTTGCGTCTCTAGCGTAAATGCATTTGAGGCACCACATCTTCAATTTCGTAGGGCAACCTCCAACAAGTATTACAATTCTTGGCTGCACTTGTCGAGATTCCCGAGGATAAACTCCAGATCAAGGTGCTACAGACACTTCTATTGTTTGTGAATCCAAAGAACCTGGATTTCAGCAACGGAGAGGTCATTGAATTGGTAATGCAACGATTATTCCATAAAGCGAATAACGCTGGCCTTTAGTTGTTTAATTTGTGCCTGCAGCTGTTTAATTCAAAGGATGTGATCATCCATAACACGTCTTCCGCGGCTATTTTCCAGTTAACGACGTTGGTTTTCGAAAAATATGTTGCAATAGTCAAAGATTATGATGAAAAGCAGCCAGCGAATTACTCAACGAATCCGGTTTACATGTAAGCTTGAGGACTTGGTTGTGACCAACTAATGGCCAACAATAGGGTTTGTGTGAAATTATTCCGAGAATTAGTGATGCTAACGAGCGGAAGTCGGCCTAGTTGGGTGCCGATGACGATTACGTCTCCAAAGAGCATCGGCATCGATCTGATCAATTCAGTACTGAAACAAACAGGAGGCTCTTTGAAAAACTCGAAAGAGATAACGAGTTGCATCAGAAAAGAGCTCGTGCCTCTGCTGCAGAGCAGTTTTAGACAGAAAAACGTGGATTTTCTCTTTTGTAATTTCAAAAACGTTCAACAAGGCAATCTAAAATTTATAATCAGTGCTTAGAATACACAGAGCTTCTGTGAGAATACTCGTTTCGATGGCCGAAGGTATAGATCTTGTCGAGCAGATGCTTCTTCTACTCCATGACACTGAAGTTGACTACGCCAAATACCTTGTGCTCGAGACTCTGAACCTGCTGTTATCTGAACCAAACTTGATTTGCCTCTTCAACGAGCGAGTTTCTTCTACAAACACAGTAAATAAACTCCTTGTTGACCATGTGCTTAGTTTTCCTCGTTAGCTTTTCTCTGAGATCATTAACAGTCTGCTCAACACGTGTAAAGCACTCACGTCGCTTCCAGAAACTGAATTCAAGAAGATTACTCCGCTGAACCCAAAGCTATCTAAAGTCCTCGAGAATAACTACACTGACTTAGAGACACAAAATATTTCTTCTAGCTCGCTTTGGAAAAGCACAAGTATGAAACTACTTTTATAATCTTATCACTTCCATTTCTTCGGGACTTCATTAGTCGACTGTCTGACGAGTTTAACTGAATCGTTTGGCTTACTTTGCAAACAGAACAAAATCCCTCTGGGAACATTATTTGACCTGTCCACTGCAACACCTGAGCAAACGAAGCTTAAGGAATGGATAGTGCTAAACTGGAAAGCGATTCATAAATGCTTGAAAGAAGTCGTCCCTAGAAGCACAGACGAAATCTTCACCCAGCAGATTTTGAACACTGTTCAGTCGTGGATCAATATCACCGGCACGCTGCAGATCACTGCAGCGAGAGACAGTCTCCTTTTGACGCTATGTCAAGCGTGTGTTCCTACCGGTATCTCTTAGACAAAACTATCATTCCTAAACATTAAATTTGCGCAATTCATTATAGAAACTAATAAAGAGATTGGCACTCAGCATATCCAGACCAGCAAAATATTATTCAACATCGCGCATGGATTAGGCGCGTTGCTTGACGTTAATTCATGGCATATTATCCTCTCGACGTTACAAAAAACCGATTCGTACATCAAGAAAATCCAAACAAAGCACCTTGAGCGAAGAACACAGAAATCAATAAGTGGTGTAGAGGAAGAGTATGGCATGTCTGTTGATTTGCAAATATTGAGCTCAGCGCTGGAATCGTTGTTTGAGCAGAGCCAGCATTATTCGGTATAAATATTTGTTATAAAACGACTGAATTGTAAATGAATTTTGCTACAGAAAGAGCATTTGATCGCGTTTTTGGAAGCACTGAACCAGCTGACACTTGAGTACATGGAAAAGATTACTACTACTTCAGACTCTCTTACTGTCGACGGGATGACTCCAGAAGGCAGAAGCCGACTGTTCGGGCTTTCTCGAATGCTGGATACGATTCGGGTGAATCTGTACCGATTGGATCTGTTCTGGGATCTCGCTGTCGCTCATTTTGTTTGTATAGCAAACGCGAAGAACCCTTCATTGAGAGTCTACGGCGTTGAGAATCTTAGTCAGATGATCTTGAATAGCTTTAATTACATTATCACGCACCACGACGCGTCATTGAAGGGAGAAGAGGCTGAAGAGTCTAAAGGAAACGAATCGCCTTCTAAAGGGAATGGGTCACCAAAAAGAGTGACATATATAAGAACTGGTAAATTTAGCGAGGAGCTCTGGCAGCAGACGTTATTCCAGCCGTGGCTTGATATCTGTAACACCAAATTTGCTGAAATGAAAGAAGCTATCCTGAGCGCTATCCTCAAAATTCTACAAAACAGCGGACATGATATCAATAGTGGGGGATGGACAGCCATTCTAACAATAATGTGCGAAATTTCTGAGGAAAACTTAGGCACAAGTTCAATTACAGGTAAATCGCTTGTTGCTGTAATATCTGACTTTATTCTGGCTCTGATAGGCTTCAAGTGCCTTGATAAAATCGTAAATGATTATTTACAGGATCTCCCAGTAGACTGCATTACTAAACTGCTCGGTGTAATGGAAAATTTCCAAAAAGCAGCTAGTAATCATTTTTTCCTTAAAAGTACTAATGCTAACCCACGCTCCACAGCTGATAATAACGTGTCATATTCGAGTCTGAATATGTTTTGGAACATCGCCGATTTCGTAAATCGGAAGCAGATAAAGGAAGGAAAATCCTACGACTACGGCACCATCTGGACCAACTTATTAGAGAAACTCTCATCGCTCTGCACAAACCGCCTTTTAGAAGTGCGACACTCAGCAATTCATATTTTCGCTTCGATTTTGGTGCAGTACAGCATGAGTTTGACGTAAAATCGGCTTAAATTATCCTCATTTGACCGACAATTAAATCTACTAGGCCTGCTTTATGGAGGAAGATCATAACGGAGATGGTCTTCACATTAGCAGATCAGCTCATCCAGGAGTACCTCGCCGCTACCCGAGCACTCGCTCAGACTGCGACAACACCAAAGAATACAAAAAGCGATGGGTATAAATTTCAACATGACTATATATATATCTATCTGATTTTCTGCAGTGAGGATCTTTTCGCCCAGAAAGCGTCGTCACAGAAACAGTGGGAAGACACAATCATACTCTTCATTCAGAATTTCACGAAAATAACGAAAAAATATCTCACCTTAGTCGAGCAACAGAAAGAGGATGAACAGAAGCAATCTATTCAAGTCCTTGAAGAAGTCCTTGCGAAAATGAAGCATATCATGTACGTTGGCAGAAACGAAATCGTCGTGGAAGCAGCGAAGTTCTATCACGAGTTCGTGATTGCCGCTCCAGCGATCTCAGCAAAAGTGCTTCCTTCAATATTCGAAATGTTCGAGGCGGTTAAGAAATGGCTACAGGAAGTGCGTCAGGATAGCAAGGAAATTAAAAACATGATTAACAAATTCACTCCAGAGGTGCTCGAGACGTTAGTGGATCTATTCAGCCCCTCGAAACCTCGCATCATTGACCCTGATAATAACCCATATGAGCACCACATCTTTGAAGTGCTGGAAAAGGTAATTGTTGTTAATGAGAATTCCCTTCTAAAATTTACCAGGCAATTTTTTATTTAAAACAAGCGGAAACTTTGAACTCAATTACGCCCCTGAGAGTCATGCTTGAGGATAAATACGTTTACGAGTTCGTGGAGAACATCCCTTCGAACTTCAACATCAACAGTCCGAAGTTCGGAGAACTTTATTTCAAATTCCTGAACGGAATGCTCGGGCTGAATATCATGGACAAGCAAACCGAGCAAATCGTGAGGAGATTCCTCGGAATCCTAGATAATAATATCTCGAAAAACACCATTAAGCAAGAGAAATACTACTCTCAGCTGCCTTCACTCTTTGAGAAACTCCAAAAGATCATGAAGCTTAGAACGAGCAATGAGTACTGGGCTTACATCGGTCATACTTTAAAGGATGCGTCTTCTATTTGGCTTTATGCAACCGAAATCTTCCTTAAAATCGCGGAAAAAACACTCGGAAAGACGGCAGAGTCACCAAATAAGATCGACACAGAGAAAGAATCGGCAGATAAGAGCCTTCCAGAACATCAAATTGAAGATTCTATCATCCTCTTGTTTGAGAACGTGTTAGCTGATTCAGGGAAAATCGCTGGTAATAATTAGTTTTTATGGTTAAGGAAATTGACTTTTTATTTTCTCTCTGGTAAAGAGCAAGCAACAAAGAATTCATTCAGCGAAATCAAGAAGGATTGGTATGAAATGGACGTCAAGCTCATGAATGCGGTGACGCATTTGATCGCTCCTTACTGCCATACTTTCAGTCGAGAGAGATTGTGGAAATTGATTTCTGTTTTGGAGAACGTCGCGACAGTCTATTCTAAAAACTACGTTTTTGAAGACCAAAGCCCGACGATGTCCAATGCTCCTTCAAACAAAATCGCGAAAGCTTCCATAGAAATTCTGTTTAAATTTAGCGGAGGCTATACTGAGGTTGCTTCAAACGATGAAGAGAGCAACAAGCTCTATCTCTCGAGATTCGCGACGAAAAAATTGATTATGAAATGCAAACAAATTCTTCATTCCTTCATCGTCGATGAAAAGAAAAGCGGCTCGACTTTGCTTCCAAGGTAATTTTTACTTTGCTAAGCCTCAAATCTCATGTCATTTATGTGACTGACAGACATCGTGTGACCGAGGTCGTTCATATTCTTGAAAGATTGAAAGAGCTTTCGATCCCAGAAAATAGCTTCGAGTTTGTCGATAACTTACAGGCGGAGGACAATCAAAATGAATCACCGATGATGAAGGACAAGGGTGAATTGGATAAAAGCGCAAAAATAAAGATAGAAGTTGCAGAGAGCAGTGGCAATTTGCAATTGATCCAAGGGAAGAAAGGACATTTGATCTATTTATTCCAGCTCCTTTCTGAACTGATTCGTAGCAGGGAGTCCGAGGTGAAAGACGTACTGGCGGATATTTTCGTCGAAATTAGTAAAAATCTAGGATTTGCTTCTCTAAAACTGTAATTGACGATATTCAGAGGTGTTTTATGAGATTCAGATTTTGAATGCAAACAAATCTCACATATATAACAATTCCCAGTCAAATTCTCATTGTAGCTATGGATTTCAAGCAATTTAACTGAGTTTAACATTACTATGCATTAGCAACATGATTTAGCTTCCTATGACCTTTAAGGAAAGGACTGTCTAAGAGAGTTATTTGATAAGATCGCGAGAAAGAATGGAATGTTCATCCTTTCTATCAAAACGCAAACGCGAGTGTCAGTTAAAATCTTAATAATTTATATAGTTAAAAGTTATTTTTAATCGCTTTTCTTAGGAATAAAGATTCGATTAGTTAGTTAGATAAAATGTCGTATGATCGACACTCGCCTTACAGTAACAATGCAGGTCCTTCTTCGCCATACCGGAAGAGATTCCCTGATAAGGAGATAGACCCTTACACGCCTGTTCTTGTGGAAGAGCTAATACAAGTACCTATGCAATTTCACATTATCAACTCATTCCAAATTGTCCATAGAACGGAGCTGAATGGAGAGGCGTGGCTGATATCGTGAGGATCACCGTGAAGACTTTAACCGATGTCGTTCGAAACCAGGGCGAAACTCTCAGAGATTTAGAGAAGCAAATACACTTGAAGGTGATTACTATAGCTCTGATAGCGAATAAAGTTTTGTTTTCTTCTCTCAGGCGAACAAAAGCGATCTAAATAACGGTCTGTCAGCCAAAGCAAATATGTTTGATGTGAGCAAAACGGTCGCCGAGTTCGCCACGGATATCAACAATAAGGTGTCATGGGACGAGCTCAAGGTGCATCTGAGGGAGTACGTGTTGCGCTCGGATATGCAGTATGAGCTGAGTCTAAAACCGTCGTTTGAGGAGGTTCGGGAGATTTTGCAAGCGAAAACTAGCTCGTTGGAGACAGAAGCCGAGCTCAACGACATGTTGAAATCCATAAGCGAAAAGATTGGCGGGATAGAGATGCGCATCAGTGAATATGTAACCCATCGCGAGTTCAGCAGCTTCAAAGCTTCGCTGGAGTCAAAAAGCGGACTAAATCCATCTGATCTAAACGATATTCTGGAACTCAAGGCCAATAAGCAGAGCGTCGCGAATGCTCTTCATAAGAAAGCCAATAAGGTGGACACTGATTCGGCTTTGAGCCAAAAATATGATAAGGTAAATCATTTTTTTTATGACTACCATAAATTACATTTATTCTCCTCTTTCGCTTTGATAAATAGCTGGATGGTTATAATCTCGAGCAGAGAATCGATCAATTAGCCAGAAAAATGGAATTATTGTCTCTCAAGAAGGACGAAATTCAAGAAGTTACGGGAACGCTTCACCAGAAAGTTAGCCGAGCTGAGTTTGAAGAAGTGTTGGAAGCTCTTTCAAGACAAAAAGCTGAAAATCAGAGGATTGCTGCAGATTTAGAGCACGTTTTTGAGGTTGTTAAAACCGATCTCGAAGGCGTCCGCCAAAACACTCTGGCTCCTAAAATCGATGTCGATGAAATTGACAAAATCCTCCAGATTTTGAACCGAAAACCTGACATAGACCAAGTCAATGTTTCGCTTATCAAACTCAGGGATGAGGTTTCGGAGGAGATCAGTGCATTGAAGGAGGAAATACTCTCGCAGATTAAAGAAATGGAGACTGAGGCCTTGAAAAAAGCTACACAAGCAGACGCCTTATATGAGGAAATTAGTCTTGAAGTCCGTGAGTTGAATACCCAAATAAGAAAGGTATTAGAGGATAAAGGCAGCAAGAGGGGGCTGGAAGATACGAATGGGTATGTAAACAAGGCCCTTCAAGAGTTCCAGAACGATATTATCGAAGAGTTCAAGCGGATCGACGATAAATGCAATCAAATCAGTCAGCAAAAAGATGCTCAAATCAAAGATTTAGGAAACTATTTGCAAAGAATCCCAGAGAATCTCAAATCTGAGGTCCAGGAAGAACTGCAGAAAATGGCTGATGTGATTAATCGATTAAAGAACGTTAATGGCGGGCAGCTCGAAGAGGCGAATAAACTCACAAAAAGGATAGCTGAAAATCTTCAGCAAGAGTTCCACTCAGAGGTTGGGAGGCTAGAAGACAGGATTAATCAATTGAAAGGAATGCGCGATGCGCAGGCCGATGATACGAATAAGACTCTGAAAAAGTCCTTTGATTCGATAAAACAGGAGTTGTATGGAGAATTGCAGCGGATGGATGACAGAATTAATCAATTGAAAGGAATGCGCGATACGCAGGCCGATGATACAAATAAGACTCTTAAAAAGTCCTTTGATTCGATAAAACAAGAGCTGTATGGAGAATTACAGCAGATGGATGAGAGAATTAATCAGATTGGAGGTCAGCTAAACGAGACGTTCCAGAAGAGGAAAGTCGATGCTGGGGAATTTGAGGCAGTATTCGCGAGGATCCAAGAACAGTTGGACTCGAAAACTGATTTGAGTGAAGTGCAGGAGGTGCTGAATAGTTTCTCGCAGGAAATATCGAAGAAATTCATGGGAATTAAAGATGATTTCACTCAGGTTTTCAAGGAACATGAGGAGATTTTCACCGCGCTGAAGAAAAAAGCAAATCTAGCCGATCTGAATTCAGCGATAGCAAAGTTAGAAAGCACATTGATGAACTGGATTGAGAACTTTGAGAATTCACAACAAAAGTCTCAGAGAGCTCAAGAAAGACAAGTGAGTCAAGGTAAAGAATAGAGCGTGTAGCTTAGTTAGTTAACATGAAATTAGAAAATCTAAACTATCTAAGACAGCAGATCGATGAACTTCGCAAAGAACTCCAGCAGAAAATGAACGTTGATGATGCGATGGGCATTTTGGATTCCAAAGCAAGTAAATTTTTTCGGATTTATGAGGAATATTACAATTTATTTTGTAAAGACATTGAAGAGTTGAATAAGATAATCAAGAACATGCAAGCGGATATCGAAGAACGAGCAACTCAAGAGGAACTCAGGAATATCGTGGCAGACCAAGCGCTTATTAACGAATCTCTTTGCACGGAAAATATACTCGGACGTTGGGCTTGGCGGTCAGGTAAGAGAGATTGCCAAATTAGGGTTACATGTGCATTATGCTAGGGGAACTTGATGATCGAGGGTTGATTCCTTGGGATATGCAAATGACAAACACACTGCCAGATAATTTCTTGTGGGAGAAAGACGCTGAGCATATTATCGCGGTTGCTCCTGGACTTTATGAGGTAACCAAACTCTATCATGTGCTGCCTTAGCTAATCTAATGTCTGTTGACTAGGTCGCATATGGATTCTTCTCCGAAAGGAAACCGGTGGTGAAATTACTCGTAAATGACGAAGTTGTAATTTCTGGCGGGACAGGAGAAAAGTGAGAAATATTTGTTAGTTAGTGATCGAAGATTAATTTGATATTTTAGGATGGGTGGGCAGAAATCATTTGAAATACCTCAATACAGAAATAAAGAAAACTTTGCAGGTACTACTACTTAGAAGGTGTCTGGTGACACTGATCTTTGATGATAATATAGGTTTGACAGGGATCGAGTTTTTGATACTGCCACCAAGAGCTAAAATTTCCATTAGCTATGGAGGAGAGCCAAGCGGAGAGGGTTTCCTTAGTCTGAAGAGACTGTAATAATTAATTTTTGAACGTGATGACCTATCAATCAACTTGAGTTTTCGATGCAGTTAAAAATAACTCTATAAAAATAATTTTGTGATGAAGTCTGTTATGTTTTCCATGTTTTCAGTTCATACAAATCATCCAAGATCTCTTAATTGAGTTCTTTTAAAAAGTCTCAACCTAGAGTTATATAAGTAATTGATATATTCAATAAGCAGGATTGTTAACACAAATTTCGCTTTTCTATTCAATTGGAGAATTAAAACCTCGATTAAGAATCATAAAGAATTTCCAAAGATACAATATTACAATGGAAAACAAGAATCATATAATAGAAAATATACATACTGTCACAATCAGTTATACAAGTCTGTTTTAGTAAATTTTTTCAATAGTCGGGGAATGGTCTGCTATTCTCAGCTTTCATCGAATTTCTTCTCCTAAAGCGCGAAGGAGAGCCAGATAAGTTGGAGGGAGGAAGCGTGAGAAGATTTCTCGATGAAGAAGGCATTGTAAGACGATCGCTAGGTAATGGAGAAAGTGTATGCCGACCGCTGAGTATAGGAGAGCGCGTAAGCCGGTCACTTGGTAAGCGAGAACGTGTAAGACGGCCGCTAGATAATGGAGAACGCGTACGACGATTGCTAGGTAATGGAGTAAGCGTAAGGCGGTTGCTTGCTGATCTAGAAAGCGTAAGACGGTCCCTTGGTGACGTAGACAATGAAAATTGAGATTCCATTTCATCTGGAGAGCTCTGCTCTACTTTCGTGAGAGGACTGGCAGTGTCTGTTGCTGCTGAAGAAGTGCTATCGGTACGTCTTTTTCGTTTTTTTATTAAGCCATGGAGGCTTTGCAAACTAAATTTGGTTTCGCTACTGCGCTGTTCAACCTCGCTTCTGTTTTTCATTTCTAATTCAACTTCCCTCTCAAACCTATCAGTGTTTCTTAACCTAACGAAATTTTAGCAAAAGATTTTTTTAAAAGAGCTATACCTTTGAGGAAGCGGAACCCTCAGTGCATTGCGTCTAAAGTTTTTATCAACTCTCGGTCCTTCCACAAGATGAAATTCCTTTAAAGCAAAGAGTGTTTCCCGCAAGATTCTCCGATTTCGGATGCGCCGTTGATACCTTTTGATAAAGTTGGCAACCCTTTTCAATCTCAGCGCGAACACATGGAATAGAATGTAAGCCTCTGTAAGAAATACCGGAATCAAGCCAATAACCGAAAGACTCGTGTAAATCCATCCGTCCTCAATGTTCGACTTGAATAGCTGTACCAGGAGTAGCACCAAATAGGTGATTATCGCATATCTTTCCGACCTTTGGAGAGAGACGGTTTCGTATGGCATAACTCTCCTGTAGAATTTATAATAAATATGGAAAAAGCAAGCAAATATCAAGAATCTTAGCAGTTGGTCATTTATCAGAACGGAATTGAGTACCGACATGGACATCTTTATCACGAATATCACGAGACCCCAATAGTAAGCTTCTTCTTTGTATGGAGTGTACAAGTACCCGAGTACAATACGAAGTGCTTGCGAATTGAATAAATGCTTGCGATTATATCTGAGAATCCAGAACATAACGAATGGCACAAGAAAGCCCCAGCCAACAAGGGCTGGGATGACGAGTTGATTGCGTATTTTGTTATACTCAGGTGTACGGCATTCGATAATGTTAGATTTCCTCATGTAGGTGGTTTCGACGTAAGGGTCGAGTCGGCTGCAGGTGATATAGTCGGTCAAAGCCCCGATGATGCTTGCCTGTTCGAGGATGATAAGGACAACAGCAACGGCGCCAATTCTGATGAGAGAATCTCGTTTTGCGTCTCTTTTTCTTCTGGTGAACAGGAGGAACCTGAAAAGCTCGAAGATAGAGACTATTGTCACTTTTATCAGAGGAGCTAGTACAACGAAAAGGAGCTGGACCTTCATCGACTCCAATGGGTCTGGAACTTCGGAATGGAGCAAGCATTGCAGTGATGCCTCGATTTGAGTGTTGGCGTTTGAGATCGTTTCTAGGATTCCAGGTAACCGGCTTACAGTATCGTTTTCTTGGCTTTTCGAGAGCATTGATGTAATCTGCACGAAGGTGGCGAAGATAACCATATATATTCCAGGCCTCACGATCTTTTGATGATTATCAAGGTTATTCAAGGACTCTAAGGATCCAACGGACTTGTTATGTCTGAAGGCAGCAAAGACCATCAACAGCTGGTAAAAACATGAAATCATAATTGTTGCACCCCCCAAGAAGATTAAAACAGGTTTCGAGTAACACTGTGAGCAATCGCCATCCTCGGTAGTGATGTACCCGTTATCCAGGTTACATTGACGGCAAGCAGGGCCAGTAAACATCTCAGTGCAATTATTTTCGCGCCCTCCTTCACACCTAGTACCGCTATCATTACAAGGAACCATAAGTAAAGTGTCATTCGATGCCAAGCTCCTGTAATATTCTTTCTTGATTATGAAATCGCTTCCTCCGCTACATTCAGCGCCTTCAGGACAGACAGTGCATCTACGGTCTTCCGGAGTAAGAGAGTACGTTCCTTGCCCGCAATACACGCATTGCTGCGTTGCTGTCTGATTCGCCTCGCCAAGTAAACATGGCCTGAGTCTCAAGTAGAAATCTTGAGTTTGTTCGTAAATTTGAGACTCATATGTCACACTGACCTTTATCATGTCTCCTGCGTTTCCGAAGAGACTTATTCCAGAGGGGTCAAATTCGCAAATGGAATTAGAGCATTCGTTGCCGGAATATTGATTAGATCCACCGCTTGCAAAAGTAAAAACGATGTTGATAGAGGCGGGAGAGCCGTCGACTACCGTGTTCTCGCCTTGAGTTCCCTTGTTGATTAGAGTGAACTTCATTTTCAGAGAATGCAGTGAGTATGAGGTGATATTCGACATGATGGGTGAGTTAGGAAAGTCCGGATCGTACTCGAGGGGTACGCTTGTCGGAGAGGAGGAAGAGACGTCGAAAATTTCGATTTTGAGGTTGGTAGGAGCGAATTCGAAATCGGAAACGTCGCTATATCCGAAGGGAACTTGGTTAGAGCTGTAGAAATCGTCAAGGTTAATGCTGCTTCCTGAAGCAGCATAGATAATTGCACCAGCAACGCTCGCGTAGGTATCTGAGAAAATGTTGTTTTGGATAATAGAGCTAGTAGGTTGATTCAAATAGAGGATACCGCCTCTGCTCGCTGCAGTGGTGTTACTGAATTGGCTGCTTTCGACTAAAACGGAAATAGTATTACTGGCAGTGTCTTCATATAACGCACCGCCATTTTGAGCGGAGACATTGGTAAAATTACTTCCCACGATAGCAACGCTTCCGGTCTGCTGTGTGGTTAGGACTCGAACAGTGGAAGTCGATTGTTCTGGGGAGCTGATTATATGGACAACGCCTCCCGCGTTGATCGCGTTGATGTCAGTGTAAGTGTTCTCACTCAAAGTTACTTGGAAGTGATTTGCGGTTCCTTTGAGAAAAATGGCGCCTCCGTCTTGAGCGGTTAAGTTTTGGAAAGTGCAATTCGTGACATTAATTGCGGTAAAGGAATTCGCCTGCGGGTCACTCGGCTCATAGCGTGAGAAGATTAGGCCTCCATTCCCGAGTAGCTTGATATCTTTGACGCTGTTATTCTGAAATAAGGTCACTATGGGCTTGATTTGGCTTTCCCAAAGGAGTATTCCTCCATCCGAAGCGGATATATTTTGGAAGAAGCTGTCAAGGATGGAGAACGTCAAATTTTTAGTGGCGGACGCTCCGCATGAAGGAACTAAGAGCTCTGGGAACGACTCCAGAGTGCTTGGGGAAATATGAATGATTCCTCCTTGTCCGTTGCTAGTCCCTATGCTTCCTCCATTAGTAGTTCTCAGCGACGTCAGTGATTGGAAAATGCAGTTCTGAATTTGTAGAAGACTATCAAAAAAGGATTCAACTGCAGAGAAGACAAGACCTCCTCTTTTTCCGTATATTTGAGTGAAATTACAGTCAGAAATCGTTACGGCGAATGTGTCAGCTTTATCGCAGGACCTTCCTAAAAACCTTGTCAATGAGCTAATAATACCAGTGCCCGTTTCTTGTGTACTATTGATTTCGATATTAGTAAACGAAGACTTCGCGACCAGAATCGTCAAGTTGTTCAGCACGTTCGCGTCGTCGCCGACTTGATAAGAGTCAGCAACCACAAGTCCGCTATCAATGGAAACATTTTGAAAAACGCTGTCAGTTATTTGCAGACTCTTGATTCCTGTGTCAGACAAAGAGCAGTTCAGCAGGAAAGAGGACTAGTTTCCAAGGTAACGTTCGAAACAGTCAGTCTTGTAAACACTGCTTGAACTTGGTCTGCTTGCAATATTTTGTAAACCACTGCCTTCGATGTTAACAGACCCGGTCTGCGTGCTCTCAATAAGCTGGAAGCAACAACCTTGTAGCTGTAATTGAAATCAGAAACTTCTACGAATGCATTTGCATTTGAATGCAATGTAAAGAAGCTTCCTAACGCACCAGCGTCTACATTAATCGAACTGTTGGTCACTTCTATGCGGACTATCCCGAGCGATTTCTCCAATAATAATAAACTTCCCAGAAACAAATTACCACTGAAAGCTTGTTGACTCGCCGTCTTTTCGATAGAGAATACGGTATTTTGGATTATTATCGAAGAATCTAAGAGGCTATATAATTCTATCAGTGCTCCAGCTTGTTGTCGAATCAGGTTTGCGGAGAAGGTGCTATTAATAAGCACTAATTGGATTTTGGTTGACTCTGTGGAGAGAATCGTGCCATAAGCAGCAGTGTTGTTCTGAAACACGCAGCTTTCCATTGTCACGGTGAGTGCATCGATTTTGGAATTGGGATTTGTAAATTTCATTAAACCGAGCCCGTTTCCAGCAGCTCCTTTTGTATTTAAAAATGAAGTATTCACAATATTCAGAGTTTCAAAAACTAGATTGAACGCTGCCTGAGAATTCAAGTAATTCAGGTTGTCAAATGTGCAGTTCTTCACCGTAATCGAAGGCATCGATATTCTCATTATGCTTCCACTCACGCTGCCTGTCAAATACTCGAAACTGGTATTCTCAAGTAAAATTGAGCTTTTCACAGCGAAAATCACTACTATTGACTCATCGAATAATTTGGATGCATACCCTCCTTCTATTAATGTATGGTTTCGGAAATGGTTATTCAAAAGAAAAATTTTCGAAGTCGTGGTTTCTGTCAAAGCAGATGCCGTTTCTGGCGGATTCAATGCAATTTCTCCGGCCCTTAGCACTTTGATCATAAGAAAATTGATTGGAATAAAGCCTTTCAGCGTATTTTGACACGTTACGTTCTCAAAGTTCGAGTTGTTGAGTACGAGTTGATTGGTTAAAACTCTGCAAGAGACCGTTATAAAAGCCTTCGCGACGAAGAGGTTCTGTGCAGCAATGCTTTGCAGATTGATGCTCTCGCACTTTGAGGATTCAATGTAATACCCGACCTGTCCATTTATCGAATCGGCAAAATCAGAAGCAATCATCAGATTGGTTAGGTAGCCCGAGTTTATTGTCAAGAAATATCCTTGTATCGCAGAATTTGTGAACATATTTCCGCTCCAAAAGAGCCTAAAGACGTTCTCGCTGCTGAATAATCCAGTGCTAGTGACGGAGGAGTTGGACATCGTATTATTGAGGATAGTCACTGAAGAGTTGCTCGTGATAATTTGACTGATTGTCATTAAATTTTTTGCGTCCGATACTTGCATATTCGTAAAAGTGTTCTCGATCACTGAAAGAAAGTAGACCGAATTAACAGAGTCATAAGCCCAGCTGGCATTTCTTGCTTTGTAAAACGCCGCGGCTGCTTTATCAAGTCCTTGAAACATGAGATTCTCTACCTCATAAAATGGATAGATAATCGAAGTAGTTGGAAGCTCCTTTTTGTCTATTGTACCCACGTAGCCCGTCGCGGTTACTCGAATTTTAACGACCACAGCGCAATAAGATTCTGTCGTTATAATGCTGAGATATTCGATCAATTCTAATATTTTTGAGTCAAAAATCTCGAGGTTGTTGAATGTGTTATTGTTTATCACTATCATTGGATTATTGCTCTGGATCAAGGCTGATCCGCTTTCAAGAGTTAGATTTTCAAATGTACAATTCGAGACTATAAACGGCCGCGTTATCGCATAGATATAGCCATCGTCTCGATTAACCGCATTGCATTCAACTCCTGTGGCTGCCACCGTTGAGCTCATTGAAATATTGTGAGAAATAGCTCCAGATAACTGGGAAAAACTGAGGTTGGCGAAGATAGAATCCATCACTACTAAGCTGGATAATGCAACGGTGTCTCTTATAACAAATGCTGCGTTTGTGAGCATGTTATTTCGCGCTTGCAATGACACCACATGGAGAAGCAAAGATCCGAATTGAAGAAGAGCAGATGCTGAAACCGTATTTCCTTCAAAGGTCAGATTAGTCGCGTTAAATTGAACGACCTCGAGAGAGGCATAGAGTGTAGCACCTCCATTTACCAAAAGATATATAACTTTGCAAGAAGACTGGATATCATTTCGGAGAAGTTGAATCTGGCTGATTTGAAAAGTGGTCGGTGTCAGTGTTGTAGTGTTAGCTGGCATGTAGATGTATGAGTTAATGTAGATGAAATAACCAAAGTAGTACATGGTGCTATCGATTAAACTCATATTTTGTATCTTGACGCTCTCTAAGAGGTTTCCATTTGTAGCGTACACATAAAAAATAGCCCCGTAATAATTAATGCTCGAATTTGCAACTAGCCAGTTTGATACGTCCACATTGATGGGTGTTCCTATGGTAGGATTCTGGACGTATACTAGATACATGTTTTTTCCGATCACCTCACTTGTTCCAATGTACGAATTGTTCACATAAACATCAGTTATGTGGGTATACTGAGTTAATGACAGATAAATCATGAAAAGCGACTGCGTGAAAGTAGTGGTTAGATTAAAATTGCAGTTGCACATCTTCATTGAAGAGAGAGTGACCGACGTGATATTGGAAGTCCAGATCAATGTCGGCATTCTGATTCCTCCAGAGTCACAAGTTACAGTCATATCAGAAATACTTACAGCTGTTGGTGCGAGAGACGGTGCAGAGATATTCAGACCTTGATTGATCAAATCCTTCGTGGAATTCAGCACAACAAAGTTCATTGAGGCCAAGTTCACTTGATCTGCGCCGGTAATGACCAAACTCTTAACCGAATCGTAGATATATACACCATTAGACATCAAAAACGACAAGACCTGATCGAATTTAAAGGTAGTGACCAATTCGGATGAGAGAGAGTCAATAGATTCCAGAGTTGGCTCTGTATTATTGAAACAGAAGCTAGAGAATGAAATTTTGGAGACATTAAAGATCTGATTTGCGATTGTGGTTGCAGAATACTGAAAAGTGATGCCTGAGATGACCAGAGAGTCTAAGTTGCTGAACTCTAAGTAGGAAGAGGCGGAGGCAGGGCTGATTATGGGTAATTGGCTGCAATCTGAGAACTGAGAAATCTGTTGGCTTAAAGATGGAAAAGTAATTTCTAAATTGCCTCCAGTGTCCAAACCTCGAACTATACCGCCTGTATATGTGAGGATTTGCGAAGCACAAGAAGAGAGAAGAACGATCGAATTATTATAATCGATAATTTGCGCGTTGGTATCAAGAAGAGCCACAAAAGCTTCATCAAGAGTCGGGTATGTATCTCCGGAAGCGCTGGGTAGCGATACGTCAACAAAAACGTTTTTTGAGTTTACTAAGAGAGCTAAAGCACTCAGCAGTATGAGTAATCGAGTCATATCTTGAAATTCCTTTATGTGATTTGAGCAGAATAAAATTTATAAACGATCTATTCGTGAATCGTTTTGGTTAATTTTTTTTATATCCTGATTATCTTTCCGGGATTTTATACGGAAAAGACCCTGTTTCAATACAAAGTAGATCCAATAGAATTCGTTGTTTATAAATTTCCCTCTTAGCAAAGCCAAACTGTCTTTGATAATATCTCGAATTCTTTCAGAAGGAGCGGGTTTATTGATTGAGATGGCTGAGCGACTTGACGTTTTATTTGATAAGTCCCCAGACTCAATCGAAGAAACGGGATTAAATTTATTAAGTTTTCGACAGCGTGTTTAAAAAAATAGTTGGCAATATAAATTTAACTATCTGAAATGAAATATCAGAGAAATTAAATATGGCCTCTCAGCTATGTTTTATTTTGAAAACCGAGCTGGTATTGCCCGTACAACTTCGTACACCTCGCATCTCCAAAAAAAGAAAAGCTGTTTTTCTATCTTCTGCACATTTGGCTCAGTATTCAGTCATTTCTGTTTCTATAAACCCATTTTCAAGGAGAATTTTGGATTAGTAGTTTAGCTGTAATGAAGAAAGAGTGTTTCTGAATTGATATACCCTCTAAAGCAGCGAACTCATCAGGTGGAATGCAAATGATGATGTTGATTAATACTGAGATACTAAACTTGATGATCCTTTTGGTGGTCAAAAAAGGTCCTTCTTTCTGTAGGGAAGGCATCTCTTGAGAGATTGCAAAGTAGTACGTAACTCTGTAAATTTAAAGCGAATCTATTTTTATTCTATTTTGCCAGACTTCAAATTGAATCCTGTTAGTTATTTAAAGAAAATACCTCAATTTGAAGGATTTAAGTAAAATTACAAAATTAGGACCAAGCACTTCCTTGGAACCTCGAGGTCAGATGAGTAAATGATTTCTGCTAGTTTTTCTAAGAACTTCACCTTGTTAGTCGTTAAGCACAAATTATGTTGCCGAGAAGAGTTTATTTTGCCATTATTTCTCTCTTCCAAACAAATTTGTAATTTTTTCGTGGATTTTGGCTCCTCATAACCCATAAAACATTTTTTTCTTGAGAAAACAGCTCCCAGAGCTTCCCTGAGAAATCGAACACGAAATAAACCGCATTTTTTCCCTTCTTACAATCTAAATATACGATCTTCGAGAGACTAGGCATAGATAGGCCCACCAAATCTTTCACTCCACTTAGATTTTTGATTAAGGCAAGCAACCGCAAAGCTAGCTAGGCATTTGGATTGAGAGATAGCTAAGAGAAACTTTTTTCTCAGAATTATGCATTACATAGTGGAAATTCAAATGCTTGTTTTTTAAATTAAGCAAAAAAAATTAGCAACAAACAACACAACGAAAAGCAATTCTTTGAAACACGAATAAAAACCTTTCTTATCCCATAATCCTAAGGAAATACGAGTTTTTTTCTAAGCTCAACTATTGTTAATGAATCAAATCGTTAAGACTCTTTATTTTGTTCGCATTATCCAAATTGTCTTCGCTCGTCTTGGCTTCCCTTGCAGAGGATGTGCGTGAATGAGCACCTTTTCCATTAACTCTTGAAGGCTCCAGTGGATCTACATGTTTCGCTTCGTGATAAGAGGCAATATATTTTCCTGAAGGATTATGATGAAGTGCCAAAGGGTCCACCGAGTCCAATGAAACAGGCTTCTCGGTCCCTTCTGACCCTGAACTACTATGCTCAGGAGTGAACCCTTGGAGTTCTCTCAAAATACCTTCCAAATGTCCTTCAGCAAGCTCTGACTTATTATGATGAGCCTCATCTGGGTTCTTGTGTTTTTCTCCATTATCGGGCAAATCGATTTCATTTGCGAAAAATATTCTTTCATAGGGAGAGTGCCCTTCAATATCAGGAGCGCGTAATGGTTGCGAAGTGGTTGGTCCGTTCATGAAAGGTGAAAGGGAATTTATGGGCGACCTAAAAGTGCAGGTATTTTGGTCATCCAAGTTTAGAATAATCGGTTCTAAAGTTTCATTATTCTTTAGAACTGGCGCTGATTCTGTATAAAGGTTGGTATTAGCGGCATCAGTGATTATTCTTATCACCGGAGGTTTTTGGGTCCCAAAAGGATTAAATTTATGAAAATAAAGAGTTTCATTCTGTCCATTTCTTTGCTCATCGTGATTCATTTTATGCTCATCGTGATTCATTTTATGTTCTTCGTCAATTTCCTCAGTCTTTGTGGTTTTTTCAAGAGCTTCATTCCCTGGTAACGTCCTCAAAATAATTCGCGATGGGTTTTCTCCGAGACTCTCTGACGGCTTAAATACTTGTGTCGCGCCTGTAAGCAATTTTTTCCAGAATTTCACTCCTTGTTCATGATCTAAAATTGTGCTTCCTTTGTGTCTTCGATGACTTCGTCTTTTCTTCTCAGCAACTCGCGTGTTCCTTAATCTAATCAGCAATAATAGTTCTATTAAAAAAAGTCTCAAAGCAAGTATTTACTCTAGCGGGAGGTCCAAACTAATCGCATTTCGTCTGAAATTTTTATCTACTCTTTGCGGATTCTGCAAATGATACTCAGCCAACGCGGCGTGTGTTTCCTTAAGCACTTTTTTATCATGTAAGGTCCGCTTGAAATCCTTAATTGCGGATCTGCCCGTCCGAACGTAGAGTAAGATCACAGGGATGAGGATAAAAATTTCGCACACAATTTTAATGATGAGAATCAGTACCTCGACGATTTTTGAGAATGCTGAGTTGTCTATGGCTGATTGGAGAAGTAGCAAAGTTAGTATCAGCATATAAGACAAGATCGAATATTTCTCCGCTTTTTGAATGTACAACGTTTGGTAGGGACGCACTCGCTCGCTGAATCTGAGGAAGACATGGAAAATCACCAAGAAGATGAGAAATTTAATCTCTGTGTACTCAATTAGGATGGAATCCAAGATCGACAAGCCCATTTTGAGCACAATGACCATTAAGCCCCAATAGTAGGCTGACGGGGTGTACCCTGTATACAATTGACCCAAAATAACGACCAAATCATGGTTTTCGAAGAGCCGCTTGCGATTTATCCTCAGCGCCAAGAATATCACCAACGGGATAAGAAGTCCCCAGAATAATAGTGCAGGGATCACAAGCACGTTTCTAAGAGTGTTATACTCGGCAGTAAAACATTCTATTGTATTAGACTTGACTATATAATGCGTACCAACAAAGGGGTCAAGCTGCTTACACGCGAGATAGTTACCTAAGAAATTGATGATTCCCGGCTGTTCCAATATCGTCAACACGACAACAATCGAGCCGAGACGCACCAGCGACTGATGCCAATTGGTTTTGTGTTTAAATTTGCTCATAATTAAATTTCTGACGAGTTCGAAGAACGAGACCAGGAGAAGTTTCGCTAATGGAGCGAAAACTATAAAAAGAAGCTGGTTCCTCATCGAATCAATGGGATTTGTCTCCTTATTGTACATCAAGCACTTCAAAGCGTTGAGGATCTGTTGGCTGGTGTTTGTGATCGTACCCATGATGCTAGACTCTTGTGAAGTCACTTCGGAGTAATTGTTGGAAATTATTGTTGTTATCTGCGTAAAAGTCGAAAAGATGACCATGAATGCTGCCGGCTTCAGATCGCTCACGTACTTCCTACCTCTCTTGCTTTTAGAACTCGCTATTTGTAGGCCCTCGAGCTCTTTGTAAGCCATGAATACCATGAACAATTGATACACGATGGAGAATGTGAGTATTATTGCTGCTAGAGATATGAGAACAGTCTTGGAATCATAGCATTTCGTGCAAGCTCCTTGGTCCGTCGTGATATAATCCTCAGCAATGCTGCATTGCAAACAAGCAGGTCCAATGTATGGTGATTTGCAAGTATTTTCAAACCCTCCTTTGCAGCGAGTTTCGCTGTCGTTGCATGGAACTAAATGCAAAGCTTCCGTTGGGCTCCGGTAATAGTTTTTTTTTATTGAGACATTTGTCCCTCCATGACAGGTCGCCCCGTCTGGGCAGTTATTGCAGTTTGTTTCGCTCGTAAACAAAGAATATGTACCTGCCTCGCAATAAACGCATTCTTCGGTGGCAGTGTGGTTAACCTCTCCTGGAACACATGCTCTCAGACGGATATTGAAATTCTGCTGCTGCTCATAGATGTCAGATTTGTAGATAACACTGACTCCGATAAGCTCTCCGGCCTTTCCAGTGATGTAGATTCCCGCAGGGTCAAAAGCGCAGACTGAGTTGAAGCATTTATCGCTTGAGTACGAGTTCATGTCCTTTCCGTTTGTCGATGTAAAGGTGATACTCACTGAGGCACTGGGAGACTCGTCTATGACGACTTGGTTCGCAGGGCTCCCGACATAGATCAAAGTGAATCTCATATAAAGTGATTCTAGAGAATAGGAAGTGAGGTTTGGAACAATAGGAATATTTGATAAGTCCTCATAATTCTCAAGCGGGAGGTTCAGAGAGGTATCTTTGTCTATCAATTCAACTAACAGGTTCGTGGGTGCGAATGCGAGTGTTGGGACAGTATTCGCTCCCAGGATACTATTCATAGTGGCAAAGTCACTCAGATTGAGTAATCCTGAAGAAGCGTAGAGGATTGACCCTGAGATGTTCGCGTAAGCTTGCGAGAAGTTGTTAGACACGACTGAAAGGATCGGCTGGTTCACATAAAGGATACCTCCTCGAGCCTGCGCAGTAATGTTGTCAAATTGGTTTTGTGCAAGCGAGATGGTAATTGTATTGCTTGTAGAATTCTCATAGACAATACTCCCATTCTGTGCGACAATGTTTGAGAATTGACTGTTAGAAATATTAAAAGTTCCCGTTGTCTCGCTTTGAAGCCCACGCCTCAGTGTTGAAGAGCTTGCAGTAGAGGCCGAGTCCATTAGACGCAGGATTGCGCCGTTGTTTGTCACTGTGACGTTGCTAACTGAACTGCTCTGAAGCGCAACTTGAAATAGTCTTGACGTTCCTGCGATATAAAAAATAGCGCCATCATAGGCCTTCATAAGGAAGAACGAGCAGTTTATTATGCTGAAAATCACTGGATCTGAACTCGTTTGAGAGTAATTCGCGAGAATCAACCCGCCGGTGTTAGTGACGGTGACGTTAGAGAAATTACTTCCTGTCATTGAGACATTTATTGGCTTTGTCTGGCTCTCCCAGGAAATGACTCCTCCATTAAGAGCTGAAATGTTTCGAAAAGTGCTGTTTACAATAGAGATACTTGCGCTATTGATGTTTGCTATTGCCGTAGAAGAAGAGGAGGTATCAGCAGCTATTTTTATAACCCCTCCGACCTCGCTTGGATTTTCCTGAGCAGTGGTAATGAACTCGAAGCTGCTGTTCTTTAAAAGCAGCATCCGCTGATAGCTAGACTCTATCCCTGTAAAGATCGCCCCTCCATTACCTCCGTTAATTGTAACGAAAGAACAGTTTGTTATCTCTATCGCGAAGCTTGTCGATTGGTTGCTGGATCTGCCGAGTAATGGAGTTAAAGACCACACAATTCCTACCGATGACGAGACCGTTGCAGTGGTTTGCGAAAGTTGTATATTTTTAAATGAAGAATTAGCGATATGAACCGAAAGACTATCGACTATGTCGCTTGCAACAACATCTCCGTAAGAATCAATCAATATGATCGCCTCATCAATGGAAAGATCTTCGAAATTGCTATTTGTAATTTGAAGGCTCTTCGAACCAGTATCTGAGGAGCTAAAATTCAATTTGAAGAGTGGAGCATCGACGAATAGCATCTTCGAAACGTTCAGGTCTGTAAAACTTGCTTGGATCTTATCAGCTTCGAGCAGTGAATACGACGAGTAGGAATAAGTCGAGAAATCGGTGCCAGGCAGCACGGGACTATAAACGAATTGAGAGGCACTAAACATGTGGCTGTTATCATAAGAAGATGTAAAAAAGCTCCCTGAAGCCCCAGAATCTGCGAATAATGAGCAGTTTGATACCGATACCGTAACGTTCTCAAACGAGCGCGTAATAGCGAATATGCTGGCTTTTAGACTTGTATCCGTTTCCTTAGTATTTATGATAAATGTGGAATTTTGGATCGTAATGAGAGAGTCAAATATCTCGTATAAATAAACTAGACCGAAACTTTGAGTTAAAAAGTTTCCTGAAAGGTGGTTTTGCGAAAAATTCAGCGTGATTTTCGTGGAAGTGGTGTAGAATAATGTGCCGTAAGGAGCTCGGTTATTTGAAAAGTTACAGTTGACTATCGACACGTTCAAATTTTCTGTGCTTGAACGAGGGTTCGTCGCTTTTATCAGTCCAGCTCCGTTTTCGCTCTCTCCAGTCGAATTGATGAATGCGCTACTACTTACACTCAAGGTCTCAAAAACCAGGTTTAAAGCGCCTTTTGGATCGTAGTAAAAGATATTGCTAAACGTCGAATTAGTGATGACTATTGAAGGCATCGAAATCGTCATGATGCTTCCAATCGGACTCACTGTTATCATATTGAAGGTGTTGTTTCCCAGCGAAATTGTTCGATTACTCGCATACACTAGGATAAGCGAGTTATCGAAGAGCCTGGTAACATGACCTTCTTGATTTTTCAATGTAATATTATCAAGTCGGTTGCCTTGCAATATGAGTGCGCCAGTGGCACTAGAACTTCCTTGAAAAGGTATTTTGACCTTTATAGCGATGAGATTAGTAGAAACTAGCACATTCCGAGTCGTTTGAATTGCAATGTTATTAAAATTTGAATTATTTAGGATTGCTTGATTCGCCAGAAAGTCGCAGGCCACAACCAGAAAACTCATAGTGAAAGAGATATCTTGGGCGGTGATATTTTGCATATTAACGTTCCCGCAGTTGGGAGATTGTATGTTATACGCGACTAATCCATCGGTTTGTTTGAGAGTATCCGAGTTAATTACCAAGGCATACAGATAGTCTGTGTCGAGATCTAATAAATAGCCATTTATCGTACTGTTGGCGACGGTATTGCTGGCCCAAAGCAGTCTCTCAACATAATCGCTCTGAAATAAACCTGAAAATGGAGAAGTAACCGCAGTTAGCGTGTTATTCTTCACGATGACTGAAGAGTTGAAAAAATCAAAGTCGCTCAAGGAGAACAAGCTGAATGGGCTTTCAACATTTATATTTTGAAATACATTGTCAGTCATCGATAAGAAATGAACTGAATTTGAAGAATCAAAATCCCAGCTAATATTCCTCGCAGCGTAGAACGTCTCAGCTGCTCGGGAATGGCCTTGGAAGGTGACGCTTTCTGCCTGAAGAAAAGGGTAAAAAATTGAGGTTGTTGGTACGCTATACGCAGTGACTGAAGCAATAAAATTGCCTGCAGCGCTAATCGAAATCGTGGTGTAAGTAATACCATCAGTGACCTCATTGACGAAATTGATGTAGTCTCCAAGCGAAAGCAGCTGGGAGCCAGAAACGTTGATCTGACTAAAAGTGTTCCCTTGGATAATTACCATTGGATTTGTACTTACAATGGCGGCTGAATCGTTTTCAAAAGTAATATCAGAAAAAATGCAATTTGAGACTATCAATGGCCTGGTTTGAGCGTAGATATATCCACCTGTTTGATTCATCGAGGCTAACTCGATCCGTTCAAACAAATTCGAGCTTACAACATAAGACACGATCTGGGATGTTTGAGATATAGTCATGTTCTTAAGCTCAGAATCAAATAAAAACAGCGTACTCACCGTTGAACTGCTCTCTACCAGCACTGAAGAGTTCAATAAAGTGTCGTTTTGAGACAATAGCCCAGTTATTTCCACCAGGACCGCCTCACCTTTAATCGCAGTCGACTGAGATATCACATTATCTTGAAAGGTAACCGATTGCATAACAGCCTGCAATGTTTCTACAGAGGCATAGGCTATGGGTAATGACATTTGCATTGTAAGCACAAAGCACTCGTATTGGAGCTGATTCTGTAAAATTTGAAGCTGGCTAATCGAAATTGTCCTCCTAGTCGCAGTGAGCGACGTCGCGGGGTAATTTATCATCTGAATGGACATGAGATCAGAGTACCAGTACAGCGCGCTCCGAGATAGAGTGACGTTTTGGACGGTAATGCTCCCGACAAGTAAACTATTTCGAATTGTGATCTCAACGACGGCGCTGCGAAAGTTAATCGTTGAGTTAGTGATCATCCAGTCGGCTAAACTGATAGAAGTTGGCACGGTACCAGTGATTGGGTTGTAGAAATAAAACAAATAATGCTCGTAGCCAACTCCACTTTGCGTGCTTGTTCCAATGCTTGTGTTATTTACAAGTACTTGTTGCATCGCAACGTTCAGCACTGATGTATAGTAAATTAGATTTTGCGTGTAACTTATCGGCTGGGAGAAATTGCAGTCAGATATCTGAAGTCCTGCAACACTCATCGAGGTGACAGTGGATGCCGAAATAAGAAAAGGCATTTTAATACTTCCAGCCTCGCATGTCACAGCCATCGAAGAAACTGTCACTGCTGTTGTTGCTGAGATACTTAGTCCTTGATTATTCAAATCTCTCGTCGTCGCCAACACGTAATAATTCATAGAGATCAAATCGATCTGGGTTGAGCCACTAACGCTCAGAGTCTTAAATGAATCGTATGTATAAACGCCATTTGACATCGACAAACTCGAAATTTGACTGAAATAAAAAGTTCTCACTAATGAGGATGAGAGAGTTCCCGTCGACCCAAGCGAGGGCTCTGTGTTATTGAAACAGAAATTAGAGAACGACACGTTTGAGATGTTGTAAAGTTGATTAGTGTTGCTAGTGGCAGAGAATTGGATAGCAACACCAGAGATCGAAAGAGATGTGAGGTTACTCAGGCGTAGTAATGAAGTAATTGAAATTATTGGGAGTTGGCTGCAGTCTGTAAACTTTGAGACTGTCGTACTGAGCGTTGGGAAGGTGATACTTAAGCTACCACCGGTACTAAGGCCGAAAAGCGTGGCATTTGAAGTTGCGAGTGTTTTGGAAGCGCAAGAGGGTTGAAGTGTGATGGAATTACTGTAATCGATGAGCTGAGCATTGGTATTAATGAGAGATTGGAATGCTTCCGCGAAAGTTGGATAGGTGGTTCCTGAGGCAGTTGGGAAGTCTGTGTCAACGAAAACCTCTAAGGAATAGATTGGAGAGATAAGGAGTAGTAGTGTGAAAAAGCATTCCCGGAATATTTTAATCATGGATCTCTTGACCGTCAGAGAATTATTAGATTAATAACATTTATTTTGAATTAAGCTTTTTTATTCAGAGTCAATTTTTTTTCTTGCCTGGTTATATTCTTGTATTTTTACATATTCTTTCTTTTTTTAAAAAAATAAATCTGAGGCGTTCTCGTAATTGAACAGATTGCCCTGGTATATAAGAGAATATAGCTATATGAGTCCTCATCTTTGATTGCATTTTGGATGAAATTATCAGCAGAATGTACTACCATAGCAACATTTCAGTAGGTGGAGCAGGCAACTCGTTTCCAATCATTCAGTCTGGTACTAGCAACAAGATGTGGAGCTCGTATCGAAACTTTTCTAGCAAAGATCGCTGATGAAGGTACTGTCAAGGAAGCAAGGAGAAACTTCGAGATGACGGCACTGAGGCTCACATTAAGTAGATATGGCTTTTACTCTCGTTGCCTCTTTAGCTTAATAGCCGATTAGAAAAGATTGATGATATTCCATATTTGGTTACTAATCGGAAATCTGATTCAATTTAGAATTTTAGCGAATTAGATACTCGACACTAGTTCATAAATATACTCAGATTTCTGAAAAACATGGACCACAAAACCCAAGAGTGCTTCGACAAAATACTCGCGGACCCAGAGAACAAAGTTTGTTTCGAATGCGGTAACTCGCATAAGTTTTCCCAGTCCTCACCCACCTTCAGGAGTTCCTTCTAACCAATGGGCATCTGTAAATAATGGCATTCTATTATGCTTGAGTTGTTCTGGTCTCCACAGAGGTTTCGGTGTGCACATTAGTTTCGTTCGTTCTATCACCATGGATGCTTGGTAATGATCTCAACCGAATTGTTTCTCACGAGTAAACTTCCTCAAAGGTCCGATAAGCAAATTGAAATGATGATGAAAGGCGGCAACAAACGTCTGCGAGAATTTTTTGAAGAGTATAAAATTCCTAAAGAAGCGCCGGTAGATTTTAAATACAAAACAAAGGCTGCTGCCTACTTTAGAGATACTGTAAAGCATTTTTTTGAAAGAGTATTAAATTTTTGCATTCGCTAGTTAAAGGCCGAGGCCGAAGGTATAGAGCCTGGACAGAGACCAAGCATTGAAGAGGGTTTAGAGCCAATTCAAACTAAAAATCCCAATTTCACATCAGGAAACATGCAAAGCTTTGGATCAGCACCTGCAAAGTAATTTTTGCATAGTGACTTACTTTGAATCCGTTATATAAGGAACGAAAAAGAAACCAAAGTGAAGGAAGTGTTATCTAAGATAACCATCTTTGGTAACAAAGCATTAGAGACTACGAAAGAAGTAAGTATACCTAACAATAATAGATTTGTCATGCGATGAACTTAGGTTGCGTTAATAGTCGGAGAGAAAGCAAAAAAAGTTGGAGAAAAGGTTGGAGAGAAGGTCAAGGACTCCAATTTAAAGGAGGATGTTTTGAAATTTGGCTCGAATGTATACGACAAAACCAAAGAGATTGGACATAAAGCCATTGATGGTACGAAATCTGCTATCGATACGGTCAAGCACCAGTCGCAGGAGAAAGGAGGTTTTGTTAATTACGCAAAATATGTCGGAGAAACCGGAATTACATCCGCCAAAAAAGTAATAAGCACGCTTAACATGGGTAATAAATTGCCTAATAGGGACTCGGAAGTGCGATATCTTTTATCAAGAAAAAAACAGGAAAACAGAAAGACAATCAGCCTCAAATGGAGGCCGAGCCGCAGATAAAAGCTGAGCCACAAATAAAGGATGAGGTTCAAATAAATGACGAGCCGAAAAAAGATCAAGACGAAATCATTCAGTAAACAACAGAGAAACCAAAGGGGTTTTAATCCAAAGGCGCAAGCTTCTAAAATGATTTTCTGATTAAGAACATACGATTAGCGAGTTAGCGTCTAAAAAAAAAAAACTCATTTTTATTGATCGAGTTTATATTACCAACAGCAATGTCTGATTTGAATGTTTAAGAGGTAAGCTTTGTGTGATCATGAGAGTATATTAGATTCAAGTGTTCAATTGAAATAGAAAGCAAACTGAATTTTCTTGTTTTGTTTTGTTTAATTTCCAGAAAACTGTCGTGGATTTACAGCAAAATGAATTTCGGTCAGTTCAAGCGCACCAGACTCATTTGAATTAATAAATTCATATCTGCCTTACCGTTTAGACTCACTTCTTCCTAACTCTCAAACTTGCCCACAGCCAGCACGACCTACTCTCTACGTCTAAATATCATCTTCCGAGACTACTAATAAACAAATTCACTTACCAATGGAGCTTTTTTCAAACTTAAAAAACTCAAAATCATACAAATACGTTGTTTACGCCATTTTATTCTTCACATGGATGGGTATCCACGCGAATAGAACCTGCTGGGCATATATTCACCGTCAAATCCACCTTGACCTGGGTTATTCGGATTATGTCCTCGGTGTGATAAACATGACCTTCTTGTTTACATATTCCTTCGGTTTGTTTTTCAGTGGCAGCCTTGCAGATAGGGTGGATAGACCATTGTTGTACAGCATTGGCTTGCTCATAACCACAATTTGTTTCACGATTGTGGGTATCAATGGTGCGACCAATTTCTCTACGCCAGGACTCATAGTAATCATATTTGGAGTTATGGGAATAGCTCAATCAATTGTAACTCATAAATCATTTTTCTCTAATTCCAACCGTAACTAATAGGGATGGCCGGTCAGCATTGCGCTCACTCAATCATGGTTTGCTAACGACCCTCATCGATACCTTTTCATGGTATTATACGCTCGCTTTTGATCGTTGTCGAATATATAATGATATAATAGGCAGGATTCGGTATTAATGGAAGTCTTGGAAATATTCTAGGAGAACAAATTGCCGCGATTTTCGGAGGCGAGGAAGTCGAAACATGGGTAAAACACAAAAGCTTTGTTGAAACGAATGTTTACCCATAAAAATCAAGCAAAACCCTGTGTTTATTGTCTCAGGAATCACTTTCCTTTCTATGCTCCTGATGTACTTCCTAGTCAAGCAACCTCCTCAAACTTTTGAACCTTCAATAAATGGTAAATTTCAGACCCTGCATCTTGATCCTAACTCTCCTCTCATCAGCTGGCCAAAATCAGGTGGAAAGCAAGGCTGAATATCATGCTCATACATCTCAAACGAAAGAGACTATTTCAATTATAGAAGGGTTCAAAGTCCCAGGGTATGAATGGATAAAACAAAATCATTTTTTAATGTTTAACTTCCAGGGTTTTGTCAATTGCTGTGGTATTTTTATTTGTCAAGGCTGTTTCTTATGGAATGATGTACTGGCTCCCAGACTTCCTTCAAACAGTAGCAAAAGTCGAGCATGTAATTAAATAAATTGGATGTTATGGAGCTAATGATACTAATATGTTCCTAACAACAGAGCGTCGCGTCTTATTTACTCTTTTGGGAGATTGGAAGCGGAATTGGAAGTCTCTCAGGAGGTTACCTGGCAGCTAGATTCAAATCAAGGTAACAGTGTGAATTGCTTGAACCTGAATTCACATTTTTGATGTGCTAGCTCGCTCGTCATGATTACCAGCTTGATCTTTGGCAGCATTATATTTTTGATGATTTTCATCCTTCAGACTGCAGCAGGAACTGTGGTCTTCTTCACGTTGATGTTCATGGGAGGATTTTGCGTTGGCATTCCTTTCACTCTTATTCCGACAGTTGTCAGCGCTGACTTGGTAATTTTTCTATCAAAGAAGTGTAAGGGTGATTTATCATTATTGTATTTTTTCCTCAGGGAGCTGATTACGAGTTGTTTTCAAAGCGAGAGGTACTTGGAACTGTCACAGGTGTCATCGATGGCTGCGGCAGTGTCGGAGCTGCGTTGTTCCAGGTCGTGATTCCAGCCTTGAAAAAGTTCATATTCTTGATCGAAACAAGTAGCGCAGCATTTCTTCTTCTTTATTTAACTAATATATTAGTGTTCTTGGTCCTTTCGATTATGCTGCTACTTCCAACCGTAGCACACCAGCGATTGAGAAAATCCGTTGTTCCTCTGCCAAAAGATGTCAATGAATTCCCGAAAGAAATTGAATTGAAAACTGATACGACCATGGATACATCTACCGCTGCCGTTGCTATGTCTTAGCTAATAATTTTAGTTAATCCAGTCATTGTGACTCGCCGATACATACAATCCGAATATTATCTTAAGAAATTTATGGTTAGCGAATATCACCTCGACACTAATAAGATTTTATATTCAATAGTCAGATAATTAGATTTTCAACCTTTAGTAATATCACTGGTTCATATGAAAAAGAGGGAAGACAGTTCAATACTGGCTGGCAGGAATTATGGAATCATTTTATATAATTATAAGAGATTGGAGTGTTAAGAATAACTTTCATTTCCAACTCTAATTTGAAGGTCCAATACCCTCAAACAAATGTTGACTTTAAAAAAGCAAGAGAAAAAATTTGAAGTTGAAAATCAAGGAAAAACTAAGGTTATCAGACTATACATAAAACCAAAAAAAAGTTTAGTGAAAATAAAAATCTAAATTTCCTGCTGGGTTGTTGAGTTAAGCGGGTTAAGCTCGATTTTGAAATCAAACACATCAGCCTGAGATTTTCCAGCAGTTTTTCCAAAAATCGATCTAGCTGGCGATATTTGGGGTGATTTTTCATTAGATCTCTCGAGCGATTCGAGGCTCAATTCTGGAGAGGAATCGAGCAAAGGATATGTTCTTTTATTAAGTTTCAGTCCTCTTCTCGGTTTCTTATTGCTATTCTGTCTTTTTACAGTCAGAATCTCAAGTGGGTCATCACCGTTATGCGCATCTGAAACCATCAACCCAGAATTCGGAATGAATGCAGGTTTTCTTGGGAAATACTCCTCCTGCTGAGTCGTTGGATCAACAGATTTCTTTTTCTTCTTGTCAGGATCCTCTTTAGGTATATTTTCGGGATCGAGTTCCACGGGAGCTTTTCCTTGCTTCCATTTAAGGACGAAATCAACCTCTTCATCAGCTAATTTAATTGCTTCCGTGCTTATTACCTTATCTTGATGCTTCGAGTCGTAGTACTTCATCACATCGTTGTAATACGATATCTTTGTCCCGTATACTTTATCGTTCTTTTTCTTTACATCGAGAATGTTGCTAAGATAGACGTCCAGATCGTTTTTCACATCCATCTTAAATTGGTCTTCAATCACAGCGACCCGGAGATCATCGTCGAGTTTTTGGCTCCTCAGGGCCTCTATCCCGAGGTCAGAAGGTATCTTACGCTTGTATACGCCTTTAGTTGGAGGCGGCTTGAATTTATAATCGACTTCGGGGATGATGACAGGAGGTTCTTTAATCACTCGGTTCTTTGTTGGATGGGACCTCCACTTGTGATGAGAGATCGTTCTGGGGGAGAGCCTAAGATAGAGCATTTTATCTATCGGCGGCGCGTATTTCTGAGGCTCTTTTTCTTTCTTTCCTGCCTCCATTTGGGCTTTAAGATCGAAATTAAAGCTGTAATTTTCAATAAAATGCTTTTTTGTCGAAGACATTTTGTTTTTTTTTGTGTTCACGAGTAGAGGGTTCAAATACTCTTGGTCCGCGAGTTGCGGCTTGTCTAGTTCCTGGAGTTTTTCAAGATAATTGATATATTTGCCGTTTTCCGTTCGTTTAAGCATATAGTACACTTCTTTGGATAATGGAGTGTTTAATTGCTCGTCAGTCTTCGGAGTTTCTTCTTCCAGCAGAGGAAGAGAAGTGTTTTGAGAGTATCGGCTCCTTCTAAACATAGATTGATTCGGGCTTATTAGACTAGTGTCTCGAGATCCTGGCCGAGAGAAACTCTTGTCGAAAGAAGAGTTGTTGTCTCGCCCGCTTCGAGCTCGAGTTTTCGCAGAACCGGAAACACGTGCTGAATGCACAACTGAATGGTTTAAACTGCTATTTAAGCTAGGGTTTTTGGGTGGCCTTCGATGGGTTTGAGCGGATAGCTGAGGGGGTCTCGGCATTTTGTTCTGGTGGGAGTTAGGAGCCTGTTGGTTTGCTTTGGGAATCGCGCTCGGCACTCTTTTTTTCTTCTGGCTTTGATCTCGGTCCTTTGGGACCGGGGAAGGGAAGGAGGTGCTGTTGGATCTTTTCCATTGTGTCGATTGACTCACCTCTGGAGACGGCAGCCTCGGCATTATCCCACGTGCCACAATCTCGTTATGGCTACTATTGACAGGCTTCGGATTATGCTTCAGATTGTCAGGTAGTATAGGATCTGAGTCAGAAACGGCAATACTAAATGAAATTTTAAGACCAATGAAATCCAGTTTCAACGATAGTAACAATATCACCTTGAATGACGATACGTTGAAGCATTAGATTTTGAAAGTTCGTCAGGCTTCAGAGCTAATATTGAGTTTATTTGTCTCTTCGATGAATCTTCTTGCTGGAAACTTTGTTCATCAAGCGTTTTCCCTGCTGATTTTGGTTCCAGTTGCACTATCCCACCAAAAAATCGAGTTCAATACAAGTAGTATTCCTATTTATTACAGCTATTTGGAGTCTTGTCTTTCTTCTCACTCACGACGTCTTGCAACAACTCTGAATTTCTCATAAGACTCGTCCTGCTGTCTCTCTATTTACCCCATGATAAGTTTCCACACACATTTCCACTAAATTGCTTACGTCTGTACTCGACAGCTCCGTTATCGGAGGAAGCTCGTGCGATGAGCCCTCTAGGAGCTTTTCTAACGAGTCCGAATTCACATGGAATCCCACAAACGAACTCATCGTGTCGATAGAACACTCTATTATTTTCTCTGGAGATTCGAATTGGAAATTGTCGATTGCAGGATACACGTAGCAAATTTTCGGCTTTCGTTTTTCAAGTCCCATCACCACTTGTTAAATTAATAATCAGCCTGAAACACTCAAGTTACGTTTTTCGACTTCTTTGATCATATTTTCGTCATAGCTCACAGGAAGGTTAAAAAATATAATCGGTCCTATCTTCAGGAACGACTTCAGACTGAGTATATGCCGTTGCATTAGTTCATTCTTGTACATCAGGATACAAACTAGCTTCGCGCTCAGTTCAGATAGTTCTAAATGCCTCTGTTTATTGAAGAATAAGGGGGATTGCGCTACCTTTGTTCTCTAAGAAAAGATATGAGAGTAGTAAATCGAGGTTTTGTCGTATATCTAAGGTTGCGCTGTCGATTTTAAGCGAGTTAATGAATCTGTGAATGTTGTAAGAGATGAGAGAGAATGCCAAGGTACTCCTCGAGGATTAATTGGAGTTCGAGGTCATCTCCACTAGATTCAAGCACTTCATGGACTGCCTTTGCGATTAAGCTTTTCCTATGGTGTTTGAGTATTGGAAAGGGGAATGTGGTATTGGGGGTACATTGTTGAGATGTCTGGAGTGTGACTCAGTGTAGGTTCCTGGTCACCAAGGTGTTGGCTGCTGTTATTCATGTTAAACTTGATTGAAACAAATCATATTAGATAAATTTTAGATAACTTCTCTTTAACAAAATTTTTAAACTAATCTTTGAAATGACCCTCCATGCGTCTGCTCAATATTTTGATTGATTGCCAAGGCATCAGGATCATATTAGAGTGATATATATGGTCTTAGAAACCCCAAAAATATAGTATTTATCGGAGATATACAGAATGAAAAAATGTTTGAGGAAATTTATGAGAGACGGTTGAATCCTGGTTCCTATAATTCATTGATAATTTAGGACTCAGAATTAGAAATTGTGACTGAAAGAGTGATATAATATTAACTTCACTTTGAAATTCAAATTATTGAAAAGGAGAAAATTCCGTTTGTGGAAATAAATTTGAACGATTTTATTTTGTTTTGAAGTTGAAAAAATTTTATCTGTTGTATGAACATAGAAGTTGAGAGACTTGTTGTTCTCCGTGGTGGGGGTGCGATGATATCTTCGATTATTAGATCATACTGCCATATAATGCTATCACACTTTTATATAAGATTGACCATCAGAGGAAGAGCAAAGGCAGTTTAGACTTTTTTAATGATATACAATATTCATAGCTTAGAAAAAAATGCATATAATTAGGTGCTTAATCTTAGTGTAGCATGTATGGGTGAGCTAGGTTTCTCACAGATGATTAATAATTAAAGTCAGGCTAGGCCTACAAGAATTTTGAACCAATTTTTCTTTTCAGGCTACAGAGGGTGAACTGATTTAAGTTTGATATGATACTAACCAAAGGTTGGTAAGATATCTCTCCGAATGACTTGATTGCATAGAAAATCTTGTCAGCAAAGATCCTGCAATAATTCTTCAGTATTTGAGACCATCAAATTTTAGATATTTTTAGAAAGCTTGGAATCAGTGCTTCTTCTCCATTAAAAAAGAGTCCATAATCGGGAAATAAGCAGCCAAAATAACCGGATTCAACAAATCATAAGACCATTAAAATCAAACAGGCTCTACAGTCTCAGTTGAATTTCGAATCGGCTGTTGCATTCCAACGAATCATCTCATAAGTTGTTCGAAGGCAAATTTTGTTCGTAGTTTTTAATTATCAGACTCGAGTCCTATGAAAACGAATTTCAGCAAAAGGAAGCTCTCTTTAATTGCTTTAATTGCGAGAATCCGCACAAAGCATACCTTCAAAAGCATGACGCCTCATTCATATCATGAGTCAAATGCTCCACCACACAATTATTTTCAGAGGAATCTTTCTCTCTCAGCCAGGATAATGAAAATCCTCTCAATTGAGGGAAATCCCCTGTCGGCTCTTAGAAGGACCACATCCTCTCTCTCTATCACCAATTTGCTATTAGCTTCCCATACAGCAGCCATTCCTCGAACCTAAATTCAAAACTCCCTCCATTTAATTTATTTCTACAATCAAAAATCGTAATTATTGTTCGTTGTCTGCTAAGATTTGATAATCAATTTTAAAAGAGAGTTTGCGTCTTGCTTCCAAAACATGATCGACACACCACAATCGAAAATCAACCTCCTTCCAACCGATTCCAAAGGCACCACTCCAGCCAACGAGAACTCATCTCCTTTACCTACAACTACAACTCAAGAGACCACTATACATTCTCAAGTATTTCCCATTCCCACCGATAAGAATCCGCGACAATCAACCTCAACTCAGAAGTCACCAGATACCACTGCACCAGCTACTTCTTCATCCACTACCGAGGGAACAACACCATCAGTGAAGCCTATTGCGAAGCCAAAGGAAGTCGTTAAGCATTATCATTGGATATCATTTGAAAAGGATGATCCTTCAGAAGTCGACTATCTTAAGACCTTTCTGAAGACGCATGAAAACAAGAAAATCGATTACTCAGCGTTGGACATAAAGAGTCTCAATCCTAATCCCTCCGACGATCCAATCGAGGGCAAAAAAGACCCATTGCAGAGTATGATTAAGAGAATCAACGTATTCGGGAACTTGGATCCTTATGTGAAGCATAGGAAGAAGAAAGACCCTACAAACGTTTATGATCGAGGCGACAGTTGGATCGATGACAGTGAATTCGATCCCGAGCAACAGGAGAGAAATATTGCTTTTCTCACGCCTTCTTATGAGGATTTTGTGTGTATCAAGGGAAGCATCAAGGATTTTTTAGAAAGCGAATACTTAGCAAATCGCATGGCCGCCGTAAAGAACGCTGATATCAAAGCAACTGAAGAAGAGTCCGAGAAAAAGCCGGCAGCTTCGGGTGCGAGTAAAAAGACAAAAGATGATAAAAGCAAAGGAGTGAAGAAGTCTGGGAAGGAGCCCTCAAGGGAATCGAAAGAAAATACAGACTCGAAGCCCAAAAAAGACGGGAAATCAAAAGGAGGCGAGGATAAAGCACCTAATGGAGAAAAAGCGAAAGCTGATGAGAAATCAATGAATGAGGAAACGCCTAAGACTGATGAAAAAGAGAAGACTGAGGAAGAAGAAAAGAAAGATGAAAAAGATAAAAAGGATGAGACGCTAAAAGTTGACGAGAAACCGACAAATGAAAGCGGTCTCAAGAGCCCGAAGAGTCCTAGAAGTCCGAAAGCCAGCGATAAACCGAAAAGTGATGATAGTGCTGCCAAAGGTGAAGAGAAACCAAAGAAGGAGAAGTCGAAGAAACATAAGGACAAATCTGAAAAAGAGAGCAAGAAATCGAAGAAGGACGGTGAAAAAGGTGAGAAAAGTGAGAAAAGTGAGAAAGGTGAGAAGAAAAGAAAACGTGAGAAGATGGAGGCTGAGTCTGGTGAAACAAAAGATACTGAGGGAGTGCCCACAGGTCATGAGTTGAAAAAGTCGAAAGTCAGCGGGGAGAAAAAGAAGAAAGAGAAAAAACAAAAGGAGGAAAAGAAGGAAAAGAAAGAGAAGAAAGAGAAGAAGGAGAAAAAATCCAAGGAAAAGAAGGGGGAGGAGCGAGTGACTCTTCCTGAGAATTTGTTGCCGGCTCCAGAGAGCGTAGTTAATAAAGAGGCTATGATCCCAGAAGCGAAATCGCCAAACGTAGAAAAAGTAGTTGAGAAAAAGCCTGCTACACAAGATAATAGAATGGTGATAGAAATTGATCCGTAATAATCTGTGAAACCCAATGTATATATTTAAACACACAAAAGCTAATCTACCAGCACACGCTTGTGGCTTATCACGGAAATTGTCTTTTCACATCCTATTTCTAATGGCGCTTAGAGCTATTTTTCTTCTTCTTAATGTCTTGACGTCTCAATTTGCCTGGGCGAGGTTTCTGTTTTTGAATCTTCTTTCTGATGCCTGGGCCGCGTTTAGCATCTTGCTTTGCACCTTTTCTGGATTTTTTCATAAAGGACTCAAGATCAGCGGCCTTGTCTCCCTTCTTTTTGATTTCTTCTTTCCATTGGTCGATAGCTTGCAGATTTTTCTTCTTCTCACGGACTTGTTGAAGCTTCTTATATTGAACGAGCTGAAAACAAACAATAGTGAGATGATAAGAAAAGTAGAGAAACTAGTACCTTTTTCTGGAATTTAGCATTAGCGATTCTGTTTTTCTTCTCCTCGAGGTTTTGGATTTTGATCTGCTGATGCACGAGGTTGTTCTTGATGCGCAGCATCACTTCATCAGATTTGTACATTTCAGCCATGTAATCGGCTGGTCGACAGATTTTGACATCAGCCTTTAAATGCTATTTAGCCATTGAGATGGATGTCTAGAAATACCTTCTTTAAAAGCTTCAACCCTTTCTTTGCGTTCTCAATGGCGATGTTGTAACTTTACAAGGCGTTAGTAAGAAAGAATAAAGAAGGGAAATAGGTTACAATTGCAGTTCTCTTTGAATGTCATCGTTTATTTGAGAAGGAACAAGCTCTACTTTGTTTGGTGAAACTGAAAGATAGAAGTGAGCTTGGGTCCTGAGAAAGATACATTACCAACTGCGAGGGTCTCGAGCCAAGTGACGCCTTTCTTTCGTTGTTCAACTCGGGCTCGCTTCAGGAAATTTTCCTCGAAACGAGTCACCATTTCTTGGTACTTTCTTTCAAGGTCTTCCTATAGGGCATGCTTAGTAGAGGCCAAAGGAAATGGTAATTACTTCTCTGTTGATCACTCTCTTTTGAAATTTGCCTTCTTCTTTCTAAATAAGGTAAATTCGGCTTGGTAATGACTCTGAGAGAGAAACGAATTTACCATAAGGACTTTTTCATCGTCAGAATCGAAGGAGATTTCTTCATCATCCTTCACGTTGAAATAGGACATAGGGTCTTCGACTTCCATCTTAGCAGGTGTAATTTTTTATTTTGATTGGGATATAAAATCTAATTTAGTATTTGCATTAAGAGACAGAAGCTGTTCATCAAGCAGACTGCTCACTGTTGAATTAATGAAGGAAAAACTATTTGAATTGGCCTATTTCGTTTTCAGTAGGAGAAATTAGGCGGAATGCAATTAATTCGGCATGGAGAAAAACGCTTTGGGTTATATTGTTAATAGATAATTTCATGAAGTCGCAATATTTGTGAGAAGAATTGGGTATCGACACCTAGTGACTACAAATGAAATTTCAAAGCGTATGAAGAAACATTTTTTCGCTATTCACATTTATTCGTTTAAACACTGAGGAAAATAAGGTGGATTAAGCACCTGGGATCATGTTTCAAAAAATTAACAGAAAGAAAAATACACAATTAAAAAACGTTTTATTGAGAAGGAACAAGTAAATGAAGGCAGTTGAAAACTGGCTTAAGAATTGCCGCCGTAAGTGAGACTCCATAAAAAGCTTTCTAAGTTTTTCAATTGCGAAAGCGCCTTGCTGAAACGCGTGCACGAATCGTCATTAATCGAAATCCTCGTAAGCAACAGACTCAGATACTGCAAGTCTGGTAGTGCGACTAAACTGTTTCCAAGTACGTCGAAAAACTTTTCGTTTTTGCACGTTTTGCTTGGATTCGTCAAATTTAGATGCAACGCTTTGAGCCGAATTTTTTTGCCTATCGTCACGGCCATTTTCGCGAGGCCTTCCTGAGAGATATTATTACTCTTCGGCAACGTGAATTCCAGCTCTTGTAGGTTTTCGAGCCCATCGATCGCATTCGATAGCGTTACCAGACTCTCATCGCTATAGACTTCAGGGAGCTGGAAATTCATGCATAAGTTCTTTAAATTAGGCAGAAATTTCAGCACCGAGACCACGCTGTCGATCAACTGTGGTCGGTTATTATGATCGTTTCTGTATTGCAGTTTCAACGACTCAAGGAAGCTCCAGCCTTGCTTGATGATTATTTTTGTTAGAAGCTCAATGTCTAAGTCCACGAATGACTTTATCTTGCCTTTAGGTACAAGATCAAGATTTAAATGCAGCATCTGTGGATTCGCCAAAGCTTCTAAGCTGGAAACTATCAGACTCCATGAAGAAGCGGGTATCAGCGGCAGCTGCACCAACTCAAGGCTGAGGTCTCGTAGGAAGACCTGGTTCTGAATAACTGAAGCGACTTGTTTAATCTCTTTGTTTGAAAAGTTTTTCAGGTTGCAGAGGCCGATTTTAAGCCCATTAAGCTGTTTCATGTGCTTTAGAGGTCTCAAAAAAGACTCCTGACCAACCATTTCGAACTGCACGCTTGCTAGTTCCAGTCCTAGGGACTTAAGTGCTGGCAAATGCTGAGCAATCGCGGTGGTGAGTGCTCCGAATGGCGCTTCTGACCAGCAATGAGAGCTTTTGAACGATAAATTAAGTGCCTCTAGCTTCGAGAGCTTGGATATCGATTTGCTAAGGCTCATGACAATGGCTGTGGTAGATACCGTGGAGAGGTTCTTCAGTCTCAAGGATAATGACTTGAGATTTTTCAGCGAAGCGATCGCAGCAAGCAGGATTCTGAATTTCTTTGGTGATAACTCTGAGGTATGGATAGCAAGAGCGAGCCTCTCAAGATTCGACATTTGTCGGAGTCGATAGGCCAGGATTTTCACTGATTCTAATGGCAAACTTTCTACGTTTAAGATCAATTGCAACGATTGGAGGTTAAACGTAGAATATTTCAACCGATAAACGATCCTCGCGAAATTGTTTTCGTTCTTGTGGAGGTCAAAGCATTCTAATTCCAGTTCCTGCAGCTTCAGCGTTGAAGACAGCAGTTTATCAGAAGAACCATGGATTTTGCAACCAAGATCGTGGTCTGCAAGTTGTAGCTTTTGAAGTTGATTGTCCTTTTGAAGGATCTTCCTCAGCTTGAAGTTTGAGTTCTGTTCTCTGAGGTCCGTGCTGAGACTGAGGCACTTTGCTCCAGCAGCAAGGATGCGTCCATTGGTCCAACTGATTCGAGACCGAGCGTTGATGCTGACTGGGAATTGCCCATTTTTCAGGACTTGATTTGAGCGTATTCTGTCCGCTCCTCCTGCAGTGTTCTGCAGCAGAAGAGACTTTGCGGATTTGTTGTCTCGGGGGTTCATTACTACTGCGAATTGTGTGTCGAAATACTTTATTTAATAAATAATTCTGTTCAATAATTTAAATCACTTCAGTGTTTTTTTCAGCGCATTAAAATTTTATCAGAACTTCTTCCTTCTCAGAAAAGAAATATTCGTTTAAGGAAAACACAAAGAAGCAAAAGAACCAAGAAATCCGATGAATAGAGCTTTGTTTCGACTCCATGCGGACATGATAGAAAGGGTTTCCATCTAAGTTCGTATATGCAACGAGGGTATATTTGTTGCAACGTATATTTAAATTTAGAAATTAGAAATTGCTGGCTGATAACTGGTGGGAACTGAAAAATTTTTTTAATGAATTGAGAATTAGAATACCATGAGCCCGATCCGACTGAAACAGAATTAATAAATAATACGTGATTCGAAGAGAAGAAAAGTTAGTAAAATGAGCTAAATCAGTCAAACTAGAGCTGTTAGTGTTCCCTGTTTTCGTGTTTGCTGCCCCACGAGCAATATTAAAGAATCAAACATAGCGCATCTGAGGAGTTTTCTCTGTTTTTCCCCTGTTGAAGACTACGCCAAAGCCATTTCAATTGGAATTGCATGTAGTATTTCATTATTAATCTCGCTATTGAAAAGAAAAAACGAGCAGATTTAATTCATATAGTATTTTCTGAAAAGAGAGAGACCGAGGAACAACCATGGTTTCAGAGATTGAAACATCAGAAAGGCAGCCTTCTAATACTTGTCGTTGTTACGGGAAAGATATTTTAGAAAATAGAAGAGGTATTTTGAGTTCACTGCCGAATTAATTTAAGAACATCTTCTTATTAATTTCGCTAAATTAACTTGGCGTTATTCAAATTCTGAGAGATGCTTTTCCAAAAATTTTGAGTACGTAAATAATCTCACACCCGCCCCCAAGTATTTGAGCATGAGGCAACAGCTTTCAGCTAAGAAATAAGCAAAATAAATTATGTAGAGGGAAAACTAAATAATTGATTTGAGATGGATTAATCCACCGACAGTGGCTTCATAAACGGTCTACTTCAACGGAAAATGCTATTTTGTCATGAAATTGACCTGAATAAGAAATTCGCTCGCATACTTGCCTTGGATGATATAATCTCACAAAATTTCATTTCTATTTTTCATCACATATTACAAATAGTGGTTCGCTATGAGCTATCAAAGCAGAAAGGAATGGATCTAAGAAAGGTCAGGTAATTTCGAACTTTCAGAAAGGCGATTGTTAAGGGAATGAGTGCATAAATGAAACAGGCTCATACAAAAACCCGGATTAAAGCATTTTAATTATTTATTAATTAGGATTGCTGATCGCACGAGCCCTCAGAAAATAGTGCCAGGAAAGAAAATAATCAACTCAAATTATTTGCAAAATTCTCGCTAAGCATGCTTCAACCGCACCGTGTGTTGACGCAGGCTGGATCAATGAAAATTTGCGCAGTTGATCATCTCCTGAACAAAAAAATCATCGTTGTTTCTGGCAAAATTACCAATCAAAAGTCCTCTCCTCCTGAAATCTTCACAGAATTTATCAACTCCAAAACCAAGCGACCTATCAAAAGACACAGCATTTCCAACGGTTTCACCAACTCTAACAACCGCATTCATCACGTTAGCATTCCCAACTCGAATAAACTTGTGCTAATTGTAGGTTTCCGAGTATTTCTCTGTGATTTACTCCGCGCTTTTAACATCGTGCATAATCTCACCCTCTCCAAAGGCGCAGTTGAATGCGTAATCGCCTCAAAGACCAGTTTAATCTGCGGCGGATTTTTCAAGGGCCTGTTTCATTTGCATTTGTCTGAAAAAGGATGGAAAACTACCCATCCAGCCAAAGATTACTCCAACGCGACCTCAATCGTCGCTCTCGAGACTCGCAACGCGGTCCTTGTGACCTTCGAAGACGCAGATTTCCAAACTGAAGTAGTGTATTTCGATGCTGACACGCTTAGTGTGATTACGACCATTAGAATTAAACATTACATCAAATTTTTACATACTTTCAGCGGAACTGAGAAGGTGATGTTTACTTTCAAGGACCAAGCGAGGCTAGGGAGTCTAAGGCCGGATATTGAAGGGTTGGGCCTATTGGCGTTTGAAGGAAACGTGATCGAGCCACTAAATTTTAGAAGTCTGATATCGACGTCTGATGCGAAGCTTGGAGACTTTCGAGTGTTTGAATGCGCAGAGGGAGAGCATTTACTGCTGATCTATGCAAACAGCTCGAAGGTTCTGTGTTTTTCGAAGAAGACGGGGCTATTGGTGCAGATATATGACATGGATAAGGCTGCGCAGAGAGTGCTTCGGTTATCACGGCTGCTGCCTGTGGTTAAGAGCTACAAGGCGCAGATACCGTTCCTGTGTTTAACGAAGAACGCTGCGATAGTTAAGCCTTTAAAAGGTGCGGTTTTAAATGTAGATACAATTGAGACGCTGGATTTTCATGAATTATTTTTAACAAATACGACTCCTAAATCGAAGGCCTAGCCTCGTTACAGGGTGTATTTCAATTTCTGAATTTCAAATATTTGTTCAGAACTCTAAGCTTAGAATTATTTTCATTAATATTTGTGTTCAAATTTGGGTGTGTCATTTATTATTAACATACTCTATATATCAAATGAATTTTTGCTAATGCTGTAATCTCCCTCTTGGATTATATAAATATCACTGTCTTAGCTCAAAAGAATATGATTCTACACTACATTTTTTTGTTAAGCCGTTATGATTTGAACTATCTGAATCCTTCTTGAAGAAATGATGAAATTTAAGTTCTTCTCTTTCCTTTCTTATCATTGCTAATTTTTTTCGAGGTTCAGCGAAGATCTTTTCATGCCTATTTGAGACTCGCTTGAGGAGAGCTATTTGGAAGTTTATCACCGGAACCAGTTTTGTGCTCTGGCTCCATTCGCTATTTACCAGGTGTCCTTACTATATGAATGAGATTTTTATTTCTGATCTGTAGTATTCAACAATATTAATGTAGATATTCATTTGCAAAACACAGCCATGTAACTACAAAGAGTGTTGAAAAATGTATAATTCTCTGCAGCCTTCAACAGTCTCTTCTCGAATCTGAATGGATTATTTATGTCCTTATTGTTTAGTTTCTTTAAGAGAGTTGCTTTAGCTTCCATGATAAAACTAACTGTATCATTAGGTAAAAAAGAGAAGATACCTCTAAGCCCTGGGGAGCTTCTTTGCTGATCAATTTGGGGATTAACTACGGAAAACTATGCTGCGAAATAAATAATTGAGAGAAGATGACAATTATATGTGCTTCTGATAGAGACGCAGGATATAAGTTGTTTTAAGGCATTACGAGCTAATCAGAAAAATATAATTATTGCTTCAAAAATATCCTATCAAAGTTATATGGATTAATATAAATTTATATTAAACTCTACGCAACGTAGTTATTTTCTCATTAAGCGTCATCATCATCAAATGCCATCCCTGTTGTTTCTCTGTCAATGATCTCGATGCCCTTCTTCAACATTTTTACCTTGGATTCGGTAGTTCTTCTCTTATTTGCTTTGTCTTCATCTTCCCTGAGGCTCATGAATTTTTCTTCATCATCAAATATTTTTGCGCTCAAGTAGATTTCGCACAGCTCTTCTTTAATTTCTGTCACCAGAGAACGCATGACTTGTTTAGGGATGGTATCGGCAACGACTTTGATGTAATTCTCTAGAAAGAGCTTCATTTTCATTCTGAAATTTTTCACTTCACCGTCCGAAACAAAGAACTCTGAAAGATTCCTTGATGTTGATGTTGATATTGGTATCGATATTGTTGGTCCTGATTGAAGTAGTCGGTTTTGATTCGATTCTTCGAGTCTCTGACTCCCTTCGATGAACTCCTGTTTAAATTCATGAGAATATGTATCCTCTTTCACACTCTACAAAGTAATTGAAATGCTTCATGAGCTCGTTGTGGCATTGTTCAACAAATATTTTCGTTAGGAGCATGATTTCTTTCTTTAAGAGGAAAATATTGCCAAAAATTTTCCCGATTGCAGCATCTAATAGCCTTTAAGTATGTTCATAGCATTTCTTAATGTAAGTTTCAGAAATTTTTCTGAGAGATTCCATGCGCTTGATAATCTGTTTGGTAAACGCCTCAAAATTGTAGAATCCTGGCAGTGATCGAGCATACGCTATTATTTCCTTTCTAATCTCATCATCGGTAAGTCTCTGGAGTTCAATTCCAAGACTTTTTTCAAGTTCCGCGCTGTGCTGATAAGCTTCCAACATTAGAAAGATTTCTCCGAGGTATTGAGCCTCTGATCCAAAGTGGGACAGTTCAAATCGCTCTTTCCCTTCGAAGTAGGCTTTTACTAGATAATTCAAGTCTCAAAGCTTTCTTCTAAAGTAGGCGGTTTTTCACCTTGGTGGGTTGGAATGGCCTCTCCGAGTCTTTTGATAATATCATTCTGTACAGCTATCCTATGTTCGATCTCTCTCTTGATATCTGGAAGCGCTTTTCTGATGCTTAAGTAGAGAAGTTCAGACAGCTTTCGAGAGAGATTAGCAGTTCCGCAGAGGTTGGTATATCTACTATAAACAGGATGATCTTTGAAAAACTCTTCTTCTATTCTTCTTGCAGCAGCAACAGGTACTCCATCATTCGGAAAAATCTGTCACTCCTTGCTTAATTCATAGATTTTGGAGACTTGAAACCGTTCAATGAGCGACAAGATAAAGAAAAGATTGTCACTATCTCCATTAATAATCGAATGAGTATTGGTTTGATTTGAAACTTTCACAATCACATCAATACTTTTGTTTGTACTGACTATAGAAGTATGGATTGCACTTGAGAATAGATATCCCATTCAAAGGCATGGAAGACGCTTTTCAAAACTTCAATAAAAATCTTCAACAAATTCAACTTGTTTCCTGCCTCCCTCAACAGTTTTCCTTTGGAGTTGTAGATCCTTTACTTAGAGTGTTTCCATCTAATTTAAAGCTCATTAATTGTTTTCATCATCTAAATCAGCAGCACTCCAATAGAATTCCATTTCGCTTTTGATCTCAATCAGCAAGTAAAGGTAGTAATATCCTTCAAGGTAGAGTCATACCATTCCTAAAATCGACTTTAGAATGCTTGACAGTCGTATCACATCAATCTCAAAAGTTTTGGATGCATAATTATCCATTTAAAAGCTTTGAATTTTTGGATTTGACCTGGGAATTGTAACTTTGGCGCTAAAAACTCTCTTGACTATAATTCTGATTTTTCACAACTATCCGCGAAGCGTAATCATAATTCCATACTGTGTCTGAATCTGCAGAATTAACATGTAAGAAATATCCAAGATTAATGTTCTATAGTTGCTTAATGGCCTCTTCATTCGTGTTCTATGTGTTCTATTATGTTAATATGTTTCTATCCTCAATATAATATTTTACATGAAAGTGAAAGTACTGGATTTTAACTTCAACTTAGACAAATCAAATCATTCTCTTCCTGCTTTACATACAGTCCATTACTTCATCGTCTAGGTCTCGAACACAATTAACACTGGATAGTTTGATATTGAACCTTCGTATACTTCGATAATATCTCCCAAAAAAATTTTCAGCGAATCTTAAAACGAATCTCTACGTTTTTTGTTCAGAAAAAGGTTTAAGCCATTAGTAACGAACCTGAAAAAAAAAAAGTTGGAATACTATCAATGTCCAATAAATACGATTGTCAGCAAAGAATCTCTTCTTCTTTCTTAATGAAGACCAGGGTCACCAAAATTGAAGTAAAGTTTGAATGTGTAACGCATTGTCTTTACAATTGCTTCTTCATTTCAGTTTTATATAAAACTGAAAATGTGAATACGAAAAATGTTGCACGTTAATAGCCTACTAAGCAATTTGCTTGTACTTTCAGTCAAATTATATGCAGTACACCTGCGATGATAAATGCAAAATTTATTTTGCCACTGAACAATATCATGATTAACTCACGGGCTATGGCACTCCTAACTAATCATCACATCACAATTTGAAAAGCCCATCTATCCTTCTCAAATCCAAGTGCCTTAGCCATCTAATCGTATTTCCTGTGTAGTTTGTGCAAAGAATTAAATAGCTTCCAAATCTTTTTTAATAAAATATCTTTATTAACTCGAGAAGTAAATTTTGAACTTCGAACAATATATGAAAACCTTCTTGACAGTTTTCACTCTTGCCTGTTTAGCTCTTTCCTTAAAGGCTGACTCAGCTAACATAGTCTTCTACCAAGCTCAATCGGCTGTGGGTTACCTGAACCAGTTTCTCAACATCTCAGCGGCGGCTGCTGGAAACATTTATTCAACCATAATTCCTGATCAACTCTGGCAGCAAGACAGCTCTCTCTCCATTGTCGACATCTCCTGCGTCGACTTCCGCGTCCTCACTCCTCCTACTGGCTCCCAAGTCAACTCATCAAACACCTCCATTGTTATTTCAACTGGAGCGACATTTTCTGCGTCCGTGATGTTCTCATTCGCAATCAACGGTAGCATCACCACCACAGGCGCCGGAACTGGTATCCTCACTGGTGTTTCTGATTATTCTCTCTACTTCGGCTCGACTGCTGGCGGACAGCCTCAACATGTGCTAAATGAACTTAATATTACCTGGGGCACCTTCGTCGTCACGACCAGCTACTCCCATAACACCAGCGATCCAGTCAATCTGAACATCAGCCAGTCCCTCACCGCCAACATGAGCACCCTTCTTAACTCGTCTATCATCAATATCCTCACGACTGCCGCAAACAACGCCTACGGAGCTCAAGACAGCGCTTGGTCCTCGGTTATGAGCTACGAATACACCTTAAGACGCTCATTCAATTGGAACAACTCATACTATTTGAGTAATCTCAACGCAACGGATATGTCCACAACCGTGACCATTAACGGCAGCATCGAAGCAACTGGCTACACAAACACCTCAGATACTAGCACAGTGAACATCCACAAGGCAGGAAAGCCAAACCAAATCGCTTACTCCTTACAAGGTTTCCAGAATTTCGTTCAATTCGCTTTCGATAACCAATACTTCAGTTGGAACTTCGACAAGGATGTTTTCCCACTGAGCACATTTGATTACACAATAAACGACCTGAGCAACTTCGCTCCAAGCATGGCCGCTCAAGCCCCAGCGAACTCCTTTGTTGAATTCACATGCGTGCCAGTGAATCCATTAAAACTGAGCTTTAACTCAACGACTAACTGGCTCAACACCGAGGTAGACGTCAATTGCGGAGTGAATATCGTTGGCGCCTCTACGTTTATTTTAAACATCACCTTTTCGGCGAATTTGGGAATTGCTCCAAGTGTTGAGTCAACTGGAACTCTCAACTTTGTAGTAGCGTCTGGATCTTATGTCAGTGGAACGGCTGCTGCCTTTGGACTTGAATTGTCAGCAAGACAGCTCACCATTCTCGAGTTCTATATCCAAGGCGCAGTGGGATCGTTACCAGGAACTTACTGTATGTTTGGATCAGGAATTCTTCTGCCTTGGACGACGTTGGTCAATTCTGACTACGCATTTGATAGCAATTGGCTTTATATTTCATCTGATTAATAATAGAGATTATCAATAATATTTCGAAAGAATCTCGTTTATGGTGAAGGTATTCATCTGAATTATTATTGAAAATTGAATAGTAAGCTAATATATTCGAAATATTGATACAGACATAACAAGAAAAAAACCTTAGAAGTCAATATCATAACCAATATTTGAAACCATCACCAGTATTCGAAGTGAGGGCTGTTGATAACCTACCTATTGTTACTGAGTTAAAAGCTTAGAGGAGGCTAACCCTTCAAATGAAATAACTAAATCAAACAACAAATTCTCTCAAACATTTTTTATAATGCATTTTTGGGAGTTTAAATTTGGATTTTCGTGTCTTGTCACAATCATTCATATTACAATTTTGAAAAAATGCATGACAATGCGGAAGTATAGTGTGAGAAAAATTTCAGAGACTGGTTTGTATCCTAGAGCTTATCGAAAATTGATTCTTAGATCACCGTTTTCTATTTTTTGGTTTTTTTTACACAGTAGAAAAACTTCGAAAGCAACGTAAACCTTAGGAATTTTGATCTTACCTTGAAAGTGAAATTACATTCTAATTTTTGTAAAGCTTGAACTGATAGACCAATAATCTACATTTTTTCTATAAACAGCAAGATGGATAACGTGTTCTAATCTTGATTAAATTTTCGATTACGTTCTATTCATTTTTTTCATTAAAGCTGCTCGATAAGCAATATGAAAGATGCGAACCGATGGATGGATGCTCAACTCTATTTCGGAAGAACAAAATTTTCTGCTATACAGTCTGTACGTCCTAATGCCAAGTTTTTCATTCTTTGAAACGTCAAAATTCTTGATCTGGAGAAGTTATAGCCTACCTTGGTCCCACATCCTTTGGACTGCTGTAAAACAGCTACATTCTACTTTGTTCTATAGATGTTTGTTCTGTTTTGTTTTGGCTTATTGCGAACGATGATATTAAAAGAGCTCACTTTTTGAAGTTGATCCACGTTTCCACCAACTCCTTCTCACTCCTAGCTACTGAACTACTTAAGTGTGCGTCTCTACGGGAAATTATCGAGTTCAAGCAAAATAATCCAGAATAAAGTCGAGGAATCTCTTGCGGAAATTTTAGCAAGCCAGAAAACCCTGCTTCTAAATAATTAAATAAAAAAATACTGAAATTTTTTCCAAACCAGTTTTTCCCATAAACTATTTCCTGAAATTAGAATTTCTCAGCGAAATTCTCTTAGTCCTTCATTTTGGTCGTTTCCCCAGCTTCTCTACTCAAAGGTTACCTCCTCTGCTTGAGGAATTAATATTTGCAAATTTGATACTCAACAGCATCTGTGGAGCAAGAAATGTTAGAGGCTTTAATCTTTCTTGTGTTAGCCTCTGAGATGTTAAAAGCGATTCTACTCAGACTTCTTTTTATTGTGGACTAACCTTTGAAGAATATGTTGAGCAATTGAGTTTTCATTCAAAAACTGTTGAATTCTTTTCAAAATTTCACTTTCGGCACATATTGTAGCTCCAATAATCCAGAGCTGGTGATAAGAGCGGCTCTAGGCTGCTCATTTGCAAGCTTGAAAGTTTGAATATGGGTAGTATGTTGAACTCAGAAAAATTAATCCATCCTATGCAATTTAAGCCAGTGACATATGTATTCTATTTATTTGATTGTTAGGCGTCAAAATGCCCTCCGAATTTAGTTCAATATATTTAGTATCAGATAATAAAGGCTACGCCCACTGACCTCCATCAAGAGTCACGCTAGAGTGAAACTTCGCCTTCGCATTCGCATGAACACACTGAAATTTCCTCTTTTCGCCTTTTCCTAGTTTCCAATATAACGAATAGCAAATTTCGGCTCTTGATGTGTTTGAAGCCAAGTACCTTGGCGATCATTAGAGAAATTAGCAAGAGCATTTTTCGTTAGTATCCGGAACTAATCAGTAATCAAATGCTGGTTTTTAAAATTCGTTATAATTGATTGTGTTCCGAAATAATTAGATCCATGAAAATTAACGAGTTAAAAGGAACACAAATGCCTTTATTTAGCAAATGTGCTCGGAATAGAAATTGAAGAATCTTTTATTAATACAGGATAAGAAAATCATTTGTTACGAACAAATCAGAGCAAAAAACCACTTTCGTACATAAATGATCCCAGAACATAAGCTATTATTACAACAGCCCACTGACCATGACCAGCATAACTCTTCTGAAAGTAAGCCACCTGTCCTTCTGCTAGTTGACGAAGTATGTCTGTGCTTATTAGGCTCTAAAGGGAAAAAACCATCCAAGCAGTCAGGAGCTATAAGGGGAGAGTACTCCTCGAAGAAACTTAAAAAAGAGTGCATTCTAAGCGAGCTGAAGATAACAAGACAGAAATTCAAAGATTTTCAGACGATTACCGCCTCGATAACTCACATGGAGAACGAAATCAAACTCCATTATGATCGCCTTCATGACGATATATTGTTCAGGAAAATTGAGTTCCAAGAGCTGTCCAATATTACGGACCAATTTGAAAGAATTTTTCACAAGGCCCAGAGCAATTTCCGGACCTCGAAGAAAAATTGGAATGAAGAAGAAACAATTTTCCTCATTTCAGTCGTAACCTATTGGACTTTCATCAAGAAAGAAGACCATAAAAAAATTGTAAACAAAAGAGACCTTTTTGACTATTTATCATTGTTTTCTTTACTTGCCTTTCCTATTATGACTGGTCTTTAAGGAATCAATACTATACAGTCAAATTTTTACTGAAATAATTTGAACGTTTAGTTAATTTGATTCCGAAATAACCAGTTGCGATAGGTGGGTAGCGCTCTTGTTCCACCGTGGATTAATCGAACGTTTTTCTTCTATTTATCGATTGTTCTATGATATTACTTTTGCTTCCTTTTTTTAAATATCAAATTAATGTCTTTTATTCTAGTCAGATGAGAGCTGGAGAGAAATTGCAGCGGTTATCCCAAGGAGAAGCATGGAGCAAATCAAACAGAGGTGGAATAATCTTCTTAAAATTTATATCTCCAAGGATCCTTGGACGCCTGAAGAAGACAAGTTAATCGCTACGATTATTGAGTCTATGAAAGACGGAACAGATTGGAAAACCATTGCAAAAGAGCTAAATGCGCGGAATCCGACAAAAGTTTATCGATCGGCGAAGCAATGCAGAGAGCGATGGAATAATCATATTGATCCCTGCATTAATCGAGGGCCTTGGATCAAAGACCATGATCTGAAACTGGTGACTTGCTACTTAGAGATAGGTAAGAAATGGTCACAAATAGCCAAGGGATTATCAAATCGGACTGAGAACGCTGTAAAAAACCGCTGGCATAGTCTGATGAGAAGAGTGGGGTTGATTAGTAATGGATGCGCTGAAATTTCGGAAGCAGATGAGAAAGAGAAAGCCAAGCAGCTACTAAAATTGATTATGAATGGCTCAATTTATGAAAAAGGAGAAAAGGCGATGAGTGGTGAAGACCAGGAGCAGATGAGCCCTCAGGTGAAAAAAGAGGAAAATAACGAAAACGACATGGAGGAAGACGACGATAGCGAAGACGAAGAGTATGGAGAGAGCTCAGCAAATGGTGGGAAAAGCGAGGAAGGGACAGCGAACCAACAGAGCACGACGGAATCCACTGTGAATATTCATACACGTAAAAGCAGTTCGGACATTTTCAATAAGCAGCTGCAGGCGAAAAATGCGACTTCAGATATCGACCAAATGCTGGAAAAGATACGAAGAGGAAAAGAACTCTCTACTTTCCAAGGTCAGCCTGAGATAAAGATCGCTACTCATATCGAAAATCCTGAAAACCAGTTGCTTCGAAATCTGTCCTACGTTTCTAATTCCAAGCCAACACTGCAACAGTTTGGAGAATTCACGCAACCCGGTGCGTTTTTCAGTACTGGCACGGCGATGCCGCTTGAAATAAATAACATTACACCAATCGTGCAGCTAAACCAATTTGGAAATTCGGTGAATTATCAATTTCCAAGTAGTGCGCAGAATATGCATGTGCCTTATATTAATGCTCATCTTCCATTCCAAACCACTCAACCAGTCGTCAATATGGGAAGAAGTATGACGCAGATGCCCACTCCTCTTCCTTCAATCGCGAATGGATATCACCTCTATGGGTACCAGCAGCATCAGATGCCGTTTTCACATCAGATTGCTCAAACAGAAGCACGTCCTTCTGTCGCGTTCGATCTAAGAACCGGCCAGGAACTTCAACTTCGATCGCTTGGTGAGCTGGATGCTGGTGGGAGAAACAGAGGTGGATTAAGTCCAAATGAGACGAGAATGCAGCCTGATGTGAATTTAAAAGTGAGAAGGTTCCTTCCGAACTTATTCACTCCGGAAGGACTCCAACTCCAAAAGAATCGATATCAATTCGCTATTGTGGATAAAGAGGAAAATGGAGTGTTTTTCCTTGATCCTGTCAGCGCAAACAGCTTGAATTTATTGAAAGAGCTTACAAAAACCATGAACCACTAAATTAATCCATCGCATTAGACTCCGTCTAATTTACATTCTATTTCCAATAGAATCAGCTATCCGTTCTGACCTCACTTCTTTTCTATTAGTTTTCAAGCCAGGAATATCTTTTTTGTGGTACAGTTAGCTTGTTTTTTTGAGAATACCACTGTTTTGGTCTTATGTACTTAATTTTGTTACCTATAAAAATACCGATCGAGTGTAAAGTAACTCTGTGAATTTTATTCGAAACCCAACAAACTGACCTCTCTCTTTTCCCCTTAGAACTCAGCTTAATGAAAACTTAAGAGAGTTTTACAACAGTGCTTTACACTGAGGTATTAGTAAAAGGAACTTTCCACAATTGGAAAATTGGCAGTGGAATTAATTTTTAAAGTTTTAGATTGTGTTCCTTCTAATCGAAAAGTCTCTAAAAAGTCTTGGTTTCACTTCACTGTTGGTGCTCACTGACTAGAAATCAAATAGGAACACAAGGTGTCATAAGTCAAAAATCCTCGCTTTATTTTCGCCGGCACTAATTCTTTCGGAACACATATAATTCTAAATAAACAATAGAATATATTAGGATGGTATCGCGTATAAGTTTGGGCCATTATTGGGGCTGAGAGTGAGAAGGTATGCGCGGGACCCCTCAACTTTCGAGGTGAAACAGCTTATGAGAGACCATGGTTAAGAGCGAGTGACCCATTACTTTGGAATGCGATAGAATTATTGGTTTCTAAATCCAGTAGAGGAAAAATCCTATGAGGTCAACAATAGCGTGTTTTAGCTTTATTAATATCAAATTCTTCTTAGCTAGCACATTATTCCCCACTAACGCAATTGATTTATTTTGAAGCAATAGAACTTTGAGAAGAAGCGGCATATTGTGTCCGGTTTTCTTATAAAATTTCAGTTTATTTAATCAGATAAAAAAATAATTAAAGGTTATTGTTTTACATAAACAAGCTTGAAAAATATTTAAAATGTATCCGGGAGAAAACCCTCTACTCAATCTCCTTAACCCTACTAACGCGACAGAATCGAAAGAAAATGGCCAAATGCCTGTTCTGAACCCAATCGAATTGCTGAATTTTTTCTCTAATCGAGCAATAATAGAGCGCTTATACCAAATTCGCATAAATTTAGAAGCTCAGGTAATTACAGACATTTTCCCTTCGAATATCATTATTAATCATAACCAGGTCCTCTCCTTGCAGAATGATATCCAAACAATGGATACACAGCTCAAAGAAAAAAAGAAGCTTTTATCGAAAAAGCAATCTACTCCAGATGGCGTGAAGAATGACCCTCACGAGGAGAAGTCTGAAAATACTGAAAAGAGAACGAGGCGAAAAGCACGTGATGTAGAGCGCTCTCATGTATGTCCAGTTACAAGTTGCAATAAATCCTATGGGTATTATCATCCACACTTTCACGTCTGATCTGCTATTATTATTAGTTCAGGAGCCTCGCTATATCTCCATATAAGACTGAAGCATTCGACATCAGATTTGCAGCAGTACAAGGAAAATTGTGTTAAAACCAAGAAACTGAGTGATGAAGCTTCAACTCAAGGGGCCTGAATAGCTTCAATATTAAAATATACCCGAAGTCTCATGTTATAATTGAAGTTAATCTCAGATAAGAATGTAAAATTAGAGTGATTCCAATAATGTTTGCCTTATATATATATCTCTTTTCTATACATCTATATCTATAATTCAAGTGCCCTAATAACTTGTAAAGCCATTCTTTTTTTATGCGCAAATAGCGCATAGCATATTATTCTTTATTTCAGCTAAAACAATTACATCCGTATGATCATTGAGAGAGAGATTCTGATGCGATGTAAAGCAGTTTCTTGAATTTTGATTCTGTTTTTCAAAAAAGAGAACAATAATTTTAAATTTGAATACTCAGTTATTCTTAGAAAGGACTGCGATAAGAGTGGATTACCAAGAGAAAAGTGGAATGTCGGAAGATTCAGCTAACGTCGATATTGATTTGAATGAAAAATTAGAGAAAAAGAAGCTCATTGAGGAAATACTGTCCCTTGAAAGCAAAGTACTCGCTTTGTCTGAGCATTCAGAGTTACTTCGGGAACAGCAAAGCAAAATCCGTTCAGAAAACAGTATTTACGCAGCCTATGTCGAGGATTTAGAAGAAAGGATTCACAAAATTAATCCAAAGGCCTTGGAAAATATGTCTTAATTCCATTTTTATTCTCTTTTAGTTGTACTTGAACTGCTATTTGGTTTTCTGTTTAAACAAAGTTGGATGGATCTATAATATCTCTTTTTCATTTGTATTGTCTTCACTATGATGATTTTTCAAACACCTAGAAAATGAAAAATTCCATTTATTTTATGTCAGTTTCCATTGAAAACAATTCCACATCTAAAAGAAGAGAAATTTGCACTCAACTATGAGATAAAGTTATATAACAAACAAACTAACTGAAGATCCTTAAAAAGAGAATTTACATTTAAATTCACATGATATATCGATGCTCAAGTACATTATTTGAGGTCCTTTTTACAGTTTTATGAACGGGACTATGGAATGAATTTGATTTCCTTTCTGCCATAATTTCCTTGATTATTTCCTTTTTCACGTTCTTTGCAGGAGTGTTTTTCACTAATTTCGGTGATGTTATCTGGGGTAGGGTTTTTTCATCAGGAATATCCACTCCCAGGTGACGACGTTCCTTTTGTCCTTTGAGTATCTTTCCGATTTTAACGGACTCTTTCATTGCAAATGTAAGCTGTAATGGGCCGTCTGGTCTCAAGATCGTTTTATAGAGGGTTGACAATTGCAATTTAGAATTAAAGCCGTCTTGGTGGTCCCAATTTTGTTGTGAAGACCTCATTTCAAATCCCTTCGAAGATGTCGTTCTATGTAAGCGCCCTTCTCTTGAGCATCGTATTGGACTTGTAAGCTGACTGAACGGATGGGGCCCCTCAATTCCTCCTCCAAGCTTCCCTTGGACGTTCTCTTCAGTATTTGGATCGTTTATTTTCAAATTTCTTCGTTGATTTAATGCTCTTGTAGGTAATGAGCGTGTTTGTGAAACCCTGCTTACATTGTCGCTCTGGTTTGCATTGTTCTGTTCAACCAAATTTTTTGGGGTGATCACTGATTTATATGTCAGAGATGTCAATGGATGAGTGGAGGGCATGGCAAAAGGTGATGAGTTCCTTTCAAGTATGATGTTTCGGTTGAGACTGCCTGAAGGGCTTGTCAAAGTTTGAGGAATAAACTCGATAGGAATCGTAGATTGATTTTTATCGAGGGATGGTGGAAATTTTTCATTACTTCCGGGAGATTCAATGGACTCCTTACGCTTCTGAGCCAATTGTCGGAGTTTTGCAGGGCTTCGGTAAGAGGCTGGAACTCGCATTGGTTGGATAAGTTGTGCTGTGTGGTTTTTTTGTGGTTCCCAAGCATGAAACTGGATTTGCTGTTGATGTGGACTCCTTATACCTGGTGTTTTGGAGTTTGCGATCTCATGGCTGGTGTCTAACCCCAGAGTTTTTACTGCGTTATTTGACAAGGATTTTATATAAGTTATCGACATTTTTATCGCACGAAATAAACGAAACTAAAAATTGGGCACATCCTTTGAGGTTAAGAGGGAGAACACAGCAAAAGCAAAGAATTGATAAATGAACGAAATTTGTAAAGACCTAGAGGAGTTTTCCATTTTTTCAAAAACTTTTTTTTTTTTGATAATCAACTTTTCAATAATATGTTGGTAAATCTATGGTGAGAATGAAAAAAGATGGCTTATGCGATTGATTATGGTCAGAAGATTGCTAGGGATTTCTAACAAATCAAAAAGCAAAAGGCGAAATTTTCTGAATTAACTCACAAAGCCTTATTCGCTTTCAACTGAATTAAACTCTTAATTATAATATTTTTATTCCATTTAATCATAAAGATTGATTGCAGGTTTCTCATTTGAACTAGGGAAATGGTTTAGTAATACAGATCTATTTCGAAATATCACTTTTCGCTATTTCTATTATATGACATTGGTAATGGCACACTCTTCAAGCTATAAATGAATCATATTTTTGTAAAGGTAGTTATTTATTGATACATGAAAGTTAATTTCAGAAATCCAATTATGCATAGAAGCAAGTATAACCTTGAGAAGAAAAAAAATTTCACTTTCTGTGAATCACGAAAAGAGTGCTATTTTCTAAATGTTAACAAGTTGCCAGATATATTATCTAAACCAACTATTTACAAAAGCAGAGTATATTCATTCTATCACTGGTTATTTATTGAACATCCTTAGAGGATTAGCCTGATATCATTTATCGAGATAGTTACAAATAGTAATCAAAATTGCATTGCTTTTTAAAACAATTAGAGCTTGATAGTAAATATTATATTTAACACAATAGAGAGTCAGAGTGTAGCTTTCATCACTGTTCAATTGATGAGATTTTTCTCAAGCCCACGCTACGGCACAATATTTCTCAAATTAGAGAATTTACTTCTTCACAAATCACAAAGAAATCTAAATTCCTTTTACTCAAATTCGAATTAGCTTAAGTTCATTTTGCAATGATGTTTGCATCTGCAGCTGAAAAGATGGCTTACTCTCAAAAGTTTATATATATATTGACTGAATCATCATCATCAATTACTGAAATCAACTAAATTTCACAAGGTCTTCCCTTCGAAAAGTCCTAGAAGACTTCAGTGGTCGAGGCTTCAGATGAAAATTGCCTCATTTGATCTACTCTCACCTCTCAGCCTCATTTAATCACAGTAAATTTTGCTGTATGGATCGGCATAGTCTCGACCCTTCAATGTAACGAAATTGTCCTTGCACGCCGCATTTGGGACCATTGCATCCTTTTTAAAACGACGAAATAGATCAATATCTCCATTAGATAGAAATGAAATACTTGGACATGCTTTCTGGGGATATATTTTTCTGAAGCAGAAACATTGTGCGGTTGGAATGAATTCCTATAGCAAGTTTGTCCTAAGAAAGGAATGGATGACACCAAAATTTCTCTACAAAGTCTGTCAGTTAAACTCTTCGGTCTATTCATTACTCTTTTTTCGCCCTAGGGAGCATTGAACGATCTATCGAAGGCGCCATGTCTCTCTTCCGCATATTGAAATCCTCTTTATATGTTGTTTTCTCATCGAATTTAAGCTCTGTAATCACAGTTCCAGGCTGCGCTGGCATTAAGAGCCTTGCCGCGTTGGGTCCCCAGTTAACATATTGCTCCTTTATTCATAGCATTAGAAAAATATCCAGAATTTAAAGACTTTCCTACTCTATAAGCCGTGCTTGCATTCAAAGGAATATCCAATGTTAGCAGCCTAAATTGGTCTTTGGCTCGCTCCGGAGGTGGCATTTTCCAATCAACAAAGTCTTGCTATTTGAAGGTGAGAATTATGCTATAAACAGGGACATCTGAGCCAGCATCATACCTTATTTATGGTTTGAGTTTCCATTGGAAAGCTGCTTCGATGAGTGTTCCAGAGGTCAGGCTTATAGATAGGCACATCGTCTTTTAATTTGTTATTCTGAGCAAAATCAGTTTGATAAAGCGAGGCTCTTATCCCTTTGAAGTTTAGAGGCGACACTGATTCATATTTTCTTCCCATTGGGAATCTTGGCTCCCAGTTTTCCCTTGTATATCTTTTAGTAGGTTGAGGGCTCACGTCTCCTTGATTATTCTCAGTTTTGACGCTCTTCTCTGGAAGTGGAGATGTGCTTCTTTCTGGAAGAGGGGACGTGCTTCTTTCGGGAAGAGGAGATTTACTGCGTTCGTTATTCTAGAATTTTCATGAGTTACTATTTTGAATGATTAAACAGAATCACTACTTGATTTTGTTCATTGAGTCCTTCAATGAAGTTTGTAGAGGATTTTCTTTCGGTGAGTGGCTCTAATTTCATATTGCGGTTGGTAATAGGCGGCGTTATCAGAGATTGGTTTTGCGGTTCTCGAGATACGAACCTTCTGGTTCTGGGATCTCTGTAGTCTTTAAGGTAGGTCGTCACTTTCGGGTTATAGGGAGAATAGAAGTCTTCTTCTGTTACATTTTTTTCAACTAATTTGGGTGGACGGGGCTGAAGCTTGTCAAACTCCCGGCTTGCTCGAGTTGGCACACTCTTCGCACGAGTGGTCTTGGGTTTAGCGACGTAGCTTCTCTTGAAGAGCTTCTTTGCGACAGGTTTGTCTGTTTTAAACGGAGGAACAACAGAATACATTTATGATAAGGGATTCTTCGATTAAAGTTTATTAATTAAAATTAATTCCGCTGAAGTTTCTATAGAAATAAAAAATATTCATCCTGAATCTTGCAAATTGCAATCATCTGTAATATCTCTTCCTATACCTCATTTTTTCTCATATTCATGATAATCCAGTTCCTTTGGGGAAATATTAGACACTTCATACAGTATATACTGCAGTATCCTGAACAAACTGTCATAATAATTTTTTTTTATCACTAAACTGGATGATGATAAGTATCCTACTTTCGTTTCAACTCGCTGCATAGTTGCAATTCATAGGATCAGATGACCGTTTGGTTAATTTTTCCCTTTGTGTTTCATAGTCTCTGGTTCTGATCGAAATTATCTTTGAATCAAACTGTGGAGATAGTTATTGTCCACTACTAGTTCCATAATGTCACTTTTTTGAAGAACTAAAATGCATAAACTCCAACAAGATTTGTTATATTAATGAAAATTTTATTCATTCAATTTCAGACTAACATGTACTGAGAATTCTAAGATCAGATGCTAACTTCGATATGTAAGTCTCAAACTGTATCATTTTGTTAAATTTCTTTATATTTTCTCTTGAGATTTTCAATTTCTTTTACTTTCTCATGGTTAATAGCAGTAAGTCTTTCATTCTCTTGGATCACCATCCTCATTTTCAGCTGCAGATCCTCAAAAGTTTCTCTATCTATTTCCAATTCCGCACTCTTCCTCTGATTTGGTATGCCACTCAACCTTTGATTTTCGACCGCAAGCAGTGTGATCTTGTTCTCAAGCTCCTGAATTCTCGCAAAAGCATTATCATACGCACGGCTCTTGTCCTCGAGCAGACCATAGAGGCGTTCATTCTCTTGGGCTAATAGCCTCAACTTCTGATCAGTGGCGGAGTTAGAACTAGCACTTGCTCTGGCATCATAATATTGCTGCCTTAACGCATCTAATTCAGCCTGTTTGGCATTAACCAAAGAGCCCAATCTATCAATTTCAGCAAGAGCAGCCTTCAGTCTCGTTTCAGTTTCCGCAACCGAGCCTTGATTAGCACTAATGCGTCGATTTTCCTCTTCAAGATAAGCGATGCTTCTCGTCAGTCCTTGGATTTGGGCATCTTTATGATCCATTTCCGCAAGTCTGATCCTCGCCAAATCTAGCTCTTCGCTCTTTTCTCTAAGTAGCTTTGCGATGCTGAGATTTTCGTTGTTAAGTCTATCGACTTTTTTCTGTAGGTCCTCAGTTTCGTAGGATTTCAGCTTCAAAGTGTCTAATTCCCTGGTTTTTTCAGAGAGAAGAAGTGAAAGTCTTTGGTTTTCTGTGGCCAAGAGTGTGAATTTATCTCTAAGCTCATTGAGTTGGGCCTGATCCTGTTCAAGTCTTATGACCTTTTCGTTCAACTGATCAATTTCTTTGAGTTTCTCCAGGAGCTGGTTCTTCAAGCGAGAAATTTCATCAGCAGCCAGTTGACTATTTCGTTCGAACTCTTTGACGCGCAGCTCCATGAGCCCCACATCTCCAAGCATTTTTTTATATTTGTCGAGTTCTTGTGTTCTTTCATTGAGTTGCTGGGTTAGCCCCTCGTTCTCCATCACTATCAAAGAAATCTTAGTTTTTAAATCAGGAATAGAGTCGTTCAATTCCTCGAGTTCTCTGATCCTTTTTCTTAGGTCCTCCTGCTCGTGAAGTCTATTATCTGCGATTTGTCCAAGTCTTTCGTTCTCGGCCATCGCCATTTTGATCCTCATCTCTTTGTCGTCATTCGCTGCTTGAAGGCGCTGTAACTCGACCTTCGCAGAGCTGAGGTCGTGGCTCTGGCCTTCAACGGCTTCGTTCAATCTCTTGCTTTCACGAGTTAAATACTCAATTCGATCCTCGTAGCCATTAATGAGGCTGCTCTTCTTCTCATTTTCAAATTGATGCTGTCTGAGCTGCTCAACGAGCTTTTGCAATTTCTCATTTTCGGATCTCAAATGCTGCACAGTATGGCCAAGCTCATCAGCCGATCGCGCCTTATCATCTAATTCCCTCGCACGATTCGTCAGTTGCTCAATAGTCCTCACTTTCTCGCCAATAGTGTCATTCAATTTCTCATTTTCACTAGCAATGACGAATAACTTGCCTTCTAGATTCTCAAGCAATGCGATTTTTTGCTCTTGATCTCTCAGCCGTCCCAGATAGTTTTCTATTTCTTTATCTTTCGCCTGGCTCGCGTGCTTTAATCTCTCGTTTTCGTTAATCACCATTTGAACTCGAGCTTCAAACTCCCCTTGATTAATCAAACTGCCTTCTAGCTCAATAACTCTCTTTTGCAGTCCGATCACCTCTTCTTCCTTCATCTTCAACCTCTCGCCAATCAGCTCAGCTTCTCTTTGCTTTTGATGCGCTTGGTTCTTCAAATCCTGCAATTGCAAGAGCTCTCTCTCCAACTCCAATTTCTTCTGGCCGAGTCTCTCCATATCGCCGTTCAACTGAGAATACCTCAGGCGCAGATTTTCAGCCTCTTGAGCTGACATCTTATTCTTGTGGTCCAGATCAATTGCCAACGATTTGTACTGCTCTAGCTCTTTGGAGTGAGCTTGCCACATTTCGACTTCCTGTTTCAGCTGGTTGATAACTTGGTTCGCGCGGTCATTCTCCCCGACAATCAAGCTTACTTTACTCTCAAGGTCGTGTAGTTTCTCGAGCAAGGAGTTAGATTCCTGGATTCTTTCTACCAGGTTTTGGTTAAGTCTGTCGTTTTCTTGCTGCAAGTAATTGACTCTGGAGTCTAAGTCTTTTTTCGTGAATAACTCCTGCTCGGCTTTCATCAGTCTTCCCCTAAGTTCTTCCAAAGCGAGCACTTTGTCATTCAGAACGACATCCAGTCTCTGAATTTCCTCAGTAAGCGTTTGGTTTATCTGCTCGAGCTGCGGAATCGAGCCTATGGCTTCGTCTCGCTCATAGATCTGCTTTCGCTGAGCCTCATTCTCTTGCTGTTTGTATTGCAAATGCTGACGGAGACTCTCTAACTCCTTTTGGGCCATAGCCTCACGGGCTTCTAATTCACGAACTTTTTGAGAAGCTTTGTCGTTCTCAAGCGCACGCTGTCTCCAGAGCTCGAGCTGGGTTTGGAGATCTTTTACAGCGGATTTAAGAGTTTCATTTTCGGTTTTAGTGGAAGATTGGCCACTTTGGAGCTGATACAACTGAGCCTTAAGCTCGTTTCCTTCTTGAGTTTTGGCTGCGAGGAGATCGTCTAACCTATCGACTTCCTGGCTCAAGGTTGAAATTTTGTTTTCGGAGTCTTTCAAAGCGTAAGCGTGATGCTGGGAGTCTGATAACTGAGCGCGAAGAGAGTTTACGGTCTCAATATGTCCGCCGATGATTTTTTGAAGTCTCTCGTTCTCGTTTGCAAGAGCTGAGACCTTGTTCGTCAAATCCTGGATTTGAAGCTCTCTTTGTCGTAGGAGATCTTTCTCTTTGGTCATATTGGTAATGAGCGTATTGAGATTCTTGTTTTCGGTGAGAAGGATCTCTAGTCTCTCTTCAAGGACCTTTGGTGGAGAGGCCGTGATTTTCCCGCCTTGCTTCTTGAGGATTTCGATTTCTTGTTGGAGAGTGTAGTTGACTGTGTTGAGGCGCTCAATTTCAGAGAATAAGATGACTTTATGGGCGAGTTCTCCGATTTTATCTTCGTAAGGGCCGACAGTGTTGAGGCCAGTGTGCGAATATCGCTCGGATAAAAGAGTCTGGCTGCGTTTAAGCTCTTCAAAGGCTGAGTATTTCGGATCCATTTTTAACTGCTGAAGTAATTTGCAGATAATTTGTTAATAAAAATTATCACTCAATCTAAATGAGAAAAAAAAACAAAGAGCTGATTTTCATTAAAACGATTTTATTTTTCGGAAGGATCAGGGCTAATGCCTTCAATAGTAATGATTAGAGCTTTGTGGATTGGGAGAGAGTGGCCAGGAAACGCCATTGAGTTGCAGGTCTAGATTTTATCGTGATTATGATTGAAAAAAGAGCGTTTATACAGGACAATAAAATCTATTGGAATAAGATATGTATGGGATTACGGTAATCGGCAAGTCGATGGATGGTAGTTAGTTAAATCAGGGTGTTAAAAACGTTTTACATTATCATTGAAATAAACAACAACAAAAAGCAGAGGAAAAAATTACTATGAATGTAGAGAATCATTTCCATTAGAAAATTCGAAAAAGGACTTATATCAAGCTGATGCCAACACATTAGGCATTGTTATTTGAGGGATTCGCTTGTTGGACATTTGGCAATTGTATGTGGATATGGGCGCTTTGAATGGCGTCTGGAGAATTATTAGAGACCTCCTCAGCGACCTGGAGCCCATCATCGTCAGGTTGGCTCTAAAAATACGAATAAATGAAATCAGGAATCATTCTTCCTATACAGTAGTATTTACCTGCTGAGGGTTGCCAATGTCTGCTGCAAAAAGCTCGTCATTAGATCTATAATTCTCCTGTACTACTACATTATCTTCAGTATCGCTATTGCTTGCTCTAATTTTTCATTGAAATTAAAGCCAGGTAGTTATTATCAATAAACCTGAAGCAGCTCATCAACTTGCTTTTCTTTTTCTGAATCGTGAAGTTAAGCATGGTACGGCCGATTTGCACAGAGACATCCTTCCAATCTCCAGCGAGTTTCAGCGGGCCTGGAAGTTGCACCAAGGTTCCGAACTTCGAATTATTGTCCTCGAGATAGAAGTTCCCTTTCTCGAGTTTGATTATGCCATGATATCTTGAAACTGAAATATCGGTAATTCTAATATCGCTGTCATGCCCTCTTCCCTAATAACATTGACCAGAGAATAAAACACTGCCCCACGAAGCGAGAGATACCAAACGAATATTAGTTTTTGTTGCCATGTTTATAATATGAACGCCCCGAGGAGCATTTTGGTCACGATGGAGAATTTCCAACATTAAGTAGGCTGAATCTGGTCGCGGAATGTCTATTAAATCGTATTTTTTCCCACTATGCTGGCATTGGTCTGAAAAAATCCAATAATTGATAAATGCTCCACACAAATTGCATTTATTTATTTACTTGGATAAGGGCATTTGCAAAGTTCGCACTCAAATGATTTCCAGTGATAAGAGATTGCCGATCCTGTCTGTTTAGACTGTAGCCGGCTTTTCAACCAATGCTGCAAGCATTTTATATGCACGTGTGCCATCGTACCCGTACATTTACAAGGACTGACAAACGGATTCTCAACGTCCTCATCTTCGCCCAAGCAAATTCTGCAATTGAACGTTTGACTCGGGGTCTTTGTTTCCCCTTTACTCGATTTCTTTTTCGATACCTCTTCTAAATTCACCCTAGTAGGATCATCCTCCTTGAGAATTCATTTGGTAATTGTCAGCAAAATATGATTAAATTGAGCTCTTTACTGCTTTGGTTGATGCTTTCTTATTAATAGCAGGTCCCAGCCCGCCTCTCATTTCTTTAATACGAAATTTAACTCTTCCCAGTTTGATTAAGTCGCCTTCTTCTAGTTTATACCCCTTAAATTCAAATAATGCCTTTCAGATTGAGTTATTCATTATTTGTCTACGATTCTATTCGCATTGGCCGTTTTAAGCGATTTGACCACCACCCAAATTCCATCATCTCCACTTTTACTGTTCTCAGGCTCAGGAGACTCTTTTGGCTTTGATTTGCACTCTTGGATCCAAAAATGTCCGTCTTTATAGACCAATTGAGCCAACTCTTTTTCAGAACTTATATTGTTTGACGTCGGCATTCTTCCATTATCATCCTGAGAGCTCTGAAAAAAATATTTTAGTCTCAAAGCAGAGGGTTCTAGACTCACATTTTCCTTTGCGAGGTGAATATCGTGCCCTGTTCTCACTATCCTGCCTAAAACAATGATCGCATGGGTTCTCAGCAAGGAAATTACCTGGAACTGACGTTCGAATCGCTCTTCTTGTGACTGTTTTGCTTTCGTAATCGAAAAGGCCATGGGATTCACGCATCCAAGTTGAAGATCTGATGAGAAGTCTACAAAATGATATCGAGTGTGCTTAGTAGAGGAGATTACTGCATTTTGCTATTGGCTTTTGGGACGGACTTGTTGGGATTTTCATTTGACGAACTATGAGAATTTCCCATAAGAAACGATAACTTCGAAGGTAAGGCAAAATTTTCTTTTTATTAATTCACTGAAATATTTCTCTGCCTTGTCTGTTTAATTCTCAGTATTAGCCATCGTTATACTGAAATGAGAATTGATTCTCATGTTTATTGAAATTTGTGAAATTGAAGACATATTAACTTGGATTCAAAAATCAAAATTAGGTAGTCTGAGAAATTGGGAAAAAATAGAATCCATAACGAAGATGTCGGCTTAATTTTGATTACTCGCAAATGATCTTCTTGAAGTAAAATAGAGTTGAATAGTAACTTGATAGCTGATATTCTTCCAATATTAAAAATGAAATCAATGTTCTTTATTCTAATTTGGAGATTCAATGTGCATTCTGCGGACGGAAATGTTTTCGAAATTGCAGTGAGAGAAGAATGGTTTAGCTTTTCATTTTGGATAGAATCTACGATTTATTTTAAAAAGTCATTCTTCTCACTTGAGTGTAATTGGAAACCGCTCTTTAAATTGTTTCAGCCGATAAAATCTGTTTTATTTTTTGGAAAGTATGGATGTTCTATAGCTAGCTCATGTTATGACATCTATTCATACTACAATTTAGATTCTCTTTCCATCGTATTTTGTTTTGTTTTTTTTATTAGCTAATTTTTCGTTGCATTGATTTCAAAATCAAATTTAATTTTCTTATTTCAAATTACGATTATTCGAAGTTCAGTCTTGCCTATATATTTTTGATATCATATGAATCCATGTGTGCTTCTCAATACTCATTACATGAATACCATAGCAACATTTTTTATGATTCTGTCGAGACCAATAAAACCGTACCTTTTACTTTTCCTTTCTCTCTCTCTAAACTTTTTACAATTATTATTCACCTGCAATTTGGAAATCAAATTCCTGCAATGAAATTTTCAAAACATTCTCTGATTTCAAAAAATACCTTTCCCTAAAACAAAGCGGTCAATTCTATCATCAATACCAGTACTTGAACTTTGCTACCCTCAAATATGGTGTTTTATTTTGAGATCTTAAAATATGATTATAAAATTCAGATTGTTTAATTCCTTAAATTTATTCTACTCAAGTTGAGTATTTTTCTTTTAATACATTGAAGTGATATAGCAGTTGTGGACATGTTGGGTGTAATACGTCTCTTCTTCTACTATAACTTTAGTTCTTCAGTCTGGAAATAGCTTGTATTTGAAAGGGTACATCTGAAACAAAATTGTTGATTTACTGAGTAATTGTGTTAAACAAATGCTTTGTAGATTTGCTATTCTATAGCATTATTGCTGGGTTGAGTTTGAATTCAAAGGTATTCTCTACGTCCTTTGAATTTCTTTGGCCAAGTTAATCACTGTCATCCCATTATTTGATTCATATTTGTTCATTGTATTTATGATGTTCGAAGTATCTTATGTGTCATACTTTTCTATTTGTGTTTCGCTCGGTGAATCTTATTTATGGAGCAGCTAGTTGATTAATTTTTAGATTTTAAGCTCTGCCTCTGCAAATTGCTTCTTGCTGAATTATCCCTACAAACTTCACTTCGTTTCAGCTATTTAATATTTGTCGCTTCTTTTTATCTGAACATCACATTGAGTCACATTACGTTGGAGAAGTTACAAATTAAGTTATCTTCAAAATATTTTATTAAAGGCAGAATATCTGATCGACATAGAGCTTCTATTGATGTCACTCTGATCTCTATCCAGCTCTACCTCTTCCTCCTCCTTCCTTCAGCATGCTCTCACATTCTAATTCTTGAAGTATCTATTATTTGTTGATCCGCTTTTTCCTGCCATTTTGTTCTATCAAACTCTTGCGATTCTCGAATTCGTAAGTTGAGCTCCTCCAACGAGAAGCTAAGCCTGGATATTCAACCAATTTCGTTGTTTAACCAATTTCTCTGTTGAAAGAACCCTATGTTCGCGCAAATAAGATTAAATGATATAATTAGCAGTTACCTCACATAAAATAAAAAAATGAATCGCGGAGTGAGTCCTGGACAATCTCCAACCAAGTCCAAAAAATGTTTCCAAGATCACATTTATTATGGAAAGTTTAGCAGTCCGAAACCTTCTACAACGGCGAATACAAACCGTCCTAGCTACACACAGCAGTCAGAAGCAAAAGGATCATTGTTGTAACAATTTATCTCTCACTACTTTTGCCTAATCTCCGATCTAAGAGAAAAGCTACTCAGTCCACAAAATAAAGGTAATTGTGATCTAAACACTTCATCCAATCGTTTCATTTCAAGAGCAAGTCCTCAATAACCAAATACGAATTGAAAGAAAGACAATAAGCCAACACGGTTCAAGAGACAGCACACCAAACGCTGCTCTAAACAGATCTAGCAGCAATTATAGCCGAAAAGATTTATTAGCTCACAATCCTCAACAACCAGTCGAGGTAATTCTTTATCGGCTAATGCATAAACAATTCCTTTCAAGAGTTATAAGCCACTGTACAGGAGAGTGGATACCTCAGGCTATGGCGCACAAGTAAGCACATTCGATCAATGAAATGATAGAGATTTTATAAAACTAGTCTCCTAAAACGAATAGATCAGCCATAAAGGGAATCGGAATGATAGCACCAGTGGATAATGGCTTTAATATATTCAATCCGAAGCCTGAAGAGAAAAAGCCGGAGTGGGACTATTACGTTGAGCATTGTTAATCTCATTTATGACGTTAGGGGCAAAAAGATAATGGAGCCTCGAGGACCATCTCCTTGCAAGGACGAATACACTCGCAGATATTTAAAATCAGTTCCGACTCAGCCAAGAAGCACATCCAATCCTATTACGGAAGGTGATGCAAGTTATAACCGACCAACCCGAGGATGTGGTGAGCAGAAAGTGTCAAATAATTATAAAGAAGAGAATGATAAACGCTATCTAAGACCAGCAGACCGCGGAAATAGCCAGCAGTCTCCTCGAAGGTATATCGCAATGAGAGTCTCTTAGAAAATGTGTATGTGTTTTGTTTTTTTTTTAATAGACGCCAAGAAACAGCCGTCGGGAAACTTCTCTCTGGTCAAGCGCCGCCTCGTTCAAATAGTTATCAAAGTTATAGTGCGAGCCAAAAAGGGCAGCTCGTGGATCTCTTGAATTATGAGTATGCCCCGGCTAGCTTTAGAAAAACAGTAAGTGTGAAGTCTGGCTGCGGAGTTGTATCATATTTTGTTTAGGATGAGTCAAATAAATGTAACAATGTTCCAGCTCAGGAATTGAAAGCGTATTTAAGCACGAGAGACACGAGATATGCTCATCGAAATGCGATTTGGGACTAAAAACAGTATTTGGTTTGGAACCCTTAAATAGTTACTTTTCAACTGTTTTTTCTTTAAGAAATCAAGCAAATGATAGGTTGCGATTCAAATCTTCACAAATTTATTGAATCAAAGATTTGCAATTTCATTTTATCATCATAACAAAAAACTACAAATTGTCTTTTTTCTTGAAAGCGAAATGAGATTGAATTCATCACCAGCAGAGGAGAAGAGATGCTAAGTACTGGCGGTATTATTTAATTTTGGAATTATAACCATTGAAATTGTAGGAAATGGCTTGCTGCAGACAGTATTTAAAGAGCATTTATATTTTGATTAAATACTTTGATTCCTTTTAATTGATTAGCAACGTTCTAGTAAGTAGACAACAAGACATTTTTGATCACACCTCTCAAAAAAATATGACTTTTGACAGTCTCTAAACCATGCCGCTGCAATATTCAGACACGATCGCAGTGATATAATAGATTTAATAGGACAATACGTTGAAACGCCAATAGCATTAATCCTGACTCCAATAAAAATCTTCAATGCTGCCCTCATACTTCCTCCATGGTTTTTATTAGACGATCAAGGGCAAAACGACATCTGTCCTTTATAACTTAACCACAGCCCAAAAACGATCCATAAATTTTCCATTTATTCATTCCCATACTAATTGCTTTGTGTTGATTTTTCGAAGCGGTTCTATAGAAATTATTTGAAACTGCAGCTGATCGATCTCCTCGTAGACCTTTCTTCCGAAAGAGTTGATTTCGCCTTAGAATTCTACTCATGAATTAAATTGTTGGAGCGCTGTCTTCGAATGATAAAATAAACTAATTAAACAAGATGTACCGCAGAAAAAAGAGCACCTCTGTCTCCTCCTGCCTGCTCGATCCTGAAGAGCGTGCCAAAATCACCGTCGGAGACAAATTCTTCCGATATGGACTTCCAATCGAGATGTACGTCGACCAAGACGAGATGGGAGACTTTACATGCGAAATTTGTTTCGGAGTCTATAAGGACCCATTGGAATTGGTCCCCTGTAATCACGCCTTCTGCAAAAACTGCGTGTCTGAATTCAAGCAAAAATCCCAAGAGAATCAACAGAAGCCAACCTGCCCTAAATGCAGAAAAGATTATTTTTTTGAGCACAACCTAGAAGATCTGAAACAAGTTATCGATAACCAAAAAGTTTACTGCCCTTTGAAAGTGATCAAAGGCAAAACATGCTCATGGGTCGGGAAAATGGCAGAAATTGAAAGCCATATGAATAAAGATTGCGAATTCTGCCCAGGGAAATGCGATTGCGGACAAATCATGGAGAGATATTTGTACAATTCGCCTGATTATCAATGTGAGTGTCCGGAGCTGCCTTGCGACTTTTGTGGGTTTAAGCTCTCATTGAGATTGATGGAGGTATTTCGCTTCATGGATTCAAAAGCAACTAACCTTCCATAGAAACATATAGACCAATGTGATGAAGCTATTTTTACGCATACATGCGGCGAACTCATAAGGAGGAAAGATTTGAAGCTGCATGAGTTAAATTATTGCACGGCTTATGACCCGCTTGTCCCCTGCCCTTATTATAACCAAGGATGCACTGAAAAAGTAAATAATAATGAAGATTTTTGTCTCTAATTAAGCTGTAAGATTCCCAAGTCTCAGCTCAAGCAACATGAGGAAGACTTTCGTGATTATCACAAGATGATTTCTGAATGTAAGTTAATAGAGATATGTATCAAGGGCTAACTAACTAATCTGATTTCTAGAGGCTTTCAAAGGCGCTGGGTCAAGTTCGTCAATTTTAGTTACTCTTTCAATAGAAATTTCATTGATTGTTTCATTTATTTAGATTTTAAATATATTCTATGGAGATTTACTTGCGCTCATAGAAAAATTAACTCAAACCAAACTCAGATTTGATAGCGAATTACTTTAGAAATAAGATTTGCCTGATTGCGATGACTACGGAGCTAACTTGGTTAAAAGAGAGGTCGCAATCATAGGCAGCGAGAAAATCAAAATCGTGCAAAAGAGCAGCAAGCAAGAGATGCAATATGCTCGTCGGCGATAGACTGGCCCAATGTATTGCTCCTATAATAGAATAATGATTTTGAGAGAAGCAAATGTAGTCGTTCTTACCCACATATCGAGAGGGTTCAAGCTGAATTTAACCCTGCCCATAGGAGGTGGCAAATATGGGTTTTGGTTGGGCTCGCTACGACCAGGACCGGCTGGGTATACAGGCAACCTAAACGAGATATTTTGAGAACGATCCCAGGTAAATATATATTACAGTTCCATTGGTACGAGCTCTAAAGAGTACGTAATCGAACCGCACTTTTCTTGTCGTCCCTAGAAGCAGATTACTAGGTGTGGGTGGAATATGGCTTCACCTGAAGATCACCCTTTTTAGGTCTCCTGCAGTCAATTTTGATTTTGTCGCTCTTTCCTGATCTCATCTACATTTGCATTTATTTAGTCATTCAAAAATTCAATATCATGGACTACCTTCACAGCCTGATCGTACTGGAAGGCTTCATTAGCCAGCTCCTCGAAATCGATAAAGGACTCGCAAATGTAATCATCAGGAGAAGCGAGATCCTTGTCCCAAGCCTGGAGAGCCAAAATGCTTGTGCGTGGGGGAAGAGGCAGCTTAACATTGAATAAAATTCTCCAATTGAATGAACCCTTATTTTTTGTTTCAGTCATTACAAAAGCCACTCAATATATATCAATTTACCTTTCCATTTTGGCTCCTCCAGTGCGTATCAGTCTTCGATTTCGTGCCATCTGAAAAAATTTTCAGTTAGTTTAGCATATAAGTATCATAATTTTACCGTTGAGTTTAGCAACGATATAATAATCAGATGCTCCATCGCTGTCGACCAGAGGCATGTCGTCACAGTCCCAAATAATCACTCTCAATTGAAAGTCCTATTCCAGTATTCATTCGCAATCAAAAATTCCAGCGCAGAAGAAAAATACCTTGGGTGGTTTTGGGCTGATGTCCCACTTCTTCCTCGAGGTAGTTTCTTCCATGGGGAAAATCTCAACGAATAATCTCAGAGCGCCTTGGGGGATTCGAGAAGTTGGGTTGAAAATTTCTCTTTTCTCAATTGGAACTTGCTCGAGACTTCTAAATTTCTTCGAGAACCAGCGGTCTTCAATATCAATAGTGGTTTCTCCTATCAAATCATCTCTGCTCAGGTCATCGTGGTCCATAACGGTAATCTTCAGGAGTCCGGCTCCCGGCAATTCAGTTGGGAATTCGAATAACTTATAGAATTTGGGATTAGGCTCATCGTCCTGATAATTTGCGCTATCCTGTCAACGAGGAAAATGAATTATTCGTCAAATGATTTAGAAATGTTTACATCAATAATCTTGTCTCCTAGTTGCACCTTCAGGTATGGATCTGATGCTGAATTCTCATCCTTATCTGCGAGATCGCAGCCTTCGATCACATAGCAGCGAACAGTGCATTTCGTGACTCTCAAGAAGTCGACATCCGGAATTCCTTGGATTCCATCACCGGCGTTTGTGATCTTAGCGGCTAAACTTCTCCTCTTGTTGAGGTTAGTGTCATCAATCGCTTGCTTTTCCTCCTCAGTTAGAACAGTAATCATCGCTTTAAATATTCCGACAGTCTAGAAAGTATATTTGGGATTAGTTCACACATTGAAATGCCTCCTAATAGTACTTCTGATTCTTGGAGCTTTGACATGTCTTGTTCGTGCTTTCCGAATATCTTTGAGAAGATACAATCATCATCGACGGCTGACCCTCTCTTAATTTCAATTTCATCGAAAGGAGACTGATCAACGAAATCTGTCTCTTCGAGAGGTTTGTCTACGAAATATCGATAGTGTTTTTCTTTTCTATCCTTGGTGTCGTAGCCGAGTTCGACATAGTATCTAAAAGTGTTAAATCGCGACGTTAGATAATAAGAGAGGAATTATGCACTTAGGATCAGGCTTATTTCTTTCAATCTCATAGCCCTTGATCTTCTCAATTTCATATTTGGGTCTAACGACAATCTTATCCGAAGTCAAAATGAACGTTTTCTTCTGCTGAGGGGAAGATCCCTAGGTAATGGTATTAATTTAAGGCTGAAATGAATGATAGTACTTCTAGATCGACTACATAGCCCTCCGATCCACGAGGATTCTCGTAAACTGTCGTGGTCTTCCGTTTCACGCTGCTTTCTCTCCCGAGACTTTCCGGTGGCTGCTTGACCGTGTCTCTTCTTGTCTCTCTTATTTGAATGAGTCCTTTTTCCTCCTCCTCCAAATCAATGTATTGAGTTTGTTTTTCCTCTTCCTCTTCAAAGGCACCCTCATCAGGAGCCATTATTCCTGCATCATATTATTTCAATCATGTCGAGCTTCGGAGTCGGTAAATTTTACCTCCATCCTGTGATCGTTTCTTTTCTTGTCTTTCGAGTGTGTCTTGCAAAAATATACCAAGTGGAATCGAGAAAGTTCCTAGCAACGGTTGTGCCATTCCTTGCAGATAGAAATCATAAACACAACACTATTATATAGCCGGGATTAAATCAAATTGAAGAAATCAACTTACGCTTAGAGCTGGACAGTAGAAAGGATCATTGGGTAAATCAACCTCCAAGCTAACCAAGATTATTCAGTTGCGAGTTAATGATAGAATTTACTTGATAATGGTGAGGATGTTAGCGTTTGGTCCTGTCTCCTTAGGTTGAGTCTTTGTATCTTTCTTATTATCGATTTCTCTTCTCTTTTTCGCTGGACGCAGCGAATTTAGATCAAATCTGATGTATGGCTTCTTCACATCGAACACACCAAGACTCTTAAGCCCTCTCAAACCGAGGACCTTCATATTCAAATAGTATCTTTTTGTTGGTGGGTCAATCTCTCCGTAGGGAATAGACTGCATAGTGGCTGGATAAACATTCATAGAAACCAGGATACTGCCGCTGTCCCGTTCCAATGTACCTAAGTACTCATGTAACAAACTTCTGGGGATGGAAATATTTACCATATTTCAGCGAATACCATCGCGGTTGAGCTGGTCGACTCAGGTTGAACATAGTCTCATCGATTGTAAACACGGTGCTTCCCAGATAGTCAGCTTGAACTCCATCTCCATCCCAATCCCACATTGAACATAGGAAAGGTGGACACTGATCAATATTGTCAAAGCTTGCACGAAACTCCATTCTAAAATTCCAAATCTAGCATAAGGCCAAAGATTAGTACAATATGTATGGAAGTTAGATTGATACAGGGTTAAGTGTTCTATCAATTCTGTTGGATTTGAAGATATAGCCGTTGAAATAGATTTCACAGATGGGATCTGAGCTCCCATTATCATCCGCTGGGATGAGATCTCTTGCTTGATAAAGATTTACAATGATCTTCCATTCCTTCATTTTCGTTTTCTTCACTAATTGCTTATTCCAACCCCCGACCGAGAGATCAATGCTTGGATTCATCTTGTGGATCCATATTCTCAACTGAACGAATCTCAATGTCACGCAAGCGCTAGCCAAGAGAAATTACCTTTACGACGCCGGCCAAGTGATCTTTGATCTTAGAGACAGATTTGTCAATCTTGAAATAGATCGTTTCTGGTCGGCACTCTTGGTTGAGGAAGTATGTTGAAGGGAATCTTGCAAAGCTGAAATGCTTATCTTCAGCGTCAAGAAGCCAAATGATAACGTCTGGAAGCTATTAAATATTTAGGAATAGTTGTATCATAGAGCAGCTTTAAAGTTTACGCCTTCATATGAGTCATGAGGGAAGACAGCCGTAATAGGGTTCAGAGTCGAAAACCATTCGCACATTCTCCCTTTAGGGACATTCTTAAAGGTTATGGGTTTATGCAAAGAAAAGACTCAGTTTTTTGCTTACCACAAATTTTGTGCCAGTTGTCAAATTTGCCCATCTAATTTGAAGAGCATAATCTTTGCCATTCGCTGGAAGATTCATCGCCCAGTAGGCTTCAGCTCGCAGTTCATATCTGGTCGTTGGGAAGTGGTTCAGAGCGTTCACTGTTTGAAGATCTGTCACATCAACCACTCTGGCCTGTGTGTCTTTGTTCTCTTTCAACGTTATATTCATCAGCACTCTTCCGCCCCAATAAGAAGCTAAATGAAGAAAATGTAAGCTCTGGGAAGGAGATAAATTATGCAAAGCTACCGAGCTCAGGGATTTGGTTCATGAGGTCGCTATATTTTCCGCTGCCTGTAAGCGGAGAGCAGTAGAAATTCAAATAGCGGAAGTCCTTATAACGGCCTTCTTTAATGTCATTCAGCGAAATTTCACAGGATCCTATCAGCTCGCTTCTGACCTGATCACTGTCGTAAATCTGAATTTGGACATTATCTGCGACTGAAGGCAATTGAACTGGAATCTAATTTCGTTTTCCGAGCGCGTTATCATGGAAGAGGATGGTAATTTTATCTTACATAGACCACTTGCTGCCAAACTGGGTTCATGTCTTGCTTGATGACCTTCGTGAAAAACTCAATTCCTGCGAAATAGACTCTCACATAAGGATCAACGGTTCCGAATTGATCCATTTTTTTGATCTCCTGACCCTTGAATAGCGTCACTGCAAGTTGATAGAGCTTGATGTTCAAGAAAGGAGGCACTAAGACTTTAGTAGGGTCGAAATTGCTGCCCAGCTCTTCTATTTTCAGCGGGATCTAAAGAAATTAGTGGGATTTCTGAGTTGAAAGTGTACCGCTGCGTCTCCTTGTGTAATGATAGAGACAGAATATTTGATAAATCCAAGGATTTTCTCATAATCTTTGTCTAAGTTCGCAAGAGCAGACCATCTATGAAATATGGTATGCTTCTCATGAGCGTAAACACTCGGGAAATCGATCTCAATTAACCCTGAAAAAACTCTCTTTGCAAATTAGCATCACATTAACCATTACCCAGCTTAGAGTCCGACCCAATAGTTCTATGGTTGGCCACGGTGATTTTAATCTTTTCTTTTTCAAGTTGCTCTAGGTGCTTAAATTTGGAATTTAAGGATCAATCTATCCATCATTGAAGTACTTCAATAACGCCCTCAAAGAAGTAATGGTCTGCCCATACACTAGCTGAGGAGCCTTTCTTCACCTTTGAATATCTGGTTTTCCCAAGGCATTCGACCTTAATAATTGCATCTACAACTCCTCTGAAAAGAGAATGATAGGTAATGAATCGACTTGTTGTTTACTCAGGGTCTGTAGGATGCACCAGTCCTCTTGTCTCTTCGATGAAAACCTAGGAATTTTCTGTTTGATTTGACCGATGAAAAGGAGAGTACGTGGATCATGTATTCTCCAGGTTTCATTCTTTCATATTTTGACTCGAGTTTAACATTGCCTCCTTTCAGGTCTTGTTGAAAAACTTCGTCACTCTCATTAGGTTTGTCCTGTGAGGATTTTGCCTTTATTTGAGAAGTTGCTGGAGACTTGCTCATGAATTGGAGGCTAAGACTAAGGAAGTTTTATTTGATGTATTGAATTGATTTGGAGCGAAATCTTGTTTAAATCCTTCCACTGAGTTGAAATTAAAAAACAATAAAAGCTGAATTACAAATTTGTTGAATTGTTACTCAGGAATTTGTTCTTGATGGAACTCACACTGCCATCGGTTTTTTATACCCATCCTCAGTATTTGAAAATGAGATATTCATATCGAATTGTAACGGGTCACTGAGGATCTAATTCTTTGGATTTACCGCTTTGACTAATCTAGATAGATTTGTTGTAAACGAAACAAAGAGTTATCAAACTGATGATATTTGGCTTGTTGTAGCTTAAAATGTCATCACAGAAATGAATATAACGCAGAGTGATTTTTAAAGAAGTGGAAATAACCGAAAGTTTATACATATTCATTGCATGAAAACCTCAATTATTGAAATCTCTGGTTGGTTAGTCATAGGATTGATTAATCACGCAGTTATCTGCTCCTCTGAGAAATCAACTCGACTTCCCATGAAACTATTAAATTTTTTTCCTCAGAATTAAGAATTAGTTCTTTTGCTAAATATGGATCGATTATCACTTCACTTCATTGAGGTTAAGCATGCCCGAAAGGTTGTTGTTCAGTGAGATAAAAGTATTTTTAATAAATCTGTTGATTATGAAGCACATTATTATTTATTGGTTTGACACGCTGCTAGGAGTGACATACATCCTCAGTAAAATTTGAATACTCTTATTGACTTACGTAATTACACAAATTGCATATATAATATTGTAAGAAATCGCATCCTTACTGCGAACGTCGACGCTTCTTGATCGGTGACACCGCCTCAACACATGCCCAAAATATGATAAAAGGACCAAGGTAATACGCAATTGTGCCCCAGGTAAAATTGCCAATCAAATGATCCGACTCTGACAGCGTTTTCGTTTCCAACAGTATCATCACACCGAAGATGATCGTTCCACAGAGACACAAAAACGTGTAAAAGAACGGAATTTCTTGCACACTCCAGAAGACCATCAGCAAAATTAGCCCCGGCACATAAATCGCGATGCCGCCGTTAAACATCTCAAACCTCTTCTTCGCTCGAGACGCATACAGAGCCAAGCAAGCCACCGTGACAGTCATCATAACCAACTGCACGAAGACCAAATTTGATTCGAAAGGCTTCTTTACATAAACGCTCAGGAAGGCGAGCGCCATTGACTTGCACACAGTGAATATCAAGAATCCTACAGCGCTGATAATTTTGTACTTGGATGAGCTGGGGTAGCATCCAACGACCGAAAGCATGAAAAAGTTTATGAGGACAGGAACCCAAATCAAGTTCATATGCAGGCTAAGAAGATGCCCAAACCCGCTCTCTTGGGTATGAATAGCAGCACAGCTCAGAGATAATGATATAAGGAATTGTAGAGTCAGCAAGCCATGGGTATAGCGCACGAAACGAAGCCGTCGTTCGAAGGAAAAATCAAATACCGGTCGCTCGTGGCGGCCTTGCTGGCGAGTATCGGTTACTTCGTGGAAAGGCTCGTCGATTTCTTTCATTTTTGTGAAAATTTTCGATTTTACTGTGAAATCCGCGGATCTCGAGCAAGTTATAGCATAGCTATGGTATCCTTTCCAGAAGAATTCGTTGCCGCATACTTTTAGAAAAAGAATAAATGATTGTGCTGTTAGCGAAAGTTTATTTAACGGTAATAATAACATTTAATTAACCAAAGACTTTATTCTCTTCTAACCCCTAATATAAGCATAAGCTCTCTGGTCAAATTTCCCCCGAACAATCTTCTCTTGAGCAAATAAGACAGTATAAGGAACCCCTCTCTTGCAAGCATCACATCACGATTTTGACTTCATTATGCTAATTTTTTTTTCCTATCTCCATTTCCATATACGGTTTTATTTATTTCTTCATCCTTTCCCTTCGTTTAACGATAAACTATGATTTAGGTTAGAATATTGCGGTTACAGTACTAAAGAGAGAAAAACCTCTTCAAAACAATAGTCGTTTGATTTTTTGATCAGAGTTATTGTTGTAAACTCGTTGCCTAAGAATTCAAATGCAGACTTTAAAAAGAATGCATTTATCTCATCCTATTCATAAACAAATAATGATAAGTATGACTTTGAGTTTGTCTGTCAACAGGAACAAATATTTAAGTATTTAATGCTTTTTCACTCTTTTCTGTTTTTTTGGCTCGCAAACTTTCTCTTCTTCATCCTCATCATAGTCATTGAAAACTTTTTCTTCGAGAGGTGCTCCTTTCTTGCTCGCAACTGTGTTCAGCATAATTAGTCTGGTTTTCACCAATTTCTCCACCAACTCCGCAATCATATCCATGTTAAGAAGCATCCAAAGCATTCGAGGGAGATTCGCCTCGATAATCGCCTCTTCAAAGAGAACTTTAAGCTCTGTCTGCAGATCATCGACGCCAATGTTTATCAGTTTTTGTCTTCTCTCAAATAATCCATTCAAGAATGGCACTTCGACAGCTTCTCCCGCTATTTTTGAGATCAAGACACTAGCTTTGATCAAGCAGTTTTTCACTTGACTATCAAAGATCTTTTTGTCACTCCAAGCTAACTTTTTGAGTGCAGGCTGTAAGACTTCAGCGATGAACTGCAGCTTCTCATCGTGGAATTTTTTCTTCTTGTTTTTGATTAGGCTCTCAAACAAATACTCAGCAAAGTTGTTTAATTGCATCCGCTGCTTGAAGTAAGCCATAACATCTTGGTTTTGATCTTTGAGTTTGTCCCAGCCATCTGCTTTGTCTTGATCTGTCAATTTGCATTTTTCTCCCACTGGCTTATTAATTTCTCTTAATTTCTCTTGGAGTTTTGCAGGACAACGAATATTTTTCAGATATGTCTTGGTTGTGTAGTATTCCAGCAAATTCTTATCAATGTTATGATAAATCTTTTCCTTTCGGGTTTCTGCTGCAGATTGCTTTGAAATTGTTTCATTACTAGCAAAGATGTCCATTTTGATGCCAAACTGCTTGTTTGAAAACACCTCACCAATCGTGATATATCGGACTGTTGCAGGAAAAGGAACGAATACTTGCACGCAAGAACTCAGCTGTTGTCCTACTGCGGAGTCCATAGGGAATTCAATAAAGCCCTTCTCATTTGATCCAATTTGTATTGACTTCACTTCAGGTAATCCCATGGTATCCTGGTAATTGTCGGTTGAATTGTTCTCAAATATTTCCATTACGTTTCTTGCTTCTTCAGAGAGACTTGCTTCAGTGTTCTCAGCAGTTGTTTTTTCAGGCACATTTTGATCACTTTCTTCTTCGATTAATTTACTTTGCAGATACTCTTGATTATTGGTCTCAGCTGATGATTTTACAGGCATATTTTGAAAGATATCCTTTCCGAGGTATTTTTCTTGTATGTTTTCTTCAGGACTCAGCTCAAGATCAAAAAACTCATCGCAATTTAAAGAATTTCCATTAAAAGAATTGTTGGAGTTCGAATCCACTTTTTTGGTTTCAAACTTCGTCTGGGTCTCAGTGAGGACCAAATTTTCTTTGAGTCGTAATATGATTTCCTCGTGAGGGATGTTACGATCATTCATTTTTTAGGTTCTGATGCTATTGGTTTGCGGTTTATTTGTGAATTATTGACGCGAATAAATCACAGTGCTTTTTGAACGCTGAGTCAGTTCGGGTAGAACTAGTATAACGATTAATAGCCACGAAATCTGATTATAATTTTCTTAAGCTGAGATTTGCAGAGGATACTTTGAAGTTAATAGCGTTCTTTTGAATTAGCAAATATCTAGCCCTTTTTGAAAGTATAACAGAAAGAAATGGCTCATCGAGGGAAGGCGATATCATTTTTGATGGATGGATGCAAGCTAGAAGATTGATTGGAAATCGTCATCCTGAATAGAAACAAGAAACATCACCGAATTTTAATGTTCAAATTATACATTAAATGGCCAGAAAATGTCTAGTTGAATGTGATATAACCTTAGGATGGTCAGAAATGGCAAAGTGGTTGTGATGAGAAGCAAATAAAAGGTTTGTGAGCACACTTTGGATGAAAGGCTGAACCCAGGCATTAATATTATAAAGGAAAAAACGCTACCAAAACACTAAATTTCACAATTATTTAGGAGCAGCTGCTCATTTAACCTAGTTTTGAAGAGAAGATATTTTTTGCAGTTAAGGTAATGAGGGAAATATGAAGAATATATTACAAACGGAAAATGAGCGTATCGAACTTGTATTTCAGAAGTGTGGTGTCAGCGGGGGCCGGACGCGTTAGTATTGGGTTGATAAGGCTATGATAAACTGGCGTTGGGTCAATGAGCATTTATTTTTTGACCTAGAGCAGTTATGGATTCCGCGGTGAAGCTTTGAAGGACCATTAGAATGTGTTAGAAGGCAAACCTTGTTTTGATGAAGAAAGCCAAGCCGAGAAGCTGCTTGCTTGATACAAAGGAGTACATTCACTTTGAATTTGCAAATGAACGAGTTTTCTCCACATAAGAGTAATAAGCGAAAATATCACTGACATCCATTTTATTGTTGCAGTTTTAGATCTAAGGAAGATTCTATCACATTCCCAAGGGCCTGCGGATACCACTTTCAAGCTTCTTTGATATCTATGTCAAGACATAAAGACCAAGGAGGAGGTATTTTAAGCAATGGGAAATTTGAAAGCGTTTTTTTCTCTTGGAAGCTGTTGGCAATAGAACAATAAGGCGTATTTCCAACTCAAGAAAGATTGGATAATGTAATATTATTATTGAAAGGGAAATATTCCTGTAAATCTGCAGCAAACTAAAAAGAAAACAGAGCGCATCAACAAAAAGTTATTGCATTTCCAAAATTTTAATCTTTTTACAATGAGCTGGTCTATTTCTAAATGTGATCATCTACATATCATTTGATTAACTAAGTAGCTTTCCTAATACTACTCAGCATAAGTATTGCAACAACAAAAAAAAACAGTAAATTTTCCCTCCTCAACGAAATCGACTTGTTTGCTCCAAAGTTGAGGCAGTATTCCTCAAAATGCCGACATTTTCGTGGTCTCAGACACAATAGTATTAGTTTCTTGGACAGAGAACCGGATTTAAATTAATTTACATAGGGCAAAGATGATAATAGATTGCAGGTATATATAGCTATTTACTTAAAATCAATGAGTATTAGAACCTTGCATTTCAAGATACACCTAGATGTACCCTCTCATAACCCTCTAAGATTATCTGAAAACCTATACTTTATATTCAAAGTTCTGAGGATTGCATTTAATATTTTACTTTGAGACTACTGATGGTATCAATGATGAGGGAAGTACGAAGTTTATGTCTGAAAAATTGACGGTTAATATTATTGCTCACATCAAAAGTTCAGTCGAAATTGTTGCAGAAACATTGGAATAAACTAATATCACACACTCACACGCGCGAAGATAACTTATGTAAAAAACGTAGACCCTGGCTAAGTGCTGCCTTTAGGCAGTACTTACATCTCCATTTTAACTTTTTTAATCAGCTTATTGCTCTCACCTCCATATCCATCTTCTTCTAAAACTGCATCTTCTCCCACCGCAGCATTATCATTCTCTTTTACTTCATCACTCTTCATTTGTAACCTCACAAGCCTTGTTATTATCAGCTTCTTCACCATCCTCCAAGCTTCTTGCCGATTTATTATCATCCATAGTGCCTTATGAATATTCGCCCCGACTACAGAGTACTCTATCAGATTTTCTAAGTCTTTTTCATCTTCTTTTAACCTCCCCCAATGTTTTTCCAACTGCTTCACAAAGACGCTTTCTGCTGTCGACCCTAATATGGAAGATAACCCAAGATCAGCTTTGGCTAAATATGGCTTTATTTTCTCCTCAAACGTCAAGTTGTCGTTTGAAACTAGCTGTTGCTCGTTCTCTTTCATTAAATTCAGTAATTTTTGTACTTTCTTGGTCTGCGATAGGAATTTTTTCGTTTTATTCGTGATGAAGCTTGTGAAGATATAGTTATAAAATCCCTCAGAATCAATTACGCCTTGGAAAAACTCCTCAATCCAATCGTACTCTTGTTGAATCTGCTGCCATACCATCTCCTTCTTAGCCTCTTTCAGTCTAAACTTCGCACATCCTGATGCGTTCAGTTTCCTCAATGCTGCTAGCTGAGCTTTGTTCAGCTCTTTTCTCATGGCAAGTTGTTTTTTGGTAGTAAAATACTCGAGTAAGTTCTTGTCCATGTTATGAAACAGCTTTTCTTTATACTTAAAAGGGTCAGAATTCATAGCCAAGAGCTTATTGCCATCCAAATCGGACACTTCAAGCGCAAGCTGAAAATTTTCAAGGTCATTGTCAAGAACACATACTGTGATGTTTCGCACTTTCTCTTTAAAAATTTTCGCTTGGGTGACCTCTAGACTCCCCTCTATGTGAATCTTACTAAGCAACTCGAGTAAATGTTTCGCAACAGATGACTGTGGATGAAAGGTTAGCATTAGGTTACTAGGATTTAAATTAGGATCATTTTTCGAATGGCTCTGTTTGAAGAGAGTCCCCTCTGCTTGAAGGGTTATCAAAGAAGAGCTGTCTTGTGTACTCGGACTGAGTGTAGAGTAGATCTGAGAGAGGGCACTACCATCAGTTTCATTGCCTTTTCGTTCGGTTTTGGAGGAATTAGCGGTTGATTCGCTTGACTGAGAACCGGTTTTGATTGGATCTTCCTGTTTTATTGACGCACATAGATTGATTACACTCTTTCTTGCTTCATCAGACTGAAGATTGGCTCGTTGCTCTTGGAATTTCGCGATTACAGTTTCAGAAAATACACGCTGGGGCGGATAGCAGTTTGGATTTCTCCCAATAACGTGAATACAACTGCTTAAAGGGATAAATTTTTCTGGGAATATATCTTTCATTGATAGGATCTTTATAGTTGTATCCCAATAGAGCATCTCACCACGTGGTCCAGGTTGTGGGTTATGGCGTACTATGATCGAATTTATCATTTTGAAATACAATATCTTCTTCTAGTAAGATTAAGGAATAAATTGTTTATCTCTCTACTTGCTTAATTTTGGGATTGACACATCACTTGCGGAATTATAAAAATTCGCTAGTTAATGCAAGTTTTTAACATTTAATAGAGATAATTTAAATAATTCAGGTTGAAACTCCAGTAAAGCGACCGAACATCAAAAATTCGAGGTTATAAATTCAGAATTTTTGATCTCAGATTCAAAGGGAGATTCAATAGATGCAGGTGTAGAACCCATTCAAATTAATGGCGGGGTTGATATTCTTGAGCTCGAAAAATTCAGAAATTTGTGCGAGAGATATAATGGAAGAACTAGCATCGGTAATGGATTTCAGGGGAGATCGGTTTCTTTTATAGATCTGAGATTTATCGCAGTGGGTATGAAGCGCTAAGGAAAGTTCACAATTGGCATGAAGGTTGTGATTATAGTACTTCACTCTATTATGTGTGATTGTTTGAAAATTTATCTCTAGAGCTTTTTATTTCAAATTGAGAATCGCGCAAAATTGAAATTATAATGCTTTTGTTAAAAATCTATCAGCCATTTTATCATTCGAAAGGTCTCTGCGCTTGAGTGGGTCAGAGAAATTGCTGTTGTGATAGTGAAACCAGAGAGATTGCATCAAAATTTGAGAAGTTGGAGGAATTATGCGCTCAATGTAATTACAATAAGAAGCTAATTTGAAGCTAAAATACTAAATAGGTATGAATTTTCAGTGTCTATCTCAACAAAAAAATTTTTTTCTTCAAGCCATCAGGAGAAATGTTTTGAATATGATCGTTCAGCCATATAAAGAGTTCATATACTGAAATAATAGATTCGCTATATGACAAAGTGACACAATATTTTTTGATCATGAGAAGAAACATGGAGAGATCAAGAGGAATATTTGCTAGTATATGAATTTAACAAGCTAGGAAACTGTTTTCTAGTTCCAAGCATGATCATTACTGCATTCCGATTATTATTATATCCGTCTCCGCTCAAGATCCCTAAAATAACATAATAATGCTTCAGATAACAAATATTGAATCACGTTGTTGCAAGAAAATAAAAGCTCAATTAATAAAATTAGCATAAAACTCAATTAAAACTGGCGATCAATGGAAACAAGAAGCAAGTCGAAGGACTTATCTGAAAATCGCTTTATATGCAGAACGCATGGCAAGCCCATCCAACACGTCAATTTTCGAACCGATAGGAACGAGAAAAACAAGTTCAAACTGTTTTGCGAGGAGTGTCTGAACGAAATAAACAAAATGAAATTTCGAAAGGGCGACTCAGTTGCCGGTTTTCTAAGCCAAGATAACTACCACATCTTTGACGAGTCGATTATTCAATTCAAAGAGCAGACACAACAAAAGATCCGGAACCTGAAAACCTACTCTGCCTCACTTGAAACAGCCTTTGATGAATTTATTGAAACGATCAGAGAAAAGCGGCAGCAAATTAAGGACATGATTCGCAAAGAAATGGACACTCAATCCGATCTTTTCACCCAAGCACAGTCGAATTACAAAAAATACCAGAAAAATTTTCAGGATATGCTCTCTGGTAGCACTGATGAGCGTTTACTTAACGAAACAGTCGATTTGTATGCTGAAATCGACCGCGCAATCAACCCCCACTCCACTCCTAAGGGCGAAGCGCCGGAATTCAAACGCATAGGGGAAATTTACACTAACTGTTCGAATATCATCGCAAGAAGCAAAAAATCGCTTGATGAATTATTCAACCAGTCAAACCAGAATTCAGTCGTGATGTCGGAGTCGAAACGATTGACGCTGCGCCCGATGGCGAGCATTCCCAGAGACACAAGTCCAGGGTCCTATCGATATATGCCGTCTCCTAACAGAGCAAATACAAGTCGAAATGACAGCCAAGACTTGACTAACAGAGAATCAGCGTCTCCTAACAAGTCATTCAGGACCAGGAAATTTTTGACCTCACTCCAGCGGCCATCAGCGTCGCAGACGAGGGATACTACCAACACCCATCCAGGGAATTCAACACCGACGCGTTTTTCTCAAGCGATTAACTCAAATACAAATGAGCTGTCTCCGATGTCTTCAGTTGATAATTCTAGCCCTACTCCTGGCAGCAATCTACTGAATGGAGCGAGTCCCAGGGATAACTTTAGGATCTACAGGAGAAATACGGATAGGAAAAAAACAGAGGCTTCTCTCAGTGGTTCTCCGACGCGAAAAGGCACGGAGGTAGTTTTCGACGACGAAGAGCTCAAAAGTGGGAATCAGCTCATTGACACAGCGATCAGCAGCCACATGCTTGAAACCAAAATGAAATACGTTGAAGCTATGATTTATTTATCAAATAGACAATTGCTCGTGTATGGAGGCTCAATGCGAGGGGAACAGCACTCGTCGCTGGTCTTCCACAAGATGGATTCAACTCCAAAAGTGCTGAAAACCGTCAGCGCGCACTCCCTCACCATCACTGCCCTCGCGTACCTCGGAAAGAAATTGTTCAGCTGCTCCAAGGACTGTCAAGTAAAACTCTGGGATCTCCAGGAATTTGTGCCTTTGGTAGTACTAAAACATAAATCAGCGGTGCTTGGGATTACGTTACATGAAAAGAGAAACATAGCTTTCACGTATGGGTTTTTCCAGGATATTAGGTGCTGGGATCTGAAAGATTTGAGCGATTGGTTTATTAATCTCAACAAGAACAACCACATCACGCAGCTGCATTTCATCGAGTCGAAAGAATGGCTTGTAGCTGCAAATAGTCAAGCAGGAGCCATATCAATCATTGATTTCAAATCCGGAGACACGCTTTTCGATCTTCCAGGCCAAAGCTCGGGAGGGTACGATGACATGGAGTTTGATGCCGAAAAGAACCGCTTGTTGACCGTCGGGTCTGATGGAGTGGTGAAAATCTGGAATTTCGAAACCAATGAGCCGGTGCTGGAGAGGACAATATGTTTTAAGTACCGAGGAGGGTACAATAGCACGAATAGTTTGGTGGTTGATTTTAAGGATGATATGTTGTTTCTGACAAATTCACGAAATAATTTTTGGATGGGAAAAATCTCAGAAGGAATGATGATTGGATTCTTGAACTGGATGGAGGTTGGAGTGACCAACATTCAAAAAATAATTTTTATTAAGAGAAAGCAGTGGATTCTGGCTGCTAATAAGAATAATGGTAAAATTGCTATTGTAAATGTGAAGGAAATCAAGAAGCTTACGGGGGATGCAGAGGCTGGGCCGAAGGACTAGTGAATCATATATGCAATAATATTGTAAAAGCTTTATATAAGCAAGGTTGATGCTTATAACTAAGACAACTAAACACAATTTTCAGTTACTATGTAAACATTTATCTTTTTTTCTGATTTTGAAAAAGCGCAAATTTTGTAAAAATGGTAATGGGTTGATTTCTGGAGTCTGAGCAGGGGTTTACGTTAATACTGATATCATATTACTTTCAATAATTCATGAGTATCTAAAAGAATCAAGAAGACTTTCCACTAAAGCAATTTTTTCGGTTTTAATTCGAAATTGCACACAATCAATAAACGATAAAATAAACAATGGAAGAAAACTTTGAAAGAAAGCTTGCGAACGTTGTATTGAAAGAATATGAGAGCGTACTCAAGCAAAAGTTTAAAAGTTCACACGAAGTCTTCACAACCAAAACAATTTTAGCTGCATTTATCATTGAAGACACGTCAGGTAACTGATCCTTCCCATTCTCTTTTTAACCTCATTTCTTTTATCCTAGGAGGAGAATTGAAGGTAGTAAGCATTGGCACGGGGACGAAGTCCTTAAATAAGCATTCTTATAATCCTCTTGGTACTGAAATTCATGATAGCCATGCAGAAATTGTAGCGAGAAGAGCTCTTGTTACCTTCTTTTCCAATGAAGTAATTGGGTTGCTGACAGATAAGCTTTCACTTGATAAAAGTATCCTCACGTTGAATAAAAAGAAGACGAAATTCAGACTGAAAAAACGTTATCAGCTTCATTTTTTCACAACGAAGCCACCTTGTGGAGGCTGTAGTCTTGATCTCACGCAAGGAGGTTCCGATTTCGCTTTTACAGGAGGAGCAAAAGCATTAAAAAATTTCTGGATAAGCAACGACAAGACCAAAATCGAAGAAAGGCAAAGTTCAGACTTAATGACAAAACCCTTTCGCTCCGATACGCCGGTTGAAAATCGAAGCGCTTCATTATCGTGTTCAGATAAGATTATGACTTGGAATATCCTGGGATTACAGGGAAAGATTCTCGGCCTCTTTCTGCAGCCGGTCTATATTGATTCAATTATCATTGTAGGAAATCCTGCCCATGAAAAAACTATTAAGAATGGTTTGACCTTACAAGGCAAGTTGGAACTGACAAAGGAAACTGCAGAAAATAGATGTATTTTTCATAAAGAGAAAAGGATATCAGTCAGACATAAAGTAACTTTATCCACAGCGTCCTTTAGTATAATGAACCTGAAAGGTGAATGAGCCGGTGGTGAGGATCCTGGATCAAAATGAATTTGCTGTAATGACTAAAGACACTGCTTTGCAAACATTGAGTTATGAAGCAACGAAGAAAGAGTCTAAATTGTCGACGATTTCGCTAGGGGCGTGGTGGAATGGTCAAGCAGGTCGAATCAGCGCGGAAGAAGCTGATGTAATAGTAGGTATAAAAGATCTCTTTTCGGCTTGATATAATGAAAATTAGGGACGACAGGATTGAAGCCGGGCGCTAATCCGAAGAATAGTGATAGTTTAAAATTATCGCCAGCGTTGAGCAAAGCACATCTCACGAAACAGTTTCAGAAGATGTTTGATGCACTGGGAAGTGTCTGTGAGAAGAATCTTGCGATCAATGTCTTCAAGAAAAATATTCAGAATTATTTGGATGAAACAAACGAAGGTTTGATGAAAAATGGTGTGTTTGCGGTTTCGATGAAGTATGATTCTGCCAAATATTTAAATTTCAGAGAAGTGACTATCAAGAGCAAGCTGAAAACAGTTTTTGGGCTTTGGACTCTTGAAAAGCAAAGCAAAGGCTTGGATTTAGCCTACAAGTCAGAGATAGTCACTTAAAACAGTCATTATGAACATCATAGACTAAATACTAAAAACTTCTTATATATATGTTTCATTCTCATTGTCTTCTTCTTCTCATTGATATAACTAACTGTGAATCAATCTGCACAAGTTAAATGACAAGAGAGCTTTTCTAATGTGGTTCTTAGCTCGTTTGGCTAATTCATTTCAAATTTACTTTCTCGCCATTTACAATTTTCTTGCTGAGAAAGTCTCACTGATTCATGAATGAGAATCTTTCCCAAAACTACTTTTTCGATTCCATTCGGAGGACGCTTTAGTGCTGCTTTCCCGTCAGTTTTACGAATTTAGCGTGAACTCATTCACTCGGACTGTTCAAACCATTTTTATTTTATTTTTTTTTGAGAAAAATGCTTGAATAAGACCCTCATTTGTCATTTCATAAAGTTTATCACTTAATGTACACCAATGTCTGCTGTTAATCTTTCAGACGAGAATTTCGTAGTCTGTGTTATTGCAAAATTTTGCAGAACAATCTCCAGACCCTCAAGTTCGTTATGGTTTCTCCAATGGCATTCTATCCAATAAAATAATTTATCTACTCAAGTTTAGAGAAATAAAACACCGAATAAATTATTGTAACTCGCATGAACTACAGGTCCAACTCCGATTTGCTAGAAAAATCAAACAACCCCAAAATCCATCACAGCGAACGAAGTCCTTATGTACACTCTCTTCTTACCTCTCTGTCCTAATTTTCAAACCTCTATGGTTGGCGTTTTATCACAGTTCTACAATACCAAGCCTTATGGAAATGGTACATCCTTTGCGATTTGAGCCAAAGTTAATGATACACGCACCTCTAGGCACTCAGAACGACCATCTCATCGAATATAGCAGCAAATTGTTTCACCCACAGAAAAGGACGGCGAATATCCATCAAGCGGGTTCCCCTCCTTCAACAAATATTCGAGACTATGATTCAAATCGACCAAGAGACGATCGAAATGGTAATTTCAAGCGATTTTCTCGTGTATGTTTCATTTGATTCAAAAGATTTCGACATCGTCAGAGCTAATCGTCAAGAATTTGTGCGACAACGTCAGGTATCTCAAGAAAGATATCGGAATCCCGGTAGAGACACCGATAGAGTAACAACCTTCTTGGCTAGTTGCAGTAAAATCGCCTTAGGGTTACGAATATCGACCTCAGCGGAACGCTTCTGTGGGAAACCTGAGCACCGTGCAACTTCCTCCAATTCGCCAACAAAGTCCTTACCGTTCAAGAAACGATGATTTACAGAGATATCCACAAACCTCGCGTCTTGATTACAGCGGAATGGGAGGGTCTGTCAATGAAGTATTGCCGCCAATTCAAGATCCCATGAACCGTAGCGTTGCATTACCATTGAGCATGTTACTTAACCCAGCCGAAAATGGGGCTGCGGAACCTGAGGAGAATAACCCAGCTGAGGAGGAGTATGATGAAGAAGAGGCTGAGAAAGATTACCAGATCAGACTCTCGCTTGAGCGGCAGAATTATATGTTGGAAAAGCTGGCTCAGAAGCTGGAGGATACAGATAAAAAACGAAGGAAAATTAAATTAAAGCAGCAGAATCTGAGGAACGCTGAGATAATGGCTCGACAGAAATCAAGGCAAGGTCCTCTTAGTCATCACCAACCGTTGATTCATCCAATGATGATGGCTCCGAGACAAACTTCTGAAAGCAAGGGTGAGTTCACAGAAAAGGAAGTTGCAAGAAAGCTTCAGGAGCTGGAGAAAGAGCTAGAAATGAAGAATTTAATCGCTCAGCAGAAAGAGAAAATAGAGAGACTTGAGATGCAACGTATGATGCAAAAGCCAGATGAGTCAGAAGATGATGAAGATACAGCTGCCGCGTTACTTTTGCAAACGCAAATGCAGCAGCAAGAGTCAAATATGATGCAAATGATGATGCTAGCAAGTGCGCTGAAAAATAACAATAATAACAGTCAAAATCCGCCTTGGCCTTCTGCGTGGGGGTAACTAATTATCTCTGCCTCTATTTCCGTTTATTTTTAACCTTATTGCTGTTATGTTACAGGATGCCTAACTATTCTTTTTTATTCAGACCATCGCAGATGTTCCCTGGACGACAAACCGTGCCGATGCCAATGCCAATGCCGTATCCCACAACTACTTTTCCAATGCCTGGAGCCATGCCATCAGGTGGCATGTACGCGGTTCCATTAAGCCATTCGCTTCTGCCGTTAGGTGGCTCGATGGTCGGGAACCCAATGATGGGAGGAGGAGGATATTTCTAGACTAAAACTCAAATTTCATTTTCCTGCACTTCTTTTTCCTGTGATAACTATTCAATTCAATTTTATCGTGATGCTTTTCGGCTTTTGTGTATGTAAATTACTTAGGCTACTTTATATTTTCTCCTTTCTCAGTTCATTGAGTGAGAGTTATCGACAAAAGTCTATTTTTTCAAAAAAAGATTAAGTGTTACAAAAAAGGAATTTTTCATCATCAATTGTGAACAGAGGCTATACAATTTTCTATATTGTTGTCAAATTTGAAAGAGCAAAACAATATGTATTTGAATTTTAATGGAGCCTGTTATCATTTAATCAAAGATGATGAAACCAATCTATTAAGAAAGCAAAGGAAAGAAAAATATCACAATACTATGAATATTAATAATAATTGATCTCTTAGGCTAAACCAACACATAATAAACGTTTTAATCAGATTCAAATTAGACATATAATACCACAAGTTACGTCTAAAACATTGTAATTCTTCGAAGTTCAATACCCAAATTGGCCTGCTGCAGCAAATTATTTCGCAGTTTTTGCTGGTACAACAGCTGGGGGAGCTCGTTCATCGGCATGATATTCGCCGTAGGATTATTAAGATATCCAAATCTCTCAGCACTCTGCTGCTGCTGAAGCGCTGCTAAGGAATTGTATTGGTGCTGTTGCTGTCTTTGTAACAACAGTTTGTTAAGTAACTGCTCTTTCGCAGAGTACACTGTATATCCCACAGTTGGTTGGATGTATTGTGTCGTGTAAGGCACAGTATTTACGAGAGGATAACTTTGAATCATCGGATTGATCAGCAGTTGTGGTTGTTGAACGTAGAATTTCGCACTCTGATCATTGCTTTGGAGGACATTGGACGGATTAGATTTCTCTGAATGAGTCTCTGGCTGGGATTTCTGATCGATTTCAGAAGAGGACTCTTCAATTTTCTCTTCGATTTTAATTTGTTTTTGGAGGGCTGGTTCGACGATTTCCTCGGTAAACTCCTTATGGAGATCCTCGCTCTCCTCGCTGCCTTTGCAGAACTTGGAGTGTTTGTTAAGAGAGCTGGAATAGAGATACGTGCGTCCACATTGATCGCATTTGTAATGCTTTCGGAGAAGCTCGTCCTTGTGAATTTGCATGTGCTGGCGAAGGTTCGACGCTGTGGAGAATTTCTTCTGACATTGCGTGCATTCGAACGTCTTCTCGCCAGTGTGGGTTTTTTCGTGGCGCTTGAGGTTGGAGCTCTGCACGAAACTTTGATGGCAGACTTTGCAGGAGTAAGGACGCTCGCCTCGGTGAATTCTCTCGTGTTTTACCAAAGATGAGAGATAATTGAAGACTTTGTTGCAAGAGTCGGCGTTGCAGACGTAAACTCTCTTGCCGTTGCGTCTATGGATGAACTCTTTCCACGATCGGCGTGGTTTGGAGGAAATTTTGCAAGAATCGTTCTCAGAAGAAGCGCTGGAGTCGAGCGGAAGGTTTTCGATGAGTGAAGATTGCATAGAAAGAAAAGCCAGGGAAGAATAACGAAGAAGAAAAGAAAGGAAGAAAATAAAAGAGAGAAGTGGTGGACTTCGGTAGCCTTTTTAGTTTTCTGCTGAAGAAAATTTTATAAAAGCTAAGCGATTTGATTTTTTAGAATCCTTTTTTCATGACGAATAGTTCTATTCCAATCTCTAATTTATTTTAAGAGCGTCAATCGAAAAAACGGAAGCTCGGATTTGCAGTTATTGTTCTTATTTGATCAAAATCAGGTATTATGCAAAAATTTAATTAATAGATGATCTACTAACCAAGAGCTCCCGGCTAATATTTCAGTAAAATGCACTTCAATGTTCCGCGAGTCTACTGATTGATTGATTTAGAAATTAATAATGTGTTCCTTAATAAAACTACGGACAGCTAATATATCGACATTTATAATTTAATTTGGACTGAGCAGCCCAAAAGCACTGTTCGAGTTCTTCGAGAAAGTTTACGAATCTTTTGTCTGGGAATTGTTTTTTTTTGCAAACGATTCGAATAATTCGGAGCCACTCCAGAGTTTTTGCAAAGAATTTGAATGACAATTACGTACTTAAAGTTGAATATCTCGAGTTGCTTAAATTTTGAATGTTGTTAAGATGTAATTTTAAGAATATAATGAGAAGAGCGCATCTGGTGCCTCCTCTCCTGGACCATTCAATTAACGAAGGAGCGCTCTCGTAGGAGCCAAACAAATGAAAAATCCATTGAGGCTATCAAGGCTGTAAATTATGGTTTTCTGAATAATTTTGATAGTACTATTTCGGTTATATGAGTAAGTAACCATTGACCTGTAGCAGTTTAAATCGTAGAGTATAATGCTTAGGTTGCTGATCCATATAGCTTGAGTGGTAAAGAATCTTCATTAGATAGAGAATAACACGCAAGAGGTGACAGATGGTAGAACAATAAACCAATTGCATGGTTTGTTCATGCAGCGGACGCAGCTTTCATTGAACAGAAAAAAAGAAGAGACTTACGAGACAGCTTAAGAAACTCAAAAAATGAAATAATGCAACTTTTTCCACTCAGGGTATTTATCTACTCAATTAAAATTAAGAGTCTAATCTCGGAATCCCAGTTAGTAATGCATGGTTGCTTATGTCATTGAAGAGACTAGAGTTGTTGAAAGGGACTATAAGAATTGAAAAATAACTTTGAGCGTTGTATTAATGATTTTTCCCTTGAACCACTATATACAGCTTGGAACTTCGTGATTTTGATGAATTTTTAAGAGAAAAAATTCATCCAATTTCGATATTCTATAAAATTCAGAATAAGCCCTCTAGCTTTCCTGAGAAAAAGAGGGAACTAGTACTTTTACCCTCCCACAGAATATTACAATGGGTTGTCTGTGTTAGTTAGCGAATTTATCAGTGAAATAGAAATGTATATAAGCGTTTTTGGTTTCGAGGCAACATTCCGTAATTGAAAGAAACTTCGATGACTAAGCAATTTTTCTATTTATAGACCAGAATCTTCTTAACGAGGATATTTCTTAATAGGACTGCGCTCGAAATCTGATTCTTGGTAACTTGCAATATTTTCTGCAACCAAACCGTGCATTGAGGATTATTGTGCGTTGCAATTGCTAAATCTAAATTATTTTATTCGAAACAATTATGAATTAACGACGCTTCTAGAGGCTTGTGAGTCAGAAAACAGCCATCCATCGATTCAGTTGCTGGCTTCTGCATTCTTCTTTGAGAAACATTTTTATTCATTAAGATTTGTTGAAAATATCAAGTAAGAAAAGTATATGTGTTTTAAATGCATTATTCATTCGTTGATGTATGATTTCTCAAAGCATGATCGAGACACAATACGAAGTCTTATTGTTAATTTTAGTTGGAGCAAGAAGGTTGTTTCAATTTTAATTAAATTATGACAAAATCTACCTTTGCTTGAAAGAAGAAAAATGTCTTCAAAATACATTCACGAACCCCTAGCGTTCTAATAAGATAACGATTATGATTTGCGAATTGGCAAATGATCACTTCTTCACAATAATTTTTCAACTTCAACCTTTCAATCTCTTCTGGGACTTCCAGGAGAGGAACAAAAAGATTGTCACCTCAACACTTTCTCAATGAAAAGTTTGGTTTACATCATTGCTCGCACAAAATTCTAACGTTTTCAAACTTAACTTCTCAATTCTCTGGCACTTTCCCTCAATAATCCAACAAACTCAAAATATTACACTATCTGATCTGGTCTAGTCCATTCTTCATTCCTCAGCCAGATTTCATTTCTAAAGAATAAAAACTAATTCTCTCGTTAAACTAAACTAAGAAAATTTTTTTCCTTAGAAAAAATGATTTCATATCCTTGTTTTGATCAAGATGAGCCCTCAACAATTTAATTTCATAAAAAAGACAACAAGCAAAGTCGAGGATTATGCAACTCTAATTTCTTTTTTACGCTTGCATCTTATGATACTACAAATGTTTGTATTTATCTCTCGTAGTTTAGCAAATTTTCCTGTTTGGTTTATATCCTTTTCTTCGCAGAAGAAGTAACACAGTCCTCAGCAGACTTACTTCTTGTCAAGTGCATAGAGAGGAGCTATTATCAAAATATGATAAGTCAGCATTTCGAGCTTGTGTCATTAGTTTTACCGAGAATAATGCTCTTATTGGTTTCAACGATTTGTCCTCCCATCACCATCTCTTCCAGAACAAAATGCGCTTTTTCAACGTTAAACATGATCTATTTTCGAAATTAACAGTGAATTATTATCTCACAGACTCTTTAGCTTACATCAAGTTCGCTCTAGAGCAAAATTATATTAGAACTTCCGAAGTAATAGTTGAAATGGATTACCACATTCTCAAAGTATTTGTCCAAAGTCTCGACAAGTGTGTGAATAAACTCATAGTAGGCTATCTCGTTCTATCAGCATAAGTTAAGTCGCCACTTCCCATGAATGTCTCTTACCTCGTCTTCAGCATCGATTCCGACGAGGAAATATAAAGAAGCGTATCTTCTGTAAATTATTTTGAAAGATCTGTGCTCGAAGAATGAACACTAGTCGGCACTTAAGTGATCACATTGCAGGAGGTTATTTACTTGAAGTTCGGTTCTTGACAGGCATTTTCTAACAAGTTCACCTTCTAGAGTCAATCTTTCCTTCAAAGGCATATAGTTGTAGTATTGGGCGACTCTAAAGTTGCTTGGCTGAGAAGGAGTGAAAGGTTGCAAAAATACCTGGTCTGACCCTGCTTGTTGATCATGAGGATAAATTGGATCATGTCTGCTGCGCTTTCCTGTCTGAGTTTGTTTTTATTTTATTAAACACTAAAGTTGGATTTGATAAGATTAAAATGCTCAGATCGTATTAATCACTGTATCAGCATGTTATCTTGCCTCATTTTTCTCGGAGACACTCAATTTTCCCGAACAAAGCAGAATTTTTTGATGGTAAATAATTGGGAATTGCAAGCAAGACTTTTGAATTATTTAACATCTCTAGAACGAAGAAATCGATGATTTTCAAGTCAATTAAAAGGAAAATCGAAAATTTCATGCCATGTATCATTCATTCATCCAATCAAACTAACCCCTCTCAAGTGCGAGAGGTAAAAAAAAAATATAAAAAGTACGAGTAATTAATTATTCATTCAGAGGATCTCACTGAATTCATCATCCAAAATCTTATTCAATCACAGTCCTACCTTGCAAATTCCATCTGTTAATCGGCAAGAATAATTTCGCTATATGGAACTCAAGTTTCAAAAAATTAATATGATAATGGCTGAGTTTTTGATACTACCATTTTTGCTAGCGATAACAAATAAGAAAAACATCATATAACTATTATGCAATCATCTCGGAAATCATGCTGAAATTTATTTACTTCTTCTTCAAATCCAATGAATTTCATATGCAACAAAGTTAAAATGCTAGCAAAAATCACGCATCTAAATTTATCAGCTCTCCTTTTGACTTTGTGCGTGGCTTGTTCAGCATCGGCTCTCCTTCAAGTCCTGCCGGAGACACCATCATGTCTATCCTCGCATCTAGGGCTGCCCCAAGTGCAATATGCTCTGCTGCTTCCGTTTTAAGTATGTTCGTATTATGCAATTCCAGCCAATAGAAATCCTCCTGCATTTTCCACATGAAATTTTTCTTGGAATAAACGTTTGCATTTTCGTTGTCTAAAAAGACCTTTAGTCTCTTCTTGATCGTGTCTTCAAAATCAATAAACTTCGGATACGTAAAAATATTAATCGTGACAACCGTAAGCGTGATCAGCATCGAGGTGACCAATAATCCAACGGTGGCCCACAACAAATTTTCGTTTTGATTGCCATAGATCATGATAATCAATAAAATAAACGAGACGATGATGAGTAATATGGCGAAGTAAAGGAACTTCCTGGTGTATCGGTTGTATTCAATCTGTTCCTCTCGTTTCTTTATCTTCCAGACTGTTTCTATCACCTTGTTTGCTCCCTTGACCGTGGACTCGAACATTTCATTCGAGACATTGTAAGAGGCAAATTCCGTTGGATAACAGTGAAATTTGAAACCGAGAGCCTGGTCGTTCGGTCTGACGATCGCACGAGAAGGCGTACTCCTTGGGACCTCGAGCTGCTTTAGCTTGTCCGCCCGGGTAAGAAAGTCCTTTGGATCAATACCACGTCTTGCGTCAGCCATCGGGAATTTCAATAGTCGTAATTTGCCTTAATTTCCTGCGTTTTGCGGAAAGCGATAAATTTGGAAAGTAGTTATAAAAACGCTTTCAGTAGAATCAGAAAGTTTTTTTTTTTTAATTCAAAAGGACCTCCTGACATAAGCGTTATTTGAAATTTGAAGCACAGGACATTTGGGAATCAAATTTGAATCGTAATATTTGATCAACAAGAGTACGGAGTTGCAGCAAGAACCGTTTGGACAAGAGAATTACTAAGAAAGAATATTCTTAGATTGGCTATACAAATATAGATTTTAAGCTCTGCTGGAAAAAAACCCTGGTAGAGCTAATGTAGCATTCAGATGTTGATAGATTCATTGGTATAAGCGGGTCACATTAGTGTCACTTAATATCCCTTTAGCAATTTTTTCTCCAGAAGAAGGTAAACTATCATAAATTATACATTCTGAAAAAAGATTATTTTGTTGATTGACGGAAATCAATGTGATAAAGATTGTGGGTTAATATCACTAACAATGGAAAAATATAATGGTGAATTTGCATTTTTGTTTTGAATACCAATACTCACAAAACTTCAAATCACATCTATGCGCATTATTTGTTCATGTTAATGAACGAATTCCTTGATCATATCAGAACCAACAGTACTATCAAGTCGTCCTCGCTAAATATCTTCATGAAAAATCTAACATTTGAAGCTATTTCTTAAATAAAATATTTTTTGGGCCCTCTTTTATGGTCAAAATAGTTACTTTTTGAAAAACCTTTTTCCTCTTTTATGAAATCGTGGAAGTTTTCACATTATGGTTATTTCCTTTCCAATTTACACTAGATTTCTCTAAGTTCTTAACACATTGATGGCAAAGGATCAGAAAGCTTTATCTCTTCTTCTGAACTTTCGAGATAGCAAGTGGATCTTTGGGGATAGTCATTTTGATTAGAAATAACTGGGCGAAATCTCCCTATCTCACATTTTCAAAAGCATGAGTTCCATGCGACTTTCCTATTAGTTTGGTTGTATTTTAAATATTTGAAATAAATTCCAAAACTGATCTTGAGCCCTATTTATGAATCAATGGTATTTCGATGAAGCACTTTTCAGAACAGAATAGCACAAATCAGCGAATTCTGAGATTGGTATTTTATATTATACCACAAAATGATTGAATTCCCCTCGAAAACAAGTTTCTAGCTGGTTTTATCAGCTATTCTATAGTCTCGACAATCTAATCTACTCTTTGGGCAGTTTTTTTTTTTTGGTAAAAACAGACCATACCTACAGCGTCAATCCCACTAAAAGCAATATTATCTAAATCAAAAATTCGCAAGAGCCAGAATCCCAAAAACCGGGTTGAATTGAACATCTCCATTTTTAACCTGAATCACCCGATAAGCCTGAGTTAATTCGTTGAGCTTATGAGAATTTGGACAATTAAGCTCAAGATCCGAGTTTTATAAAACCTGATCCTTAGTCTGCTTTAACCAATCATTCGCCTAATCATTTAATTTTTTCGAACAATAAGTAATTAAATCTCTATCCGATTTTGCCAAGTATTGCAGAAGATGACGTCTCACGAACTCCAACCAACTTCAAACGACCTTAATGCGAACCTTCCTAACTCGGAGATCACTCAAAAGATCATTACCAGCTTACAATTCAAATGGTGAAATTTTGACTTTGATAATTTCTCACATTTCATGCTACAGTGAAACAAAGGGCTGCAAACTCAAGTTTTCCAGCAAGGAAGCACTCAGCGGCCACAAATCAGACCACATCACAAGCAGGCCATTCGCCTGCGAGCTTTGCACGGCCACCTTCACTCAGGTATTTGACTAAAACCTTGAAAGTCTTAATTATTTGGCGATAGTCTTCCAATCTCAAGAGACACCAGAAAATGCACCAGGGACAAAAGCCTTTTGATTGTAAGATCTGCGGGAAAACTTTCACCACCAGTTCGAATCTCAAGCAGCATCAAGCAACCCATTCGAACAGAGTATGGAACTTTTAGATGATCGTCAAAACTTACATTTCTTTCGATAATAGGGAGAAAGAAAGAAGAGCAAATGCTTGGTTTGCGAGAGAGAATATATGTACAAATGCAGTTTGATTAAACACATCAAGGAGGATCATCAGTTAGAAGATGCTGCGAAGTATGCGGGTACCGTTCAAGCTGAAGACCCCGCAGAGGAGGACCAACACCTGAAAGCTGAATCTGAGCCTCAGAAGCGTCTGTTTAAAGAAGAGCCTCTGAACCAGCTCCAGCTTCAGCGTCAAGTCAATCCTCTCTTCTGCATGCAGTTACCGCAGGTGCTTCCGAAGCCGCAGGTTCAAATCCCTCCAAAGATAAACGTAGCACATCCATCGAATGTCCCTGAGAGAGCGTTTTTCCAGGAAAGTCATCAGGATCGTGGTTGCGCGTTCATTCGAGTTAGCGATTACTTGAGCTTCATTGACGCGAGACAAAGGGTTTTCATGGCTCAAAACTTGTTGAGAATGCAACAAAATTCGAAGTTGCTTAGCCAAAACCCTGTTTCAAAAGAATTGGGTCAGCCTCCAAGGCCGTTTGTAACTGATACCTCAAATACTGAACAAGTGGTCAAAATTGAGTCACAGACGCATGTTTTCGGTCTTGATCCTTTATTAAAGCAGAGAATGGAAAATCTCTCTTCTCAAAACAAGGTGTCTTCAATTGTTAAACAAGAAGAATTGTAAATTTTACCTTGAACTTTTTGATTTGAAATTTTTAATGCGTGCTATAAGTATTTTTATGCAATTTACAGTCTTTATTCAATCTTTTGGAGGTTGGATTCATTGAGTTTTTCTTGTTTTCTATATTCTATGTGATTAACAATTGATGTGCTTGAAGCCCTGCTGATTTATTTGATTCAATATGATAAGAAGCGCTTGTGTCTTTTACTTTTGTGGATCTTCAGATTAGCAAACCAATCAGATTAATTTTAGAAAATAAGATATAACAAACAGATAATTCACAAGCAATAAAATCATTCTTTTGATGGTCTCGAGAAGCTCTGGCTCCCTTCCCTTTGCGCACAAGGTCGACAAGGTCTTCTTCAGACCAGGAGACTGCTCTGAGCTTTTTTTACCCAAGTATCATTTTCGGCTGCATTCTTCAATAAAAATATTACCGATTCCAATGAAGAAACTTATCTTGTGCTTGCTTCACGTGTCAACGGATGCATCAATATTTGTTGCCTTGCATGCGAACACTTTCCGTGCGATGAAGAAGGTTGTCTTTAGAGAGCCGAATCAATCTCTAGAAGGCGGTCTTATCATTGATCCTTTGCAACAATTTGTATTGGCGGTCATAGGTGAATCTGTTTTGATATTTTATCTGGAACATGGTTTGCGTTGGAGGACTATAAAGCATGCTGCTAGAATAACAAACGGGAGTTTTGCAGATGCTATGGGGAAATCGATACTGTTGGCAGATGCTGGTGGGAAAATAATGTTATATAATCTACAAGATGAGAACCCAGATAAAACCAAAAGAATTTTTGAGCTCTCTTACGATTACAGAATGAAGAGTTTAAAAGTACATATGCATCTTGGATGTGCAGTTTTGTTGAGACAGAATAAATCGGAAACGAGATCTGAGCTAATAGTTATAGACTTTGTGAAGTTCGCGACTATTTTCAGGAAATTGCTTGATTTTAGTTATGTGGACATAGGAAACATTGACTTAGAGAGCAATACGTTTCCTTTGTTTCTCTCTCATAAAGATCTCAGCGAGCAACCTTCTTCGGTCGTTCAGTACTGGAAAATTGAGAAGAATATGGGTGTGATTTTAGACCATGAATTGCAACCTAAGACAAAAATACGGTTTCTTATCAATGATTTGGGAGAATTTGATTATGCTAGCCTCGAGAAGAATGAAAGACAGGATTCAACCTTTGTTTTTTGTCAGCTGAAACAAAAAAGAATTTCTGTCATTATTTGCTCAAGAGCTAAGGAAGAAAATCAACTGCTAAAATCTCTGGTGTTCGGATGCTACCACGGAGTGTTATTTGCTTGTAATTCAAAGAGAGTAATAAAGGATGGGTTAACTGAAGATTTAGCCGCAATCTTAGAAAATTTTCAATAAGCTATATAAAAGAAATTCTTTAGTCAAATCATCCGCTAAGCTCATCTAACCCGTCTTCAAAAATCTATTTAATCTCCGGAGTAGCCGCTAGGAAAACTTAGATATTTTGTGTCAAACTTTTATTCATTATCCAAGTAACCGTCTTAATCTATGAAATAACAAGGTCGATCCTAAATTGATCAGAAGAATATCTAGTCTCCTAATAATTAAATTCTAACTTATTCATCATTTCTCATTCAACTCAGATTACTCATGCTTGAGCAAGAATTTGTTGGAGATCACTTTGAATGAGAGTCTTCCCAACTTCGCAAGTCTGCGCTCTTTCAACGGTCTAATCACAAAACCTTCTCTGGTCTGCTTTGGATTATATTTCGCTGGGCCTTCAGCCATCGCGAGCAGTTCATCCACTGTTGCTGGAAGCTTGAAATTGCGATCCAAGATCGGAACAGTCTCGTATCCCAGTTCTTTAATGAATTTCTCGAAATCCTCTAAGTCGTAATATTCCATCTTATCAATGTCGTACACGTTGAAGAATCTCACCACCTTGCCTTTAATGTTGTATTTATTTCCTTGGATTGACTCTCCAATTATCTCGCCTTGCAATACAATGTTCTTTCCGAGCTCGGTGAGTTTCCTCTCGATATCTAGATCTACAGCGGCTTTATAGAAGTGACTTTCAGGGTCCGTCACTTCCAAATTTCTTGAGCAGACACCGAATTTCTTGTCTTTGTAATAGAAGGAGATAGATGAGCCATCCAATTTTTCTGTGATATAGAAAGTCTCATCTTTGCATTCGGAAATGAGCCATTTCAGGTTTTGAATTCTCTCCTCGTCAGTTTTCTTGAAGAAAGTTGGGAAGCTGGATGTTTTACCCGGACGACTGGTAGAAGCAGCAGCATCTTCATCATTTTCATATTTCTTGACTCCGATGATCTCGGTCACATCGAGTCCTTCTTCAAGTGGGAGTTCCTTGTCAGTGAAGTTTTTCAATATGGAAAGGGGTTGAGCGAGTCCTTGTGAGACCTGTCCTTTGAGCTTGATGGTTTTGATTCTGTAATTAACACATTCGAGGAATTTGAAAGCTTCGTGTTGAGGGAGGATGCTGTCGATTTCGAAATAGACACACAAGTCTCCGACTTGGAATTCTCCTTTCTTGACAACGACTTTCCAGCCGAGGATGTGAGCTAGAACGATGGATTCTGCGACTTCTTCCTTCTTTTCTTTGTTTATGAAAACAATGGGTTCTAACTTGCTGATTCGTTCAAGATGTGCCATCCTTCTCTGCACATTTTGGTTTTCAGGGAGTGTGGTTGATGGTTCGACCATTTATCGCGGTTTGCTCTAATTTTGAACTTTGTAGTATTTTGTTATGTTAATTAGCTCAGCGCTGAAACCCTGAATTTAATTACGTGATAGCCAATAAGAATCAAGAGGTGATTTAATCGGTAAAAATTTTCTGTGAGATTACCGATCTGATATTACACTTACAAAAATAGCTTCCATTTACTATTAATATTTCCTCGAATGAGAGGCAAAGCCATGGATGGAGATTAACTTTGCTTGAATATATGCGAGAGAGGAGAAGAATAAAAGGAATTACACAGTTTCGTTAAAAAATGAAATACAATTAAGACAAGTCAAAGTCCTAATACTTCCCATAATTTGTGTGAGAGGAGGGCATTCGTAAAAGGAAGTTCCTCACAAATAATGTGAAGAGGAGGAGGTTCGACTCAGTTTGTTAAGTTTCATTTTTCAATTAATTCAAATTAATTGATTCTGTTGAGTCCTTGCGAGCAATATAACAGGAAATTTCATGTAACTGACGGAGGATGAGGAATCATAATAGGGAGTGTGAAATAAGACAAAAAAGCAGCAAAAAGAGAAATGATATTCCAGCTATAATTTCATCAAAGATTAAACAAATATTTACAATATATTAGCATAAATAACCATCTAATGGGTCTGTACAATGTCATGCCTGTACATTGTAGACAACATTTGCATTCAAAATTTTTATTTGAGGAAAGCTCTCCCTCTAAATCTAAATCTGTCATCAAATTTACGAATTATGACAAAAGTAATTCTATCTTTTTAAAAAAATCACAGGGCACTCGAAATAGAAGCATGAATACTGGAAAAAGAGGCAACTCCAATAAATAACTAGCAGAGTTTTCAAACATATCCATCAGAAATTTCTGATGAGATGTTAATAAAACAGTTTCAAATACCTAATTTAGCTCCTCTCTAAAGTTTCCTTCGTGTGTAAATGGATAGAAATACACTTCGACTTTCGATTTCCGCTCCTTATTTGAAAATAAATTCTTCTCTATTATTTCCCTTTTGCACATTGAAAAAAAAAAAATCGATTAAAATTTTCAGAGAAACGAAGCTTATAGCGCTACATGATTCTTAGATCCAAATATGCTTGGACCTCGGCAGAAATCTTCCCTATTTCTATAAATATCCAAGAGCATTTTTCTATTTATACCTTTTTCATGGAAGAATTCCGAACTTCCTAATTTTTAGCAGAGGATATTTAAATAATAAATACTTCTTGAAAAAACTTAATTAATCAAATACACTCAAGCACCAAGTCGCCAATGCTCGTCACGGTCACTGAAATGGCAAAGCTTCCAACGTCTGACACAAGGACTGTTGAACTGCCCTGGAACCAAAAGGCCTCGACTTTCGAAACCGCGCTTTTCGCTTCCAATAAACTTGACTACAAACTCTCCGAGATGGAGATTCTATTAGTCATTGAAAAGTTAAAAGAGGTTGCTTTGCAAATTTTCCGGCTCAAAGACGCTATGAAGAAAGTCAACATCGCCTTTTTGATCACGATAGCATTGATTGCCTTCACTGTCATCACAGCGACTTTCAAAAAGAGTTATGTTGTGCTGTCTCCGACTGATACTTCGATCGGTATGTTCCTACTAGCATTGGACATCTTCTGCTGGGCAGGAATTGTGAAACTGATCCAAATGAGACAGAAAGTCCACGCTGAGGATACATCAGCTCTATTGAGAGCCGTGAATGCGACTTATTTAACTGAAGGGTTGAACTTTCAGTTCAATCAAGAAAGAAGAACACTCATCATTAAATCTACGGTCCATTAGTAATTGCTACTATGAGAGTTAATTTATTATTTTAAAACTGGTGCTTTAACGTAAAAACTTTGATATGCCATAGCAGAACCTTAACATATAGATATCAGTATTCATTTTCATTTTTATTTTTCTAATTTGAACTCCCTTATAATCCCAAACCGTTTCATTATAGGTAAGAGATCTATTTAGGTTTAATAAGTCTATTCTTCGATAGATATCGGGCAAAAAGCTCGTCTCGATAGTATATGGTGGAGATAGTTTGCATGTTAAGAGGGAAATGCAATGACACTACTAGCTGTTGTTGGATGAGAGAGTTTTTTTTGGAAGGATCTGCTGTTTGGAGATTTGAACTTATCTTTAATGAATGTTTATAGATTTCTAGAGATCTAATGCAAAGTTTATGGTTTATTTATATGATAAAAATATTTATTCTTGGAATTGTGAGATATACACAAGCATTTGACTGAGCGTCGCGTTACAGAAATGGAAGTCTTTGATCACCTTCTCTTCTACCTTGAGCTTATTGAAAATCTTGAAGATTTTCTGGATGACGAATTGATTCACAGGTATCTAAAAATTGTTAATAGCATTTCAGAGATTTCCCTTAAAAAACAAATCATACCTCAAATACTTCTTCACAAGGATCCGTCGAAGGCACCAGCGCAGCATCAGGGAAGAAGTGCATCACAGTCTGTTCCAGACTTCCATCATTTTCAAAGTGTTTAATGACCGTTAATTTGAAGGATTTAGCAAATCGGACTTTCATCTGCGGGACATATCCCAACGAGCAAATTCTGCCATTTACGATGATAGCAATCTTATCACACAGGGTCTCGGCCTCCGCCATCGAGCGTAATGTCGTTAACACAGAAGCTTGCCTTTCAGCCACGAGCGTCTTTAGCACCTCCTTAACGAATTTTCTGGTTGAGAGATCAAGGCTGGATAAATCATCAATGATAACAACGCTTGGACTTCCAATCAACGCCATTGCCAGTGCAACTTTCTTCTTTGCTTGAGAACTTAATTGTTTAAGCGGGACGAACTTGAACTCTGATAAATTCATTCGCTGGATGAAAAGATCTATTGCTCTCTCCGTAGTGTTGGAGCTTGGTCTTCCTTTCAGGAGACTGTAAATTTTCAAGTGATCTTTTAGCGTCAAATGCTCCCAGATAGGATGGTGGTCGGTATGGATGCCAACGTCGATTAGGTCTGTGCTAGATAGCTCTTCCTGTTCCATTCCTTTGAGTTTCACAGTTCCATATGATCGAGTCTCGAGTCCCGAAATTATATTCATAAGGGTAGTTTTATGTGATTGATTCGGACCGAGGATTCCCATTACTGTGCTTTTTTGAACGCCGAAGTAGAGCTCTTTGAGTATTTCAGGTCCTTCGAAAACAACTTTGGTCATCTTCTTCACGAGTATAGAGTCGATGTTGTTCAGATCGATCACCCGTTGCTTTTCTTTTTCGATTTCCTGAGGATCTGTCGTAATAAAGAAAATGTTAGGATAATTTATTTGGTGAATCACAAAATACCTAACTGGATTTGGGTTGCATTATCTGAGGGCTCTGCTTCTTCGGGAGTGTCGCTGAAGGTGTGAATGAGCTCGTCGAGACCCCAGGAGAGGAAGAAATAGAACAAGAAGCTTATGAATAGATGGAGAATACAGTGCCAGTAGCTTCCGTATAGCATTGCGCCGTAAAACTCATCAGCGAGCAGATCCATCGAATTCATGCTAACTTCAGTCAAGTGGAGGTGGAATAATGCTAGAATCGATTAATTGTGAGATTAAAAAGAAGCAAAGAAAGGAGTTACATTCGGCGTAGGGACCTACAGGGAATAATAGGTAATAGATCAGCTTAACCGAAAAGAAGAAAAGACCGTCTCCTTTTCCTCCCATCCAGAGTGTGTTTAGAAGCAGGTAGCCAAGGAAGAAACCAACTAGAGGAATTCAAAAAGCGCGTTATGGATGTTTTCAAGAGGAAGCTCTTACTGAAGAAGTAAGTTAATCCCAGGAATCGATAGACTTGCGACGCTTTTTCGAAGAAGTATCCAATGAAATAAGCCCATGCGATACTCAACAGCGCATAGAGATACGTTGTCAAGCTGATACGGCCTAAGTACTGGTAAACGAATGGGAAAGCTGGGGCGCTAGTGAATTAAGATAAGTTTGCTGAAGGACGCAAGAGCCTTACATGAAGTAAACAGCGATTAATTGAATCACCAAGAAAGTGAGGGCAATATGCATATCGATGATGAGGGCGCTGAGCCAGTAGGGAGCGGATCCGAGCCCTTGCATTCTCAGCATGTCTCGGATTTTATTCCTATCCTCTCGTTCCAAGACAGGAATAGCAGCAAAAGTTGGGAGGAGAATCGCCCAGAACACAATATTCCAAAATCCAAAAGTGTATAGTTCTGCCCAAGGACTATCTTCCAATTTACCAAGGGTTTTTTGGAAAGCGAATAATCCACTGCAAATGATGCAAAGCAGAGCCGTTCCGTACATTATTATCGCAACAGGGGATTGAACAGCGTAGAGCAATCTTCTCAACATCATGGCTTGTAACTGTGAGAAGAAGTCGTAGGCAGGAGCTACAATTTGGTAGAAGAGGAGAAAAACGTTAGGTCTAAGAAGGTGCTCGGAAAATTTTACCACGGACGAACTCAGAGGAAAATGGTTGCAATTGATCATCTGATGTGAGTCCAAACGATTCTTCGAGCCACGAGTTGTATGATTCAGAGTTTGTGTATTTCTCCTCAAGGAATGTCAGGTTGGCGAAAGCGTCTTTGAACTCTACAAGCTCGAGAAGTACCTGGCGTTGCGTGATAAATTGAGAAGGCTCTTAAAGGAATAATTCACCTTGATCTGAGGGATTTTCTCAAGTTCTTCAAAGAGGGTTCCAAACCCTTCGGTGTCTTTAAATGAGAATCCAAACTGTAACACTTTGGGTGGGGTATTCTCTTCTTTAACAGCAGCCGGTACAATTTTTTTGGTGATTAGCTCGGCATTTTCCTTAACTTTTAAGAATTCTTCTGTAGGGATTTGATCACTCCTATTGAAGGAAAAGTTGAATTAGTTAGAAAAAGAGCTATTTGGAGGTTTACTTTGGTGTGATGAAGAGTCTGTATCCTACCTCCAGCTTTTCTTTGACATAGTCTACACTGCCGAGAGCAAATATTTGGCCTTTATGAAATTCAACGATTAGATTAGCCATTAAATTCATATTGTGAGTATCATTCATTACCATTGCTTAAGACAGCGACTCTATCTGCTAAAGCTTCTACTTCAGCGGCGTCTTTCGTAGCAATAATAATTGTTTTGCCTTGGGTTTTAAATTCTCGTAGCGCTTCCCACACTCTCCTCTTTGACCTCAAATCTAGATCTATTTTTTATTTGTGAAGGTAACGTTAACCTCCGAAAACATAAATTTGAGAATACCTGCGGTAGGCTCGTCCAAGAGAATATAATTTCTGCTTCCAAGAAAAGCAAGCGCGAGGCTGAGTTTACGCTTCTGGCTCTTTGTCAAATGCTTGACTCGAGTGTCTCTCTCTTCAAGGAGACCAAGCTAATGGATGATTATATTAATCCCAAAGAACAGAAATTGTCTTTACTTTTTCATATAAGTCGTTAATTTCAAGATTCAGCTGATCGCGTTGAACGCCTTTAATCTCACCAATGAGTCTCAAAGTCTCCTCGACCGTCAAGTAATTGTAAAGCACGTCTGTAGAAGCACAGTAGCCAATTTTTGCTCGAATTTCAGAGAAATATTCTTTGAAATCCATAAGCCCGTCTTTCAATTGAAAATAAAATAAATCCAAAGGCTCAGAGGAATTTTTTTTTTTTACATTTGATGTCTCCAAAGTCAGGGTTATACATTCCTGCTAACAGATTTATCAAAGTCGACTTTCCAGACCCATTGTGACCAAGGAAGCTGCAATAACATTGTTAACCTTTCAGAGCCTATGCCTATATATATCGTTACCATAATATCTGCTGTTCGTAAGCAATGAAAGAGAGGTTGTTGACTGCCACAGCATCTGTGAAAACTTTCCTCATAGTATCGACTAATATTGACCGCTGGAAGACATTTTATTACTTTCTAATTAAATTTAAAGCTTATTACTCTAAGGCCTGATTTGTCAGGCATTCTCTGATGGAATCGAGCTGAACTTGCGTCTTCTATCTCATCATCACCTCCGTGACTATCAGGTCTGATTTCATGGAGTTGCACCATTGGAATTTCCGTCCTTGCGACCTTATTCGTCAGTCTCGCGATGAGATTTCTTGGGTATCGTGGAAGACAGAATAACATTGATTTTCTTATTCCATACTCGTTTGGAAGTATCTATTAAATCATCGTTCAGACCACATTTCAATTAGGAAGTTTACCTGGTCGAAATACAAAAATGAAAGGAAGTAGACTAATGCTCCGAGTGTGTTCAATTTTATGGTGTCCATGATTGAGTACTCGTAGTTGAAAGTCTCATCCAAGCCTGTTGTAGAAACTCCCAATCCAAATCCGATTTCTGGAAGGAAAATACTGCATATCCAAGCTGTGGATCTTTGAAAGGAAAAAATTAAGATTACGAAAAGACTTGTCAGGGTTACTGATGGCTGGTGCTGACTCTTGGGACAAACACGAGACACGATAGTATCGCGAAGATAATTCCAGTCCAAGCAGCCGCAGTACGATGTCTATTGAAGAAGGACGAGAAAAGCAGAGTCCTGAAACTCATAGAGGCGATAGTAGGGACCAATCCCAGCAGAAGCCAGAATATCTAATGAATTGTGAGTTTAATTGAGAGATGCGAGCTGTGGATACGTTGTTGAGGTCGCTGACCCACCAAATGACAAGTAGAACTATAGTTCCAATCTACAAACGAGGTTATTTAATACAAGCACCAAAGGAGAAGCGATTTTACGATAGACCCTTTGATCAATCCCACTATCAGGAAACTGAGAATGTAAGTACTCATTTTCATGCCACAGATCTAGTTTTTGCGAACAAGCAATGTGTGAACAAAAGCGGGGATAAAAATCGTTGTTACCTTTAAGTATTCTTTCAGTTTCTCCTGTTTTTCTTGAACCATGATCACGACGAGGTTTTGCAAGACGCTGTTAAACGATAAAACCAGGAAGAAAACAAAGGCGGCGTTTTGCGTGCTTCCTTCAGCAAGAAGACCTATTTGATAATAAGAAATATGTTAGACAGCTCCTCACTGATCAGTAATCATACCAAACATATAGATCATGAATACAATGGCGACGAGGAAGACGAATTCCCAGGTGAGATCAACAGCCTTTCTGAATATTCTGTTGAAATACTTATTCAACGACACCGCTAATTGCCGAGAAACACCGCTTCTGCGTTTCCAGAAGAAAGCAAGCACGAGCAACCAGACTCCCACATCGATGATCCAAACCAAGTAATTTACGGGCCTGTGAAGCAGGTTTCCGTAGATCGTCCACACGACTTTCAGATTGGAGTAATCGTTACTGAGAACGACTGGTAGCTCTATTTTGTCCGGTTCAAACATCCCAGAGCTTTCAAGCTTGAGGGTGTATTCTTTCTGGCTTTTGTAGAGAGAAAATTTCCCATAATCAACCAAGAAAAGATCTCCTTTGAGCATCATAATTTTAGGAGAATAGGTCGGGAAAGGACAAGTTTGACTCAGAACCTCCAGAGGCTGTTGGACGTGACCTCTGTCTGCGACAGGCCAGTACTTTTGATTCGCATACATGAAAATGACACAGTTTCTGTTGCCCTTGCCGGTGGCGTTATTCGCAATGAGGAAGGTATTTCCCTGGTGATCATATTCAATATGATCATATTTGGGATAATTCGCGTAGTAAGAGAGTCCGATGTCCGCATTAGTTGTAAATTTGAATCCGAACTCTGGTATATTCTGATCTCCACGTCTCGGGTTGAAATGATAAGCATAAGAATTCAGTGAATTGATAATAAAACGGGTCTCGTTGATGATCTCCAATTGGTTGAAGATTGGTTGCTCTGGCACCTGCACCGCTCTGGGCTGGAAGAAATTCGCTTTACGATCTTTGCAAGTTGTGTTTGTGAGGAAATCTACGGCCGTTCGACAAATGATGAGCTGCTGTCTATTGGATATCCCGATGAAGATATAGCTGTCTAGAGCCTGGTTTAACGCAACATCAAATGCTTGAATAGCGAATAAGTCAGTCGCCTTATATAAATTCATTCCAATGTTTTGTAAGCGAGGGAAGGGAATTGCGTGCGGAACTATTCTACCGTTGCCCATGTCTAAAGTCATGATTTCGATAAAGTTTGTATTATTGCTATTAGAGTCGAAGAGCACGTAGAAATTTTTTCCATCAGGGGTCATTTTTCCCCTGAAAGCGTGGCTCGTGATCTCTCGGCTCCAATGTTCCGAGATCACATAGGTAAGGCTATCAACTTGGTAATAAGTCACATTGTACCTTTGATCCTCTAGGTAGCACACTACCACGAAATTTAACATATTCGGCACAGGATAGACCTCTCTGCAGTTCGAGCTGAGCCGATACGTCTTTATAAGATCGAGAGAATTGCTGGTAAGACTGTAGATTTGGAGGCTGTCTTCGACAATCATGAAGATTTTATCTTCTTGGTTCGTGTTCACATCATGAACCACCTTATACGACTCAGGGCCCTTGTACGAAATCTCTTTTAACAACTCCAATGGCCCCTTAATTGAGACCTTCACATCCTCAGGCTTATCAATGTTTAAGTCGAAAATCGTTCCGTCGAAGCTATCATAAGGGTCCAGGGTAGTTTTACTGTTTATCCAGCTCGAGTGATTGAGCGACTTTTTAGCAGTGATATTCTCCTGTGCGAAAGTCGCGTAGATGAGAATCTCTTCCTTGAGGGTTTGTTTGCCTCTCTCTACACCAGCCCAGTCAGATTTCATCTCGATATAGGTTTGATAGAAGCAATCGTAGTCTGAAATCGAAGTGCAGTACTGCCCTGTTGTACTTTTCCCGCTGACTTGATAGTGGTGGAATAGTCGATAAGAGCTGAATTCTCCATTGGCTGCATAGAACACGAGGTCAGACACCGCATCAAAAGGAACGACCGTAAAGTCTATCTTTTTCGTGGTATCGACCTTTACCAATTTACGAAGATTCGCATCTGATCCGCTGAGCCAATAGTTGAAGTTCTTGTTGTTTTCTTGGTAATTTCGCTCGGTGTCAAATGCCACGATGTACGAGGCGTTCGCCGTTGCGCAGTCAACGTACAGCAAGTTTTGTCCTGGAGAAAATTGACTTCGAGGCATGCCTGAAGTTGATACTCTAGGACTGCAGCCCAGTGGTCGATATTTAGACTTTTCTCGAATTTTTGTCAGATTCTGTATTTCTAACACTTCGACTTGTTGAGACGCGGTTGTCACGAGCAGAATCTTTGGGAACGAGTAGTGAATAGAAAAATTTTGCTTGCTGTTTTGGTGGTAAATGAGAGGCGTATGTCCACAGAGTGGCACCCAATTCGCAGTGAGACTGTTTGAAGCGTTATATAGCTTAAGGAGCGAGCCTTCTCTGATCAGAGGGTAGTAAGGGTTAAACTCATCAATGTAAAGCGCGTCTATTTGCACAACGCCTAAATCCACAGCGAGAATAGTCGCGTCAGGAGACAAATCCTGTTGGAATTCGACATTTTTAGTGGGTTTGATCTCGTAAATGTCGATAGACTCACCCATGCTCTTGAGGACATAGAGATATCCTTTGCCTTTTATCTCTTTAAACCGAACTCCTTCAGGTGTGATCGTTCCTGGTTGCAGTTCAATATAAGCATACATTTTCTCCAAACTTTCTTGGTAAATCTCAATGACATCTTTATTTTTCGTTCTGTCTTGCCTTAGCAGCACAAACACTGAGAATGCCTTCATAATTCCAATAACTCCGCCTTTTTTAGCAAATTGCTTGGGTGTATTGCAGAACATTGATTTAGAGGCTTCCTCATATGTACAGAGACTCTCGAAAAGACGTGAGTCCCCGGCTTGCTGAGTGTAAACGAGATAAGAATACTCCACGTTTGAGCGCAAGGCTTGAATAAATCCGATTTCGTTGCCTTGGAAGAGAGATGCTAATCCAACGGGCTTTAGATCCTCCAAATCGGTGATGTTAAATGAAGCTGGGGTCCTCTTCCAATTTTTGAAGAAAGTCGCATTGAGAATTTTAGGAGTGTAAGACCACTCTTCAACGTAGCGGTCGAGTTGAAAGCTGATCTCGCCGGGTGCTGGGAAACCGAGATCCAAATTCTCAGTGCGAGGAGGGGTCGCAGCGTAAGAGGGGTAATTGCTTAGGATAACTAATACTGCTAGCAGCAGTAATGGCGCGCTGTGGTTAACAAAGGTTTTTGAAAGGTGAACCTTCATTGCGAAAAGATATAATTGTTCGATGTTAGCTCGAAATTATTAATCTCGATATCAAATAAGAGTGTTTAAATTCTTTCTTAAAAAAGGCAATGAGTTTGGTTGAGTAGAGCAGAAAAATAGCTTTCTCTTTGTATTTTTTTAAACGAATTCGCAGTTACTAATAAACAGCTTAGGTTTCAAAATTTTAGAGGAAATAGGAGTATTACAAAAACCGAGGGCGACAAGCTGCCAATATTTTGAATGTACTCGACGAACTCATAAAAAATCAGCTCCAGAATTTAGTATTCCTCGAAGGACTATTTTGAATCTACAAATATTAGGATCTCTCTTATGAGGAATATTATCAGTGTTAGACTGAAGGATCAATGAAAAAAACTAAATAAATGAAAAATTCGACTTCCAAAAATGCAGTCAGAAAATCTCTGATTGGGTCATTGTTTCATGTACTACTGCTACTCGGGAGGGAATTCTCAATAATTACGAGATTATTTGGAATTGAGCCAACGAAGAATTCTTCAATTAGAAAAAAACGGCATAAACAAGAGGGTTTTATTCAACATTCAAAAGCTCCTCAGGCATCTTCGTGCAAAGGCCTACTATTCCACCTTGCTTTTTTTTTTTAAGTCTCTCAATTGTGACATATACACACTAAAATTCAAAATGCCTCATCTTATCAATAGGGTAATCCCTCTGTTTGAATATGGAAACAGTTTATAATGGACAAAATTAAAATAAAATGGTTGATGCTTCAAGTTGGTCTCTCAGAGAAGCTGAAGTTTCATTTTGAGCCCATTTTTTAAATTATTTTGACTGTGTGTTAATTTATTTCAGTTCAAAAATTGAATTAATTCACATTTAAAACTTAACCAACAAGTCAGTTCCACTCAGAACACTTTCACTAATGAGTGCAAAAGACTTTCAAGTCCTCAGCAAACTTGGCGAGGGGTCTTACTCAAGCGTCTGGAAAGTAATCCGGCTTTCAGATAACAAAGAGTACGCCATGAAGAAAGTAAAAATGAACGCTTTGAACGATAAAGAAAAAGAAAACGCACTGAATGAGGTCAGAATACTCGCCTCAATCCAATCTCCCTACATCATCGGTTACAAAGAGGCTTTTTTCGATGACAACTCAATGACTCTCTGCATCGTCATGGAGTTCGCTGCCAGCGGCGATCTCTACAACCGCATCCAGCAGCACATTAAGAACCGAACGTACTTCCCTGAAAAAGAGATTTGGCAATGCTTCATTCAAATCTTAAAAGCTCTAAAAACATTGCACGCGAAGAAAATCTTGCATAGAGATCTGAAATGTGCTAATGTCTTTCTAGACGTTGAAGGCTCGGCCAAGCTCGGAGACCTCAACGTCTCGAAAGTCGCCAAAAATAATCTCGTTTACACTCAAACTGGAACTCCTTACTACGCTTCCCCTGAAGTCTGGAAAGATCAGCCTTATGACGCAAAGTCTGATATATGGTCGCTTGGCTGCGTTATCTACGAAATGGCGGCATTGAAACCTCCTTTCAGAGCTACCGATATGCAAGGGCTCTACAAGAAGGTAACACAGGGAAAGTTTGACCGCATTCCTACTCAGTACTCTGCCGATCTGGCGAATGTGATTTCCCTTTGCTTACAAACCTCTCCAACACAGCGACCTTCATCAGATCAGTTGCTTAAAAACCCTATCGTATTGAAATACGCGAGTGATGCTAACTCAGTAGTCGTTGAGCCAACTATCGCTGATCCGCTGTTAAACACGATTAAAGTCCCCAAGAACATGAGAGCGCTTGGCCAGCAGCTGCCGAAATCTAATTACAATCAGCTGAAGTCAATAAAGGAAGAGAAAGAGCCAAAGCAAAGCTCCAAGCAAACGCGTCCCATGACGACCATTGAAAAAGAGCACCCAAGTCCGAACGTCCAAAATTCCCATGTTTCAAACAACAAACTGATTGAACGAGTCCAGAGCGCTGATATTAAGTCAAGACCGCTCCCGGTGAACAATAACTACTATTCTCCTTCATATGGTGGTGCTGAGAAGCCAACGACGGTGGTGAAAAAAGAACTGATTGCAGACAGGAGCAAAAATGAAGTTAGAGAAACAGAAAACGAATATCTACTTCGCATGCAGCGAGAATATCTCGAGAGAGCGAAAGCGTACAGCCCGAACATTTTCTCAAAGAACGCGCAACCTCAAAACCAAGTCAACTCCCAACAGCCAAATATCCCTGGCCGCTCGCAAATCCCAACATCTAATGTAGTTTCGTCGAATAACAACCCGCCCTCCAAACCGCCGATGAATAATCCTCAATACAACTATAATAACATCTTCAGGCAGGACGTTAAGCAAGATAATATCAAACCGTATTCAAGAGAGATTGGCAGCCACGTGCACGAGAGGCCGATGTCACATAAACCCGAGGGCTACGGGGTAAAAGAGCAAGTCGCTCCTCAGAGTCGACCGATCTCGAACTATCATAATAGAAATAACTACTACGAAGACCCTAAAATGGACCTCAGAATCGCTTATGATGCGAAAAAAGTCGAATATGTTAGCAAGAACCAGTCGCCGGTCTATCAACAGCCGACCTATTCTCAAAAAAAGGCAGAGGAGAGCGAACTACTGCAGAAATACAACAATATTTACAATTTGAAGCAGCAGTATGACAGAATCCAGCCCTATGCGATGAAAAGAGAGAGTCCGATAATTCCCAGCGGAAAGGTTTCCTCGAACCTGTACAATTATGGTGGTAATGGCGAGCACTACTACAATAAGCCTACAACGAAAGATAAATCTCCTATTGCTCAAGTGAACAACGTAAGCCATGCGAAACAGCAGCAGCAGATGTATTACAAGCAAGGAGTGGTGCGCCCGGGATGGTGGGGTTAAGATCTAGGTCAATGTCAAAGAATCATGTGATAGACTTTTTCCTTGTTATTTTTGCATAGTTTGGTGAGGAAACGATTATTTTATCTCATTCTGTAAGTCTCCATCTTTCAACAAAAATTATCTCAATGATTATCACTTTCCAATTAATATCATTTCCATCTTGGGGTCTAAGAGAGTGTTTAAAAAAAAAAACAACCCTAAGCCTGCGCATCAGAAAAGAGACTGTGTCTTACCGAATTGAAACAGCTTTTTTGTTTTGGGCTTTCTGCGTAAATGATTTATAAAAATTCTGTGGGAGGCTATTTTCCTCAAAATTTTGCAAGGCAAGCGTTTGTATGAATCAGCCAAAAATATTTTCCTTCAAGCAAAGCTGATTTTAAGTATTCAAAACAGAATAGCATTCAAAATTTGGAGGAAGAAAGCATTTCGAAATCACAAGGCATTTGTAAACCTATTAAACCAGCACCCTGTCGAAATCTAATTAGAATAATTAGAGTGTATTGATCTCAAGTGAAGTCATGAACTTGCGCATGAAAATTTTCAAATTCGAAATACCAAATGAACAAGGATTTGCTATTCTATTCCTACAAAGATCGAACCTGTGTAGTTTACAATCGAAATATTTTTCGTTTCCTTCAAGTTGATTCTCAGAAACGTTTAGTGCTTATCTGAATTAATTAGTCTAATCCAAAAAAAACGAATTGCGAAAAATGTTTTCCGAACAACTTCCTCACGACCAAAGAACCTCTATCGATAGCGACGTTTTCTTCAGAGACGAGAGCGCTTTCACTGACGATGAAATCAAGCCTTTTACTACTGCAAATAGGTCAAAAGTAGACTTAATCGCTCTTGAGGAACAACGTGTCAATGTCATCCGAGTCGTGCATCTCGCTCTCATTTTTCTTCTGTTATTTTCTGCTTACAACCCTGTCCAGAATATGATTTCCGTTCTTTTTACTCAAATCGGCGAGGACTACGTCGGTATATTCGCCATGATCATAATCAATCAATGCAACGGCCTCGGCAATCTGGTCGCTCCCATAATCGCTCCTAAATTCAACTATCGAGATATCTTTGCCGCTTCTACTGTGGCTTTTGTCACATTAATATCAGCCGGTAAGATGGTGTCTTCCTGCGAATTACATGATCCCTCATTCATGTGCCAGACCAGCGTAATCTACGCTTTGATGATGGCGGCCTCGATCATGACTGGCTTCGGTATGTGCTTCATCTGGTTCACAGCCAGTATCTACGTGCAAGAGTGCTCAAACGAACATAACAAGGGAAGAATGTTTGGATTATTCGGCGCGATTAACCAATCATGCAACCTCACCGGCGCATTGATCGCCTTGATTCTACTCAAATCATTCGGAGTCTCCGGTTTCTTCTTCTGTCAGACACTGCTGAGCATTGCAGCCGCATTTTTGTTTCTTACTGTCAAAAAGCCTTATTCGCTCCGAACTTCAAGGGAACAAATCAGTAGAGTAGAGAACCCCATCACGATTCAGAAGATCATCCATTTTATGAATCGAGATAAAATGAAGAGCTGCATACCGCTATTTATCCTATCATCCTTTTCGTTCAGTTTCTTCGTGAATAACCTCTCTAAAATGACAAGCTACAGCGTGCAAGATCTACCAGTGGATGAAGCTAACGCCAAGGTTGGATATGTGCTAATCATGCTGGGAATTTCGGAATTTGGTGCGAGTTTGGTTTGCGGTGCGCTGTTTGACAAGGATAGGAGGTTCACTCTGACTATGATAATGTACTTTGCATTTGCGGTGATAGGGTTGAATTATATCGCGTACCGGTGGAATATCTTTTGGTTGTATTTCTTGGTTGCGATTTGCTTTGGCTTTTTGGATTCAGGGCTTCAAGTGTGCATTGGAGCGATGTTAGGTGGGAGGTTTAATGAGAAGTATGAACCTTTTGCTGTATTTCGGTTTGTGCAAGGGATGGGACAAGCATTTTTCTTCTTGGTGCTGCTTATTCTGGAGAAATCGTGGCCTCAAGCGATGTTTTTGCTCTATTTGCTGATTGCCTATTATGTGTGGGAAAATAGAAAGGGGTTGTTTTGAGTTTTAAACTAATGGTGGTCAAATATTCGTTTTGTTTTAATGGTAATTGCTTGCAGTTGAATGCTGCTGTGTATAATTAATTTCTGAAATTTCATAAGCACTTGTGAGATTTCAGGTCTGAACATCATATTATTGAAAATCCTCAGAGTTATCAATATGTGCTCTTTTGATCTCACCCAAATGAAGCTGAGTCCTGCTGTTCAGGTACTATTTACTAAGGCCAATTTAAAATACTTGAGAAAACAGTAAGTTTAAGTAATTCAATTGGATGAACCTTGAAGAGCGTAAGAAGTTAAGAGTATATAGTTCTCTTTGAGAAAATCTTTCCTCTTAATTCCTGAAAATTAGAAGCGGCGTTCGTTGTATCCTCGGCGCATTCCTGCCCACAGGGATTTTCTGATCATTGTTTTTCGATAGTGAAATTGAGAAAAAAAATTTTGGAATGAATGAATCTCTGAGCATGCTGCTCGGGCGTTATATTCTGCTTAATCTGAAATCTCTTCAGGGAATAGCAGAGTACAAAGTTTGGTTTGTTATTCTTGGAGATTAAGTATGAACATGATAAAATTCATATTACAAGGCCTCATTTCAAATGATAATTGAGGTGGTCATATATCATCTCTTTCAACAAATATATTACAGGTCTAATCAAGAATTTGAATCATATACAGAGGGTCTACTTAATTGTAAGAAGCAAAATGCGTCTAATTATCTTCTTCTGCATT